>WNFC01011329.1_pt1 | contig 10295 bp, 11 predicted proteins | sample 5400541 | NCBI WGS metagenome assembly WNFC01 (sample SAMN13153342, study PRJNA577476) | soil metagenome | isolation source: 120 cm saprolite under Douglas fir tree site 2 hole 2 replicate 1 | place: USA:California | collected 2015-04-18 | reverse complement strand
ATCGTTTTCAACGTTACAGGCCACTAGAGAGAGTACCGGCGCTTATATATCCTCAAGCTCCTTGGACTGCGCGATCCACTTCCACGTTTCGTCATCGATGTTCTTGAAGGTTGAAGCGATCTCGACCGCTTTCTTCCAGGCTATTTCGGCGCGTGCGATGCGCTCCGCCCGCCCCTTTTCCGTGAAATGCTTCCGGAGTAGCACGGCGAGCTTCGGGCTTACCCCAGCGAAGGGATCTCGCTGCGGCGAACCTGGCTTGGCGGTCGTCGAGGCCTTCTTCAATGTGCTCTTTGGCGAGCGCTTTGTCTGACGGGTGCTCATCGCTCATACACTACCACGTGCGCTAACTTGCGGGTATCAACGCTGGACTGGGCGGACACAGGCGTAGCCCTCACCGTCTGCCCGTGCGAGAATTCCTGCTCGGGCGCGAACTCCGGTAAGGCGCAAGAATGTAACTCGCGCACAAGCCAAGCACCCCTGAGCCGCCCCCGAAAGCGCCATTGACTGTTACAATCACTTTCATTTCGAGGTGAACCGAAGGCAGCAAGAGCGCGGAGTCGAACAAAGCTAAAAACCCGAGGCAGCCGGCGATCAGGTAGAAAAGGAACTTCTGGGCCCATTGGCGCGCTGCCTCCTGAGACTCCTGGATACCAGTGAAGTTTTGCGCCGCTAAGAGTCCGGACTGTGTAAGCTGGTTGGCTTCTTTTCTGGGATCTATTGGTTTGGCCGCAGCATCCTTGGGATCTATTGGATCGGCCACTCTATCCTACCCTTCCGATGATGCGGCGCGTCTCTCCGCAACCGAAGCGGAAGTGGTCAAAGCGGTGAGAGGCACCAATTCCCGGGTTGCCTTGGTTTCGGGATTTTGGGAGAAGAGCTTGTTGCCAGCGCGCTGCTCGTCGATAAGCCATGCGTAGATTTTCAGCGCGTCTCTTATAACGGCCGACATGGACGGCACGCCGGTGGCCTTAGCGAGGCTGTTTATCGCCCCGTAAGTTTCATCGGTGAATTCGAATTGCACTTTCTTCATGATTTTCCTCACAAGCAAAGCCGATGCTTCCTGGCTACGTCTCAAGGCTCGAACGTCGAAGCTTTATTGAATGCCCGGCACCAACGCCCGGCCAGTGTTTTCCGGGCTGCAAGGCACGACCTTCCTCGCCCAACATCAGCCGCGCGAGCTGATCCCGTCAAATTCCCGATACTCTTTTCGGGGGTCCACCAGTCTATTCCTGCTTGGATGCTCCGGTCTCTGTTGAGTTTTACTGCCTCGCGCGGGGCCTGCATCCGACTTCTCCTCATTCGACGTGATCCCGTCGAACCCGGGGGCCGACAGTCGCGGATCGACCAGATCAGCCACTTTGCGTGTCCTGCAGCCATGGCCTTACCATGGATAACCTACATATTTTATCCATGTCTGACAATGGAGTCATCTGGGCACTGCCAGAAGCATAGCATCTAAAAGGCGTTTTTCTTCGCTCTCTTTCGGATACAGGGCGGACAGCGCGTTGGCGAGGCGGATGAAATCCGCGCCGCGCTCGATTTCGGATTTCACCATCGTCCGCAACGCATTCGACTTGCCGGACTTCTGCAGCAGCATCGCGATATGAACCCGATCCAGCGTCGTCGTTCCCTGCTTCGGCGCCGGTGCCTCGTCGCGGGCCGCGCCCGCTCCGCCTTTGCGAGTCTTCGGCTTCGGCTTCGGTGGGCGCTCATCGACCTCACCCGCGAATGCGAACTCGTTGGCCCGTTGCCGGCTGCAACCTGTTCGGGGCGATGGCGAATTAGTCGGGATTGAACGACCGCCCCTCGCCAGCCTCCGTCCGCGGCTGAACTGATTTATACCAGGGTTCCAATGGATCTCTCACGCGGCGAGTTCCCGAACATATTCTTCCCGCTCGGTCCATCTCACTGATTGTACGTCGTATATCTTTAGGGGTACTAGAATGTCGTCATCAACCTCGCGTCCGATGTCGTTGAGGAAAACATAAAACTTGGAATTAGCGGCCCGGACCTCGCGCGTATCCAGGACCATTCCGACGATCGGCTTAACCACTCTCCTCGACGGTTTCGGAACTAGTTTTATGTAGCGCAACGGCGCTTGGCCACTCTCGGGAATCATGAAGTCGACCCCATAAACCAAATGACTGCGTCCCTCTAACGACGGATACGACCTGTACTCGATGTGCTTTTCTTCCAAAAAGTGTTCGACGCCCGCTCTGAAAACAGCCGGCGCTACGCTGGAAAGCAAACCGGGAGTTTCGTAGGAGATCGCTTGAATTGCATTTGAGTCTTCTTCTGGCAAAACGTCTCGAAGACCTGGCAGGCGCGAGACATCGTTCAATAACAGCATGGCTTGGACCAGCGAATGCATCCGCTCGCCGGCCGCATCGATCTGTGCTTCGATGACCAATTCGCGGTTCCGAAGATGAACTCCGAAACTCTTGATTAGGCGTTCGACCATCTGTTTTCCCGCGCCGCTTTCAATCTCCACTCCAGAGCTCCGCAGTTCGGACGCCGTGTAACCATCATCGCTGAAAATGACGTGACCGTTCTGTTTAGCGACGTAGATCTGCAGTTGGTCCCTGTGTCTATCCAAAAACGGTGTGGTCAGTTCGCAGCCCTCAGCTATGGGCTGAACCGAAATCTCATCTTGGAACCAGCGAAAATATTGGTCGACAATAGCCTTGCATTCCTGCTCGTTCATACGTGAATTCCTATTAAACCGACGATTATGTTGCAGTATTTGCAAAAGTCCCTAAATGCTGCGGCTGGATCGTTTGGACTCGAGAAGAGAGCTGGGTCGAGGGTCTCTGCCCAATCGTCTCCATCTCCCTCGCGATATGTATGCAAGTGTGTTTTTCCCTTCCGCACTCGATCCGGATTTGTATGAGGAGAGCCGTTCACATCTAGCCTTAGAAGAATATCATCGCTGACCGCGCGCAATTGCACTTTAAGCTTGGCTGGGTTTTTGGTGGGACGATACAAATCCAGATAAAACGACTCTCGCAGGTCGGTTGAGTACAAAGGATAAACCAAGTCCGTGCCGGCTCGAAAATCTATAACGTTCGACAAAGCTGAATGTCCTTGCAAAGGCTTTGTCACAATTATCTTGGGCACCGAGACCAGACGGTCCGCCTCCTTTTGCTTAAGCAAGAGTACTATCTCGGAGCCGCTAAGAGCATGGCGTCCAGGAGGCGTTTTTCCTCGCTGTCTTTCGGATACAGGGCGGACAGCGCGTTGGCGAGGCGAATGAAATCCGGGCCGCGTTCGATTTCGGATTTCAGCATCGTCCGCAATGCATTCGCTTGGCCGGACTTCTGCAGCAGCATCGCGATATGAACCCGGTCCAGGGTCGTGGTTCCTTGCTTCGGCGCCGGTGCCTCATCGTGCCCCGAGGCAGCTCCGACCTTGCGAGTCTTGCCTTTGCCAGTTTGGGCTTTCGGCTTCGATGGGCGTTCGTCGGCCTCTCCCACGAATGCAAACTCGTAGTTGATATTCCTGCCCTTGGTCCGCTCTATCAGGTCTGCCGCTCCAATAGCGCCGTCCTCCCCGAGGAGCTGCTCCGCGCGCTCGATCACCGGCAACAGCCGCACGATGCCCTTCTCGATGACGATGATTCGATCTTCCCATCGGTCCAGATGAATTCCGAGCGGCTGCGCGAAGCGGCGCGCCACGTCATAGACCAGGGTGAGCCCTTTCTTTGATTTGCCAACACCGGCTTCTTCATCTTCGTCCTCGATCTCGGCTTCCCCTTCGGACTCCGCGTCGGCGCCGTTGGTCGCGGTGCTCTGGATGGTCCAAAGAAATAGCGCGGTCAGGCGGGCATCTTCTTCGAGCGCACCGGCGGCGCCATTGCGCGCGCGAGCCTCGGCGGTGCCGAGGATTTGTTCGAGTGCGATGCGGCCAACGGTTTCCCAAACGTAGGCCAGGAAACCGCGCTTGTATGGCTCAGCGGCTTCCGGGTCGCCACCGAGTGGTACTTCGCGACCTTCAGCATCTTCGACCTTCCGGTATCGACTGTAGATTTCCATCGCAGGTCCGATACAGGCGAAGACGAGATCTGCGCCGCGCACGCTCTCTGATGAGAGTCGTTCCATCCAGTCGCCGATCCGAGTGGGTAGTTCACGGAACACTTCGGCCCAGTCACCGACCGGGGCGTGTTCCGAACGTGGCCGGCAGATGAGATGAACGCTAGTAGCCAATGCCGCTGATTCGCGTGCCCGGAAGCGCGAATAGCGCTCGGTCGCAATTGGCCAGGAAGCTGTAATGGTCCAGCCCCCTCGGATGATTCCAGTCAGGAGAGCTTCCCATCCTTCTGTCGTTTTGTGCGCGAAGACCACAGATCCGATCTCATCGTTCTTGAGGGCGTTTCGACCGGTGGTGAAAGCGACCGCCATCCTATCCTCAAAGAAGGCCTTATCCTTGATTCCGCCATTCGTTGCCTTCACCTCGTCTTGAACAATCTCGCGCTCCTTAGGGGTAAGAGCGTTCGACCGATCGAACGGATCGCGCAAAAGCGGGTGATTTGGCAGAGCCCTCTTGAGCCAGACGAAAAAGAAGTCCGAGAGATCAGCGTACGGAACCGCGTCGTAGTACGGAGGATCGGTGAACCAAACAGAGGCTGATTCATCTGGAATCGCAGCCTCGCAAGCATCGGCGAGTTTGACTGTCGCGGGGTTCGTTCCCGGTATGCACAGCGATGCCAAGCTCCGGCATATACTCTCGACAGACTGTTCGATGGATCCGCTTGAATCAGAAAGAATGTTGCTCTCGCAGAAATCCCAACCCATTGGCAATGCCGTGCCTTTAAATAGTTGGTCGGGCATTCGACGCCGACACTCCAATTAACGACGCCGTTGCAACGATCCGCGAGCTTAGAACAGACCATCGCTAGCAGCTGGCAAGCGGCGCTTGCGCTGCGATCCTGACCGAACTGTCGAACGGTTCTCGTGAGTATCAAGAATGCTAGTTTCTGGCGAGCTGTAAAAAGGTCGCCCCACTGGAGCATCCCATAGAGCTGGACGCGAAAGCCCAGCGTACCTTGCGGAGGCAATGGCTCGTCTGGAACGAAATTGAGTCCGTTCGCAAGTTTTTCATTCGCAAGTTTCGCGACTGCTTTCTGCGCTTCCCAAATCGGCAGGTAGTCGCGGTCCGATGCGAGCCGATATTGCCGGCCGGCGACGTTGTCTCCAAGCGTCACGACCGAAAGAATGCGCGCACCACCAATGCGATTGCCGTTTGCGTCGAAGATTGTATCCGCGCCACCGCGCTGGGTTCGAAGCTGTGCGCGAACGCGTTCTGGCGCCAGAACGCGTTCACAAGCAAGACACGTCGCCTTAGCTCTGCTGACGCTTCCCGCGGTAACTTCCTTTCCGGATTTTGGCGCGAAGATCTCAAGCTCAATCAGTGGTTTCCCTCCTTTTTGGGGCTTCAAGACTTTGGCCCTAAGAGCGCGCAAGCGGCTCGCTTTCTTACAAAGCCAGAACGAACGAGTTAGGGGTATTTCGGCACCGCAATTCGGCGATTCGCAATTAACGGTTCGTGCCCATAAATATGCGATAGGTGCCGCACCTTTGGGTTCTGGAGGGAAATAACGGGCAAGATCCGTCTCTGCCTGCTTCTTGAGCTCTAACCCGGCTCGTCGGAACTGATCCGTGAGTTCCACGCCCTGACGCGACATGTCCTCGAGCATCGTCTGGAGAATTAGGCATGCAACCGGATTCAAATCGCCCGCGAACGCATCGCAGCCGAGCCTGACGGCTTCGAGTGGAATCGATCCTCCTCCGGCAAACGGATCGGCAACGAGCGGTGCCTCACTGCCGTGAGACGCTTTGACGAGCGACCGGCCTGTTTCCAAGTAAGCTGGCCTGGATGCATTGTCCCAATTGGCAAAATCGCCGATGAAATTCAGGAGAGCCTTCTGGAGTTCTGCATCTCCTGGCTCTAAGGGCGCATTAACAAGCCGCCGCAAGAGTCTGCGCGCTTCTTCTTTGAAATCAATTGGGCACTTTTCATCACAGGGATCTGGCAGCAGGAGCGCAAGCAGCATCGCGCGGCAAGCGGCAAGCGGCCGGCGCGCCCACCACAAGTGAAGAGTGCTAGGAAGACCCTGGCGAATGGATTTTTCCTCGACCGAGTGTCTACTCACCACCGCGATGGGAAAATCTACCTCCGCCAGCCGCTTACATTCCTTGGGTATAGCCATCTGTAAGGATCTCTCTAGCGCGTCGAACCGGGTTTCGCAGCGTCTGGCAGCATGTCTGCCAAGACTTCCTGCATTTCGCGCAACTCGTCGATGGGCTCGGCATGGAGATAAACCCACAGCATTCCGTGCATCAACATCAGTACATCAGGGGCGAGCTTTACCGGTGCTAATTCAAGCCCAGGAGGATTCGGCAGGAGGAACTGAAGACGGTCGAATCGCGCGATGCCCTCTCTGAATGACGAACCACCTCGAATGTTGCGGGTCTCTTGCCAAGCGGCGATCGGGAAATACTGTTTGTACAACAGGTGCCGGACGCGCGTGGCTACCACTGAACCGAAACCGTAAGGATCATCTTCGGAAGCAAGATCATATACCGGCGCGAGGACGATCCGGTCTTCCTCGTGGTGACGCTTGGCAGCCTCTGGTCCGAGGCTGCCCAAAAGGCTCGCGGCGGTACCGATGACGACCACTGGGCGTTTCTTCGCTTTGAAACCGAGGAGTTCCTCTGTCTCTCCCACGTTTAGATTGAGAATAGGCAGCCCTTTTGTTGCTCGCAGGGTAAAGTGCTGATCGGTAAGAGGCACCCACTTTGCGCGCGCTTCTGAGTGAGAGGCCGGGTCGACGCGCTCTGCCTCAATGACGAATGGTTGCGGCTGTAGGTTAGGCGTGGGCGCCCAACCCATCTGGCCTAGTTCTGGCCTGCCAATGCGATCGAGCGGTTGGAAATAGTCGTTCCCGAAGTAGTCCAACAAGCCCATCAGTCGTTCTTCTTAGGGAATCGCAACACGACAGTCCCGGCCGGTGTCTCAGTTTCTCGCGGAAGACCCTCGTAGTAGGCGTCATCGTACGGACCCCAATTCATAGCTTTATTCGCAACTTGGATGGCTTGGTACTTCGTACGCATCCGCGTCAACAAGTCATTCAACTTTTGACGTTCCTGCTTAGTCAGCTTTCGCCCGGGTATCGGCTTGGCCACGGAAATGGGTCGAGCCGTCGTGAAGTCGAGAATGACGCCCTCGACGGCGTTCTCCATCGGCTCCGTGTTGCCATATACAAATCGCAACAACGCATTCGTGTCGGAACCATATTTCTGGATCCAGCTGCGTACCGCGCCAAATCCAATGGGAGCGTCCTCTTTGGCCCGCTCTACCGTCGCGTAGTCCGGCAAGTCGTAAATGAAGGTCCTACCAGACTGCCTGTCAACTTCGGCTTCTTCTTCTCGCTCCAACACAGTCGTTCTCAACCAACCTTCGTTGACTCCATGGTCAAGCAGTCTTAGAGCTTCAGTAGCAAACGGACCAAACGAGTCCGTGTACCAGCGCCAACCCGTGAACGTTTTGCCGTCGTGGTAACGGGCGTGTTGCAAGTCAGCGAGGTAAAGAAATTTGACGATGCGGGTTCTCGTTGGAGCCACGCCTTCCGTCCGCATCCAAGCGATAATGCCCTTTAGGAGCATTTCAATTTTCTCTCTCATCGCTGTGACGATTTTTGCACCTTGGGCGCGGCGACACGATGGCCCGATTTCCGCTGCTTTTGAGACGAGCGTGCGGTTTGCTTCACTGGTCGGCCGATTGACCCAAGTCCTTCAGCGAAAGAGCGTAGTGGTCGATTTTCCTGATCTCGTCCCATTCCAATTGCGCCGGGTCTTTGATCGCTATGAGCCGAGGACCTTCGGAGAGCTTGCAGCAGCTCACCGCATAGAGCCAGTAACAGTCACGGCGATCCTCAGCCGTGCGCTTTTCGTTGGGCGTCAGCCCGATGACGCCCTCCTTGCCGCCAATACCTTTTACCTCGATCAGCCGAAGCTCCCCCGAGTTCGTATCCAGGCTGGTGATGTCATAGCCGAGATTTTTTTCGTGAACATCGGTGACGTCGCGACCCTGCGCCGCCTCGTACTCGATTGCGACCCGCATCGCGATCGCTTCTGTCTCCGGGTCGGGCCGCAAGTTCCGGACTTCCGGCTTATCCCGCTCCGGATGAGGCAGAACGAGGACGCTCGCAATCCTTTCGACGCCTTGCAGGCTGAGCGAGCGCTGACGATCGAGTTCCTGGCGGCGCCGCTCCCGGCGCGCCATCAGCGCGGAATGACGATCCTCGGCCTGTTTCAAATTTCCAGCCGCGCCTTCGACGCCGCGTTGAGCATCTTCCGCGAGACGGCCGATCAACTGATCTTCGCGATTGAGAAGCTCCGTTAGCGACAGCTCCACGTGCTGGGAAATGCGCTCGACTTCGGCGGCGCGCTCGCTGCGCACTTCGTTCAGAAATCCGCTGAGCGCGTGCTCGTTCAACCACGCACGCGGCTCCGCCGCGTGCGCAACGCCGGTCAGGCTGGCCGGTGCGGGAGCAGGCGTCATGTTCCCCAGGATGCTCTGATCGCGAAGCTCGACGGTGCCGTCGTCGTGAAGCTCGGCCGCGAACATCCGCTCGTGAATCACGTCGCCCAATCCATCGACTACGCGCGCGCGAAAGAAATCGATTCGCACCGGCGCATCGACATCGAGCGAGTAGAGGCATGCGCCGTCGGCGAAGGACTGGCGCGCGCCATTGAGGACATGACGCCGGAGAGCCTCGAACATCGGGTGCCCGGGCGTCACCCACTCGAAGTTGTTTTTCTCGGCGGTCTCCCGGTCGGTCGAAAAACGCGGATAGCGCGCGGCAAGCGCTGGCATCTTCCAGTCGGGCGAGCTTTCATAGCGGCGCAACGCTTGCGGAGTCGCGGCGGGATCGAACGTATGCGGCATCGAGGCCACGGGTTTGAGCGAAAATGGCACATAGGGAGCGCCCTGGCGGACAAAGCGGGCGATAGTCTCGGGGACGAGCCGATGCTCCTGCGCACGCGCGCGGCGCTCGACCAGCATCTGCAGGTTCAGTTTCTTCGAGGCGAGTCCTTCAAGTGCGTTCTGGCAGATTGCGCGGAAGCGATCCTCGCTCACATCGCGCAGAAGGCGATCCTCCAGATCCGCCTCGCCCAGGTTGCCGGCATAGTAGTCGCGCAGGATACGTTCCATCTGAGCCGCTGGAAGAATTTCCCCCACCACATTGAAAACCGTGTCGTCCTCAAGCGCCTTGCGAATCTCGTTGAGCTTCTCGAGGAGCCGGTCGAGGATGTGACCCTCCACTGTGTTGGTCGCGACGAAATTGAAAATCAAGCAGTCGCGGGTCTGCCCATAGCGATGGATACGGCCCATCCGCTGTTCGAGCCGGTTGGGGTTCCATGGAATGTCGTAATTGAACATGATGTGGCAGCACTGAAGGTTGATGCCTTCGCCCGCCGCTTCGGTCGCGACCAGCACCTGGATCGCGCCTTCGCGAAACTGCTGCTCAGCATAGAGCCTGCTGCCCTTCACATCGCGCGAGCCGATTTGCATCCCGCCGTGGATGAAGCCGACCTTGAATCCCCAGTTGCCGAGCTTGAGGACAAGGTAATCGAGCGTATCCTTGAACTCGGTGAAAATCAGAAGCCGCTCCCCGGAGTCGTCGAAAAATCCCTGCTCCTTTAGAACCTGCTTGAGCTTCGCCAGCTTGGCCTCACCTTCGGCCTCTTCCAAGGCGCCGGCGCGTTTGGCGAGTTCCTCGAGGTCTGCGATCTCCTCGCGGACCAGCGTGGGGTTCTGCGCGAGGGTAACGGCCTCCAGGACGCGCTCGATGCGATCGCGCTCGGCTTCCTCCATTTCCTCCATATCTTCAGCATCCGGCAAATCGGAAGCGGTGAGCGCGATATCCTGCGCGCGCTTCAATCCTTCGGCCAGCCGTCGCGCTCGATTTTCCAGCGAGTGCCGTAGAGCATGTGCGCTCGAAGCGAGTCGGCGCTGATAGAGAGCCATCAAGAAACCGACTGCGCGGGCGCGCGGATCATCACCTTTCGCCGCGGCGCGAGAGGATTGAGATTTCACAAAGGAAGTGACGTCCCGGTACAAATCGAACTCGTCGCCGTCGATGGTGAAATCCGCGGTCCGAGGATCGCGTTTGGTGAAAAGCTTTCGGGCGACCCAACTGCCGTCGGCCTGGCGCTCGGGAAAATAGACCATCGCCTCCTTGGTGCGCCGCAGATAAAAGGGCGCGACCCGTCGCGTGATGGCCTCGCGAATCG
>WNFC01010463.1_pt1 | contig 10295 bp, 12 predicted proteins | sample 5400541 | NCBI WGS metagenome assembly WNFC01 (sample SAMN13153342, study PRJNA577476) | soil metagenome | isolation source: 120 cm saprolite under Douglas fir tree site 2 hole 2 replicate 1 | place: USA:California | collected 2015-04-18 | reverse complement strand
CGAATCAGCAAATCCTGCCGCGCGATCTCGAACCCATCGCTGTTCTCGTAGATCACTTTGAGCCGCGCTTTGGCCATTTCCGACATCGGCTCTTCGAACAGCAACACGCACACGCTCTCGTCGGCGCCGCGCCCGACGCGGCCGCGCAACTGGTGCAGTTGCGCCAGGCCAAACCGCTCCGCGTGCTCGATCACCATCATCGATGCGTTGGGAACGTCGACGCCGACTTCGATCACCGTCGTCGCAACCAGTACGTCAACTTCACCACGAACGAAGGTGGCCATGGTCGCCGCTTTGTCGTCCGGCTTCATGCGCCCATGCAACAGCCCCACAGCGAGGTCGGTGAGCGTGGCGCTCAGCTCCGTGTGCAGCGCGACCGCGGTCTGCAGCTCCAGCTTTTCCGATTCCTCGATCAGAGGACACACCCAGTACACCTGTCTCTTTTCCGCGCAGACCCTTCGCACGCGCTCGACGATTTCGGCGCGTCGACGCTGGCTCACCAGCTTGGTCGCGACCGGCGTGCGCCCCGGCGGCATCTCGTCGATCACCGAAACATCGAGGTCGGCGTAGAAGCTCATCGCCAGCGTGCGCGGAATCGGGGTCGCGCTCATCATCAATTGATGCGCGTCGCCGATGCCCTTCTGGCGCAGCGCAAGACGCTGCACGACACCGAAGCGATGTTGTTCGTCGACGATGGCGAGACCCAGGCGCGGCAGCGTCACCACGTCCTGGAAAAGCGCGTGAGTGCCGATGGCGAGCTGCGCTTCCCCGCTGGTAATCGCGGCGAGCGCCTTCTTGCGCTCCTTGGCCGGCAGGCCACCGGAAAGCCACGCAATATTGACCGGCAACCCGTCGAGCCACGCCGCAAGCTTGCGGTAATGTTGCTCGGCGAGGATTTCGGTGGGCGCCATGAAGGCGACCTGGAAACCCGACTCGATGGTCTGCAGCGCCGCCAGCGCGGCGACGACGGTCTTGCCGCTCCCGACATCGCCTTGCAGCAGGCGCTGCATCGGCTCGGCGCGCGCCAGGTCGCGGCGAATTTCGCCGATGACGCGCTGCTGCGCGCGTGTCAACGCGAAAGACAAACGCTCGCGCAAAGCATTGGTCAGTGCAGCGTTACCGGGCACCCGCGGCGCCTTGCGCTTGGAACGCGCGCGGCGATGCATCTTGAGCGAGAGTTGCTGGGCGAGGAGCTCATCGAACTTGAGCCGCGTCCACGCCGGATGTACGCGCTCGTCGAGCGCCTGCTGCGACGCGTCGGTCGGCGGGTCGTGCAGATAGGTGATGGCTTGCGCGAATCCCCACAGCCGCCGAGGCTCGCGCGTCCACGGCGGAAGCGTTTCGCCGAGATACGCCGGATCGCGCCCAAGCGCGCGATGCACTAGCTTGCGCAGTGCGTCCTGCGCCAGACCCGCGGTGGTCGGATATACCGGCGTCAGGCGGTCCGGCAGCGGCGTACCCACATCAACAATCTGAAATCCCGGATGAATCATTTCCGGGCCAAAATTACTTTCGCGAACGTCACCGAAGGCGCGGACCCGCCTTCCCGGAGCGAGCGCTTTGTGCTGGCTCGGATAGAAGTGAAAAAACCGCAACACCAGTTGTGCATCACCTTCCTCGATCAGGCATACAAGCTGCCGCCGGCCGCGATATTGAATCTCGCAATGAACGACGGTGCCCTCGACCTGCCATCCCTGACCCGCTTTCACCGCGCTCAACGGGCAAAGATGGGTGCGATCTTCGTAGCGCAATGGCAGATGCAGCACGAGATCCTGCTCTCGCCTCACGCCGATACGCTCCAGCTTGTCGGCGAGCGTGTTGCCTGACCTGGGCTCCTCCGAGTTGCGCCCCTCCGACTTGTGCTCCTTGCCGCCCGACTCGGGCTCCTTGCTGGCAGCCGATTTTTCTCTCGCCACGCTCGGCGTGCTACTTCGACTGGAGCACGAGCACGCCCTCGACCTCGATCCGGCCGGCCTTGGGCAATGCCGCCACTTGATATGTCGCGCGTGCAGGGTACGGTTGGCTGAAGCGAGAGGCCATGATCTCGTTGACCTTGGAGAAATCGCCGAGGTCGATCAGCAGCAGCGTCAGCTTGACCATATCGTCGAGCGATCCGCCCGCCGCCGCGGCCACGGCCTGGAGATTGTCGAGCACCTGGCGAGTCTGCTCCTCGATCCCTTCGCGCAGGTTCCCGGTCGCGGGATCAAGACCGAGCTGTCCCGAAAGATAAACCGTGTTTCCGGCGCGAATGGCTTGCGAGTACGGACCGATCGCTGCCGGGGCATTGCCGGTGTCGATGATTTCTTTGTGCATGGGTGAGCTCCTTAATCGATCGCGAGGTGTTTAAAGTTTGCGAGCCGCTCGCCAGGCCAACCTCCCGGTCTCGCAATGCACTCGCCGCAGCGAGCGGGATTTCGCTCGCTCAAACTCTCCCCAATCGGTGCGGCAAATATAGCAGTCCTCAGCGACTTACGTCGGGAAGATTCCCACCCTAAATCTAGTTGGAATCGGAGCGGCCTGGAGTCCGATAGAACCAGCGTGCAACGAGCAAAGCCAGGAGCGCTGCGATTAACTGCGCCACAATGAAAGCAGGCGTGTCGACCGGGCGTATGCCCGCGAAGGTGTTGGTTGCCGCACGTGCCAACGTAACCGCGGGATTGGCAAGCGACGTCGATGCCGTGAACCAGTAGGCACCGGTGATGTAGACCGCGACCAACGCCCCGACCCACTTCGGTTGCACGCGAGCGCCGAGCAAAATCGTCAGCAATAGCCCTGTCGTCGCAACACCTTCACTGAGCCATTGACTTGGCCCGGCGCGCGCGTGTTCCGATGCAGTAAATAGCGGTAGCTCGAACATCATGTGCGCCGCGGCCACGCCAGCGAAGGCCCCGACGACTTGGATCGATACATAAGGCGCCACGTCCCGCCAGTCGAACTCTCCGGCGGTCGCAAACGCCAGGGTCACTACCGGATTGAAGTGAGCGCCCGAAATGGGGCCGAAAATGGTGATCAGTACCCACAGCCCGCAGCCCGTTGCGATGCTATTGGCGAGCAACGCAATGGCCGCGTTGCCCGCAGCGAGTCGCTCGCCCATGATGCCGGAGCCGACCACGACGGCGAGCAGGAACGCGGTGCCCAACGCTTCAGCGGCGAGCCGGCGTGAAAGGGTCATTGCTTGCCGATGCTCTTGACGGTCTTTTCGAGCTTCAGGCGATCGAGCTTTTCGAGCGGCAAGCTGGTGAAGAGCTCGATGCGGCGCCTGAGTATGTTGGCAACCTGTGTAAATGCTCGACTCTTTGCTTCGTCGGCTCCCTGAAGCAAGGAAGGGTCTTCGACGCCCCAATGAGCACTGATCGGCTGCCCCGGCCATACCGGGCAGACTTCACCGGCCGCGTTATCGCAAACGGTGACGACGAAATCCATGACCGGCGCATCCGGCTTCGCGAATTCTTCCCAGTTCTTGCTGTAGAGCCCGTCGGTGGGGAAATTCAATCGTCGAAGTGTCTCCAGCGCGAATGGGTTCGGCGCCGACGCGGGGTGGCTGCCCGCCGAATATCCTTTGAACTTGCCGCAACCAAGATCATTCATGATCACCTCGGCCATGATGCTGCGTGCCGAGTTGTGCGTGCACAGGAACAGGACGTTGTAGACGCGCCCTGTCATGGCTAGGCCTGCGTGCAGCACCCGCGTAAATCTGTTGCCCCCGGAGCCGCTTTGGACTCGGCGGGCGCGCAGCACGAAGCAGTCGCCGCTTGACCACCGCCGCAGCTGGCGGGCTTCTCCGCCCCGGCAGGATTCGCCTCGCCATCGCCGAACAAAGGAATGGAGCTCAGCGAACGAAAACTCTCCCACGCGATGCCCTGCGGATCTGTCACCCAATATTTGTCGGACCTCGCGTAACAGCAATGCGCGCCCTTTTCAGCGAGCAAGGTCGTGTCGGCCTTTTGCAGATTCGCGTGAATGGCTTCGAGCTCAGCGTCGTCCTCGGCTTGCATGCCCAGATGATTGACACCGGCAGCCTGGCCTCGATTCGAAATCGCGAAGTTGATGCGAGGATCCTCCAGCATCCATTTCGCGTAATCCTGCTTCACGACGCCGGGCTGTTCGCCAAACATCGCAGAATAGAACGCAATGCTCTTGCTCAGATTGTTTACAGCGACATGTACGTGAAAGCGTTTCATTGAGACCCCCAATATTGTTCGGCGCGGCAGCAACGCGGATGCAGCAGGTCGGATTGTCCGATTTGGTTGCAACGCTCATCAGTTACCCGTACCAGCACCTGCCCTACGATCAGCGCCGACGTTCCCATAGCCGGATCAATCCGGCCTTCGCGTTGCTCCAAAGAGTCATGATCATTTCCTCTTGCGTTTAATCACCGGCGCGCACGCTATATCGCACACACTGCCTTGGCAGCAGTTTTTGGTCAGGTAGTCGACAAGGCCATTCATAGTCTTGTAATTCGCGGCGTAGTAGATGAACCGCCCGGCCGGAATCGGCTTGACAAGCCCGGCCTGCGCCAGTTCCTTCAAATGGAACGATGCGTTCGCGTTCGCGAGTCGCCGCCGAGACGCAATCTCGCCGGCGGGCAAGCCTTCCGGGCCTTGCTCGACGAGCAGGCGGAAGATTCCCAATCTGCTTTCGTGAGCCAAAGCGGACAGCGCTCCGATAACCGTTGTCGTTTCCATATTTATAATATAGTAGAAACGACGGGAGATTGTCAAGCCGCCCTGTGAAAATTCCGCGACGGGTCAAGTTGAAGTTGTCTCGGCCGGCCCGCGGTGGCCGAAAATCGGCAAAGGGGAAGGAACCCAGGTCCAGCGTATTAGTGTTCGACCGCGTTCCCGGCCTCGATCCACGCGTCGATCCCGCCATACAGGGGACGGATGCGCTTGTATCCGACCTTCTTCAACATCTGCGCAACCTTGACCGCGGTGGCCTCGTTGGGACACGCGCAATAGACGATGACCTCGCCGTCGACGGGAACGCCTTTGAAGCTTTCGGCGATCTTTTGCATGTCGATCGTCCGCGCGCCCGGGATGCGCCCGGTCGACGCCTGCACCAGCGGTGAGCGCACATCAACGATGGCTTTGACCTTGCTTTCGTCCATGAGCGTGCGCAACTCATCGACCGAGACGCGGTCCATGCGCAGCTGCTTGACGAACATGCGCCGTCGCCACCATTTGAGCGCGATCCAGACCGCGAAGCCGGCGATGACCAGCATCAGCCCGTATTGGCCCAGCGCGCTCAAGGTCGCCATGACGTCGTTGATCGCGTCGCGGAAAATGTAGCCGAGGCTGACGCCCACGCCCACCCAAAGCCCGGCGCCGACGGCATCAAAGAGGACGAAAACCACATAGCGAAGATGAATCGCACCCGCCATCGCCGTCGCCACCGATGCGAATCCAGGCACGAATTTGGCGAAGAGCATCGACCCCGGGCCGAAGCGCTGGAAGATGGTCTCCGTCTGGCGAACGCATGAGTCCGGCGAAAGCGAGACCTTGCATAAGGTTCCCAGGATGCGAACGCCGAACTTCCTGCCTGCGAGGTACCACCCTGTGTCGGCGACCAGCGCCGCGGCGATACCGACCGCCACCAGCTGCCACAGCGGCCTGCCACCCATGGCCGCATAGGCGCCTGCTACGATCAATGCCGGATAGGCCGGCACGGGCACGCCCGCCTGAAGCGCCAGCACGTTGAGGAATACGAACCCCACCCCGTACTGCTGAATCATCATGATCAGATAGTTCATTTTGTGTCCCTCAAGTACTGGTCGCGGCCGGATCGCCAATCTTACAAAGGCGTGAAATGCGGATCATCTGGACCTTCGTGCGCTCATATATTTGAGCGATTCAGTTTACGTGCAAGCGCCGTCTGGCTATAATTTTAGGCCTGTGGGGACGTAGCTCAGCTGGGAGAGCGCCGCGTTCGCAATGCGGAGGTCGAGGGTTCGATCCCCTTCGTCTCCACCAGGACTCTCTAGTCTGCTATTCAAGCAGGCTTTTTCCTTCAGTGGTGTCGCAGGCTCAGTACATGCCCCTACCCAGTCATCGCAACGAGCGGCTAAAACCCGCGTGGACGCCGGCTTCGGAACAATGCTGGCAAATTGGGGAACCCATCCGCGTGACGTGGGAATACCTATGACGCTCATCGCAGCAGCCGGGCTTGACACATACCCGGTAGTTTTCGGCGACCTGCTTATCTCAGATCCTGGGCGATCTGATGCGGTGCGCGACATTCCCCTAGCTGCTGCGGTTACGAGCATTTTTCCCGCTGGATCGGATTGGTCCATTCTCGGACTAGACCAAAAAGTCGTGCTGCTTGGTGACAATTGCGTGATCGCATGGGCCGGTAACGTTGTATTCGCGCGCACCGTGATCACAGAGTTGCGGGCGCTTGCTTCGCAGGCTCCGCTGTCGATGCCTATCATCCAGACGTGCCTGGCACACCTTGATCCGACACTGAAGGATCAAGTCAGTTTCGTTGGATGGGTGAGGGATGGCGAGGTTTTCCACCAATTCTGGTACCGGGCCGACATTGCCGAAAGTGCGATGTTCGGGAGGGTAAGCGCTGGCGGCAGCGCCGCAACTGATTTCGTCATGCTTGCTTCTCAAATTTCCGGGGGTTCGTGGAACGAACCGGGTCGAGCGCTTGCCGGTCTCGAGCGAGCGATATCTTCGATGCTATCGGCCACTTCGCTTTTGCTTCGGGCAGAGCTGTCGAGCGAAAACAACCTGCTGCAATACTTCGGCGGCGGGTACGAAATTGCGACATTTATCGGCGACAAATTTGCGAAGCTGGGCGATATTGCGTTCGTGTTTTGGATGGCCAATGTGACCGACGGAGAGGTGGCGCTAAGCGGCCCCTGGTTGGTCCTAAAGCAGGATTACGCTGATGACTTCCTGCTCCTGCACGTGTTGCGAATGCGCCCCGGTGATGTCAGTACAGACCCGCCGCTGATAGAAGAGCACAGGCACGTGGTTGCGCCATTCGGCAGCACTGTCGACGCGACGCGTGCGAACAGCATTTCTTGGCCTGGCATGGAAGCGACATTTACAAGCCATGTGGTTATGGTGCACTCGCCGAAAGACATCACCGTGTTCAATCGAATTGATTACAGCGAGTCAAGAGCGCCCCGGAGCATTAGCTTTTCTTTGGAAGATCGTCACATAAGCTTCGGGATCAGTCGGCAGTTCTCTGACGAGCTCACCCAAAGTGTCCGCGCCGGTTTTGCCAACTTGTGAAGGACCTCATTGTCGGCAAGGCATCGCCGTCGACATTGTAGCCTGCGCCATCGCGCTGTAGAAAATCTGCTACCTTTCGCGACGCGGGGCGCTATCGCCGGCGAGGTCCGCGTCGGCCAAACTCATGCACCAGGAGATGCAGTGAAATTAAGTTCTCGTGACGTCCTCTACGAGCGCCTCAGTCTGGCCGGCAGGCAATATGCCGCTCTTAGCGGCCACTTCGGAATGTTCCGGGATAATTTGCAGTCTATGACAAAGCCGGGATTCCCGCTCAAAGGCGTCTCGATCAAGGAAGAAGGCGACGACGCAGTGATCGCGACATTCGTCGGTTGCACCGTGCGCTTGCGATTCGCGTACGACCGGCCCAACCAGACAGGGTTTCTTATTGCCGAAAAAATTGAAGGCTCGGACAGAGATCCGTTGACGCTCTTTGACTTTGGCTTCGGGCCTGATGGCATCGCACTCGATGTAGAGCCGCGTCACGGCGCCGAAGTCTCGATGAGTTCCAAGACCGACGCGGCTGAGATCGTCCTCCACGCGCTCGACTTGGCGCTGGACATGGCGCCAAAGTAAACCTAGTGGCCTGTAACGCCACTCTACTGAGCCAGGTTTTCTCTTGCTGGCGGATTGGCGCCATAGCAACCGCAGGCCGCGTTGATCAGGCCTTTCCGGTCGATGATGGTCAGGCGCGCCCGCGTGTAGTCGATCAGGTTGCGAAAGCGCAGTTGATTCGCCGCAACCGTCACATTGCTTCTTCGCGCCGCAATTGCCGCGGCTAGAAGCTCGTGCGTCACCCGCAGCTCACGCGAACCGCCGCGGTCGCTCGTTTCCAACAGGCTGCGAGCGAGGCGCGCTTCCACCGTATGCAAACCGTTACACCGCGATGTTTGCGCGGAGTGCTTCAGCATTAGGCACGTATAGCGATGCATGTGTCGCTGCAAGGAGCCGCTTCGATCGGCAAGGATGCGAAATTGCTTCGCTGCGACACGCATTGCCGAGCCGCTGCCTTGCACCGCAATGTGCTCATGCGGAGCCTTGACGCCCGCCGCGATAAAAACTCCTACCATTCCTTCTTTGCCGACCATATCGAGGCTCACGTGGTCGGCAAAGATCGTGTGCACTGCGATCAATCCCGCCAGCGGAAAATAAACATGATGGTTCGCCTTGCTTCGCTCGACCAGCACCTCGTGGAGCGACAAGGCAACCTGCTTTAGATGAGGTGCGAGGCTGCGATAGTCCTCGCGCGACAACTCGCGGAGCAGCCGATTTTGCGAGCCAGGACTGGTAGCGGCCATCTGATGCTCATCGTCGCCGTTGCGTCGCTCGCAGACGGCACGAATGGAGCTAAAGAGGCTCCGCCTATGTCGAAGGGATGGACAGGAAATTCGAGTATACGCCCGGCCGGCGCATGCCCTGGCCGGCCTTGCGTCTACGCGGCTGCGGCAAGTAGCCGGTCGTACTCCTTTCTTACAACGCCGTAGCACTCGCAAACCGCGTCCTCGAGGGCCTCCCGGTCGAGGACTGTGATGCGGCCGCGGGCGTAGTTGATGATTCCGGCCGCCTGCAGCTTGCCGGCCGCTTCGGTGACGCCGCCGCGCGAGACACCGAGCATGTCGGCAATGAGTTGCTGCGTCATCAGAAGCTCGTTCGACGGCAGACGATCGAGGCTAAGCAGCAGCCACCGGCATAGTTGCTGGTCGACGGTGTGGTGACGGTTGCACACCGCGGTTTGCGCCATTTGGGTGATCAGTGCCTGCGTGTATCGCAACAACAGGCCATGCAGCGGCCCGCCTCGGCCAAATTCGTCGTGAACGTGCTTGGCGCTCAGCACCAACGACTCACCCGCGCTTTGAACGATGGCGCGGCTCGGAGTCGTGTTCCCGCCCATGAACAGCGACACACCGACCACACCCTCGAAGCCGACAACGGCAATCTCCGCCGAAGAACCGTCGAGCATCACGTAGAGCAGGGAAATGACACTGGTGGTCGGGAAGAACACCTGCTTCAGCGGTGCTCCCGACTCATAAATGGAGTCGCCCAGACTCAGGCTCTCCATGCTCATTTGCCGGGCGAGGTTAGCCAGCTCCGCGGGAGGAAGCGCCGCCAGCAAATGATTGCGCCGTGCTTTTTCGATAGCGACCATCGCCGATTCGCGCATTGCGGCAAATTGGGGGGTCTACAGTTCCCAAAAGCATATCACAAGCATTCCACGCTATGTAGTGAACTGGACATAGCGTTATCACCATGGATTTGACACTATTTTGAGCGCTACGTTGCGTTTGGGACCTAGCCGCGGGGCCTGAAGGCGCCCCTTGCGACTGGTCTCCTCCAACCCGCGTCATCATGCGAATGCACGCTGAAACTTCCGCCGTCGCATTGCTAGCGCCGCACGGGGTTGAACGGCTGACGCAAGAGAATCGCAGAAGTCGGAGATTCGCCCACCGACCGGTTCCCGCGCGGTAAACGGCGCGGTGGCGGGGCGAAAACTGAAGGGCGCATGGCGCCCGGCCAACTAGCTCTTGGCTAAGGCCTGATGTACCCTTGCGCCCCAATGCGAGGGCCTGCTCGCCAGGTCGACCGAGTTGTCGCCTTCGCGGACTATCACGCAGTTCGCTCCCGACCAGCCGTTGCCCGGCTCGGATGGTTCCATGGTAACGCGAAGCTCGGCGATCTTGACACCGTAGCGTTCCTCCACCCCATGGACGATCTCCGCGAGTAATGGTCCGGCCTGATCGCACAACTGCTTTTCGGCAGATGCTATTCGGCCAAACTCGTCGCCGTCGCTCGACATTTCGTACTCCAGAATGAGGGTAGATAGTATTCTTACGACGAGGTCTGTTCAGTGTCAAAAACAACCCATGGCGCACATAGCGCGTCGGGCTGTGTGCGAAAACCTACATTTCCGCCCACATCGAAGACAGCGCTGCGGCGCGAGGTTTTCGGTGTGCTTTCGGCCATCCAAGGAGGCGCCGATACTCGGCGTTGACGGTGTCATAGCACTCGCACGAGTTAGCTTCCAGCGCCGCCCGGTTGAGGACCACGATCACGCCGCGG
>WNFC01019088.1_pt1 | contig 10296 bp, 9 predicted proteins | sample 5400541 | NCBI WGS metagenome assembly WNFC01 (sample SAMN13153342, study PRJNA577476) | soil metagenome | isolation source: 120 cm saprolite under Douglas fir tree site 2 hole 2 replicate 1 | place: USA:California | collected 2015-04-18 | reverse complement strand
TTCTCGTTCTGCTGCACCGCGATCTTGGCGAAGGCGGAAATCTCGTCGATGGACTGTCGCTTGTCCCTTGAAAGCCTCATCCATTGGCGGATGATCTTTCGGCGCGCCTCGCGTTGCCTCTTCATTACATCCGGCATGTGTGCGGCCCCCTGGAGGTTGGCAATTCCGGCTCCGTTGGTGTCGTGTCGGGAAAGAGCTTGCTGGCGCGCAGGATGTCTGATCGCAGATGTTCGCAGGCCTCATCGTAAGCGGCCATCGCTACGTGCGCGTTAGCGGACGGTGATGCGGGCGCAACCGTGATAATCCGTTGCACGCTGACGATGCGGTCGCGCAGCTGAGACTTTGCCGTTTTAATGGATGCAATAGGGTGCGAAGTCATGGCTGTTTCCTCCGCTTGTGTCGACGATGGCGCACGCAATCCCTTTCGCGCCTCAAGTGCACGCAGGGATCAACTTTGTCTTGCAGCGGAGGTGATAGCTCGCTCCCGCTGCGTGTGGGTACTCAGCAGCAGTCATCAGCCAGTTGGCGAATGTGGGGGACTCCTTCCCCAAACGCGAAGCTAGCTATTGGTTGCGTTCAGAACAAGGCTGACCGCAATGAAAAATATTCGGTCCTACTCGGCTGGCGGCGGTGACATGGACCCCTATTCTGCAGCCCGTGACCAATGCAAAATTGGATCGTTGCTTTCGAACGCCTCCACGAAAGCGCGAATCCGAGGATCGATATGCAGGTCGCTTGACCGCCGCGGGCGCGCGAGGGAGGGACCGGGCATCGACTTTGCCCCATCCGGACTTGGCCCCGCGTATTGCCTCACCTTTGAATGTTACCGAAGCGCGCGACCCTTGTAGAGGCGCTGGGTGACAGGCCTTGCCGAGAACGGCCTTTTCGAACGCGCTTCGCAGGTGCGGACACCCCTCGAACCCGCAGAATCCGCGGGTCAAGCGGCTCACCGGAGCACGATCCGTTGTCATTGGTCGGATAATGCCTTTTCTTTTCCTCTTCTGCCGCCATTCCGAGGCTCCCTCGTCAGGTCGATCGAACGAAAAACAAAGAGGAAGCGCAGAGCGAAAGTCAGAACGTCGGGCCGTCGTAGCGGAGCGCAAAGATACTTGCTGCTGGCGATCTCTGCACGTTGGACGCAATGTCCCAGAACGTTTCGGGCGGGTGTTCGCAAGAAGGGGATGCCCTTCCCCGAATCGGAAGCGTTCCGCTTCCTGTCAAGCCTTACTTGCTTGGCAAGCCCCCTGCCGGGCCGGCGAGAGCCGGTCAAGGCCGCAAGCCGAGAAGCGGTGGCGCGGCACGCGCCAGCCTTGACGGGATGGCGCTGGTCCGGCCTGCTTGGCCTCAAGCAGGCAAGGCTGGGTCTCCACTCACAGCCCCAACCCTCGCGACCGTGCGAATGACCAGTCAACTCCGCCGCCCGGCATGGCGATGCCCGAGATGTATTGCCCGATGCGCTTGTCGAGCACGGGCTGCCACGGCACGAGACTGAAGCCGAGGTCACCATCGCCCGTGAGGCTCTCGATCATCGCGAACCGGCCGCTGGATAGTTGAGTTGAGCCGACAAGCTGGCCGCTGATGTCGTTGCCAGGAACAGTGGGCCGCCATTGTAATCCGCGTTCGGCGGCAAGTGCCTTACCGGCGCGCTCGATGTCGGCCGCCTCAAGCCGCTGGATCAAATCCCTAGGTGCACGGACACGGCCGTCGCCGAGATCTTTGGCGTGCCCCATGTTCGCGAGTGCCTGTTTGCGCTTCTCCAGTGCCGCCTTCACCGCCTGCCCGAACCCTTCCTCGGCGAGCACCACGCGCTGGCGGGAGACAAGCTCGCGGTCGAGCCAGGTCGCTCCGTCATGGCCGATCTGCTGGTCAAGGCCGGTGGGGGACAGGACGCTGATGCGGATGTTGGCGCGGTCCCGCGCGAGATCGTAGGCCTGACCGCGCTCGGGCAGATCCGCAGGGACGCGCCAGTGATCGGCGTCGATCCGTTCGGCATGGCCGGCCCGACGCAGCGCCTCCAGCCGGCGGACGTGGGAACGGACGAACGCATCGGGATCACCGCCGATGCGATCGATGGCCCCGCGCGCCCGCTCCAGATGGACGGAAGGGCGATAGACGCCTTCTTGACCTGCGACATCCATGATGTTGCAGTCTGCGGCGCGCGGTCCGGGAGGCGCAGAACCCGCCGCGACGATCATGCCTCGACCGACTTCCTCGGCGCGGGCGGCATCCATCTCGATGTGATGCACGCGCCCATCCACCCCGTCGATCACCAGGTGGACCCGCTCGCCCATCTCGTCGCCGCCAAGCCCTTTGTCGAGCACGCGGCCGACGATGCGCTCGGTCGCGTTCTCGCGGTGCAGGACGTAGCGCGCCGGATGGCGGTCCTCCGCCAGCCCTGCGCGCTCCAGCGCCCTGTGCATGGTCTTGATGATGTCGCCGCGCTCGCCAAGCTCCCGCAGCACCGGCTCGGCCCTGGGCGATACAAGCCATTTGCCGGTCTCGATCTCGCTCGCCAATCCCAAGCGCTCCAGCTTGCGCGCCCGCTCGATCAGCAATGCGCGGTTCCGGTGAAACGTGTCGCGCATGTTCTGGTCGGGGCGCTGGTCGCTAAACTCGCGGCCCTGCTGTTCGGCGAGCAGCATCCGGTCGAGCTGGGTGAAGCGATCGGCGCCCACCTCATGCTCAAGCTGCTTCGTTACCTCTAGCTCGGTCTGCCGGCCCAGTTCCCGCGTCACGATCTCGCTAGCGCGCTCGCGAATACCATACGCGATATAGTCGCCGGCGATGTTGAGGGTCTTGCCGTCGTCGGTGATGCCGCGCACCAGGATATGGGTGTGGGGATGGCCGGTGTTGTGGTGATCGACCGCGATCCAGTCGAGTTTCGTCCCGAGGTCGGCTTCCATCTGCTTCATCAGATCGCGGGTGGTCTGGCGCAGGTCGGACAGCTCCACGCTGTCCTCGGCCGAGACGATGAAACGGAACTGGTGACGATCCTCGCGGCCCCGGTCGAGGAAAGCGCGGCCATCCTCCACATCGCGCTCGCCCGAATAGACCTGGCCCTTCTCGCCATCCTTCGTCACGCCGTCCCGTTCGAGATAGCGCAGGTGCGCCTCGATCGCCTTGGCGCCGACGAACTGCCGTCCGCGCGCGGCTCCGCGCTGCGGGTTGAGCTTCACCACGCGAGCCTTCACCGCCACCCGCCGCGCCCGCGTGCGCGCGCCGCTCGCGTCCGGGCTCCATGCGTTCCGATCCTTAAGCGTCAGCGCCGTCGCGGCGCCTCGGCCCCGCGCATTGAACCGGCCGCCTCCCTTTCCGGTTCCGGGTGATCGGTTCGGATTGCCACCTGCCCGCCGGACCGCCCGATGGACTTCACCGACGAAGCTGGTCGGGCGTCCACGCGCGCTGCCGATCCGGCGCGCCGTTGCGCGCCCGCCACCACGATCGCCGACCTTGCCGGGACGGATGCGAAAGTCGTCTTCGTCGCGTGCCATGAGACGACGATCGGAAGTCGCAATGCATGCCGCAAGAGCTGATATGCGCGCATCGTCGAGGTGCGTAGAAATACTTGCGCCGGCGCAGGCGGTGCGGTCTCTCGTTCCCCGCACATCGCGGCCGACGGCGCTTCAACCATTGAAACCAAAGAAGCAATATCCGAACCGCCGTCGTCTCACCTCACCGGGCCAAAAGCGAGCCTAGCAAAAACAATGTGCAGACAGAAACTTGGGAACGAAGTTCCGGCAGCGAGGAATCTCGCTTTATCTTGCCATCCGTGGCCCGTATGTAAGCGTCCGAACCTTGCACGACTTTCTGAAAGTGCAGCGTCGTTCCATATCGGGTTCTCTCGTACATGGGAGGATCTCCGGTGGCATCTCGGTCCTGGGAAAAAGCACACAGCCCTTATTGGTCGCTGCACGTCGAGGCGTGGCGTCAAAGCGGGATGGATCGCGCGGTTTATTGCCGCCAGCACGGACTCTCGATTAAGACGTTCGGCCGCTGGATGAAGCATCTCATCAGCAAGGAAGAAGCCCGCAAGCATGCGGAATACCTGCTTGAATTGCGTCGGGAAGAGCGGCGCCAGCAGCGGGGAAAGAACGGCAAAAGGCGTCAGAAGCGGCGCTATGCGGTGAGCACAGACATCCGTTCGCGTGCAATCCAGGCGTTCTGGGCGATGCATGTGGAAGCAATGAACTGGAGCGGCATGGCTGTTCGCGAGTATGCCGCCAGCTTGCAGCTTTCGCCGACAAGCCTGCGCAAATGGCGCGACCGGTTTGATGACGGTGTGGTGGAGATTGACTGGCGAGCGCATGTTCATCCGAGTGCGCGCCCGCGAATAAGCACTGGTGCCAGCAGCGCTGCTAAGAAATGCTCGCCCGAAAACGACTTGACAGCGGCGCGGGATCCGGAACCGACGCGGGACGAACGCTCGAACCGGCGCAGCTTCACGGATAAAGAAAAGCTCGCCATCGTTTTGGAATCGGAGCAGCCCGGCGTGAGTGTGGCGGAGGTCTGCCGCCGCCATGGCATCGTCACGAGCATGGTATTCCGTTGGCGCGTCCAGTTCGGCTTTGCGGGCAAGAAGGCCGCGAAGCTGGCCACGGTTGCGCTGCCGGGAGCCGGCATTGGGGGATCGTCCACCCCCGCGGTGCTGCACGATCTGTTGCAGGCCCCAGACGGGATGACGCCCGTGCAATTGTCCGATGGGCGGCGCGTCTTTGCACCTGAAGGCAGCGATCCGGATGCGGTTCGCCAGCATGTTCTCGACTGGGAGGCTGCACGATGATGATCGTTCCGGCCGGCGTGAAGGTGCACCTGGCGCTGGGTTACACCGACATGAGGAAAGGCATGGATGGGTTGGCTATGCTGGTCCAGGAGACGCTGAAGAAGGATCCGTTCTGCGGCCATCTCTTCGCCTTCCGGGGCAAACGAGCGCAGATCGTCAAGATCCTGTTCTGGGACGGCAACGGGCTGTGCCTGTTCACCAAGCGGCTCGATCGAGGCGGGTTCGTGTGGCCGCGAATGACGGGGTTCGAAGGCTCCATCACGCTGTCTCCGGCGCAACTCGCCATGCTGATCGAAGGCATCGATTGGCGCGCGCCCGAGCGCATCTGGAGGCCTGCTCTTGCAGGCTGAAACAACGCAGAAACCCGCATAGAATATAGCGAACTTGCTTCTTCGAATCAGCATATTCGAGTAGAATCGAACATGCGATTTGACCTCGAAAATCTGCCGTCCGATACGGCTCTGTTGCACCGTCTGGTGCGTGAGATGGCAGATGTTGTCGAGAGCCGCGATGGCAAGATCGAGCGCCTCCAGATCATCATCAAGAAGCTGCAGCGGGCACAGTTCGGCCGTCGCTCCGAACGCCTTGATGCCGACCAACTGGCGCTCGCGCTCGAGGATCTCGACGGTGACATTGCCCGCATCCGGGAGAGCCGTCCGGCGATCACAGCAGAGGCCGCCGAGGCGCCATCCCGGCGCAAGCCGCTGCCCGATCATCTGCCGCGCGAAGACGTTCTGCTTGACGTTGATAGTGAGATCTGCGGCTGTTGCGGTGGCGCGCTTCATGCCATTGGCGAGAGCGTGAGCGAGATGCTGGACTGGATTCCGGCGCAGCTCCGCGTCGTGCATATCTCCCGCCCGAAATATGCTTGCCGTGCTTGTGGTACGGTTGCCCAGGCTCCAGCGCCGGAATGGCCGATCGCCGGCGGATTGGCGACGCCAGCCCTGCTCACTCAAGTGTTGATCAGCAAATATTGCGATCACACGCCGCTCTATCGGCAATCGCAAATCTTTGCTCGGCACGGTGTCGATCTCAGCCGTTCGACGCTGGTCGGATGGGTTGGCGGTGCGTGCTGGTGGCTGGAAGCGCTGCATGAGCGGCTGTGCAAGAACGTGTTCGCGTCTGATCATCTGTTCGCAGACGACACGCCGATCCCGGTACTTGATCCCGGCAGAGGGAGGACGAAGACGGGGCGATTGTGGGTCTATGCCCGCTTGCAACGACCGTGGAGCGGACCCGAACCGCCGGCTGCGGTCTATTTGTATGCGCCGGATCGCAAAGCAGACGGCCCGCCTCGCACCTCGAGGACTTCAAAGGCGTCCTGCATGTCGATGGTTATGCCGGCTTCGAACAACTGGCCAACAACGGCGATGTCGTGCTTGCCGCCTGTTGGGCGCACACGAGGCGCAAGTTCTACGAAGTGGCCGACGCTACCGGCTCGCCGGTGGCGGTCGAAGCACTGCGCCGGATCGGTGAACTCTATGTCATCGAAGTACGCGTGCGCGGGAAATCGTCCGCTCATCGCCTTGCCGAGCGGCGCTCCTTCTCCAAGCCGATCGTGCAAGCTCTGCATGCCTGGCTGGAAGCCCAGCTTCCGCGCGTAGCCGGCCGCAGCACGCTGGCCGAAGCCGTCCGTTACGCGCTCTCGCGCTGGCAAGGTCTGACGCGCTTCCTGCACGACGGCCGTGTCGAGCTCGACACCAATCCGGTTGAGCGCGCGATCCGTCCCGTAGCCCGAAATCGGAACAGTGCGCGGTCGTGCAACGTATGAGACTTGAATTGCAGTCAGCTCGTGAATTCTCGACGGGCTGAGCGTACGCTTGCCACGATGTGCGCATGCACCTCCGACACTCTGCGCGTATGATGGGTGTCGGGATGCGAAACCAGCCAGTAGTTTCGCACGAAGCGGATCTCTGGTAGCAACCGCTTGAGCTCCGGAAATCGTCGTGCGGCGTAGTCGTGCAGTATTCCCACGCCGTGGCCACCCCTCACCGCCTCCATCTGTGCCACCACGCTCCCGCACTCGTAGTGCCTGTTCATAAATTTTCCGAGCGCGGACGCGTAGTCGAGCGCTCGACTGTAGACGAAATCCTCGACATGCGTGACGAAGAGATGGCCGGCGAGATCGGCCTGTTTCCTGATTGGTCCCAAGCGCTTCAGATAACTTTCTGCGCCATAGACGCTGAGCGTGTAGTCGGTAAGCTTTTTGACAATGAGCCGACCCTGCTTCGGACGGTCCAGCGTGATCGCAATGTCGGCCTCCCGCCTCGACAGCGAGAATGTGCGCGGCAGGGGAACAAGTTGAATGAGTAAGTCGGGATGTCGAGCGGCAAGCGCGCCAAGCTGGCTGGCAAGAAAGTAGTTCCCCAGTCCATCGGGAGCGCCGACGCGAACGGTGCCTGAGATTGCCTCCGACGATCTGCCAAGGTGAGCGCCGACCTGAAGGAATTCCGATTCAGCCCGCTCCGCTGCGGCAACGAGGGCCTCGCCTGCGCTTGTCAGAACGCAACCCGTCGTACGCCGTTCGACCAACTGGGTTTTCAATTCCTGCTCAATGGCGGTGAGTTGCCGCGCCACGGTCGCATGGTTCACGCCCAAACGCCGAGCGGCACCGAGAATCTGACCCGTGCGGGCGACCTCCAGGAATATGCGGATGCGATCCCAATCCATCGACTTCAATTTCCGCACAACAAATCCGCGATAGTTCTCGTTGATGTGCAGACTTTAACATTTCATATCGGACTTGTGGAAACAAGGAGGTAGTCGTGGTCACGCAAGTCACACATTACATCAATGGCAAGCAAGTCTCTGGCCGCAATGGGCGGACGTCATCTGTCTTCAATCCCGCGACAGGCGAGCAGACGGGGTTAGTGTTGCGGCGAGCCAGGATACTCAACCGATTCCTCAGGATTCTCGAGGAACGTATCGACGAACTCGCGGAAGTCATCGTCGCCGAGCATGGAAAGGTCCACTCGGACGCCGTCGGTGAAATTCAGCGTGGTATGGAAGTCGTGGAATTCGCGACCGCCGCCCCGCAGCTGTTGAAGGGCGAGCTTAGCGAGAACGTCGGAACTCGCGTCGATAGCTACTCTACGCGTCAGCCTCTCGGCGTGGTCGCCGGCATTACCCCCTTCAATTTCCCCGCGATGGTGCCGATGTGGATGTTTCCCGTCGCGCTTGCTTGTGGAAACGCCTTTATCTTGAAGCCCTCCGAACGAGATCCATCGGCGTCAGTGATCGTCGCGGAGTGGCTAAAGGAAGCAGGCCTTCCTGATGGCGTATTCGGGGTGGTCCATGGCGACAAGGAAACCGTCGACGCGCTGCTACATCATCCCGACATCTCCGCGATCAGTTTCGTGGGATCCACACCTATCGCACGGTACATCTATGAGACGGCCGCGACGACAGGAAAGCGCTGTCAGGCGCTGGGCGGTGCCAAGAACCACATGATCATCATGCCCGATGCGGACATGGACCAGGCAGTCGACGCTCTAATGGGCGCCGCTTTTGGTTCCGCCGGCGAACGTTGCATGGCGATTTCCGTCGCGGTCCCGGTGGGCGAAACGACCGCGAATAGGTTGATCTCCGCGTTGGCGCCGAAGATTCGCAGCCTCAAAATCGGACCTGGCACGGATCCGGAAGCGGAAATGGGCCCGCTCGTCACGAAGCAGCATTTGGACAAGGTCCGCGGCTACATCGACGCAGGTGTCGCGGAGCGTGCAAAATTGCTCGTCGACGGTCGTGGCTTCAAAATGCAGGGCTACCAGGATGGCTACTTCATCGGCGGGTCGCTGTTTGATCATGTCACTCCGAACATGAAGATCTACAAGGAGGAGATTTTTGGGCCTGTCCTGTCTGTCGCCCGTGCTCCCGACTACGCCACCGCCGCACGGATGATCAACGAGCACGAATTCGGCAACGGCACATCGATCTTCACCCGCGATGGCGATGCGGCTCGGGAATTCGCGCACCAAATCAAGATCGGTATGGTCGGAATCAACGTTCCGATCCCCGTGCCGATGGCATTCCATTCTTTCGGTGGATGGAAAGCGTCGATCTTTGGAGACCACTACATGCACGGCCCGGAAGGGGTTCGCTTCTATACCCGGTTGAAAACGATCACGAGCCGCTGGCCAACCGGCATTCGAGCTGGTGCCGAATTCGTAATGCCTACCATGTCTTGATCGCAACGACTGGCCCGCTGCGCACCCAAGCAGCGGGCACGGTTCGCTGACGGCAGCGATAAATCCGTCGGTTCTGAACAAATCAACTTCACGGACGACTATCGAGAAGGCCATTCGAAAGAACCATCGCGCAAGCGAGGTCAGTCTGCGGCTGCAAACGATCTCCGGTATCGGCGTGATCACAGCACCCGCGATCACGGCCACTATCGGAGACATCAATGCTTTCAAGTCCGGGCGGCACCTAGCAGCCTGGATCGGCCTTGTACCACGGCAGTCCGGACCTAGCGGCAAAGTCCATGTGGGGAAAATCTCTGGCGCCCTTTTTACAGAACATGCCGCCGTCGTAGGTTGAAATCGTGGAGTACCGACATCCGCTGATAGTGGCGATTTGACCGGTTCGCGCCGGTACGGTGCCGGCAGCGCCGATCGAAGAATCGGCGGCAATGGCGCGCAAATACAGAGAGCTTGGCAGTACAGATAGCAAAGTCCGGCAAAGCCCATAATGCGGCAAACCAATTCACCGTCGGACCGAGATTGTGAACCGGGCATTCGCAGACAACGCCAGACGTGGCGCGCATCGCTCATGAAGCCGTACCAGAAATTCGCCGCGATAAGACAACGGGACGGGAGTTGCCTCCCGCCCCATCATCGCATTAGACAGACTTACTTGCCAATGCACGTGGCGACGGTCTCGGGCGTGCAAACATCAAGACCGGTGTAAGTAGGATCGGCGGGCGCGGGCTTGCCCGATTTCATCGCTTCCAGCGCCATCATCGTCTTGTAGCCCATTTCGAACGGGCGCTGGCCGACCTGGCCGAGTGACAGGCCTTCCTTCATCTGATCGATCTGCACCGGCAGGGTGTCTGCCACCACAAGGGCAAGTGCCTTAGAGGCGATCTTATCCTTATACGGCATCACCGCGGCACGGTTTGCGTCGGGAATGAACTGCGGGAAGCCACCGGTAGGGATGAAGGCATCGAGTTTCGGGTTCTTCGCCATGATGTCGGTAAACTGCTGGACGGATACCGGGAAGTCGTCATTGGTATAGAGCGGACAACCCTGAATCTCGGTCCAACTGTTCTGGCCCGTCAAGCGGTCGCCAGGAGAAGCGGCCGATTTCTTGCCCGACAATACATCGCGAATACCCTGCATACGTTCATTGTGGTTGGCCGCAGCGGCGCCGCCCGACTGGATGCACACCGTGCCGCCCTTCGGCTTGATCTGCATGGCGAGTTTGGCGAGGTTCGCGCCGATCTCGTAATTGTGGGTGCCGATATAGGCGGCGCGCAAAGCCTTGTTGTCAGGCAGGACGTCGGAATCCCAGGTAAGAAC
>WNFC01010460.1_pt1 | contig 10296 bp, 14 predicted proteins | sample 5400541 | NCBI WGS metagenome assembly WNFC01 (sample SAMN13153342, study PRJNA577476) | soil metagenome | isolation source: 120 cm saprolite under Douglas fir tree site 2 hole 2 replicate 1 | place: USA:California | collected 2015-04-18 | reverse complement strand
ACACAGTTACCATACTCGTACTCGTACCATAACTTGAGGAGAAACCCAAAATCTAACTCGGGCCTGAGACCTAACCCGAGAGTGAATCCGAGTACTATCAGTCACCCTAACATCGGACCCCCCCCCTCGTTCGTGTTGTCACGCAGTGTCACAGGGGTTTTTTGACACCCCGCTCGGTTGGTCCCAACATATGTACGCACACGTGATGAAAGCAGCGTGATCTCGAGATTTGTACTACGACGCGACTCGCCACATGTTTGCCATTTTTGTGATGGATACAAACTCCGACTCGGCATTTCGTCGGCAGACGTGACAAACCACACTTTTGCTCTTTTCATGACACAGCATAATTCTCATTCAAAAAACATACGGAATATGTTAATAGACACTCCTAAATGATGTGTATAAAATTTGGTGACAATTGGATGAGAGGTAAACAGGAAAATTGAAAAACACGAACGAGGGGGGGGGTCCGATGTTAGGGTGACTGATAGTACACCGGAAACAGCACAGCCCCACTCATCTGTGAGCCTTTTCGCGGCGCAGCGCGTCTCAATTGTCTTTTCGCTCACTCCGTTTCGGACCCAGGTCATTCGACAAAGGGTTCCAGCGTACAGAGCTCCGTCGCTGGTCTTTTTTTTTTCATGCCGTTATTCCAACTCCCCGTGGCGGTCACTCTCGCAAGTAGTGCCTTCCTTAGTTTGGCTTTCCGCGGTTTATCTGCCTTGAAGCGCGGCAAAATCGCCCTTCCCCTCACTTCAGATAGTCCATTAGAGCCTCAACACGACCCATTCGATGTCACCTCGCCAGAAGATATCATTGACGGGGAACCAGTTGATGAGAGCAGTTTCTGGGCAAACGTACGTTCTCTTGTCGGAATAAGAATGTACTTGGTCTTATGCTTTCTTAGACGAAGCTACGGGGGATGCTTCTTGTAATTGCCGTTGTTGTTATCGTGTCTCTACAGGCAATTTCTTTGGGTTATGCCGTCTATTTTTTGTCTTCGAAGGCAACCACAGCCACGCGCGTGCTTCACCTCCTCTTCGCCATTTATCTCTCGGTTCTCGCGGTTCAGTCCGTCGGAAAAAACATGGTCTACTCGCATACCAGGAACATTATCCACCTCTCTGTCCTCACAACACTCGCGTTTGTGCTTCTGGGATCCACTGCGCTCATCCCTCGTGACCATACCACCATTTCGGCGCCAGCTGAGGACTCTCAACCTTACGGTTTGGAAGTCGTCTGGTATGTCGTACTTGGTCTGTATACGCTCTCCACCGTCGTTACCATCACCACACCGCTCGGTCCTGCTCTCCATTTTCCCGTCTCACGCATTTATTCCGAGAAAACTGTTGCTGCCGTCACAAATCAGGCCGTGGATAACGTTTCCGGTGCTACAGGTCGGTATCTCTTGGGTTGATAACCTTAATAACTAACTCGCGCTAGGTGCTTCAATTTGGGATACTCTTCTCTTCTCGTATACAACCAAGGTTGTCCTCCTTGGTAACACCGCCGAGTCGTTGAATATAGGTGACCTACCTATCGTCCCTGGGTCAATGCGTGCCACCTATCTCTTCCGTTCCATGCGCTCTGCTTTGTCTACGATACGCCTGAGACGACTTATATTCTGGAAGATTCACCCTGGTGATGGCTGGGAGCTCGCATACAGACTCGCATATGTAAACAGAGCAAGCTTCATGACACAGATGGCGCTCGCTGCATTGGGAGCAGTGCTCTACTATGCCCCTCCGTTCTTTTTGCAGAAGTTGGTGAAGTACCTCGAGACGGATCCCGAAAGGCACGACCGAAGCTGGGGATGGTTTTACTCTTTCGGCATGTTTGCGACAACCGTATCTCTCCATCTGAGTGAGGCCTACACTCTTTCTCCCGTATCCTGGGACTGATTTTACTTTGTATCAGTTAATGGCCAGATGTGGTCTCTTTCAACAACAACGCTGCAGGTCAGCATGCGCGTGCAGTTGAACTCGATTCTGTTTGCCAAGACACTTGTTAGAAAAGACGTCGCCTCATCCTCCGGTCTGTCGGAGAATAAAACCAAGGACAGGAACGACACCGACACGTTATCAGACAGCTCCGAGAAGAAGGACGAAGAAGGGGACTTCTCCAGTAAGGCACAGATTATGACGCTCATGACGACGGACGTGGATCGGGTCAGCGAATTCAGTTGGCACATATTTACACTCGTTGGTTCGTCCCGTGCCATTGTCATTCTAGCAACTGCCTTCTTACGCTGCTACCGAAGACTCCCCGATTGAGATCATTATTGGCACGATTTTCCTGTACAAATTACTGGGCTCGTCTGCTTTTGTTGGACTCGCTGTGACATGCCTGTTCCTCCCTTTGAATCATTTTGCTGGAAAGATCGTCGTTGGTGCACAGGAAAATCTTATGAAGGCGAGAGATGAGCGCGTTGCTCTGATGAATGAGATTTTAGGGGCCATTCGGATGTTGAAGGTATTAATCTATTTCGCTGCTTTGCGGACCTTATTGGTGACCTTGTCAGTTCATGGCATGGGAGCGCAACTTTGAGAGGCGTGTATTGAAAATCAGGGAGAGAGAGCTGAAGTTCCAGAGGCTCAACTATATCATCGAGGTATGTTCTTCTATTGCCTGAAAAGAAATGGAAGAAATGAAACGAATGTGTGCTTCCGTAAAGGTCCTCTGGAACGGGATTTGGTGAGCAAACCTTCCCTCTTTGGAGCTGTACCTGATCTAGGGTAACAGGAACGCTTCACCCATGGTTGTAACACTGGTAGCCTTCTTCCATTTCGCCGTGATTAGGAATCAAATTCTGACACCTTCGGTGGCGTTTACTTCGGTATGTTTTCTCTCCTTGGTATGTTTAAATAAGACCTTGATGGGATGTTGTTGCAGGTCGCCGGTAAGTCCAGGATACTAAAGCAAAAAGCTCAGAGCTAACCTGATTCGATAGTTTTCTCCGAGATGAAATTCGCGCTGAACGCGCTTCCCGAAACGTTGATCAATATGCTTCAGGTATGTTCTAGCGAAGCCATGCCCTTCAGTCTGCCCATTCCCTTGCAGTCTTTCGTTTCCCTCCGACGCATCGAAAAATATCTTCAGTCCGCTGAAGTCGCTCTTGTCCCGCCGCTTGGCGAGAATCCTCCGCCAGTTGCATTCCATGGCGCCACTGTGACCTGGCCACAGGACCGTGCGCGCTCCGGCACTGCTAGCACGAGTGCCATGTCTAGTGTCTCAACTACTCCGAGAACAAAGTTTATGTTAACGGATTTGAATATCGACTTCCCCAAAGGCGAGTTGACCCTCGTCTGTGGCAAGCTGGGTAGTGGTAAAACCCTCCTGCTTCTCGGTACGTATTATTTTTGTCATTTATGCATCAACAGCACTTATCGGAGGATAGCACTTCTCGGGGAAGCGGATTTCCTTACTGGTCAGGTCCTATGTCCCAAGACACCTCCGGACGCGATAGCGTCCTTCGCAGGTGTCGTTCCTCCATCGGATGAATGGGTTATCGACGGTGTCTGTGCCTATGTTCCCCAGGTAAATTCGAGCCCTTTTTCTCCAGCGATCATGTTTACATCTGTCTTTTTCAGAGCGCATGGCTGCGCAACGCTTCGATCAAAGGTAAGAGCCTTGTACTTGCCTCCTCTCGTAAATGCCGAAGACCTGTGTTGCATAGAGAACATCCTCTTTAATCTTCCATACGTCGAGGAGCGTTACCGGAGAACCCTCGAAGTTTGCGCACTTGTGAATGACCTCAAAATTCTTGAGGATGGCGATGAGTCAGAAATTGGGGAGCGCGGGGTGTGTGCAAATTCTCTCACCTCACTTACGGTCAAAATGGCATACTAAAGCGTTCCACAGGTCAATCTGTCCGGTGGACAAAAAGCCCGTGGTGAGTTCGCTCTATAGAAAAGTACTACATCCTAAAATGCAGGTCTGCGTCAGTTTCTCTTGCACGAGCCATCTATTCTCGCGCTTCTATTCTCCTCCTAGACGACGTCCTTTCCGCTGGTGGGTACCATGCTATACACTAAATTCTTGAGCGTCCACTGATATCTGGGTTGTAAGTTGATGCACACACGGCCCACATTCTGTACTTCGAATGTCTAAAAGGTGACCTTATGCGTGGACGGACTGTCATCCTCGTCTCTCACCACGTGCAGCTGTGTGCTCCTGGCGCCAGCTATATCGTGGCTTTGGAGAACGGCCGTATCCTGTATAAAGGCGATCGCCACGGCTTTCAGTCTTCTGGCGTGATCAACAGTCTTGCACATTCCGGTATTGTTGAGTCCACAGGAAGGGAGGAAACTGAGGCTGTGGCCCGCGATGCGAAAGAAGAATTCCTTCTGGTCGACAAGGATGACGGTGGAACCAGCTCCACGAACACTGAAGTCCCATCAGAAGACGGTTCTATTGGTGGTGTGAGCCCTGTCAATGCAACCGTTGAACGTGCGAAGAAAGGGCCTCGCAAGTTGGTTGAAGATGAGACAAGGGCAGTGGGTAGGGTTGGTCGCCCAGTGTGGGAGACTTACATCAAAGCATATGGCGGGGTTCCGTACTGGCTTATCTTCGGCGCCTTGTTCTTACTCGCAGCTGTGAGCCCGGTCGCAGAAAATGGCTGGTTGAGGTATGCCCATCATCCGAAACAGCAGTGCCAGAGTTAAGGGACTTTGTGTAGTTACTGGTCAGGGTTCTCACTGGGTAATCGTGAACCACGGAGTCCGATGTACTACATTGGAGTTTACGCAGCGGTGAGCACCTGTGAGCTTTTCCAAGCAAGATCTCCATTCTCATCTCGTCTTTCGCCACAGATCACCAGCATTGGTTCGTGCTTATGTTACGGGTTCTGCCAAATTGTTTCTTATTCCCTTGCCGAAAAGGTCTTGTCCTCACGACTATCCGCTGGTACATCCTCTGTTCGTATCGTAGCGCCATTCCCGATGTGCATAATACTTACCTCACATTAGACACGGGCTCGATCCATGCATCGACCGTACTATACAAGAGTGAGTTGCATCTTTATACTCACATGTTCTGTATGATGAGCGTTCTGTTGTAGGGCTCTTGGAAACCGTCTTGTTTGCGAACATCCGGTTCCATGACACTATCTCCCGTGGAAGGCTTCTTAATCGCTTTGGGAAAGATTTTGAAGGTCACGGCTCCTCTGTGATCCACGGCGCACACATCTCACGTCGAACCAGGTATCGATAGCAGCCTTTCAGATAACTTTGGTCGTAGCGTAGTCGGTTCACTCTCTGTCATTACGACATTCCTCACTATCAGCATTGTTGGTGGTCCCCAATTTCTCTTATTCATTATCATCGCCGGCGCTCTATACTGGAACGGTGAGTACTTCCCAATCGCATCATCACTGACGTTCTGAAGCTTTTTTCGATGAAGTTTCGAAGGTGGGTTGTAGCAGCACACGCCTATGTGAGGGAAGTATGTGACTCGTCATCCAAAACAGATTTATGGCCAAACCTCTCGAGACCTACGACGGTTGGGTATGTCACCCAATCTCTTACATCTCATTCATGGGCCCTGGTCTAATATCCTCAGATTCGGTCACGCGGTCACCCTTGTACTCGATTTATGGCGAAACGATATCCGGAGTCACCATTCTACGTGCTTTTGGGGCATCCTCGAAATTCCTGCGTGATATGTTGAAGAGTGTCGATACGGTAAGATCATAATGATCATTCGAGAAGAGTTCCTAACCGTGAATGTTAGAATACAAGCCCATACTATTGGATGTGGGGAGGTGAGCATGAGAAGCGTGCGACATAATTAAGGTATGCTTTCTGATGCCTCATGCAGTTAACAGATGGCTTTCCGTCCGCTTAAACCTCTTGTCGGCTGGTATCGTTGGTCTGGTGGCCTTCGCAACGATCCTCACGCCGACCATCGACGCTGCGCTGGCTGGTTTTATTCTCGCGTTTGCCTCCACTGTTACTAGCGATGTAAGTGTTGGGTTTGTGACACCAGACGACGTGCTAATGTCATTCGCAGATTTTGTTCATGGTAACGTCGTGTTCATGACCTCGCTGTTAGATGCTGATAGAAGTGTGATTAGGTTCGGCGGTTCGTCAGCCTAGAACAGTCGATGGTGCGATATGTCTGGTTTTCTGGGAACTGATGAAGCTGATTTCATATGAAGGTTGCCCTTGAACGAATCAAAGAGTACTCCGAGCTTCAAACAGAGCCACCCGAGTTTGTGGAGCCTGGCCCGCCGGCGTTATGGCCATCCAAGGGAGAGATAGTGTGCCAAAACCTCGTGATTAGATACGCAGTAAGTTCCTTCGATGTCCTCATCCTCGTCTTCGTCTCATCCCCTGCCATTAGCCTGACCTTCCTGATGTGCTACATAACTTGCGTTTCACCATTAAACCTGGAGAGAAGGTTAGCGTAATTGACGAAGAGGGTAGCCCCAGTTAACCATCTCCATAGGTTGGCATTTTAGGTCGTACTGGTTCGGGAAAGAGTACCTTGGCTTTGTCGTTCTTCCGCTTTGTTGAAGCCACCGCGGGTCGGATCCTTATTGATGGCCTCGACATATCCAAAATTGGTTTGACTGACCTCCGGAGTAGACTGACGATCATTCCTCGTATGTAACATGTCAGACTTGAGATACCCGAGCAAGAGCTCACTCGCATTTCAGAGGATCCAACCATCCTGAGCGGCACTCTACGTTCCACTCTGGACGTGTTTGAGGAATACCAAGACGCCGAAATTGTAAGCGTCAGTTGTTGCTGCCCACTCCCGCTAAACTCACTTGTCGTTTTTAGTATGAAGCACTGCGTCGTGTTCATCTGATCCCATCTGGAGACGAGGAACCACAGGAGGACAGTGTCAGCGTCAACGTGTTCCGCGACCTTGACTCACCTGTGTCTGAGAGTGGAGAGAACTTCTCTACTGGGTAAAAGAATCACTCTTTGTGTTGTTGAAACCATGTTCTCAACCCTCCCCTAGCGAGAAGCAGTTACTCTGCATGGCTAGAGCCATTTTAAAACGATCGAGAGTACTCGTCATGGATGAGGTTTGCAAATTTACCCTCTGTCTTGCCACCGACTGAATCGCTGACACGCTTGGATCAGGCAACTGCTAGGTAAATCATGCAGTCTATCTCCGGATTGTCAATTAAAGCCATTCGTCAGTGTTGATTACGCCACCGACGAACTCATAAGCCAAACCATCCGACAGTAACTATCCATAATTTCAACCCACTGCTTTTAATGTTTCTCACACAATCTTGTCAGTGAATTCGCAGAGAGCACAATTCTTACCATTGCACACCGTCTCCGCACTGTGATCGATTACAACAGGGTATGTCTGAGAATGATTGTTGCCAGACTCGGAGTTGTCGTCTCAAGTTGATCACATCCGCCAGGTGATGCTTCTCGAAGAGGGGCGCATAGTGGAATTTGATAGCCCGGCTACGCTCCTTTCCAACCCCAACTCCAAATTCTATTCGCTCTGCAGGGCTACTGGCAAGAGCGAATTTGCCGTGCTCAAAAGAATGGCTGGGGCCAGGTAAGACAGGGCCAAAACTTGGCAGGTGAGGCTCAAATTGGTAACCGACGTGGTGTTGTTGGTTCCTGCTTGTGGGGGTCACGTATACATGCTCGTGATGGACGATTCCAAAACGCTAGAGAATTGTCATTTATTTGTTTTCTATAAAATTCTGAGATGGGCGGGTCAATGTGAGATCATGATGGTGTGGTGGGACGCGGAGCTACCAAATAAGCCAAGAGTGTCTCACACTCAACGTGCCACCGAAGACACATCTTCACAGCGAACAGCAACGCAAACGACCTCGCAGTGAATCCAGAATTGCTTGATTTGCCAAATTTATCCTACGCGTATACCCTTCCTTCGTAATAGCAGTAACTTCATCTCTATCATGCTCTCGCGACGACCAACAAGCGTGCTCACACTACTCGCCGTCCTCTTCCTCACACACACCACAAGTGCCGTCAAATTCGCCCTCCAGGCAGAGCGCTACCCACCAGCAAAATGCATTTGGAGCGCGGCCCACGTAAATGCGCTTGTGATCGTCACCGCGAACGTCGGACCTGGCGCCAACCAACGCGTCGACATTGAAATCATCGACTCGAGCTCCGAAAAGAACGTGTACCTGCACAAGAAGAATATCAACGGCGAAACCAGGCTGGCCATCACGGCCCACGCGGAAGGCGAGGTTGGCGTGTGCTTCAAAAACTACATAGACCCGGGTGCGTTTTCCGTATGCTACTAAAGGGAAACAGAGGACTGACGCGTCTGTCGGTGTGGGTAGATGCTCCCGCACGGGGCGTGGAAATGTCACGTATTATTGATTTGGACGTTGACATAGGTGCAGATGCCGTGGATTACAAGTACGTTTCTCCCACTACGTCTAGAGTGCTGCATTTTAAGTCCTGACGTGTAATCACTGGCAGTGCAATTGCGAACCAAGAGTCATTATCGGGTCTCGAAACTGAGATGCGCAAGCTTGAGGGCATCGTCAAGGAAATCGTAGAAGAGATGGACTTTCTCAAAAAAAGAGAAGAACGATTCCAAAGCACGAACGGTAATGTTTTGCCACGTTTCCTTCTACGTTGGCTGACGTGGACTTGTAGTATCAACAAACCTTCGCGTGCAAAATTTCGCCTGGTTCACAATAGTGGCGCTGCTCGCGCTCGGCGTATGGCAGATAATGCACCTACGTTCGTTTTTCAAGCGAAAATACTTGATTGATTGATTGGGTACTACTGGTACTTGTATCCCTTTTGTCTTCCAATAATATACGGACCACAGCTCGATGTAGCCCATAGCCCAAAGTTGTCGGGTGATTTACTTTCCGACCAACACAAGTGCACTCTAGCCATCAGACAACTCGTCCTCTTCCAGAAATCCCCTCAGGTTGAGATCTCGCGCGTGTATACCGGCATCTTCGTCTATTGCCTCCCTACCTTCTTTTCCGCCTTGGGGCACAGAAAGATCTGTCAGCCCACGCCATCTCCGTACTTTAACGTTCAAAAGCGCCTCGATTTCGTCCAGCGATGCACATTGTCCAAGCTTTGTGCGAAACTGGGGGAACCACGGACGACGCCGGCTGCGGAGCATTACTGAAAGCATTAGATCCATGTGGCTAATACCTACCACTGGTGTTCTACAAAATGTCTGATATGAGTTTGAATTGTCTTCAGTGTGGCAGTGCCAGAGTACATTCTGCAAAATTCCAGATACTCCAGAGATACAGACACGGGATCAGGAAGTATACCCTCAAATAGGCTGTTCTGAACGTCAGAATCGCATATATCTCGATCTAAGTTGCACTCACTAGGGATTGCCCAGGAGAGTTTCCCCTACCATGACGCCACTTGCGCCAGTATATTCCTTGTTGTGGAGCACATCATCCCAGGTACGTACATTCCCATTGCTGATGACCGGAATGTCAACACCCTCTACGAGGGCCTTCACTACGGAGAGGTCGGCTGCACCTTGCCGTCGCCGGCGGGCAGAGGGGTGTCGAGCGTGCAACGCGAGGAAAGCTGCGCCAGACGCTTGGAGATTACTCGCAAGTGTAAGTGTCGAAGACACCGGACTGCAGCGACGCAATTTGGCGGAGACAGGGACACATAACGAGTGCGAGAGAGACGAGACTGTGTAAGGGATCAACGTTAAGAACCATGGGGATTTTGCGGGGGTTGCTCACCGATGCCTTGGACGAGGGGCCAGTCCCTCTTTCCGAGCAAGTACGCCCCGAAATGTTCCTCGCGAGCGTTGTCTTGCGGACAGCCAAGGTTCAGATCTGCTCCGCTTCGCACGGAAATGCATCAGAGAGACGAACTTTTCATGATGGGATAATTTTGTTCACTTACCGATGCCGTCACAGAGATCCACGACGGTCTTTGCGCCGCGAAGGATCACATCTTGATCATTTCCGCAAACTTGGACTATCACGGGTCCAGTGGAAGGACGGCCTAATTCCAGCGAGCGGCGGTGGAAGGCGAGATAGTCGGGGTCAGAGAGAAGACGAGCCGGCCTGAGCATTTCGGTATATGTTAGCGTGGCGCCGTGATTGTGCACGAGGGCGCGAAATGGCGTGTCTGATTGGTCCACCATCGGCGCCGCGATATAATTGAGATCCAAGTTGGCCGCCATAGAGTGGCCCGGCGAGTGCGCGCACGACCGACAGCAGGGGCGCCACTAACCGGTGATTGATGGTGTGTGAGTGATGATGACAACAACGTGATCCAGGACGAGGACGCGCGATGCCCTGACACTCAAATTTTCCCATCATCAGTCCACAAA
>WNFC01010458.1_pt1 | contig 10297 bp, 8 predicted proteins | sample 5400541 | NCBI WGS metagenome assembly WNFC01 (sample SAMN13153342, study PRJNA577476) | soil metagenome | isolation source: 120 cm saprolite under Douglas fir tree site 2 hole 2 replicate 1 | place: USA:California | collected 2015-04-18 | reverse complement strand
GGGCTCGGGGCTGAGGCAGGGGGCTGAGGCAGGGGGCTGGGTTGTCCGTAGCCCCCTGTCTCTGCCCCAAGCCCCCTGCTCGAGACGCGTCGTTAGGCGCGTCCGGCCGCGGCCTGCGCCCGCATGGCCTGACGCTGACGCGTGAGGTGCGGTACCTGCCCAATCAGCCGCTGCAGGAGCATGAGCTGTCCGCGGTGGTGCATCTCGTGCTCCTTCGCGCCGAGGAGCATCTCGAACCGGCTTTTCGGCTTCCCTACCTGCGGCGGGAAGGACACCATGCCCTGCAGAGTCGCCTCGTCGAGCGCCTCCACGAACGCCGCGAACTTTTCGCCGTTCTCTTTGAGAGCACCGACAATCTCGGCCTTGCTGCGAAGGGCCCTCTCCTCGAGCTGCGCCTGCTGCAGGCGCGAGCTGAACGTCGCGAAATCGACATACTCGATCTTCTTGCCGTGCATCTCGATCTGCCACGTAGGGCTGACGGCGAGGTGCGCGAGCATTTCGCCGACGCTCATCACCTCCGGCGTCGCCTTGAAGCCGTACTTCTCCTCGGGAATCTCCTCCGCGATCGCCAGCGTGTTCTTCCGCACGGTGCGGAAGCTGTCAGCGAGGTGGGGCGCGCCGTAATACGTCATGGGTCCTCCGTAGTGGATTAAGAAAGAGGAGTGTACCACCGCTTGAGCTATCCTAGAGGGCCCCTGCTGGTGTCTTTCCGAGTATCTCGCGCTCCGCTTGTCATGGTCCTGGTTTGGCTGGCCGTCGTGCCGGCGTGGGCCGCGCTTCAGCCGATCAGCCGGGTCCGTGAGATTGCGCAGGTCGCCCCGAGCACGCGGGTCGTCATCCGCGGCACGGTCACCCGCTGCCGGCCGGGCCACTCGCTGTATGTCCAGGATCAGACCGGAAGCATCCTCGTCAGGATCGACAAATCGTCCCCGGTCGCCGTTGGCGACATCGTCGAGGTCAGCGGCCTCGCCGATGTCGACAATGACGCTCCGGCCGTCATCCACGCCAGGTATGAGAAATTCGGCGTCGCGGAGGCGCCGGTGCCGATTGGCGTGGACGCGCGAGATCTGGCACAGGGAAAACACGACGCCGATCTGGTCGCCGTGGAAGGGACGTTCGGGGGCGTTAGAACGGGGCACACCGAAGACGGCCTGATGATTCTCGCCGATGGTGTCGATTTCATCGCGTGGGTGCCGAAGGAGACCGCCGGATCTGCGACGGCATTGAGACCTGGCAGCCGCGTGCGCGTGAGAGGCATCGTCTCGATCAATGTGACGAACGGGCGACCCAGCGGATTCGAGCTGCTGATGCGGACCGGCGACGACGCGATGGTGATCCGCAGAGCGGCCTGGTGGACAACCCGGGGGGCGTGGACCACCGCTGTCGTGGTGGCCGCCGTCCTGCCGCTCCTCTTCTCGTACGTGTTCCTGTTGCAGCGTCAGGTCAGGCGCCAGACTGCCATCATCCACCAAAAGCTCCTGGCGGAATCCGAGTTGAAGGAGCAGTACCGGCAGGCGCAGAAGATGGAAGCCATCGGGCGGCTCGCCGGCGGTATCGCGCACGACTTCAACAACATCATGACGGTGGTCCTCGGCCACAGCGAGATGCTGGTCCTGGAGCTGAAGGATCATCCCGAGCTCCGCACCTCCGCGGAGGAGATCCGTAACGCCGCCGAGCGGGCCGCTGGCCTCACGCGTCAGCTCCTCGCGTTCAGCCGGCGGCAGAAGCTCGACCCGGCTCCCGTAGATCTGAACGCCGTCGCGCGCGACATGGTTTCGCTGCTGTCCCGCGTGCTCGGCGGTGAGATCGAAGTGCGCGCGGAAGCCGGCGCGGAGGCGGTGACGATCGAGACCGATCGCGCGCAACTGGAACAGGCGCTGCTGAACCTGGCGGTCAACGCGCGCGACGCCATGCCGGAAGGGGGACGTCTGGTGTTGTCCGTGAGCCGTCAGGCTCGCGACGGACAGACGGCCGCGGTGATGGCCGTGACGGACACCGGCACCGGTATCGCGCTCGACGTTCGCGGGCACATCTTCGATCCGTTCTTCACGACGAAAGAGGTCGGCCGCGGATCCGGACTGGGGCTCGCGATGGTCTACGGATTCGTGCAGCAGAGCGGCGGCGCGATCCAGGTCTACTCGACGGTTGGGGGCGGCACGACGTTCGAACTGGCGTTCCCGCTCACGCCGCCGGCCGCTCGATCGCGAAGCGACGCGTGCTAGAGAAGATCGCCGTCGCGTGCGGCCTCGCCAACATCTACCTCACCGTCCGCCAGAACATCTGGTGCTGGCCGGTCGGCGTGGTGATGGTGTCCCTCTACATCTACATTTTTTTCAACGCGAAGCTGTACTCGGATGCCGGGCTGAACGTCTTCTTCCTGGTGATGCAGTTCTACGGCTGGTACCAGTGGACGCGGGGCCCGGTCGAACACTCGCGCTCGCTCTCCGCCGTGAGGCGGCTGAGCGCGCGGCAATCGGTCTGGACGGTGGCCGGCGTGGCGGTGGGCACTGCGGCCCTCGGGTCGGTGATGCACCGCTACACCGACGCCGCGCTCCCGTATCCCGACGCGTTCACCACGCTCCTCAGCGTCTTCGCGCAGTTCCTGCTGACGCGCAAGGTACTGGAGAACTGGACGCTGTGGATCATCGCGGACGTCGTCTATCTGGGCGTGTACACGGCGAAGGGCCTGTATTGGACCGCGGGTCTTTATGTGATCTTCCTGGGACTCTGCATCCAGGGCTATCGGGAGTGGAAAGCCTCGTTAGTCGCGCTTTAACGATCTACCACGCCGGCGCGCGGCGCTTCTCAGCGTCATAGAACAGCAGGTCGAAGTTGCCGGGGACGCAGCCGAGTGTCCTGAGTAGCAGCGCAACCTGCCCGCGATGGTGCACGCCATGGTTGGCCGCGTGCTGCATCAGAGGGCCTAAGACCATCGCGCGTTTCTCGCCCCGAGGATTTGTGAATTCGACTGTCCGATCGAGATCGCTGTCCTTCAGCTTGGACAAGAACTCGCGAAGATATGCCTCAACTGCGCCCCAGGTGTCGATGAGAGATTGGAGCGTCGCATAGTCATCCGGCTTGAGGGCCGGCCCGCGTTCGTGACCACCGCATCGGTCAAGCCAACCCCATTCGGCGCTCAACGTGTGAACGAGCGTGTTCCTGATCGACCCATAGCTGCCCGCCACCGACTGCGTGAATTGTTCCGATGTCAGCTGCGAGGCTGCCTCAAACAGTTTCCGGTTCGCCCAGTAGCCGTAGTCAAAAACACGCTCGAGGTCCATGACGGTCATGTCCTGCTCCCTTGCCAGAGCCTCACGTGAGACGTCCGGGGCTCCATCTGGTGGCAAGTCGCCGCACACCTGCTTACCGGTCGTCGTCGGGGGCTGCGGCAATCGGCCGGATGAACCCGGTCCGCCGCGGCGGCGGCATCACGGAGCCACGGCCCCGGACCGCCTCCCAGATAATCTGGTTCAGCTCCAGATCGGGCGCGAGGTCCGGGGCGCTGAAGTTCATGCGCAGCGACGCCGCGGCGCCAGGCGAATTCCAGTCGTTCTTCGTATCCAGCGGCACTCGCGACGGCAGGACGGTATACGGCGCCAGCGACGGCGTCGTCGTGAACGCGTTGTACATCGGTGTGGCGGCGGCGTCGTACTGGCTCATCGGCGGCAGGCCCAGGACGAGCTCCATCGTCCGCAGCACCCCGGAGGTCGTATACAGCGTGCTGTCGACGACACCGCGGCGGCTGAAGGGACTGACGGCCAGCAGGACCGAGCGGTGCGCGTCCACATGGTCCGGACCGTTCTGCGCGTCGTCCTCGAGGACGAAGATGGCGGACTCCTTCCAGATGCGGCTGTGCGAAATGATGTCGACGAGACGCCCGAGCGCAAGATCGTTTTCCGCGACGTAGGCGCTTGGCGTCAGCAAGCCCGGCGTGGTTCCGTTGGTGTGGTCGCCGCCGAGGCGCACGATCGACAGCCGCGGGACCGTGCCCTTTTCATCGAACTGCCTGAATTCCTCCGCCCAGATGCCGACCCGCTTCATGTCGGGAATGGTGAGATCGAAGGGCGGGTAGGTCGGGTGGACCAGACCGTCGAGGCCGGGAACGCTGGCGACGATGACGCCGCCGCCCTCCTGCCAGCCGACGAACTCGCCGTAGCTGCGCACGGACACGTTGGCGCGCTTCGCGAAATCCCACAGGTAACCCTGCGGCGGCGCGGCGATGTTGCCGAAGGGGTTCCGCATCTTGTAGCCCCCTTCGCTGAGATACAGCCCCTCGCGGCGGCCGTAATTCGCCGGCCACATCTTCTGGACGAAATCCGGAGCGTAGGCGCCGGTGGAGAACGCATGGCCGTCGTAGCTGACCTCGGCGTCAACGTAGAAGTTATCGAACGTCGTGAACGTGGTCGCCAGCGTGTGCGCGTTCGGCGTGACGTCCTGGCCGAAGAGGGTCAACGAGGGATCGCCGTTCGCCTTCGGCAGATCGCCGAGCACCTGATCGTAGGTGCGGTTCTCGCGGATCACGTAGAAGACGTGTTTGATCGGCGAGGAACCGCCGACGCGCGTCGGAATGGGCGAGGCCGCCGGCGGGTTGGCCGGCGCGAGCCGGCGCGCGTCGGAGTACGGGGTCAGATCCCGAACCCTGGCCGTCATCCGCGCGAGCCCGGCGGCGTTCGGCATCGGGATCACCGACACGCCGCCCTGGAACATGGCGCCCGAATATTGCGCCTCGATGCGCGTGCCGCCCGGCTGCGGGCCGCGCGGGTTGGCCAGGCCGGTCAGCCCCTTCCCGTCCAGCACGAACAGACGGCTGCCGTCGCGATCGAACAGCACGTTGGTCGGGTACCACCCGACCGGAATCCACCCCTGGACGATCGTCGCGCCGGGTTTCGAGACGTCGGCCACCGTGACCGTGTTGTTGTCGGCGTTGGCGACGACGAGCGTGCGCCCGTCCGGCGAGAGGGCGACGCCGTTGGGGGTCGATCCGACTGGGGCCTCGGTGCCGAGCGCCGCCGAAATCTGCTCCCCGGCCTTCCGGCCAGCGACGTCCACCACCCAGACTGCATTGGTGTTGGCGCAGGCGACGAACAGCCGCATGCCGTCACGGCTGAGGACCATGGCGTTCGGGTGCTCGCCGACGGCGACCTCCCCTTTCGAGGCCAGCGTCCACGGATCGAGCATCAGTACCTTGGCGCCCCCCCACAGCGATACGAACAGCGTCTGTCCGTCCGCCGACAGCACGCAGGTGTAGGGCTCGGCGTCGAGCTCCGCCGTTGCGGCAATCTGGCGTGTCTCGACATCGATCGCGCGTACTCTCTGTCCGTACAATTGTGTCGCGTACAGGCGCCGTCCGTCGGCGCTCAAGGCGATGCCGGCAACGTAGCCCGCGTTCAGGATCACGTCTCGCCCGGGATGGACTTCCGGGGCGCCGAGAGAGATGCTGCCGGCCGCTGTCAGCTTGCCGGCGCGGAAGGCGAACTCGTAGATGACGTTCTCGCTGGCGCCGGAGGCAAACAGCCGCTTGCCGTCGGGATGCCACACCAGGCCGAGCCAGGTGTGATCGACGTCGATCCGGTTGACCACCTGCAGGTTCTTCGTGTCGAAGATGCTGAGCGCCGGTTTCGACCAGCCGGACGTCGAGATGGCCACGAACCGGCCGTCCGGTGAGGGCACCAGGTTCATCGGCAGACCGCCGACCGTGAGGTGGCGTCCGGCCGGCGCGATCCGCCAGCCGTTGGGGAGCAGCGTGACGCCTTCTCCCTTGTACCCGGGCCATACGGGCGCGGTAGGCCCGCGCTGGGCGAGCGGCGAGACCGCCGCGACGATCACGATTGCTCCAAACGTGGCAAGCACGGCGAATCGCCGCATTGGCTTCTCCCTCGCGGGGAGACTATTCGACAGTCCTGCCCGCAGCCGAATTGTAGCGGAACACAATGTCGTTCAGGAGCTCGATGTCACGCTGAACGAAGTCGGAGCCTTCATCGAGATCCGCGTTGGCCAGCCCGACGCGGATCCCTTCCAGGATGAGCGCCGCCTGCTCGACGTCGACCCTGCCGTCGCTGCTGACGGCGCAGCACTCCCCGCTGGCAAAGATCGCACCGAGACTCGTAGCGTAACCCGCACATGCGTCAGCTTCGTGACGTGTCCCGATCTCGCGCAGGCCAGCCGACAGCGCGCTGAGCAGCGCCGCGGCCCGGCGGCCAGCGTGCTGCTCGTCGTCGGTGAGCGTGAGACTGATCTCCATCTAGATTCCTCGCTGATTGGCTCTTCACTTCGCCAACTGAATCGATCCCACCACTCTGCGGAACACGTTGGCATAGCTGTTGTACTCGTCGCGCGGCGCGACGCCCAGCACGTAGAAGAGCGACCCGTCGCTCAGCTGCGTCGTGTAGACGTCGATGATCTCCTGGCCGCCAGTTGCGTCGGAGATGTTCGACAGCACGGTGTGGACTCCCGGCCGCCCGCCGACCGACGCGCGCTCGTAACGGTCCGGATTGCTCAGGCGGGGGGTGCCCTGGCGCAGCGACTGGATCAGCTCCTCGGTGGCGGTCTGCAGGTCGTGGCTCTCGTTGCGCGAGACGCCGATCTCCGCGCCGTGGGTGAAGACGCTGCTGCCGTTGACCGAGCCGTAGGCGCCGTCGGGCGCGAAGGTCACATTGTTATTGCTCGCCAGCTCCCGCCAGTTCGACGGCACGCTCACCCTGAACAGGTTGCCCTCGTTGTACGTCGTGTAGCGGGAGTCGGGGCGCGGGATGTTTCCGGAGCTCGGCGGCGCACCGCCGCCGTCCGTCGTCCGGCCGGCGTTTCTGTTGCGCGCGACTTCCTCCGACGAGACCGCGGGCGACAGCGTCCGCAGGTGCGACTGCACGCCCTGGAACTCCGGCGTCACGCGGCGCGGATTGGGCGAAACGCGGAGTGACTGCGCTTCCCTGTTGATGTATTCGTAGCGATTGCCTGGATCGGGGTGGTCGCTCATCCACTGCGGGCCCCCAGGCCCGCTCTCCTGCTGGATCGTTTTGAAGACATTGGCCATGTCGCGCGGATCGTACCCCGCGCCGGCCATGGTCCGGCTGCCAAGAAGGTCGGCCTGTTTCTCGTACTCCCGGCTGAACTTCATGAAGTAGGTGCCGATGCCGAATTGCGAACCCTGGGCGATGATGGCGCCGGTTCGCCCGCCGATGATGGCGCCGGCTATCTGGCCGGCAATCTGGCCGATGGCGTAGGGAGCGGCTTTGGTTTGCTGCGCCGTGCCGTGCCGCAACGCGACGTGGCTCAACTCGTGCGCCATTACGCCGGCGATCTCCCCTTCGTTGCGCGCCTTTTCGATCATCCCGCGATAGATGAACATCGGGCCCCCGGGGAGGGCGAACGCATTGATCTCCTTGAGATTGACGCCCGTGAAGGAATACCGGAACTCGGGATGCTGGAACTCGGCTGGAATGGATTCGACGAGCCGCCGGCCGATGGCATTCAGATAGTTGTTCACCTGCGGGTCGCGCATGACCGGCAGCTCCTTCTCCACCTGCTGCGCGGCTCCCAGACCGAGCTTCACGTCATCGGCCGGGCTGTACTTGTTCTTGGGCGCCACGATCGGCGTCTGGGCCGCGGTCGTGACCGCGAACACCGCCAGCGTTACGGCTACCACCGTCGATTTCACGCGCGCTCGGGACATCTCTCTCACGTCTCAACTCCTCCAGCTCGGCTGTCGGCAGCCCTGCTGACACCGTTTATTGCGGAAACCGTGCCATTCCGGAATCGAGGGATCCACTCGCTTGCCGCGGTCAGTTCACGGCCGAGCTTGGCGGGCCAGGCGCCGTATCATACGCGAGGAGGTCTGCGTGCGCCTGCCAGCCATCCTCGTCGTCGTGCTGCTCTCGATCGCTCGATTTAGCGGGGGACAGGCCTCGCCACCGCTGCCGCCGCCGACCGTCCTGCTGTTCGGACACCTCTGGGATGGGACCGCTATGCTCGACGAAGTCGTCGTCGCTGTCGACGGAGACAAGATCCGCGTCGTCGACAGCGGCCGGAAGCAGGCGCCCGCGGGGGCGATCGACTTGCGCCGCTACACCGCCATCCCGGGCTTGATCGATCTCCACACGCACATCACCTACTACTGGGACCGCAAGCCGGGGACCCGGCCACTCGGACAGCGGCGGCGCCCCGCGGTGACGGTCTTTCTCGCGCAGGACAACGCTCGGCGGACGCTCGAAACCGGCGTCACCACGATCAGGGATCTTGGCGCCTCCGGCGAGGCGGACCTGGCGATGCGCGATCTCATCGCGATGCGCGCCATGGCCGGTCCGCGCATGTTCGTCTCGGGCCAGGGCATCTCGGGGCGCGCCGGCGCGCCGCCCGATCCGGACGCCATGCGCAAGACTGCCGAAGATCGCATTCGCGCGGGGTCCGACTGGGTGAAAGTCTACGGCTCCCGCGGCAGCTTCGACAGCGTCGAGACGACCCAAACGATCACCTTCGAAGAAATGAAAGCGATCGTGGACGGCGCGCACGCGCTGGGGCACAAGGTCGCGATCCATTCGTACGGTTCGTCCGGCGTCAAGGACGCCGTCCGCGCCGGCGCCGACTCCGTCGAGCATGGGATCGACCTGGACGACGAGACGCTGGGCGAGATGGTTCGTCGCGGGACGGTATGGGTACCGACGGTCGATCACAACCGGTACTACGTCGACGCAAAGGACGAATTCGGTTTCAAGCCGGAAGCCATCCCGCCGCTGGAGGAGTACATCGCGAAGAACCTGGAGTCGACGCGGCGCGCCTTCCGGGCCGGCGTGAAGCTGGGCATGGGCTCCGACGCGGTGTTCTCGATGTTCGGCCAGAACACGCGCGAGCTCGAATGGTTCGTGAAGGCCGGCATGACGCCGGCGCAGGCGCTGACCACCGCAACCACCACGGCAGCGGCGTTGCTGGACGAGCAGGACCGGCTCGGACGAATCGCGCCGGGGTTCGCGGCCGACATTGTCGCGATCGATGGCAAACCGCTGGAGAACATCCACGACGTCATCACCGGCGTGCGCTGGGTGATGAAAGACGGAGTCGTCGTTTTCGGGAGACGCTAGTCGTTTGCAGTTTGCCGTTTGCCGTTTGCCGTTCGCAGTTTGCCGTTCGCAGTTTGCCGTTTGCCGTTTGCCGTTCAGTGTGAACTGTGAACTGTGAACTGTGAACCGTGAACTGTGAACTCAGCCTTCACCGAAGCCCCCCCGGCGGCGTGCGCTTCTTGGTGGCCTGCTCGAAGTCGTAGGCCAGCTGCAGGAGCTTCGGCTCGCTGCACGCCGGACCGGTGAACCCGACGCCGTACGGCTGCGGTTTCGCCTCGAAGCCGGGAGGAAACGGAACCGGCGCAGGCGGCGGCGGCGGCGTGGTGGTGCCGGTGGTCCCGGCGGCAGGCGGCGGCCCGCCGCGCCCTCCTGGATTCAACGGCGTGTTCGGAATCATGCCGAAGGGGACCAACACCGTCGGATAGCCCGGCTTCGATGCGATGCCGGCGCTGCTCGGTCCCGGGAACAGCAGCGCATCCAGATTGTTTGCCTTCACAGCGGCGTCGATGCCGCGGGTACCGAAGAGACGAATGTCGCGCGCGCGATCCTCTTCGTATTTCGCGCGATCCTTCTCGAGATCGAGCGCGTCGGAGGCGTCGAGCTGCGACTGGCCGTACTTCAGGGTGCCCATCTTCTCGTGCGCCTTGTTCCAGTCGCGGAGCTCGGTCAGCGACTTCATCGGCGCCACGGACCCGAGCGAGGCGAGCCACTTGTTGAAGTCGCGCTTCATGCCGTAGCTGAGCACGCTCGACGAGGGGGCGAGCAGCAGATTCTCTTGCGGGTCCTTCTCCATCAGGCTCGGGATCTCGACGTCGATCACCGTCGCACCGGCGGCCTTCAGCGCCGTGATCGCTTCCTCCATCACTTTCGCCTGCGCCGGATTCAGGCCGCCGCGCGGCCGATCCGCCCCGGGCAGCGTGATCGGGTCGTAATAGTTCGCGCGCGGAATGCCGATGCGCGCCCCCTTCAGTCGGCCGCGCTTGAGCAGCTGCGCGTAGTTGTGGCCGGGCGGCGGCTTGCAGGCGTTCGTCGCCGCGTCGTTCGGATCCGGCGCTGCACCTTCGAGCACCCCCAGCATGATGGCGGCATCGATCACGTACTTCGCCATCGGGCCGGGCGTGTCCTGATCCGCGGTGATGGGAATGACGCCGTAGCGGCTGATGCGCCCGACCGTCGGCTTCACCGCGGCGAGCATGTTCTGGTTCGCCGGGCTGAGGATCGACCCTGAGGTCTCCGTGCCGACGTTG
>WNFC01010457.1_pt1 | contig 10297 bp, 10 predicted proteins | sample 5400541 | NCBI WGS metagenome assembly WNFC01 (sample SAMN13153342, study PRJNA577476) | soil metagenome | isolation source: 120 cm saprolite under Douglas fir tree site 2 hole 2 replicate 1 | place: USA:California | collected 2015-04-18 | reverse complement strand
TATATTCGTTTGGGCATGAGGCGCTGACTGGTGCGGAGTCTTTGGGTATTCTGATCAGGCTGGCATTCCCTCTGAAATTCGCGTGCTTTTGGAAGGAATGCTGACCCTAAGAAACTGAGGATCTCATGCGTCTTCCCCGCGCTGCTTTTGCGTCATTTGCATCGTTGCTACTATTTTCTGCCGTTACATACGCCGCCAACCAGGCGTCGTGCACATTTGCGACTTTTTCCGCCCCAGCCGGCTATTCCCTAGCTCAGGTCAACGGTGTCAGCGACGACGGAACGGTAGTCGGCCAATTGGAAGACAAGAATTCCGGTTCATTTGTGGCGTTCTCGCGCTCAGCGGCTGGAAAATTTACGTTGTTCGCGCCCCCGAACTCCACCTTCACCTGGTTCAACCGCCGCAACCTGGTTGGCGTGAATGTCGGTTCCTACCTGGACACTGCCCGTACGCCTCACGTCCATGGCCTCTCCCAGTCGGGGGCCAATTATGTCGAGGTAAATTATCCGAACGCCACCGATACCTGGCTTTATGGCATCAACGGCGCGGGGTCAGTGGTGGGAAATTTCTCCAAGGGCACAGCAATCAAGGGATTCAAGCTGGATAGTGGCAAGTACACTGTGATCCGCTATCCGAACGCGCTGGTGACCACTCCGCAGGCGGTCAATGACAGCGGCCTGGTCGTCGGATCGTATTTCGCCGGCACTCTATACCACGGTTTCAGTTGGAAAACCGGTTCCTACAAGACCATCGACTACCCGAATGCCCGCTTTGGCACAGTTCTTACTGACGTGAACAGCGCCGGCGTAATTGTGGGCAACCATCTCTCGGCAGATCACGCTTTCGGGTTCATCTACCAGAACAACACAATGGCCAACATCGTATATGCCGGAGCAAAAAACGCCACCGCCGGTGGAATCAACAAGAACGGCTTGATTTCGGGCCAGATCTATTTTACCCAGACCAACACGCTGGGCTATACGGCAGTGTGCAAGTAGCCTTCCGCCGTCAACTCTCAGCCATCAGCTTTCAGCCATCAGCGCAACACGAGTTTGCCTGGGCGCTGAATGCTGACCGCTGAATGCTGACCGCTGACTTGACGAACCTCCTCCCTGTACCCAATCATTACAGCGGCCCATGCTGCGCGCGCTTCACGTTACCTGCCTGCTCGTCTTTCTCCCAGCGTCCGTCCATTCCCAGACAAACCAGGAGCCGGCGACCGTCACCTTCACGCTCGACTTCCCCGGGTCCCAGCCGGGACACTACTCCGTTCAGGTTCAAGCTGACGGCAAGGCGCGCTACGAGTCGAGCGGCAGACCCATTCCCGAGTCCCAGGAGAGCGACAACTTCGATTACGAATTCGCGATTTCTCCTGCGACGCGGGAGAAGATCTTCGATCTCTCGGCGAAGGCGGGATACTTTCAAAAGAATCTTGACTCCCACCGAAAGAACATGGCGTTCACCGGCAAGAAGACACTCGGCTACAAAGACGCGCGACGAAGCGGGGAGTCCACCTACAACTATTCGCCCGATGTCGCTGTGCAGGAACTGACGAATCTTTTCCAGGGCCTGTCAGCCACGCTGGAGCTTGGCCATCGGCTTGAACACAGCCTCCGCTACCAGAAACTGGCGCTGGCGGAAGAACTGAAGCACATGGAAGAATCAGCACACCTCAGTCCTCCGGTAGAAATTCAGGCGATCGCGCCGATTCTGCAGCAAATCATTGCGGATTCGTCGGTGATGAACGTGACTCGCGCGCGAGCGCAGAGGTTGCTGGAACGTCCGGCAGGTCGTTGACGTTCCGGCAGAGATTGGGGTTCGGGGGCAGCTTATGAGGACGACGTCTGTCGAGCGTAATAAAAATCGCTTGACTTCGCCCCCTCGCGCTTCCACACTGAAGCGCAGTCCAAAACCTCACAATCATACGAACTTGCTTAATTTCAACAGGTTAGGTGCTAGCGCAAGTTCCTGACAGGTTTGCACGGATTGTGTTTAACGTGCGTTCCGGAAACTTGCGGCAACTAAGCGGCTTGCTAAGGGTTCTAACGTTCCAGGGGTAGACTCGGGAGATGCATATGACGATCGACAGAATAGGAAAGACATTCGCGATCTGGGCGGTGCTCGCGGGCGTGTTGCTGGTGGTTTCAGCGTCGGCCGAATCGAAGGCTCGCATTGTGCGTCTCAGCGAAGTCCAAGGCAGCGTGCAGATGGACCGCGGCACTGGCGATGGCTTCGACAAGACGTTTCTGAACATGCCCGTGGTCGAGGGATCCCGCCTGAAGACCGGGGATGACGGGCGCGCCGAAGTGGAATTCGAGGACGGCAGCGCGCTTCGCATTGTGCCCAACAGCGAAGTCGAGTTCACGCGTCTTGCTCTGGGCGACGATGGTCAGAAGATAAGCACCATGCAACTCGCCGCGGGCACGGCTTACATCAACTATCGAGGGAAAAAAAGCGATGAGTTCACGCTGAACTTCGGCCGTGAGTCCGTCACGCTGACCGAGCAATCGCATTTCCGCGTGGGCCTGGGCAACGATCAAGCCACTCTGGCTGTGTTCAAAGGCCGTTTGAATGTGAGCGGACAATCCGGACCGTTTGAAGTCGACGAGAAGCACAGCGCGACTTTTGACATCAACAGCGACCGCTACGATGTCGCCAAGAACTACGAAGAGAGTCCCTACGACGACTGGGACAAGCAACAGAGCGAGTATCACGATCGCTACGCCGCCAGTAATTCCTACCGCAGCTCTTCTCCGTACGCATATGGCATGAGCGACTTGAATTATTACGGCAGCTACATGTCGGTGCCAGGTTACGGCATGGTTTGGCAGCCCTACTTCCTCGACGCGAGTTGGAGTCCGTTCCAGGATGGCGGTTGGGTCTACTATCCGGGTGCCGGCTACATGTGGGTCTCTTCGTATCCCTGGGGATGGATGCCGTACCGCTACGGCAATTGGGCTTTCGTTCCCGGCTATGGCTGGGTGTGGCAGCCAGGCTACTGGAATACCTGGTATGCGGTGCCGCGGGTTGTGAATCCGCCGCGTCGGGTTGCTGTTCCGGTGCCTCCAGTGCGCGGTCGCGGGACGGTCATGTTGGGCCGAGGTCTGACGGTGAACCCAGCGTCTGGACTACCGCAGCGGCTGACGATCACTCCGGGTTCAGCCGGTTTGGGCGTGCCGCGCGGAACAGTACGCAATCTGGACCGCTTCGCGCGCGAAGTTAACAAGAACGCTCGTCCGGTGGAAGTCAGCACAGAACCGGGGGGCCGGATCGCTCCACCGAGCCGGTCGACGACTCGAAGCTTGAATTCGGCCGATTCTGGTACGCGTCCGCCTTCTTCGGCGAGTTCGCCTTCGCAGGTCTCAACTCCGCGCGTGGCACCTCCGCCGGCTCCTTCGCGGACGCCATCTCCACCGCCGGTGCGCAGCAGCAAGCCACACTAACTTGTCAGTTTCTCCTGGACGAGGGCGACGATCGGGGCGCCCTCTTTTTGTTGCACAGAACTTTTCACTCCACGATGATTCCCGCATAGCCGACGACCATGTCGCGGTCGCCGGAGATGTCGCCCGAGGTCGCGTACTTCACCAGCGCGGCCGACGTTGCACCCAGCCTCCTGGCCGCCGTCAGCATCGCGACGGACGGTCCGAACCCGCACATGCTGATGTCCTCGTTCATGACGACCTCCCAGAGGCCGCGTGGATCCAGGGCCAGCACGCGCTCGATCGCCTTGCGGTCTTTAATCCGCGTGACCGCGTCGGACTCGTAGTGATTCATGTCGCTGGAGGCGATGATCAGAACCTTGTCCGCTTGGGCGGAGATCACCTCGGCGAGGGCCTCGCCCAGTTCGCGCAGCACGCTGAAGTCGCTGGTTCCGACAGCGATGGGAAGAAATGTCAGATTCGGCCCTAGCGTTTGCAGAAAGGGCAGCTGCACTTCGATGGCGTGTTCGGAGCGATGCGCGGCGCTGTCCTCGTGAATGGCAGGGTAGCGTTGGAGCAGGGCGGTTCCGAGTTCCGCGTCGGCCGCCACAACTCCCAGCGGCGTTTGCCACGAGGTTCGCGTCATGACTGCTAAGGGATGTCCCATGCCGGTGTGATTGGGACAGAGAATGATTACGCGGTTCGGGATTTGCAGCCGAGAGTACACTGCTCCGGCCACGTGGCCCGAGTACATGTATCCGGCGTGCGGAGCGATGCAGCCGATGGCGGCGATACGGCCCGTTTGTTCAGTCGATGTGTATTCCTGAATCGCTCGGCGGAGTTCTTCGGGGCGGCGGGGATAGAACTTACCAGCAACGGCCGGTGTTCGCACAGCGGAAGTCATGAGCGGCCTCCTGACTTCGGTTCTCAGTTCCCAGTTCTCTGTTCTCAGTAAGACCAACATCAGTCGAAACGCAGACTGAGAACTGAGAACCGGGAACTGAGAACTCTTGCTACCGACTACCGTCTTGCAACGCCCTGAACAATGCGGCGCTCTTTGTGAGCGGCAACGCCTCGGCCCGGACGGTCGGCTTCACGCCGCTCTTCGCCAGAGCTGCGCGCAACGCCTCTTGATCGTACTGCGTCTTGAGATTATTCCGGAGCGTCTTGCGCTTTTGTCCGAAAGAGAGCCTGAGGAACGAAATGAACTCGGCTTCGGGAACCCGCAGGGAGTCGAGGCGCGGCTCGATCGTCAAGCGAACCACACTGGAGTGAACTTTAGGAGGTGGAGAAAACGCGCCCGGCGGAAGCGTGAACAGTTTCTCGACGCGCGCATACAACTGCGCGGTCGCCGAAAGCAGGCCATAGTCGCGGCTTCCCGGCGATGCCGCCAGTCGGTCCGCTACTTCCTTCTGCACCATGATGACAATCGTCGAAAAGTAACGGTGATATTCGAGCAGGCGCAGCAGGATGTCAGAGGTGATGTAGTAGGGAAGATTGCCGACGACGTAAGCAGGCTCGGGAGCAAAGTTGAGGCCGGGACGAAGGGTACCGGGCTTCGGTCCGAAAACGGTGTCGAGCTCGATCTTCAGGATGTCCCCTTCGATGATTTCCACGTTGGAATAAGTGGCGAACTTCATGCGAAGTTGCGCGGCCAGCACGCGATCAAGTTCGACAGCGATGATCCGCCGTCCGCGCGCGGCCAACAGCGCAGTCAGCGCGCCGCGGCCTGGGCCGATCTCAAGCACCGTGGCGTCGGAGAGATTGCCCAGAGCTTCGACAATTCGCAAAGCTGCGGGCTCACCGACCAAAAAGTGTTGTCCCAGTTTGGGCTTGCGGCCTTCCTGGGGGACGGTCCCCTTAGCCACGTTGACCCTCTTTCTTTCCGGCATTTAGACTGGCAGGGATCATCATGTGTCCGACCATCATAGCCTGAGCCGGTAGATTTGGAGTCCTGCTCAGGGAGGTTTCCTGCCGATGCACATCGCGTTTGTAGCTTCCGAGTGCGTTCCGTTTTCAAAGACAGGCGGGCTGGCCGATGTGGTCGGCGCTTTGCCGAAGGCGCTGGCCGCCCTCGGACATCAGGTCAGCGTTTATGTGCCGCGATACCGGCAGACCAAGCTCACGGACCCGCAGACAGTCCTGCGCAGCATCACCATCCCTTTCGATGACAAGTATCGCTTTGCCTCAGTGGTGACCGCGGGCAGCAGCGGAGGCGTCCGCTTCTATTTCGTGGACTATCCGCCATACTTCGACCGGGAAGCGCTCTACGGCACCTCGGCAGGCGATTATCCGGACAACGCCGAACGCTACTACCTGTTCACGCGCGCCGTGCTGGAAGCTTCGAAGATTCTGGGAGTGCCGCATGTGTTCCATTGCCACGACTGGCAGTCAGCGCTGTTGCCGGTCATGTTGCGGACCGAGTACGCCGAAGATCCCGCGTTCCGCGAAGTGGCCACCGTCTTTACTATTCACAACATGGGATATCAGGGCCTGTACCCACCCGATATTCTGCCGCTCCTCATGTTGCCCTGGGACTTGTTCACCATCTCAAAGATGGAGTTCTTCGGGCAGGCGAATTTCCTCAAGGGCGCGCTGGTCTTTTCTGACTTCATCACCACCGTAAGCAGGAAGTACAGCCAGGAGATCCAGACGACTGAATACGGCTTTGGACTGGAAGGTGTGTTGCGCAACCGGGCTGCGACTGTCACCGGCATCCTGAACGGCGTCGACTACGACGAATGGAGTCCGGAGACCGATAAGTTCATCGTGGCCAAGTATTCGCCGCAGGATTTGAGCGGCAAGAAGCTTTGCAAGAAGGACCTGCTGAATGTTTTCGGGCTCACGAATGCGGATCCCAACGTGCCGGTGATCGGGATCGTCTCGCGCTTTGCGGCGCAGAAGGGTTTTGATCTGATCTCGCAGATTGTAGATCGGCTGGCGCGCGAAGGGATGATCCTGGTCGCGCTCGGCGCCGGCGACAAACCCTATGAGGAAATGTTCCAGCGGCTCAGCAAACAGTTTCCAAACAAGATCGCAGTCAAGGTCGCCTACGATAACGCGATTGCCCACAAGATCGAAGCCGGGGCTGACATGTTCCTGATGCCATCGAGATACGAGCCCTGCGGACTAAACCAGATCTACAGCCTGAAGTACGGCACTGTGCCGATCGTGCGAGCAACCGGCGGGCTTGACGATACGATTGAGCCTTGGGATGCGCGCACCGGGAAGGGAACAGGCTTCAAGTTCTCCGAGTACACGGGCGAAGCACTGCTCGCGACCACCAAACAGGCATTGCTTGCCTTTCGCGACCAGGCGTCCTGGCAGGTCCTGATGCGGAATGGCATGAGCAAAGACTTTTCGTGGGGCGCTTCGGCGCGCGAGTATGGCAAAGTCTACGATCGCGTGCGGCAGATGCGGACCACGGCGGGCGCAAGCGCGATCGCGGACTCGAAGAAGGAACCTGTTCTTGCCAGCGAGCCGCAGGCCATCCGATAGACGCGGTGATTTCTGGATGCCTATTTGGCCTGCTTCCGAACGAGTCGAATTTCGAAGACGCTAGGCCACAGTTTGCCAGTAACAAACAGCCGCTTTCGATTTGAATCGTATGCGATTCCGTTCAACACGGCCTCCGATTCGAGGCGATAGATCGGGCTCAGAAGGCCCTTGAGATCAATCCAGCCGACCACCTTGCCGCTTTGCGGAGAGATCCGGGCGATTCGGTCAGTCTGCCACACGTTGGCGAAAATCTCTCCATCTACGAACTCTAGTTCGTTCAACTGATCGATGGGAGTATCCCCGTCGTAGACTGTAAAACGTCGCTCTTCTGCAAGCGTGCCTGCATCCAGAACACGGATCTTGGACGTTCCGTCACTCATGAAGAGCTTTCGGCCATTCGTGGCCAGACCCCATCCTTCCCCTGAATACGAAAAGCGGCGCACCAAACGAAACTCGCTCAGGCCGTAGACGAATCCCACTTGTGACTGCCAAGTGAGCTGTACCACTTCATTCTTCAGGAGGGTAACGCCTTCGCCAAAGAACTCTGGCGGCAAATCAAGTCGTTGAACAATCTCCCCAGTTTCGAGACGAACCTTGCGAAGCGAGGATCGGCCCTTGAGGCCGGTGCCCTCGTATAGAAATCCATCGCGGTACGCAAGACCTTGCGTAAAAGCAGTCGAGTCGTGAGGGAACGTTCGGACGATCCTGAACGTGAATTCAGGCGCTCGTGTCGCGTGACTCTCGTGGGAGGACTGGCCCAGGAGTGATTGCGCCAGTGCAGCTAGCAAAAACGCAATCGCAAGCCGCCGACAGGTCACTCTCATTTCCATACGTGCGTCGTCATTGTCGCATTCGCGGCTGCAACCGGCCAGCGTTCTGCGCGTTGCATGGCTGGTTTGTGTCTCGATCCGAATCACGAATTGGAATCCGTTTGGCACCACTCGGACGCTCCTTCTGGCACTCTCTCGCGGTACACTTTTGCAAGGCGTTCCGACCTCCAATGGCTACCTCCTACCCGCGCACCATCTTTCACGTCGACATGGACGCCTTCTTCGTGTCGGTGGAAGAGTTGTACGATCCCTCCCTGAAGGGCAAGCCGGTCGTAGTGGGCGGACAGCGCGATGAGCGCGGTGTGGTCTCAGCGGCTTCTTATGCAGCGCGCAAGCTTGGTGTGCACTCGGCCATGCCCCTTCGCACCGCCGCCAAGCTCTGCCCGCAGGCCGTTTTTGTCGACGGACATCCGGAGCGTTACCGGGAATACTCAGGACGGGTTCACGAAGTGCTGTGCCGTTTTTCTCCGCAGGTTGAGATGGCTTCAGTCGACGAAGCCTATCTCGACATGACGGGCACCGAGCGTCTGCATGGGCTCCCACTGCGCTCGGCGCATCGATTGCATGAAGAGATGAAGTCCGCGACGCAATTGAACTGCTCGATTGGCATTGGCACGTCGCGGCTGATTGCCAAAGTCGGTTCCGCTAAGGCCAAGCCCAATGGGGTGCTCTGGGTACTGCCCACGCAGGAAGCGAAGTTTCTGGCGCCGCTCGAAGTGCGCGACATTCCCGGTGTCGGTAAGGTGATGGAGAAGAAGCTGCACGAAATGGGGATCGAGCGGGTGGGTGATCTCGCCCGCCTGGAAGAAGGCGACTTGGAGCAGCGCTTCGGAAAATGGGGACTGGCGCTGGCGGGCAAAGCCCGCGGTCAGGATGCCGGTGGATGGTTCGACAGCGAAGTCGGCGAAGACACGGATGCCAAGTCCATCAGCCACGAGCATACTTACAACGAAGATACGGGCAGTCTGGAGCGCCTTCAGTCCACCCTCATGCGGCTGAGCGAGATGGTAGGCCGGCGATTGCGCGAAGGCGGGTATTTCGCCCGCACGATCCAGTTAAAGCTACGCTACAAAGATTTCACGACGCTCACGCGCGCCCACTCGCTGGATCAGTCGACGCAACTCGACACTGAAATCTATGAGACCGCCCGCCGGCTGTTCCTGCAAAACTGGAAACAAGGCGCGGCGATTCGACTGCTGGGCGTGCAGGCCTCGAATTTCGAAGCGGGACCGTCGCAGATTGACCTGCTCGAGCCGTCGCGTCAGCAGCGCTGGCAGAAGGCCCTTCAGGCCGCCGACCATCTGCGCGACAAGTTCGGCGAATCGAGCATAGGGCTGGCGACCGGGATGAAAGGTGGATTCCGCGAGCGCACCCATGAAAATCCGGTTGCGCTGCCGGGAAAGCGGGATCAACTCAAGAAACCCGAAGGTGGCGGGTGATTCGCGAACGGGCGGAGCACGATTGGGTGGAGCAGGCCTTTAGGTCTTCATAAATGACAAAAAACATGAGGGCTTTAGCCTCTGGCGGAGGCCTGAAACTTTTTGCGAGTCTAGAAGTCAAATCGCCAGGGGGTTCTATGACGAAATGGTGTCTGGTTTTTGCGGTGGCTATGGCCATGGCCCTGCCATCGCGCGCTGCCGACAATCTCAAGCTCAATGAGCATCTCGACTATTCCGGCGACAGCCAGGACGGCCCGCTGATCACCGGCGACCATCTCGAAGACGGCGCGGCCAGCGGCAAGCCGAGCTACGTCATCATCTATGGCGAAGGCTGTTTCAATTCCAAGCGCCAGGCGCGGCGTACGGTTGAGCTCTATGAAAAGTACAAGGACAGAGTGCAGTTCGTGGTCGTGGATATGGACAGGCAGCGGTCCGCAGCGCAGGAAGATCTGGTGAATAGGTTCTATAAGGGATACATTCCGCACGTGACCGTTCTGAATCGCGACGGCAAGATCGCCTATAACGCCTCAGGCGAGGTTGAGGTATCCGCGATTTCGAAGGTGTTGGATAAGACGCTGAAATAGGTCAGATTGCAGAGGCAAAAATCTTCACGGTCTGGCCAGCCCCATACTTCATCAAGGGCTTTCGCCTCTGCAATCTGACCTCTAACCTCTGACCTCCGCATTCCACCCTTTGCTTCCGCTCCGTCTCCGGTCTACAATCCCTACCGTTCTGAAGAAAGTCCTTACAGGTATCCGGCTCCCCAGGAGGATCGCATGCCTCGTCAGCGCCAGTTCTTGGCCTTCGTTGCAGTCCTGTTGTTTGTCGTGCCGCTTCTCAACTGCGGTTCCGGGCATTCCGCGGACGAACTCTACGTTTTGGTTTCAACTAACATTCAGGTGCCCTATTGGAAGGCGGCCGGGGCCGGACTTTCGCAGGCCGCTTCCCAGCTCAAAGTGCGATATGAGTTTGTAGGCCCGGATGAGTACGACCCCAAAGCAGAGAAGGAAGCGTTCGACAAAGCGCTGACAAAGAAGCCCACCGGTATTCTGATCTCGGCGGGAGACGCCAAGTCGCTCACGGAAAACATTGACAAAGCAATTGCCTCGGG
>WNFC01010453.1_pt1 | contig 10298 bp, 8 predicted proteins | sample 5400541 | NCBI WGS metagenome assembly WNFC01 (sample SAMN13153342, study PRJNA577476) | soil metagenome | isolation source: 120 cm saprolite under Douglas fir tree site 2 hole 2 replicate 1 | place: USA:California | collected 2015-04-18 | reverse complement strand
GCATGAGCGTTGCAGGGCTGGCTGGTCTTGTGTCGGCCTTCCGCCGAGGTGAAGACGCTTGGGACCGCGTCGAGTTGTGGCGGCTGCGCGCCATTGCGCAGCTCAGTTTCATATGCGTTTTCCTCGCGCTCATTATCTTTCCAATCTTCGCCCTCCTAAGCGAACAGACGACTAGCATCCGTTTGACGAGCGCGGCCAACGCCGGGCTCTACATTATCCAGATCATCCTGGCGCTGCGTGACCGATTCAATTGGCCTCGCCGAGCCTGGATTGTTAACGCGCTCCTCCCCTATGGTGCGTTCGGCCTCTTCAACATCCTGAACATCGCGCTCGGACTTAGTGGCCTGCTCGAGGTGGGTCTTCTGCTGCGCCTCGTTCATCCAGTCAACCTATTCCTGTTTGTCTTGCGCTCGTTCGAGCCGCCCGTACGACCGTCGTAAATGCCCTTGCGAGGGCGGATCGAGGAAGCCCACCCTGGAATTCCCGGCTCTGCGGATGGGCCTCAAGCCTTGTTTTTGAGTCGTGTCCCCAACCGAACAAGTTATGAACTTCGCTTGCCAGCCGAGCAACGTTCCTGGTCCTGGGTAGTCGATATCCAGCCGGGCGCGCGGCGGACGCTTGTTCGACGTTAACGGACGCTCAACCCACGCTGACCGACGCGCCTCTAAGCGGCCTTTCGCGGATGTCGCCGCCGCGCCAGCCGAGGTACTTCTAAATCCAGCGCGGCCGCGAGGCGGCTGTACGTGTCCAGCGTCGGACTCTTACGTCCTCGCTCGATCTTGCTCACCTCTGCCTGCCCAAGACCTGCTTTTTCCGCAAGGTCTTTTTGCGTGAGCTGAAGCGCACGGCGCGCCTGAATGATCTGATTGAGCATCCGGTATTTGACCTGTAGTGCGTGCAGCTGGGCCAACGCCTGGGGACCCTGCTCTTTTGCCTCGCGGTCAATCTGCTCCAGCAGACCATCGAAGTCATGACTCACGGCTTTCTTTCCCATCCTCCCAACATGATATGGCTTAAAAGCCATATTGTCAAGATCGCTGCCTGCGCTGCTGCCAGTCCGTCAGGCGGCGACGTGCCAGCTCAATCTCTTTGTGCTGGCGCTTTGCCGACGGGTCCTCGCTTTTGTCGTAGGCCGCAAGCAGCAGGACGACCTTGTTGCCGTAAGCGTGGCAGAAAGCACGCAGCAACAAGTTGGCCTCTCGCTGACGGAATTCGAAGACGCCGCCGCCGAGCTGGCGCCCGAACGCGGTTCCACAGACCCCCATCCCCTGTTCCTGGAGAATTTCGCGGAGAGCGGTGCCGACTACACGGCGTGTTGAGATCGACACCTTATCGCGGAGCCAGTCGAGGACAAGCTTACGGCCTGCTGCATCTTCATCGAACTCGAGCGTGAAGGGTGGCACAGCCATTCGGTTGAAGGCTAGAGCTGACCCGAACCAGCCCGGGGATCTTCGGCCAAAGGACAGCCTTCGTGTTGCCGTTTATGTCGGTGGGTCGTCAAGCCTTGAAGACAGAGACGATCTACATAGAGGTCGAGCATGAAGGTATCGCGGTATGGCGTCCGGTCGAGGCCGAGAGTCGCGAAGACGATCCCAACTGGAAACCGGACCGAGCGGCACAAGAGAAATATGACGCCAGTCCAAGACTGATTTGAGTGGTGTCCCCAACCATACAAGTTATGAACTCCACCTGCCTGTCGGACTCAACGCCTGGTTTTCCTACGGGTTGGGCTTGGCCGAACCTCTATATAGGCTTTCAGGCTGCCTACCGGCCGACGTCGCGACGCTGGAAGCTCCATAGTCCGATCGTCATACCAATGCCAATGACGGCCACGAGAATCCAGAACCCGGTCCAGTAGACTCCGGTCGTCAGGGGCGTCCCATAGAGATAGAACAAGGAGAAGTTCTCAACCCATCCAGGCCATCGGAAGAGTGGCGCAAGTTGGGTCAGGAAGTAGGCGACCACCGCATAGCCTGAAAGCAGAAGCACAGTTGCCCGCGGAATCCACCCGGCAAAGGCTGCCCCAAGAGAGCCGAACGTCAGCCCGAACGGCAGCAGCAGCGCAGTCGCCAGAACGATCGGCCCAACACCCAGGCTAATGCCCTGGGCGTCGGCGGCCCAAAGGGTCACCAGGCTCCCCACCGACGCGATCAGAGTGGTGGCAACGAGGAGAGCGCCCTCACGCTCGAGCGCGACTCGCCAGCGCGCGGTCGGTTGGCTGAGGACCATCTCCAGGCGCCCGTCGGTTTCGTCGGTCGTCCAGCGGCTTACCTGGGTGATGGCAAAGACGGCCAGGAGCAGCGGAAGCGTCCCGAACCAGAAGGCCCTCATCACGGCGCGGTTGAGATCAGCTTGGCCGCCGACATAGGCGCGGAAGACCGGGATATTGTTGACGAGATCGGCCAGAGACTTCGCCAGCGAGGTCATGAAAAGGGCCAGCAACGCGATCGAGACCATCCAGGCCAACAGACCAACTCGCTGCTCGTAGATTGTCGCGAGCACGGGGACGCGCAGCACTGGGTTCCTCGACGCTTCGGTGACAGGCGGGCGCTCGACCGGCCGGCGGCGAACCAGTCCCGATCCCAGATCTCGCCGCGCGAACGCGATGCCGGCCAGGACGATCAGCACAAGAGCGGCCACCACCAGATCAAGCGTGCTCACCCAGTCGACATTGCCGCCCGGACTGAGGCCGTTGACCCGGTCGTAGTAGAAGAACGGCGAGATGCCGCGGACGCGCGCCAGGCCATCCAGCGTACGACCGAAGCTGTTGAGCAGGAAGAACCCGAGCAGCACGATGGCGCCGACGCCGGCGGCCACCCGGCGGGAGTCGGCGAATTGGGCGATCAGCAAGGCAATGCCAAAACAGGCGGCCGTGAGCGCCAGCACCGCCACACCGTCAGCCAGGAGGCCATCGATCGGCAGCGGCGACGCGGCGGCGTTCGCGCCGAAGGCGGTCAGGACGCAGGCGACCACGATCGCCCCGCCGACGGCCATGACAAACGCCCCGCTGCGGGCCGTGGTCAACCGGGCCCGCGAGATCCGGCTCGCCAGCCACAATTCCAGGAGACCACGCTCCTCGTCGCCTCGGATCACACCGGATCCGGCCATCAGGGCCCAGAAGCCAAAGATGAGGGGGAAGAAGCCGAAGACACGCCATTGAACGTAACCGGCGAGGGTCTCTGGATGCACCGGCAGCGGGACTAGGTAGCTGACCTGCCGGCCGAGCACCTGCATCTGAAGCCCGAACTGCTGACGCGCCGCCTCGCTGTTGCCGACGATGGCCTTGTAGCCCAGGGACTGCAGCATCCCGTTGAGCCCGCCGATGGCGGCCGTCGAAATCATCCCGGTGCGGTGAAACCGCCACCCGATCCGAAGCATCATGTGGCGGCTGATTCGAGCGGGTTCTGGTCGCGGTAGTAGCTGAGGAACACCTCCTCGAGGCTGGGCTCCTCGCTTACCAGGTTGAGAACCCCGCGTCCGGCGATGACGCTCAGCAGGGGCTCGAACCCGCCATGCACGTTGCAGCGCACCCGCGACCCTTCAACCCGGACGTCCGACACACCCTCGGCTGCCCTGACGGCGTCGATTGGCGGTGAGCCCGCGAACTCGATCGAGACGTGGTGGACGCGCAGGTGATGGAGCTCATCAAGGTCTGCGACGCTGACCAGGAGGCCATGACGGATGATCCCTACGTGGTCGCAGACGTGTTCGACCTCGGACAGCACATGGGAGGAAAGGAAGATCGTCGCGCCCTGCTCGCGGGACTCGCGAAGCAGGTCATAGAAAGTTTGCTGGTTCAGCGGGTCGAGACTCGCGGTCGGTTCGTCGAGGATCAGTAATGCCGGGCGGTGCATGAAGGCGAGCACCAGTCCTAGCTTCTGCTTGTTGCCGCGCGAGTATTCTCGGAAGCGACGCCTAAGGTCAAGTTCGAAACGCTCCGCGAGAGCCTTCACCCGGGCCGGGTCAACGCCCCCGCGCAGTCCAGCTAGGTAAGCGACGATCTCGCTACCACGGAGCCCACCGAACTGGGGCAGCTCGCCTGGGAGGTAGCCCACTTTCGTCTTCACCGCCACCGCCTCTTTCTGGCAATCGAGGCCAAAGACTTGCGCGCTGCCACGCGTCGGGAAGATCATGCCCATCAGCAAGCGGATGGTTGTCGTCTTGCCGGCGCCGTTGGGTCCCAGGAAGCCGAAGATCTCAGCCACGCCGACAGCCAGCTCAAGGTCGAAAAGGCCGCGGCCCATCCCATAGTCCTTGGTCAGCGCGTGGGTCGTGATCGCCGCGGTCACGTCCGCCCCTCATCCCTCATGACGGTCGATCCTAGCGGTTATCCGCGAACCCTGGAGGAGGACACAATACGCACCCAGCCAGGAGGATCGGGCTACCGAGCATGCTGCTTCGTAGGCATGCCTTGTCCGGGCAGGTGGTACGAGAAGTTGGTGTCCCCGACCGTACAAGTTATGAACTCCACCTGCCTGCAGAACTGACCATCTGGTGCTTGTGGAGTTGGGCTGAGCCGAGCTCTAACGGTGAGCGAACGGTTGGCCGACGGACGGCGGGCGGGCTCTCGGCAACCTTGCGGCGATGTCGCCGTCGAGTCAACGGTCGACCAGTACTAAGTTGGTTCCGAACCAGGGAATCACCAGCTATTAGACAACCATTTCGTTGATTGCGTGCGTCGGCGGCCTCGGTCTTGCTACGAGGGAACGGTCTCTCGCTCGGGAGCGTGCCCCGGCAGATGAATCACGCCGAGCTGCTGCATGAACCCGAGTTCGTCCTTTCCAGCCCAGTGCTCGACGATCTTGCCGTCGGCGATCCGGTGAATGGCAACGGCCATCATCGTTAGCTCTTGTCCGCGCGCCGCAATGCCGGGCAGGTCCTTGACGTGCCTCCCGTACGCGGTCATCCGGGTCACCACCCTGTCGCCTTCGGCGATCTGGTCCTCGATCTCGTGCCGTCCAGGCGTCGCTTCCCAGAAGATCTTGAAGCCCTGCTTCAAGCCCTCGCGACCTGGCGCCAACCCGGGGAACGGTGGGGGAGAATGGTTGATGTACCCCTCGGCGACCAGCTCATCCATTGCCTCGAGGTTCCCCTTGTCGATCTCTTCATAGAAGCGTCGGATGAGCGCCTTGTTTTCCGCAATACCCATTGCCTCTCCCTCCAGCCGCAGACCTACCTACAGCTCCCAACCAACGGTAGGCCGGCGCCGGCCGTGCGTCAAGGGACCGCTATGGTCCAGGCTTATGTGGTGTCCGCACCCGCACCTCGCCAAGTCCGGTTCAAAACTTGTTTTGATTTGAGTGGTGTCCCCAACCGTGCAAGTTATGAACTCCACCTGCCCACCGAAATGGGCGCTTGATATTCGAAGATCGCCCCCTGAAGGCTGCGCTCGGCACGCCGGGCCTCTCGACAGACCGTCGTTGGCCGCAAGGGAGTCGTTCGGCTTCAACCGGTGGGCTTCGTCTCAACCTTCATCCAGATGATCGCGCCACTGGACGCATGCTTCATCGGTTGTCAACAACGTCTGTGGGAACTACAACTAGCTGACCGAGACCTTGGCCGTGTAGACGTCCAGCTTGGTTAACGTGCCATCCGGGTTGTCCCCAGTGCTGTTAGAGTTGTCCGCCCACGCCGGGTATAGGACCCCGTGCGTGAACGCCATCCCTGAATAGTCGCCGAATTCGACGCCATTGTGGGCGTCCCCTGCGTTTGACGTTCCCTCGCTGACCTGGACGTTACGACTGAAACTCACACCACCGTTCGTTGAAGCTGCGGCAAAGAACTGGGCGTCGTCGTTCCGGATGCCGTCGGTATCGCCTGAGCCGCCTAGGCCGAGGTCGTTGCGCGAGTCGTAGAAGGAAACCGCGACATTCCCGGTGGTCTGGTCGAGAGACATCCGCGGGTTGAACTGTGCGTTGACCGTCCGGTCGTCGTTGACCTTGACACGGGGGCTCCAGGTCTCCCCGTTGTCGTCGGAGAAGCGGACGTAGAGGTCGGTGTTGTTGCTTTCGTCGGGGAACTCGTCAGTGAGGACGAGGTAAACCCGCCCGGTGTGCGATCCACCTGAGCGATCGTAGGCGAGGCCCGTTTCAGCATCGACGGAACGGCTGGCCTGCGGGGTGATGAAGTCGAAGCCTCCGACGTTGGTCACGTCCACTTTGATCGCGGGTCCAAAACCCTGCGGGCCCAGCCCGTCGCGGTCTACGTTGACGAAGATGTTGGAGGGGCCCTGGCTGGGGATGTTGTCCTGGTACGTGACCATCACCTGGCCCTCCGGCCCGACGGCGATGTCGCCGAAGCTTCCTGCCTTAGACCCGGGCGCGTCCTCCGGGGCGATGAAGTCCCCGATCTCGCCTAGGCCGGTTACGGGGGCGCCGCTCGCCTGGACCGGCTTCGTGCTGCTGAAGATCTTCCAGGTCACCCAGACGCTGCCGGCCCCGGTGGTGACCGTCGGCTGGTCGACCGGGGCGCCCCACTTGTTGGCTTCTGGGTTGCCCTGCATGTTGGTCTGCTCCACGGTCTTGAGCAAGCGGAATGTAGCACCGCCGTCCGTGCTCAGGGCGAGCTGCACGTCATGGGCTTTGCTGTCGAGATAGGCGAGAAAGAGGTTGCCGAACTCATCGAAGGCGGCGCTCGGATCGCAGCAGGCGAGCCCCAGCGAGTCGGTGCCATCGGCGATCTGGCGGCTGGTCCAGTGCTGGCCATCCACCGTGAACCCTTCGAAGAGCCGGTTCCCGAACTGAATGTTGCTGACGATCACGACGTTATCCGGATTGGTTGGGTTCACGGCCACCGTGGTTTCGGCCTGGTTTCCGAGCATCCGGCTGACGTTGACGTTCGGCCCGACGCTGATATGCGCCGGCGCAGCCGCGGAAGCGAATGCCGGGGCCAGAGCCAGGCCAGCCGAAACGGTAAGGATGATCGAGCGCATGTAAACCCCTCCGGTGAACATAGCGCTAGGTGCTCAGCTGCACCGCCAGCCCGGAGGCGCAGGCTGAGTCTGGTTGGAGGGTGAAGCCGGCTGCCGCATTGAAGGCCCCTGGAGAGACCGGCAAGCTGGACAGTCTGACGTTCACCTGCATGGTGTTGCCAACGATGGAGATCCCGGCCGTGGGCGTCGAATCGATCGAGGCGACGCAGAAGTCGTGCGGCGCCGTGGCTCCGCCCGTGACGGTCGCGGTGTGCACGTGCCATCCATCCGGGTTCTGCAGCGAATCCCGGCCCAGAACCGGGTGGATGACGGCGACGAAGACCTTCCCGTTGTCGAGGTCGGCCCACGCCAGGCCGACTACGGGATTGGCGTTGATGAAGCTATCCGCTCGCCTCGGAATGTCCCCCATGGTGGTCACGAACAGGGTTGCCGTCTCCGCGTTTTGTGCAGTCGCCGAGAAGGACGTGACGGCAAGGTAGGCCGGCCCTGGAACAGCCGCCATGACGGCCGGCACCCCGGCCCATATTGCTGCTACCAGCGCGGCCGCACTCGCAGCAATAATGCCCCTTCTCATCTCGCTCTCCTCCTTCTCGTGGACCGCTGGCCGACCGTAGTGGCGAAGATGATGTATCGCGGGCGCTGCTCCGCGAGCGACGTTGGGCTGAGCCTAGCCCTCTGGCTCCGCCCTGTCAAGCCGGATCATTTCTTGGTAATGACGCGCCCCTCTAGCCACTGTAGGGGGTGAAGGAGGGCCGGGCAACCAGTAGCGCTGGCGTGGTTTCTTGTCGAACCAGCTGCGCGGCATCTGGGCGGCCGAACTCTTCGTGGTGCGGACGGTGAGCCACGAAATCCAGGGCGATTCACTTGTTTATAGGGGGATCACGAAACCTGGGCCATTCGGATCACGAATTCTGACCCACCCCAGGCTGGTCGTCAGCGGACTTTTGGAGAAAAATCTGCACTATTTCTTGCCGCCAATGTTGACCATCCCGCGGCGAGATAAGGGCCATCCAGATGGTCAATCCGAAGCCCTAGAGGCCTCCCGAGCGGCGCCATGGGCGATGGACGGGTCGTGCTGCAGGAAACTGTTGGGCGGTCTGCACCACGTCACGCTTAGGCCGCCTCAATTGGGATCGAGTTATGCCGCCCCCTATACTGACGGTCTCGCTCGGCATTCTGCCTTTGGAAGGGAAAGTGCCAGTGCTGACCAAGCGAATTGCGCCGCTGGGCGTTTGCCTGGTTTTGGGCCTTTTAGGTGCTTTGACCTTCGGCTCGCAGGCCGCTGCATCTGACCAGGTCGTCGTCCCGCGAGGTAGTGCCGTCCAGATCGCGGTGGTCCTCCCGTTCACCGGATTCGCTGCTGTCTCTGGCGAGGGCGCCTGGAATGGAGTGCGACTCGCCGTTGAGAAGCGGTCTCGTATCAAAGGATTCGCCGTCCAGCTGAACAGACTGAACGGTCCCTGTGGCCCGGACGATGGCCTGAACGTCCTGGCCGCGAACCAGATTGTCGCCAATCCTCAGAACGTCGCCGTGATCGGCCATTTTTGTTCCAATCACTTCAGCGAGGCGCTTCCGGTCTACCAGGCGGCGGGCATCGTGACCCTTTCAGGCTCAGCGACGAGCCCGATTCTGCCTTCGATGGGACCGGACGTCTTCAACGACGTCGCCATCAAGGACGCTTGTTGTCCGTTCCAGGACCTATTCGATCCATGGTATGACACGGTCTCGCATCTACCGCGAGACCTTTTCTGGCGCCAACAGGACTATCGGTCGGAGTTCGGGACGCCACCTCCCGCCTTCGCGGATCTCTACTACGATGCCACTTCGCTGTTGCTAACAAAGATCGCGAGCACCGCCTCGCTTGACGGCGACGGCAGTCTCGTGATCGACCGCGCAGTTCTTGCTCAGGCCGTGCGGACCACAGCTGCATTCGACGGCGTAACCTGTGACATCACGCTCGCGAGCAATGGCTTTCGCGTCGATGACCCGGTCTCACTCAGTAAATGCGCCAGCACCGGGTGGCAACATGGTTTGGGCGCACTTGTGACGCCCCACCGAATTGATGATCGCTTCTCCGCGCCGTCGATTGACCGCAGTGTATGGCAGTTTGGCACAAACCAACCCGACCAAATTACTCTGTCCGAGGGCGCCGGGCACGTAACGGTCAATGTATCTGGAGACGCAACGAATGACTTCAACGTGGGGCTTGGTACTCTCTGCAGTGCGCACGGCGACTTCGACGCTCAGGTTTCGTTCAACCTTGTCGCTTGGCCCGCGTCTGATGGTGTCTGGGTGAGCCTCATGGCCAGTGGGACGCCCTTCAACACGTACCGGGCAAGCGCTTCGTGGTTTGACTCCTATGGGGCATACCTCCCGCCAATTGGTGACGTGGTCCCAGCAACCGGGAGCAGTGGCACATTGAGGCTCGCTCGGAAGGGCTCGCTATGGATCGGCTCCTACCTCGCCGACCACCGCTGGGTGGCAATCGCCAGCGGCGTGGGACCGACTGTCGACCTCGGCCTAACCATCGCAGTCTTCAATATTTCGAACGCGACAGCGTTCGGCGGCCAGCCGGCGACAGTCGAGTTCAATGACTTCCAGTTGTTTGCCGACGGGATCGTCTGCAGCTAGGCCGCACGGACTCAGCCAACATCGTCTTCGGTTAGGCACCGCTTAACCTGGCTACTCCTGAATATGCTGGAGCACGTCACCATAGCCTTTATGGGTAGCCGTGGCATCAGCACATTGGAGTTACTTGAGCGAGAGGCCAAATCCTCAGATCGTGGACGGCGAAGCCGACCGCCAAGCGCCAAGCCCTAACCCCGTTCGCAACTCAGTTTTGGGAGTGTCCCCAACCGTACAAGTTATGAACTCCACCTTTCAGCCGAGCTGGGCGCTTGGTACTCGGTAGTAGAGCTTGACAGGCTTCGCCGATTCAGCGTAATACCTGACGGGGGGGCTGTGGACAAGGGAGGACCATGATGGGAGAGAACAACGCCCAGGTATTTCGGCATGTGATGGACGAGTGCTTCGGCCGGGGCGACCTGGCGGCCGTTGACCGGTATTTCCGAGAGGACTTTCAAGAGCATGAGCCCGTCCCCGGCCCGCAGACAGGGCGGGAGGGCGTCAAGCAAATCATCCGAGTCATGCGCGGCGCCTTCCCCGATCTGCGAGCGACCATTGAGGACCTCAGCGAGGTCGGCGACAAGCTCTGGGCTCGGGTCCGCTTCAGCGGCACCAACTCGGGCGAGCTGATGGGCGCGCCGGCGACCGGGAAACGGGCCAACTTCGAGGCGATCGACTGTGTGCGCTTCGTCGACAGCAGGCTGGCCGAGCACTGGGGCGTCGTCGACATGCTGGGCGTGCT
>WNFC01010452.1_pt1 | contig 10298 bp, 9 predicted proteins | sample 5400541 | NCBI WGS metagenome assembly WNFC01 (sample SAMN13153342, study PRJNA577476) | soil metagenome | isolation source: 120 cm saprolite under Douglas fir tree site 2 hole 2 replicate 1 | place: USA:California | collected 2015-04-18 | reverse complement strand
GACCGTCGCTTCGGCCGGAATACCGGTTCGAGAATCGCCCACTGGGCGTCGGTCAGATCCATGCATTGGATTTGACCCCTTTGCAGCTATCCTTCAACCCTCCAGTGAGTTGAAGGTGTTTATGAGACAACCTCTAGTTTCCTCCATGAAATAAACCCCTCCTCGGTTTTTTTCATCTTCTCAGGACTCTTGCCGATCTGCGATTGTTCGCTCCAGCGCGACGCTTTTTTCGCGCTGGAGGCAAAGGCTTTTGAAATACCCCAACGCAATTTGGGCAATCTCCCAGATCGGCAACCGCTACAAATTCGCGGCCATGATCGGCCACAGCGAGAGCTGGTTATCACGTCGGCTGCTCGGCCGTGTTCCGTTCACTCCTGACGAACGGGAAACAATCGCGCAAGCTCTCGGCTATCCCGCTGAGTGGCTCTTTCAAGAACCTCAACCGCCCGCGCGCATAGTTGCGTCGGGCTTAGTGCATGCGAGTGTGTGACGGATTCAAACAGACCTCTAGCCACGGTTGCACGCAGGCTAGAGGGAAACTCAAGAAAGGACAAACAAAGTGAACGCCAGACGGTAGCACAAGTAAAGGAAGCAGTTCAACATCCTCACGGCCACGCGAATCCCAATCCCGAATTAGACGCTGCGAGCAAGCGGTTGCTACTTGGTGCTCACCTAAATCTCGTTGCAAAAAAACTGCGACGCGGTTTGTCGGTCGAGGAACGCGAAATCGTCGCACTGATTCCGTTCACAATTCCGAATAACCCGCAGGCTGACGCCGAAACCCACGACGAAATCGGCGACGAGCCAGCCGGTAGCGTAGTGGATGCCTCGGATGAGCATTGGGCGAAGCGCCTGGCTGAAGTCCACCAATGCAGCGGCATCGAGGCGAATCCTCGATGAATCTCGAAGCGGTTCTCGCACAGCTTGAGGGCGTGAGGCGTAACGGCGCCGGCCACATTGCGCGATGCCCGGCCCACGAGGACCGCACCCCTTCGCTTTCCATCAACGAGCATGAGGGGAAGATTCTCGTTCACTGTCATGCGGGTTGCTCGCAAGAAGCGGTGCTCGCGGCGCTGAAGGAGCTCTCCCCGCAGAACGGCGTGACGGCGCGAATCGTGGCCGTGTATGACTACCAAGACGAGAAGGGCGAGCTGCTCTTTCAGGTTCTGCGCTACGAGCCTAAGAACTTTAAGCAACGCCGGCCTGATGGCAACGGCGGCTGGCACTGGAATATGAACGGCGCCCGGCGCGTTCTCTACCGGCTTCCTGAAGTGCTCGCGGAAAAGTCTCTGCTCATTTGCGAAGGCGAGAAAGATTGTGAGACGGCCCGCACCCTGGGCATTGTGGCGACGTGCAACGCAGGGGGCGCGGGGAAGTGGCGCGAGGAATACTCCGAACATCTGCGCGGAAGGCAAATCACCATCATCGCGGACGCGGACGAACCTGGCCGCAAGCACGCGCAGCAAGTTGCTGCTTTTCTCTCCGGCAAAGCGGAATTCGTCAAGGTGCTGGAATTTGCCCACGCTAAAGACCTAAGCGAATGGACCGCGATGGGTGGAACACGCGATGCGTTTATCGAGCAGATCCGCAATACGCCAGAGTGGAAACCTGCGGCGGAAACTCCTAACCCGCAAGCCGGCGCTGTGTTGCGCTGCTTTCGTGATATCGCGCCTAAGCCACTCCGCTGGCTCTGGCTGGGGCGCATCCCGCTCGGCAAACTGACGCTGCTCATTGGCGATCCGGGCCTTGGGAAGTCGCTGCTGACAGCCGATGTTGCTTCGCGCGTGACTCGCGGCACATCGTTCCCTGATGGTGCGGCGTGCGAATCGGGAAGCGTAATTTTCTTAAGCGCAGAAGATGATGCCGCGGACACGATCCGCCCGCGCCTGGACGCAGCCGGCGCAGATGTATCTCGCGTGCAGATTCTTGAAGCTGTGCGAGTGCAACTCACAAACGGCTCGCTCACAGAAAAGCCTTTCAATCTCGAAACCGATATCGCAGCCCTCGAAAAGGCACTGCGCGAGGGCCCGGAAGTGCGGCTCATCGTGATTGACCCGATCAGCGCTTACCTCGGCGGTGTGGATTCACACTCCAATGCGGAAGTGCGGGGCATCCTCGCCCCACTCTCGGGGCTTGCTGCGCGGATCGGTGTGGCAATGCTTTGCGTTACCCATCTCCGCAAATCCGCGGGAGCGGCGATATATCGCGCCATTTCGTCGATTGCTTTTGCGGCGGCCGCACGCGCTGTGTGGGCCGTCGCTCCTGACCCGGAAGACGGAGATCGCAGACTACTGCTTGCGGTCAAACAAAACCTCAGCGCAAGCGCGGGCGGACTTGCTTTTCGTATCGAGGCGCAAAACAACGTCCCGCGTCTTGCCTGGGAGCCGGGTGCGGTTGCCCTGGCTGCGAACGAGGTGCTCGGCAACGTCGACATGCAGCAAGACCAAAGTGAGAGGCGCGAAGCGAAGGAATGGCTCCAAGACTTTCTTACAGATGGTCCTGTTGCGGTGAAGAAAATTCAGCAGGAAGCGAAAGCTGCAGGACTGTCATGGATGACGGTGCGGCGGGCAAAGGAAGCGCTGCCTGTAGTTGCAAGTAAGAGCGGCTATCAGGGGAAGTGGGAGTGGCGGCTCGAAGAGCTCACTCCAAAGATGCTCACCCTATAGATACGCAGGTGAGCACCTTTGAAGCCTTCGATGATGATGGCGAAGTGCGCCTATGAATCAAAGTGCGGTGCTAGCACCGGGAAAAACAGCGGTCGAAATCCTGACCGAACTTCAGCGGCGCGGCGTGATTGTCGCAGTTGAGGGAGACACTCTCTGCCTGAAACCCAAGCGCGCCCTGGACGATACGTTGCTGGCCCGCGTCCGCGAGGCGAAACCCGCGATCCTCGAAGCCCTGCGGAAGAACCGGCCGGCCACGTGTTCTTTGGATTGCTACGAGCTCGAGCCGGGCATTTGGATTCACCGGCCACACGCGGGATGCACAACGATTAAGCCGGAAGCCGGATCGCAGCACAAAGTTGCGGCGACGTGCTGGCACTGCTTGGGCGAGGAGGGATGCGCGTGCAGCGCTTGCTGGCAGACAGGCGGACCGGGTGAGTGTGTGACATGCAAGGGCCGCGGGCAAGTATGGCGGTGGGTGCAATGAACACAGGTGAAAGTTTTTCTTACTTTTCTCCGCTTGGATGTTCCCTAGTAAGTAGAGGGAACCGACCGAAGACCCTTCTACGCATCTGTGCTGGTGAAAAACTGTCTTTGTGTTTTTCCGTTTTCGAAGCCTCTTTAGTAGTAGGGGGCTCGGCGATTCCAAGAGTCTCAATCGGTTTCTCCGTGGCGAAAAACACGCGAAGGAAGAAGGTGAGTCAGGTGAAGATGGCAAGAATTACGCACTTCAACTTCGCCTTCTGCACTTTCTTCACCCCGAGATCGGCGCACGGAATTGATAGTCAAAGATTTGCAACCACTGTCTCTGCGAAAGTTACCGCGCAAAACGGGGCAAATTGGGCGGGAGCGACCCCACTTTTTCGGCTTTCAGCCGCCCAAAAAGTTCGTGGGGTCGCTCCCGCCCACATGTTCGCGAGAAGCGAGCCGTTCGGCGAAGGAGGCCAGCCATGCTGCTAGCAATCCAGCAGGGCTACGAGCTTCTCGCGAATTACGGATGCTTCGTTCGCGAGATTTGCGACAAATGCGGCGCCGTGCTCGGGGCCGTTCGATTCACGCGGAAAGAGGAATCGGGCGTATGGTGCAGCCACAAATGCCGCGGCGACGGAGAACGGCACGCGGTCCGCAAAGCTGGAAGGCCGCGCGAGTATGAAAGCGGCGCACAAAGGCAGAGAGCTTATAGAGAGAGGCTTGGGTGTTACGAAACCCCCTCGAAAATTGTCAGAAACAAAGGACTTGTAGACACGAAAAACGGCTCTCTCGCACTCCCCCTCACCCGGCCCACTTCGGCTCAAGAAACGGCCTGTGGTGAAAGTGGGGGCGCAAGAGTTTAGGCGATGGCGACCGCGATCCAATTCGCCAGCTCCCACTGCGGGGAATTATTTTCCTTTTCTACCGACTTTTTACACTTCGTCGGCAGGAAAAATGGCCGTGCTACCAAAGCATTTTCAGCGTTCTTCTCAACGCAGAAGGGTGAACGGTACTTCACCTATGCGGTTCACCGTGTACTTCACCCCCGCGTTCACCCGCTCGATCCACTAACTAACTTGCAAACTAAACACTTGACTATGCTGCGTTGTGCATTTTGGTCGTGGCGTGGGCGCGGGGTGGGCTGGAACGACCCCGCCTTTTGCCGCACGGTGCGCCCAAAAGGGTTCTCCGGGGTCGTTCCAGCCCACAGTCGCGGTCGAAAGGTAAGCGCGATGCAGATGTCTGCAATCTCCATTCCTTAAATGCCGACCTCGCCCAAACTCGCCCCTTGGTCCACTGTGATAGACTCCGCGTTGGTTGCAGCGCCGCGCCGGAGAGGACCATCTTTGGCGAGGCGGACCTATCAAGCAGGAAACGTGTTCCAAAAGGGAAGAAGCAAATCGGAGAGGTGGGGCGAACGGGCACCCGCCTACGGACGTTTCTGGAAAGACGTGCCAGGGGCGAATCCGCGCCGTGTTGTGATTCCCCTCGGTATCTGCCGCACACGCTCTATCGCGGAGCGAAAGTGCATGGAAGAAATCGAAAGACTCGGTATCAACTCGACTCAGCACTTCATTGAGTCAACCAACACAATGACCTTCAAACGGCAAGCGGAACTCTGGCTGAAGTCTCTCGCCAACCGCAAACGTGATCCCGTCGAACAGACCACGATAGACAACCGCAGATATGCCCTGGACAAATGGCTATACCCGTCCCTCGGGGAAATGTATCTCGCCGACGTGAATAACCTAGCTCTAAAAACCCTCGTGGATAAGATGGCCGCTTCGCTATCCACAGCCTCGATCCGCGACTACTCCAACATCGTGAAAGCCGTGGTCGCCTCTGCCCTTGATGAAAATGGGGAAGAGAGGTTTCCTCGCAAGTGGAACGAGGAATTTATCGACGCGCCGCTAGTGAAACATCAACGGCAACCCTCAACGACGTGTGCGGGAATGTCCGACATTCTGCTCTTTGCGCGTGGCCAATACCAAGTGCTCTATGCGCTTCTTGCGGGATGCGGTCCGCTTCGAGCCGGCGAAGCCTTAGGTCTCGAAATCGACAAACACATCTCCGAAGACTTCCGCACGCTCTATATCGTGCAGAAGGCAAAACGCGGGGAGATTCAGCCATACCTGAAAACAAAGAACGGGACGCGGGAAGTGGATCTGTGCCGACAGCTTGCCGGGATGCTTTGTGAGTACGTGGGCAACCGCCGAACCGGGCTCCTGTTCCACTCTTCAACTGGCGCACAGCTCTTGCAATCGAACGCGCTCAGCGACAGCCTACATCCAATTCTCGACTACATGGCGCATGAGCGCGGAGGGTTCAACATCTATCGGCGCTTCCGGCTCACACATCTTGAGAAGTCCGATTGTCCTGAGCCGTTGAAACACTTCTGGTCAGGACACGCGCCTAAGCACGTGAGTGAGCGTTACGTGAAACTGATTCAGGACCGTGATTTCCGTTTGATGTGGGCGGAGAGGATCGGTCTTGGTTTTGAGTTGCCAGGGGCCAAAGTTGGGCAACTTGGGCAACTCTTGCAATTCAGAAAGGCTGTCTAAGTTGTTGAAAAGTTTGGTGGACGAGAGGGGATTCGAACCCCCGGCCTCCTCGTTGCGAACGAGGCGCTCTCCCAGCTGAGCTACTCGCCCACGAGCAGCAGAGAAATTTTAGCAGACGCGGGGAGGGAAGCCAAACGGGCTTGCGAGTTGGCAGCACAAATCAATACGCGCTGACGCATCTCCGGCGTGAATGGTTGCGAACAAGTTGAAGTTGAGATTCTTCGGGCATCCTCGTCCTTCGCAAGAAACGCTCAAGACAAGTCGGATGCCCTCAGAATGACAATGTCTCGGAATCAGGGTTGGACGGGGGTGATGCCGGCGCGCTGGGCTACGATCTTGCGAGCGGTTTCGTAGAGGGCGCGGGCCTGGGGGATGGCTTCTACCGCTTTTTGGACTTGCGGATCGGCCTCGAGTTGGACCTTGGTGCCTTCCTGCTCGCCGAAGGTGGAGAGAAAGACTTCCTGCTTGATCTTGCGCTTCATCCACTCGAGATTTTCGCTGATTTCGGGCTCGGTGTAGCGGACGTCGTGCTTACTCATATAGGTGCGCAGGTCGCGCAGCACGGAGTCGTCGACTTCGAAGCTCTTGGTGATGGTGGGGCGGGTGCCGAGGTAGTAGCGCGTGAAGCCTCCCACACCCTGGTTGGAGTAGAAGAAGACGTCGGAGCGCAGCAAGGTTTCTTCGAACTTGGTGAGCTTGGGCGCGGGGACGTTGATGTCCGGGGTGATGCCGCCGCCGCCGGTGACCTGGCGGCCGCTGTCGGTGAGCTTGACTTCGCTGGGATGATCGGGAACTTTGCGCTCGTAGTGATATTCGTAGAGCGAGATAGATTTGTAGTCGCGCTGGATGAGGCGGCCGCTGGGTGTGTAGTAACGCGCGGTGGTGAGGGCGAGGCCGGTGTTTTCACTAAGAGGAGTGACGGTTTGCACCAGGCCTTTGCCGAAAGTGGTTTCGCCGACGATGAGGCCGCGATCGTGGTCTTGCACGGCGCCGGAAACGATTTCGGTAGCGGAGGCGGAGTTGCCGTTCACGAGAATTACGAGCGGGACGTTGTCGCCCTGATTGCCGCGAATGGCGTAGTAGCGGCGCTCGGTGGAGGCGCGGCCGTGGTGCGAGACGATGAGCTGATTCTTATCGAGGAACATGTCGCCGACGGCCACGGCTTCGTTGAGCAGGCCGCCGGGATTGCCGCGCATGTCGAGAATCAGGCCGTCGAGTGAAGGCGCGTTGAGTTGCTTGAGCGCATCAGCGATTTCGCGGTCGGTGGTTTCGTTGAAGCCGGAGAGGCGAACGTAGCCGATCCCCGGCCGCAGTAGGAAGGCGATGTCCACGGAATGGCGGGGAATCTCGTCGCGCGTGACGGTGAAAACCAACGGCTCCGCGTATCCCTCGCGCGAAATGGTGATTTTGACGACCGTGCCCTTGGCGCCCTTGAGCATGTCCGCAACATCGCTGGTGGTGAGGCCATCGGTGGACTTGTCGTCCACCTTCATGATGACGTCGCCCGGGCGAATGCCGGCGTTGTAGGCGGGCGCACCGACGTAGGGAGCCATGACCACGGTGTGATTCTCACGGGGGGCGACGATCATGCCAACGCCGTAATACTTGCCGCGCTGATCTTCGCGGAGGAGAGCGAACTGGCGGGCGTCAAAGAAATTGGAGTGCGGGTCAAGCATGCGGAGCATACCGGGGATGGCGCCCTGGTAAACGGCCTTGTCGACGTCGACGGGCTCGGCGTAATTGGCCTGCACGACGTCCAGAACGCGGGTGAAGTCGCGGACGGAGGTCTGGAAATCGTCCGTAGAGGCCGTGGTGGCCCGGACATTGGGCCCGTAAATGCCGCCCAGGACTGCAGATACAAGGAGTACTGCGACTACGAGGAAAACCCCACGACGCTCTGGTTTCATCCTACCCTCGCGTGATCCGCTGACTTAAGAATTATAGCACAGCGGGTTACCGGCGTTTGACACTTCCGAACGCCCTTCTCTATGATGCCAACGGAGCCTTTTTCGGTCGCTCAGAATCATGCTTAGCATCCCCCACATGATTGTGGTGTTCGTGATCGTGCTGGTCGTATTTGGCCCGCAAAAGCTGCCGGAACTGGCGCGCGGGCTAGGCAAGCTGATGGCTGAGTTTCGCAAGGCTTCCACGGATTTCAAGTCCGCCTTTGAAGAGGAGATGCGCGACCTGGAGCGGCAGGCGCGAGAGGTCGAGCGGCACAAGGCAGAGGCGGCGTCGGCTGCTGCGGCTGCTTCTGCGGAGACGCAACCGGCAACGCTGGCCACGCCCTCAGGCGCTGAGACGCAGGCGGGTGGCGGGGAGTTAGCAGCGGCGGGCGCGACGGAACCTGGAATTGCGGAAGCGGGCGTTGGCGAAGGGCCGGTGGTCGCCCCAGTGGCGGAAGGGAACGTGGCGCGCGAAACGGAGATGGAGGCGCCGAACGCAGCGCAGGTTGCTGGCAACGGTTCGCTAGCGCCCGAGACGCAGGAACTGCAGACGAAGACGCAAAAAGCGGATAACTGAGAACGAGAGAATAATCCCGAAAACCTCAAAATGGCGACGAGCGAGCACCCCGAAGACGTAGCGGAGACCGGCGGGCAGATGACGTTCTTTGAACACCTGGTGGAGCTGCGCAAGCGGATCATTAATTCGCTGATCGCGATTGCGATCGGTGCGTTTGTGGGCGTCTATATAGCGAAATACGTCATCAACTACGTCACGCACCCGATGCTGAAGGCGCTTTCCGATGCGCATCTGGAGCCGAAGCTGATTTACACGCATCCCGCGGGATTTTTTAATTTGATCATCACGCTGGGGATTTATATCGGGATTGTGCTGGCGTCGCCGGTGGTGCTCTATCAGATTTGGCTTTTTGTGGCGCCGGCGCTTTACAAGCACGAGCGCAGTGCAATCACCGGATTTCTGTTTTCCACCGTGTTTTTGTTCCTGGGCGGAATTGCGTTCGGATATTTTGTGACGCTGCCTTACATCTTGAAATTTTTGGTGAGCTTCCAGGGGCCGGTGGTGCCGATGATCAGCATCAACGAGTATTTTGATCTGACGCTGCTGATACTGCTGGGGCTGGGGCTGGTGTTCGAGCTGCCGATACTGGTTTTCTTTTTGTCGCTGTTCGGGATTGTGACGCCGAAATTTCTGTGGAAGAACATTCGCTACGCGATTCTGATTATCGCGATCGTGGCAGCGGTGATCACGCCGACGCCGGATGCGATGACCATGCTGATCTTCATGGCGCCGATGATCGGGCTGTATTTTGTGGGCATTGCGGTATCGGCCATGGTGGTGCGCAAGAAGGAGCGGCAGTTGGCCGCGGCGGCGGAGGCGCGCTGAATGGGTTTTCATGCAAAGTTGGTGACGCTGGGGTTGTGCGCGGCGGCGCTGGCTGGGTGCGGGGCGAAGGCTGATGGCGCTGCGCCGGTGAGCACGGCGCCCGCGGCGGCTTCCTCTTCGCAAACCAGGGCGCTGCTGACCGGAGATGAGGCTCCTCCCGCGGAGCAGACTGGCGGTTTCGACGGCAAGCGCGCGTTTGCGCATGTTGCAAAGCAGGTGGGATTTGGGCCGCGGCCTTCGGGTTCGGCGGCGATCGGGCAAGTGCAGGAGTACATCCAGTCGGAGCTGGCGAGTTATGGTTGCAAGGTGGAGACGGACTCGTTTACGGCGGATACGCCTGTGGGGCGACTGCCGATGAAAAATATTGTGGCGAAGATTCCTGGCGACAAGCCGGGGATCATTATGCTGGCCACGCATTACGACACGGCGCTGTTGCCGAATTTTGTGGGTGCCGATGATGGCGGCTCTTCGACAGGAGTCATGCTAGAACTGGCGCGGCTGCTCTGCACGAAGCACAGCGCTTATCAGGTGTGGATCACTTTTTTTGACGGCGAAGAGGCCATGAAGAAGTGGAGCGACACGGATAGCCGTTACGGGAGCCGGCAGATGGCTGCCAAACTGGCCATGAGCGGCGACCTCCCGACGATCAAAGCGTTTCTCCTTGCAGACATCGTCGGAACGCGCACGCCACACTTCAAGCGCGAATCCGATTCGACAAAATGGCTCGTCGATCTAGTTTGGGGTGTGGCGAAGAACTTGGGCTATGGAAACATCTTCCTCGACGAATCCATGGAGGTATCCGACGATCATGATCCATTCTTGAAGCGGAAAGTTCCGGCGGCAGACGTGATCGACCTGCAAAATTATCCTGGCGGCGACGTTTATTACTGGCACACCCCCGAGGACACGCTCGACAAGGTCAGCGCGAAAAGCCTGGCCATCACCGGGCGTGTTTTTCTTGAGAGCGTCAAGCAACTTCAATCCAAGTAAAGTTTGAGTCTGGGAAGGCGCACAGCCAAAAATGGCTGTGCCACTCAGGATTCGAAGTGGATTTCTTTGCCCTTTTGGGCTATGGAGTGCTTGGCGAAATCGTCGTCGTCGCGATAGGGGAAGTCGGAGCGGTAGTGGCTGCCGCGGCTTTCGTGACGCGCCAGCGCGGATTTCGCCATAACCAAAGCTAGCGCGTGCATGTTGCGGAGCTCGAATTCCGGGCGGTCGTGCTTGTCTGCTTTCGGCAGTTCGAGGGACTGCAGTT
>WNFC01010451.1_pt1 | contig 10298 bp, 8 predicted proteins | sample 5400541 | NCBI WGS metagenome assembly WNFC01 (sample SAMN13153342, study PRJNA577476) | soil metagenome | isolation source: 120 cm saprolite under Douglas fir tree site 2 hole 2 replicate 1 | place: USA:California | collected 2015-04-18 | reverse complement strand
TCTTGCGCGACAGAGCACCTAAGCCGGCACAGCCTACTCCCCTCGTGGACGCCCGCAAAATCACTGCGGAAGACGATATCGGTTGCGTGTTACTTCACCGGGCCTATATCAGAAACCGTATTTTTGCGACGGAAAGTAGTTAACGTCCCCGGCGCGGCAGGCGCGGCTACCTTGGATCTCAACAGTGCGAGCGACGTTACTTATGAATGGTTGGATTCCAGCAGCCTGGCCCACGGTGCACTGCTCCTTGGCGGGAAATATTACTTGAAAAGAATACCAGTGAAACTTCTTGTAGAGCTTTGCGGCATGTCCCCTGGCACGCTCATCGAAGTACAGTCTGGGCGCAGCAGACCGCAGCGCAAAAACCGGCTCAACATTTGAAAATGTGGGCAAAAGAACGAACAGTTCTTCAGAAGGTGAATAAAATCAAGAACATCCCAGACCAAGAACTTCGGAACCTGCCCCCAGATGTCAAGGAAGACCTTGACACGCACTTCTCAGGTATCTTGTCGAATCATTCGGACCTTCGGAAATCAATCGAGCCATTCAACAGGCAAGATCGTAGACTGTGAGCAGGCTTACGTTCTCTTACAGCTTTTCGTCCCGTACTGCAAGAAGATGTACCAGCTTATGGGGCATTACGCTTGAGGAAGCTGTCGAAGTTGGTCCATAACGGCTATCCCGGCTCAGAATCCCTTCAATCGGCAATTGGAAATAGGAAATCAGTCCGCCATCTTCGCCATCGCCCACTCCACCACTCCGGGAAATAGCTGATAGAGCTTCACGGGCACATGCATCGTCCAAGGAACAATTACTTCCCGCTTCTGTTTCAGGTATCCCTGTAGCGTAGCTCGCGCCACCCTTTCCGCGGTAATCCCACGCACTGACCCGGGCCGCACCCTTTTCACTTCCCTTCCTCGCACCTCGTTGTCGCCAAATCCTGTCCGCACATACCCCGGACACACGGTGAGCACATGAATCCTGTCTTTCTTCAGTTCCAGTCTCGCTGCTTTCCCAATCGCATTCAGCGCAAACTTAGTGGCGCTGTAGGCCGCATGATACGGCAGTGGGATATGCCCCGCGACACTTGAGATATTGATGATTGTCCCGCCGCCCTGCTGTTGCATCATCGGCACTACGGCCTGTAGAGCCGCCACCGCTCCAAAGAAATTTGTTTCAAACATGTCGCGGCACGCCGGCATCTCCATTTGTGAGACCGAATCCAGCAGCCCGCGGCCTGCATTGTTCACCCACACGTCAACCCGCTGGAAGTGATGCAGCGTGAGCCCCAGCGCACGATCGATTTCCTCCCGATGCCGCACATCGCAGGAAAGTGCCAACGTCCGGTCGAGGTGTCCCACACGCACGCGCGCCCCTTCCACCCTCGCCGCGTCGCGGGATAACAGCACAACGTTGGCCCCTTGCTCGGCAAAAACCTTCGCAATCGCCTCGCCGATCCCCATCGAAGCGCCTGTAACCACAACAACTTTCCCCGCGAGTTCCATCTGCGGGTTCCATTCTGGTGCAGAAGCGAAGTCAAGAGATGGCGTCGGGATGGCGTACAATCAAAGCCGCTGCTCGGCCTGTATCATCAACACTGGAGACCCGTGACCTCCCTGCTTCCTTTGTTCCCACTCGATCTCGTACTGCTCCCGGGCTGTCCGCTGCCTCTGCACATTTTCGAACCGCGCTACAAGGAAATGATTGCCGAGTGCCGGGCGCAGGACTCCCCTTTTGGCATCGTGCGCGTGCTAGAGAAAGCTTTCGCCGATGTCGGATGCACCGCCGAGATCATCTCCATCGCCAAGGAATATCCCGACGGACGCCTCGATATCATTACCGAAGGCCGCAAACGCTTCGAAGTGTTGCGGGTCAACCAGGAGCGCTCTTTTCTCCGCGCCGAAACTATTTTGATTGAAGACGAAGCAGGCGCCGCGGTCGCGGGCGAGTCCGCCCGCGCAATTCAACTGCATGCGGAAATCCTGGAACTTGCTGGTACCGTGCAGGATTTGTCCGGCGCAGATCGGGCCACGATTTCCTTCTATCTAGCAGGCTCCTTGCCCCTTGACCTGGACTTCAAGCAGAAACTGCTTGAATTGCGCTCCGAGAGTCAGCGCATCTCCGCACTTACCGAGTATCTTGAGACTATTCTTCCCAATGTGCGTCGCGCCGCACACGCCCGCCAGAAGGCCGGAGGCAACGGGCACGCGCGCTGAATTCTGAAGTGCGAAGCTCCTGGACCCATCCATCACCGGCAATCGCCGGCACGCGTATAATCAAAAAAGTATTCGTTCCTCGGGGGGTTTCATGAGTCTTCCGCGCACACTGGCTGAACTTCGCCGCAGTCCTTTTTCAGAAGAGCGTTTGCGGAGCCGGCGCGTCAAAGACGAAATGCGCGAAAATCTTTCATCGCGCCTGCGCACGAACGGCGACGCTCCCATTTTTCCCGGTATCGTCGGTTATGAAGACACGGTTATACCCCAGATCATCAATGCGATTCTCTCGCGCCACAATTTCATTCTGCTCGGATTGCGGGGTCAGGCGAAAAGCCGCATTCTGCGTGCCCTCACGACGCTTCTCGATCCGCAGACGCCATATCTCGCTGGGTGCGAAATCCACGACAATCCGTATGACCCGATCTGTCGCCGTTGCCGCGACGAACTAGCTCGCCTCGGCGATGACGCTCGCATCGCGTACCTCACTCCTGACGAGCGTTACGTGGAAAAACTAGCCACGCCCGACGTCACCATTGCCGACCTGATTGGTGACATCGATCCCATCAAAGCGGCCCGTGGCGGTCACGACCTCGGCAGTGAACTGACCGTGCATTACGGCCTGCTGCCCCGCGCTAATCGCGGGATCTTCGCCATCAACGAATTGCCCGATCTCGCAGGAAAAATTCAAGTCGGATTGTTCAACATCATGCAGGAAGGCGACGTGCAGATTAAGGGCTATCCCATTCGCCTGCCGCTCGACGTCGCTCTCGTCTTCAGCGCTAATCCGGAAGACTACACGGCCCGAGGGAAAATCATCACCCCGCTCAAAGACCGCGTCGGTTCCGAGATCCGCACCCACTATCCCGCGACTGTGGAGGAAGGCGTCGCCATCACCGCACAGGAGGCCTGGACACGCCGCAACGGCCAGCATCTGCATCTGCCAAATTACGTGCAGGAAGTCATCGAGCGCATCGCCTTCGTTGCCCGGGAAGACAAGAAAATCGACAAGCGCAGCGGTGTAAGCCAACGCCTACCGATCAGCGCAATGGAAAATGTCGTCTCCAACGCCGAGCGGCGCGCCATTCGCAACAGTGAAAAGCTGGTCGTGCCTCGCATCAGTGACATCTATGCCGCGTTGCCCGCAATCACGGGCAAGCTCGAACTCGAATACGAAGGCGAGATGAAGGGCGCGGACTTTGTCGGCCGCGAGTTGATCCGGACTGCGATCGCCAAGACTTACGACGAGTACTTCACGGGCGCCAACGTGCAGCAAATCGTGCAATGGTTCGACCTGGGCGGAGAAATTCAGTTGGCGGATTCCGTTCCGGCAGTGGAAGCCCTGGAGAATCTGAAGGAGATTCAAGGCCTGGTCGAAAAACTCGGCCCGCTTGGCGTGTCGCAGAAGGAAAGCCCCGAGCAGCAGGTTTCTGCCGCGGAGTTCGTCCTCGAGGGTTTGCACGCGCACAAGCGCATCGGCCGTAGCGAAGAGCGTGTCTTCAAGGCGGGAGAAAAGCCGCCGTCGCCCCGCGAACGCGAGAAGTCATTCGAGAAAGAAGAACCGCCGTATAGGCAGAGAAGGCAGTTTAACTAGCTGTCAGATATCAGATCTCAGCCATCAGAAAAAGGATCGATCCGCAGTAGAAGTAAGAACCGGAACCTGACGGCCATCCCAAAAGGCTGACAGCTGATGGCTGAAAGCTGTTTCATGAAGCGCATTCGCTACTCCAAATACGTGCCCGACCCCGCCGGCGAAATGAGCATGGAGGATCTGCTCAGCGCGCTCTCCGACTACCTGCTGCAGAGCGGCTTCCAGGACTCCATGTGGTACGAACTGCCCCAGGATGAACAAACGCTCGACGAACTGAAGCGTGCCATCGAGCAGGCGCTGCTCAATGGGGAGATGTTCGACGAGAACCTGCGGGAACAGATCGAGCAGATGCAGATGGAAGGTCAGCTCGACGAACTCATTGAAAAGCTCATCGAGCGCATGCAGCAAGAAGATTACATTTCTATCGACCAGCCAGACCGGACGCACCCATCCAGCGTTGGCGGGCAAACCGGCGAAGCCCAACAGCAGGCCAAATTTGAAATCACCGACAAGAGCCTCGACTTCCTCGGCTTCAAGTCCCTGCGCAACCTGCTGGGGTCGCTGGGCAAGTCCAGTTTCGGACGCCACGATACGCGCGACTTGGCCACGGGCATCGAGGCCAGCGGGTCTTCCCGCACCTATGAATTCGGCGACACGCTCAATCTCGACATCACCGCCACGCTCTCGAACGCCATTCAGCGCGAAGGGCTGACTATTCCTCTCAACATTGAATACTCCGACCTGCAAGTCCACCAGTGTGAATATCAATCGTCATGCGCCACGGTGCTGATGCTCGACTGCTCACACTCCATGATTCTTTACGGCGAAGACCGCTTCACGCCGGCGAAAAAAGTTGCCATGGCGCTGTCACACCTGATCCGCACGCAGTATCCCGGTGACTCGCTTTCACTGGTACTGTTCCACGACTCGGCGGAGGAAGTTCCTCTCTCGCAGCTCGCCCGCGTCAAAGTTGGTCCTTACTACACCAACACGCGCGAAGGTCTGCGCCTGGCCCAACGAATCTTGCAGCGTCAGAGGAAAGACATGAAGCAGATCGTCATGATCACCGACGGCAAGCCTTCCGCCCTCACCCTCGAAGACGGACGCATCTACAAAAACGCTTTCGGTCTCGATCCGCTGGTTGTAAGCCAGACGCTGGAGGAAGTCTCGAAGTGCAAGCGCGCCGGAGTGCTGATCAACACCTTCATGCTGGCGTCAGACTACGGACTGGTTCAGTTCGTGCAGAAGGTCACGGAGATGTGCCGCGGTAAAGCCTACTTCACCACGCCGTATACGCTCGGCCAGTATTTGCTGATGGACTACATGTCAAGGAAGACGAAGACAATCCACTGAAAATCTCCGCCTTCGCTCATCCCAGAATGGAACGCAGGCGAAAATTTATCCGCATATCGCGAAGAATCCCGCCCACTTGAAAATACAATCTCTCCGTGGCAAGTGCGACTTAGGAGGACACTCCCGGTGTGGATACTGGGCACGCTTGCCAAGCGTTGGACGGCTGCTTGCAGCCTGAGGGGTTCGATTCCCCTGTCCTCCGCGCGACCGTCCAACCAAAATGGAACTCTCCATGGCAGGCTTCACCTTCGGTATCTTGACTTCCCCCTCACCGAGAGATAGCCTGAGTTGCTTGGCAAGCGTGTCCGGATTTCCGGCACCGAGAGTTCACAAGAAGCCCCGCATTTGCGGGGCTTCTTGCTTTCTCGAGTCCAGGAAATATTCGTTACTAACTTCTCACAATCTCTCCCACCGCCCGGTATGCCTGATCAATTGCGGAATCCGTGTAGGCATAGGCGCCCGCGTCTGCGTTAGCGATGGCAATTCGCCCGTGTGGCTTGCGCGCAACTTCGCACGGAGTCTCGCCGCCTTCTAACCAGAACGGATCCCACAACGAGTTGTACTCGTAGGCATAACCATGGGGCCAGCGGTTAACGGTGATGGCCGCGATGTCGCGTGCCGGATCGAAGCTACTTCCACCCAGCGTCCGCACCAACTGCTCGCGGATCTTTCGCTCCATGGTTTCGAAAGTAGTGTTGTATAGCTCCATGCGCCCTAAACTGTGCTGCTCCCGAGCGGGTCTCCCCGGCCGGCACGGCGTCTTCATCATGTGCAGGACCACAGGCTCTTCGGGCTTGTGCGCGCATTCATAACCACCCATGCTCACCGGCAAATCAAGATTCATGTAGGTGTGATAGGATCCCGGCGCGTAAATGGAATTCGCGCCCGCTTTCTGGAATGACGTCCAGTTGTGCAGCGCAACGTTCGTATAGAGCAGCGGAACTTTCTGCGCTGAGCCGAGCGCCTGCTTCTGCTTCTGGGGCAACTCCTCGCAGATGTAAGGAATCACCACGTGCCAGCAGGCCAGGATCGAGTTCTTGGCCTTGGCCGTGTACATCTTTCCGCCGCGGACATAAGCCACTTCGACTTCTTTTGCGCTGGCCTCGTCACCCACATGCTTCACGCGAACAGCCGTGCTGTTCAGCCGGATGCGCACCGGCGAACTTGATTGGTCGAGCCTGGCATAGTTTGCCCTGGCCAGGACAATGTCCGTCGAAGAATTTCCCGGGATGGCCTCAGGGATCAGTTTGCGCACGAGCAAGCGAGCAATCGACGCATTCCCATCAGGAAAGTGGAAGAAGTATTTCTCCGCCTCTTGGTTGGGAATGGCGTCACGATTCATTCCCTTCCCCGGCGTCGGATCCAGTTGCAGCCCGTCGAAGCCAGGCAGCCCGAGTCCCCATGCATCCTGGGCCGAAACGGCATCGATCCCCACACCGAACAGCGGCTGCGGCAAAGCTTGGTACACCTTGACAATGTCGTCGTGAACACCGGCAATGTCTTTGAGGTAGCTGGCATAGCTGATGCGCGCCAGCTTTGCCTTCTTCTCGTCCGAACTCAGCCCGGGGAGATAATCCTTCTTCTCCTGATAGAGACGCTGCAGGTCGCGCTTTGCCTGGTCGGCGATCGGAGCCTCAGCAAGAAACTGCTTCAGTAACGCCGGCGGGCCCTGGACGGCGTCGTCACTCTCATTGCCGCCGCGCGGACTTGGATTGATGACCAGCTTGTCGGAGCCGAAGGTCTCCTTGTCGAAAAAGATTTTCGGACGCATGCCCTGCGACCGGTACAGGTTCTTCTCGACATACTTCGGATACGACGAAACATCGATGCCGAGTTCTTCAATCACGCCCTTGGCTACTGCGCTGTACGGCGCGGGACTTTCAATCGAGAACGTGCCTCCAAACCCCAGGCGGAAAGCATTGCCCGTACGAAACTCGTTGCGCTTGGCATGGCCTCCAAAGTCGTCGTGGTTATCAAGAATGAGGATGCGTGCCTTCTCGCCCGCGACTTTGCGGTAAAAGTGCGCCGCGGCCAGGCCGCTGATGCCGCCGCCAATGATGATGAGGTCGTAAGTCTCGCCTGTATCTTCCGCCTTGCCTGCCGAATCCCAGAAGGTGCCGTCACGCAAGCTATGGGCCGCCTCGAAGGCGCCAGGGTGGCTGCCGCGCAGTCCGGTCAGCGCTGGAGGATAGTAGTTGGAGGAGTTCTGCGCATCGGCACCATCTGCGGGGAGCAGATGCCACGGTATGAGTGCCGCACCCGCCGTCACCGCCACGCCGTTGATAAAGTCGCGGCGGGTGATCTTGCGATGCATTCCAAGTTCCCGGTCCTGTGAGTCGTACACGATCCCTCCGCAAAACGAGCAGGTGTCTGGCGCGCGGAAAGCTGCGCAAACTTCGGTTAGGGGTATATCTGAAAGCCTACAAAAACCACTAGAAAGGCGATCCCCCGCCTTCGGTCTTTTTCACTGCCAACTCCGCACCCTGGAATCCGATGCGACTGTGAGTTCCGTCGCAGAAAGGTTTGTTGACCGATCCGCCGCAGCGGCACAGGGAAAATGCCGGTTTGCCGGTAAGGTCGAATTTGTTGCCGCTGGCGTCCACTAGTTCAACAGAACCTTCGGGAGCCTCCACGCGGTACGGGCCGTTCGGCCTTACAGTGATTTTTATTTGAGCCATGAATCCTCCAACCTTACCGGTTTCTAGTAAGGCTTAAAAGATAACATCAAGGGAGCGCCCCTGTCAGGGCGTCTGCCGAGTCAGGCTGCAAGTCTTTTGGCCGACGACAGGCTGCGGTAAAGTTGCAGGTACTGATCGATCATTCGCTTCGTGGTAAAGCGCTCGCGAGCGCGGGCGTAGGCAAGATTGGCATAGGCGCGGCACATCTCACGATCACCGGTAAGCCGCCGGATGCTTTCGGCCAGGCTGGCGGCGTCGTTGGTGCGGAAATAGAGCGCTGCTTCGCCCCACGTTTCGCGGAAGCTTGGAATATCGTTGGCTACGATCGCGCAGCGCGAAAGCGCGGCGTCGAGTGCGGACATCCCCACAGGCTCGTAACGTGCTGTAGCCGCATAAATGGAAGCGCGGCTGTACAGTACCCGCAGTTGCGCCTCGGTTTGCGCACCACGAATCGCAACGCTGGTCTCGGCGGTCGAAACTTTCACGTCAGCGCGAATGGGCACCCGCGGCACCGGCACGGTGTGCTCCGCACCCACAATACATACAGAAACGGGGTGCACGTGCTGCGTGAGCAGAAAAACCTGCTTCCCGGCATCGATCAGACGGCCCACCGCGAGCACTGAGTCCTCTTTGCTGACATAGGGATTGAAGAAAATAGGATTGCGACCTGGATAGACGACTTCGTCGCGACGGGGCGTGGCGTAGGAAGTGCGCAGCGTATCAAGCATCCAGGCAGAAGGTGCGACCACCGCGTCGGCTCCCGTGATTCCGCGAATCACCATATCGCGATACCACTTAAGCCAGCGCGTGGGCCGCGGCGTGTAACCCTGCACGGCCTGGGTCCAGGAGACCAGATCGCCATGGGCCATGACGACCCGCGGCACATCCACCGGAAGATTGCCATAACAGAACTGATTGAGGTGGAGCACATCGGGCCGGAGTTCACGCACCAACGAAGTAAGAAATCCAGCGGAATCCAACAAGTCCCGTTCCGCTTCCTGCATCCACTCGAGACGGAATGCGGTTGGGCGGTAATCGAGGCCATGCAGGTTATCCATCCAGGAGGTCTGCTCGGCGAGAGGGATATCTCCGAAGCTGACCAGCGTGACGCGAACACCGCGCGTCACGAGCCCAGTAACTAGTTCACGGGCATAGTTCCAAGTGCCCGAGAGCGTGTCCGCTGTGACCAGAACGTGCACACAACCTCCCGTAGGAAGTCATTCTAGTGGGAAGTGCCGCCCCTGGCGCAAGCAATTTCGAACTTTCGCATTGCGTAATCACAAATTCAGCTGAAACAGTTGCGCTAGGGCTAGAAGCCATCGCCTAAACCCCAAACCCGTCTTGACTTAGACAATCGAATTGTCTAGCATTTTTCTGCTGCTGTAGGGCGCATCGGCTCACAAGCCGGAGGGGCATTGCCCGCCTACGACAATGTCAACGGTGGAGCGCCCATGTCGAATCTCGAACACCTCAGAAAGCAAGCCAAGTTATATCTGCGTTGGCACCGCGAACGCTATTACCCTGTCGCCGTGCAAATCAGATCCGTTCTAGCCCGTTTCGGAGACTTGTCCGACAGAGAAATCTTGGATGCAGGCTTCAAGCTCAGCGATGCACAGGAGCTTGTCGCCCGAAAATCCGGGTTTGAGAGTTGGCCGGCGCTGATTAAGGGAGTCAGGAGCATGAAAGAGTCACCCGCTTCCACCCTCGGTACTTCCGTCATCGTCGCGTCGGAGCCGCAGGTCTTCGTCTCGGACCTCGAAGCCGCCAGCGCGTTTTATGTTCACAAACTTGGCTTCAAGGTCGTGTTGTCTTATGGAGAACCGCCCTTCTACACTCAGATCGCTCGCGATGGGGGGCGGCTGAACCTGCGAAGGGTCAGCGGGCCCGTGTTCGACAGCGGGTTTCGTTCCAGGGAAGCTGATGCCCTTTCTGCGACGCTTACGCTCGACGACGCCAAGCCGCTCTTCCTGGAGTTTCAAAAGGCGGGAGTCGCGTTCCACCAGACATTGAGAACGGAGCCGTGGGGCGCCCGCACGTTCATCGTGCAAGACCTGGATGGAAACCTCATCGCGTTCGCGGGAGGCTAGAGATCTTCTCATCAAACCTTGACAGGTATTTCGATTCCACTGAGCGGCGTTTAGTTTGGCGAAAGGAGGCTCTTATGCCTGTTGAATCATGCATCCCGATCATTCCGAGCGCAAACCTGGAGAAGAGTCTGCGTTTGTGGCTTGATGGTTTCGGATTCTCGATGAGTTCAGAAATGCGCAAAGACGACAAGCTGATCTTCTGCATGCTTCGGAAAGACGACTTATGTTTCATGCTGAACCAACGCGCGGGGACTCCGGTCAAGCCGGAAGACTACGAGGGCATTCGACTCTACTGGGCGCCGAAGGATATACACAAAACCAGAGAGCGATTGAAGAGCCTTGGGTACGGTGTTTCAGAACTCGAACATCGAGACTA
>WNFC01028378.1_pt1 | contig 10299 bp, 8 predicted proteins | sample 5400541 | NCBI WGS metagenome assembly WNFC01 (sample SAMN13153342, study PRJNA577476) | soil metagenome | isolation source: 120 cm saprolite under Douglas fir tree site 2 hole 2 replicate 1 | place: USA:California | collected 2015-04-18 | reverse complement strand
CTCCAGGTTCTCCAGCCGGTACCGGATGTACAGGACGGCCTTCCCCGCCTCGCCGGTCGCGAAGGCGGTGGCCATGAGAACGATGCCATCCTTCCGCCACACGCACGATGGGATGGGAAGGAATCCCTGCTCCAGCTCCTGCGTTGGGGAGCCGTCAGCCCAGGTGACGAGCCCCTCGCCGACGTACAGAAAGGGCTCGATCGAGAACGTGCCTTTGTCGACCTCGAGCATGCCGTCTTCGTTGAGGAGTCCCTGCGTGACGCCTCCGAGAGCGCTGCCCACCGGGGTCCAGTAGGTCTGCTCTCCGCAGAGGTATCTGGGGAAGAGTCCTCTGGGCTCGTTCGCGGCGATGCTCTGGAAGAACGCATTGAGCGAGCGGGAGAACTCGTACGGTCTGACGTCGATCTCGGCGATGCCAATTCCCTTGCCGTCGACGCCCTGGTGCAGGCGAAGGCGGAGCCCTCGCGACGTGCCGTGGGGCAGGTAGACGTAGCTGCGCGCCGCGCCGGGGCGCCTGGCCGAGTAGAGCGTCTTCCACGCCGTGCCGTCGTCCGAGCTCTCGAGGTCGAACGGCCGCGCCGTCGTCGTCGGGTCCCAGCGGACGATCAGCCCTCCGTATTCACGCGCTTCTCCGAAGTCGACCAGGAACCATTGCGGCTCGTCGGAGGGCTCACTGCGCCAGCTCGCCTCCACACGACGGTCGACGGCACACCGGGGCTCGTGCCCTGGCAGCGAGCTCGACGCCTGGACGGCGGGCGTCGAGCGAAAGCTCTGATCCTCGAGGCACAGATTGGCGATCCAGACCGTGCCCTTCCCCCCCGGAGGCGCGGCAATCGCGAACTCGATCGCGCCGACCTGGCGCATGGGGCCACTTCCCGCAGGTCCCCACGCGAAATCGATCTGGCTGCTCCTGATCCGGAGGGACCGCCACTCCGCGGGGAAGCCGAAGCCGTCCTCCTGGTACCGCCAGACGTTGTGGCCGCTCGGGTCGATCAGCTTGAACTCGAGCTTGTTGGCTGGCGCCACCCCATGGACGTCGAAGGTGAAGGCATAAGCTTCCGGCAGTGGGAACGAGAAGCGCTTGCTCGCGACGACGAAGCCACCGCCGCCTTTGAAATCGAAGTCGAGCCGCAGGGCGCCGCCTCGGGGCCCTCGATCCGGGGAAATATCGAGCTGCGCCTGTCCCGACGCCACCGGGGTCCAGCCGGAGAGGTCGGTGAAGTCGTCGAGAACCTCGCCCTTCATGGTTGCGGTGGCCGTCCTTCGGTCGCTCGTAGCCGCGCCGCCCATCGGTGGTCCGCTGTCCGGTCCAACTCGCCGGGCGACCTTATCACAGGGGTCAACGCCGCCCCCTTCGCGTATACCGCACGTCGGGCCGGATGGGTGAACCGCCTGCTCGGGATGGCCGCGGGTGTCGCCAGCCTCGTACCGGAAGTGCAACATCCGCGCGCGGCCCGTCGCATCCGCTGAGGTTCCTCGGCGCGGTTGACAACCCTCCCCGCCGACTTACGTTTCGAAGTCCAATGGAGCGCCTCCGACTCGTCCCGCTCGACGACACCGTCGTTTTTCCATCCATGACCGTGACCTTGCCGGTGGACGTCGGCAACGACCACCGCGTCTTCCTGGTCCCGCGCCACGGGGGCGACTACGCCTCCGTCGGCGACCGCGTCTTCCTGGTCCCGCGCCACGGGGGCGACTACGCCTCCGTCGGCGTCGTCGCCGAGGTGGTGGATCGGGTCCGCCTGCCGGGCGGCGGGCGGGCAGTCGTGCTGTCGGGCCTCCACCGCGGCGTCGCGGGCGCCGCGCGCAACGACCCGGCGGGTCACCTGGTGGTGGAGGTGGAGGCGAAGCCCGACGAGACGCCGCCACCCTCCCGCACCGCCGAGCTCGAGCGTGAGTACCGCGCCGTGGTGCTCGAGATACTCGAGCTGCGCGGCGACGACGGGCGGGTCGCCGCCTTCCTGCGCTCGATCACCGAGCCGGGCGCGCTCGCCGACACGTCGGGTTACTCGCCCGACCTCTCCTTCGCCCAGAAGGTCGAGCTGCTCGAGACCCTCAGCGTGGTCGAGCGGCTCAAGCTGGCGCTCCGCCTGCAGCGCGAGCGGCTGGCGGAGCTGCAGGTGCGGAAGCGTATCCGCGACGACGCGGAGTCGGGTGCACAGAAGCAGCAGCGCGACTACATCCTCCGCCGCCAGCTCGACTCGATCCGCAAGGAGCTGGGCGAGGACGAGACGTCGGTCGCGGACGAGTATCGGAAGAAGATCGCCGACGCCGGCATGCCGGACGCCGTGCGCGAGCAGGCCGAGCGCGAGCTCGGGCGGCTGGAGCGCATGGGCGAGTCCAGCCCCGAGTCGTCGATGATCCGCTCCTACCTCGACTGGCTGCTCGCCGTGCCGTGGGCGAAGCGCTCCGAGGAGCGCCTCGACCCGGTGCACGCGCGGGAGGTACTCGACGCCGACCACGCCGGTCTCGACGACGTGAAGCAGCGCATCGTCGAGTACCTGGCGGTGCGCAAGCTCCGCGCCGAACGCGGGGTCCCCGACGATCGCCGCTCGGGCGCCATCCTGACCCTCATCGGTCCCCCGGGCACCGGTAAGACGTCGATCGGCGAGTCGATCGCGCGCGCCACCGGGCGGAAGTTCGTCCGCATGTCGCTCGGCGGCGTGCGCGACGAGGCCGAGATCCGCGGTCACCGCCGCACGTACATCGGCGCGCTGCCCGGTCGGCTGGTGCGCGCGCTCCGCGACGCCGGCACCATGAACCCCGTCATCATGCTCGACGAGGTCGACAAGGTCGGCGCGGACTGGCGCGGCGATCCATCGTCGGCGCTCCTGGAGGTGCTCGATCCGGCGCAGAACCATGCCTTCCGCGACCACTACCTCGACGTCGAGCTCGACCTCTCCCACGTGCTGTTCATCGCCACTGCCAACGTGGCCGACACCATCCCCGGTCCGCTCGTCGACCGCATGGAGGTGATCCGCTTCGACGGCTACACGGTGGAGGAGAAGCTCGCCATCGCGCGCGGCTTCCTCTGGCCGCGCCAGGTGGAGCGGAACGGGCTCCGCCCCGACGAGGTGAGCATCGACGACGCCGTGGTCCGCACCGTGATCACCGAGTACACGCGCGAGGCGGGCGTCCGCCAGCTCGAGCGCGAGCTCGGCAGGCTGCTGCGCAAGACGGCGACGCGCATCGCCGCGGGCGCCGCCACGGCGCCGGTCGCCATCGACCCGGCGGTCGCGCACGAGGCCCTGGGGCGGCCGAAGTTCTTCCAGGAGTCGGCCGAGCGCACCGCGGTGCCAGGGGTCGCGACCGGTCTGGCGGTCACTCCGACCGGCGGCGACGTGCTCTTCGTCGAGGCGGCCGCGATGGCCGGCGGCGACGGGCTCGTCCTGACCGGGCAGCTGGGCGACGTGATGAAGGAGTCGGCGCGCATCGCGCTCACCTGGGTGCGAAGCCACGCGGCCGACCTCGGCATCGACGAGCCCGCCTTCCGCCGCCGGCAGTTCCACGTCCACGTGCCCGCGGGTGCGATCCCGAAGGACGGCCCCAGCGCCGGTGTCACGATGGTGACGGCGCTCGCCTCCTTGCTCACCGGGCGTGCGGTCAAGCACAACGTCGGCATGACCGGCGAGGTGACTCTCCGGGGGCGCGTGCTTCCGATCGGCGGCGTCAAGCAGAAGGTGCTAGCGGCGCACGCCGCGGGCCTGACCGACGTCATCCTGCCGGAGCGCAACCGCGGCGACCTCGACGAGGTGCCGGCCGAGGTGCAGCAGGCGATGCGCTTTCACCTGGTCAGCTCCGTGGACGAGGTGCTGGCGCTGGCGCTCGAGACCGGGGAGAAGGCGCTCGCGGCGTAGGCGGCGCTAGCGTGCGGACGGGGCCGACGATGGCGCGGTAGGGCGCCTTGATTTGGTCCACCGTCCGATCGCCGAACGCACGCCGCGGGCGGAGAGGCCTGCGGCTCCTGCCCTGCCCCCGGCGCCTCCCCGCCCGGCCATTGACGCCAACGTCCTACCGGACGTAAGAGCGGCGCACGTCGGAAAGCAAACCCAAGAATCCAGGAGCGGCAGTTGACCGGGCGCGACCCATCGACCGGCAGAAGGCGCACGAGATTCAAGCCTTCGGCCACCTGACCCGGCTTCCCATCGCGCTGTCGGAGAACGTGGCCGGTCAGAGCGTCGAGAATCTCAATCAGGTTCTCGCCGACACGATCACCTTGCGCGACCTCTACAAGAAACACCACTGGCAGGTGGCTGGACCGACTTTCTACCAGCTCCACCTTCTCTTCGACAAGCACTACGAGGAGCAGAACGAGCTGGTGGACACGATCGCCGAGCGGATTCAGTCGCTCGGAGGCATCAGTCTCGCCATGGCGGCCGACGTGGCCGAGACGACCATCATTCCGCGTCCACCGAAGGGCCGCGAGGAGGTGCCGGTGCAGATATCGCGGCTCCTCCACGCTCACGAGATCGTTCTGGAGGAGGCACGCTCCATGGCCCGCCAGGCGGCTGAGTCGGGTGACGATGGCACCAACGACCTGCTCGTGTCGGACCTCATTCGGACCAACGAGAAGCAGGTCTGGTTCGTCTCGGAGCATCTCGTCGATGTCCCGCTGGTGAGAGCCGACTAAGCTTTGGGTAGACGGGAGACGTGAGAGAGGCGGACACAAGAGAGCGCCTGCCGCCCGGGCAGGTGCTCACGCAAAAGTGGCCCGTCCTCACTTATGGAGATCAGCGGGGGCCGAGCAGCACGACCGGAATGTCGCGCTTGGTCCCGGCCTGATACTTGTCGTATTCGGGCCACTGCGCCGTCATGGTCGGCCACACACGCTTCTTGTCTTCGGCCGTCCCGGTGCGCGCCCTGACGGGGAGGACCTTGTCCCACACCTGGATCTTCACGTCGGGGTGCGCGACCAGGTTCTGGTACCATCCGGGGTGCTCCGGGGCGCCACCCTTCGACGCCACGACGACGTAGTCATCGCCGTCCCGACCGTAGATGAGCGGGAACTTCCGGGTCTGGTCGGACTTCCGGGCGATCGTGTGCAGGATGAGGCAGTGCGCGCCGTTCCAGTCGTGCCCCACCTTGCCGCCGGTGGTCTCGTACTGCCGGACGTGCTCGTCACCAAAGAGGCTGTAGTCAGGCATGCTGTGAGAGTGCCACGGCCGCGCAGGGGAAGCCATCCCCCTGCGATGGAAGAGACATCAGACGGTCGGCACCGTACCACCGTCGAACGCTCTCCTTGGTGAGCTAGGGGCGCTCAAGGTAGGCGGCGGTCGACATACCTCCGGCCGTGCACACGCCGACGATGGCGCGGTGACGGCGGCGCCGCGCGAGCTCGAGCAGCGTGGATCCGAGGTATCGAATGCCCGACATGCCATACGGGTGGCCGAGCGGCACCGCGCCACCGTTGACGTTCGTGATCTCCCACGGCGTCTCGAGCTGCGCCTGGTTGTAGAGCGTGGTCACCGCGTACGCCTCGTGGAGCTCCCACAGATCGACATCCGACATCGCGAGCTGGTGATGCTTCATGACCCTCCGGATCGCGGGCGCGATCGCGATGCTCATCTCCTCGGGTGCAACGGCGGCCAGCTGCATGCCACGAAACAGTCCGAGGATCGGCAATCCGCGACGCGCGGCGATGTCGGCGTCCATCATGACGACAGCCCCCGCACCGTCGGACAGCTGCGAGGCGTTGCCGGCCGTCGTCGTGCCGCCCGGGTACACGGGCTTGAGCGCGGCGAGGCCGGCGAGTGTCGTGTCGGGGCGCGGGCCCTCGTCGCGATCCAGGGTGACCTCTTGCTCGTGACTCGCCTTGGTCACCTTGTCGGTGATCTTCATCGTCGTCGTGAACGGAACGATCTCCTCGGCGAACTTGCCGGCGGCCGCCGCCACGGCGACGCGCTGTTGACTCTGCACGACGTACGCATCCTGCGCCTCGCGGCTGATGCCGTACTTCTTCGCGACGAAGTCGGCGGTCTGGTTCATCGTCCACCACACTGCAGGCATGCGCTGCTGCAGCGGCGCGTAGAAAAAGTCGTTCATATTGAGGTTGAACTGGACGAGGCTGATGCTCTCGACGCCCGCGGCGATCGCGATCGTGGCCTCGCCGGCGGCGATCCGATTCGCGACGATCGATGCCGCGCTCAGCCCCGACCCGCAGTAGCGATTGACCGTCATGCCCGGCACCGCGTCTCCGAACCCGGCCTCGAGCGCGGCGTTGCGCGCGATGTTGTGGCCGGTGGCACCCTCCGGGAGACCGCAACCGACGACGACATCTTCGACCTCGGCAGGATCGATGCCGGCGCGCTTCACCGCGTGACGCAACACGTGCGCCGTCAGCGGGATGCCGTGGGTCTGGTTGAGCGCGCCCCGCGTGGCGCGCGCGATGCCGGTCCGACAGTAGGCGACGACGGCGACGTCTTTCATGGGCCCGCGAACCTCCCGACCATCCCATGTGCATCATCCGGGCCATCGCTGGGCTCGTATGTCGGGGCACGGGGGGCGCCGGGTGCTGCCGACTGCTCGGCACGTGTGCCGAGAGTTCGGCAGTCAGTTCCTTTAGGGTGATCAGCGCGGGTCATGCCGCAAGCAACGCCCGCGCTACGCCGCGGGCGGGTGTCGCGGCTCCGCGGGGCAAGCTCGAGGGCGGCGCCTTCGGAACCTTGTCCTGCGCCTGGCATTGAACTTGCGTCTCACTCGAGAGCGGAGGGTACGCCCATGGCACCGAGCATCACGCTCCTCGATCTCGTGAATGCGGTCGCTGAGCACGCCCGCTCGGAGGCCGAGGTGATCGCCACCATCGTCTGCATGGTGAACGAAGGCCGCGTGCGGCTCTGCGGAACTTTCAAAGGGGCGCGCTTCGACCTGAGCACCTTCACTGCAGCCTGAACGGGGAAGGAGACAGCCATGTCGCTTGTTCCAGGGGCGCGCTGCCGCTCGGCCCGCACCATCGTATTCCCGGGCGGAATCGTTCGACGGGCTACGCCGGGGACGCTCGTCTCGCAGCGCGAGAACCTCGGCCGCGAGCTCTTCACCGTCAACTTCGACAGCGGCGAGAAGCTCATCCTCTTCGCCCACGAGATCGAGCCCCTGAGCGACGATCTCGCCGCCTAGAACCTCTCGATCCTGCTCGTCATGGCCGTTCTGACCGCTCCGTCCGTTTGGGCGGGACAAGCCCCGGGCGCGGCTTCCGAGCCGGATGTGCCCGTCAGGCATCGCGACCGCGTCTATGCGGCCGAGCAGTTCTCGAATACCGCCTCCGTCACCGAACCCCGCAGATAACAAGCATTCCCGGCATCCGGAACACTGCGCCGCGGGCGAGCGAGGTCTGGCCGGGATCAGGCGGGGCGGGCGATCGCGAGCCGCTTCATCAACGACTGAAGAGTCGTCCGCTTCATCCCGAGGCGCGCGGCGGCGCCCCGGGGGCCGCCGAGCATCCAGTTCGTCTCCTCGAGGACGCGCATGACATGGGCCCGCTCGACTCCCTCGAGCGTCGGCGCGCTGTCGTACTGCGTCATCGGGGTAGACCGGCGGGCGAGATGTGCGAGCGGGACCGTGAGCCGCGGGCCGGGCGAGAGAATCACCGCCCGCTCGATCAGGTTCTCGAGCTCGCGGACGTTCCCCGGCCAGGGGTAGCGGCGCATCGCGTCCAGGGTCTCGGTCGGGATCACCTCGATCCGCCGCTGCATCCGCCGGGCGAAGCGCCGAACGAAATAACGGACCAGCGCCTCGATGTCCTCGGGTCGCTCCCGCAGGGGCGGGACGCAGATCGGGAAGACGTTCAGGCGGTAGTAGAGATCGTCACGGAACCGCTGCTCTCCGACCATCTGGACGAGATGCCGGTTCGTCGCGGCGACCAGACGGACGTCGACCTTGATCGTCCGGGTGCCGCCGAGGCGCTCGAACTCCTGCTCCTGTAGGACGCGGAGGAGCTTCGGTTGGAGCTCGAGCGGGATCTCGCCCACCTCGTCGAGGAAGAGCGTGCCGCCGTTCGCCACCTCGAAGCGCCCGAGCTTCTGCGCGATGGCGCCGGTGAACGCGCCGCGTTCGTGGCCGAAGAGCTCGCTCTCGAGGAGGCCCGACGGAATGGCGGCGCAGTTGATCTTGACGAAGGTCCGCTCGCGCCGGCTGCTCCGGTCGTGAATGGCGCGTGCGATCAGCTCCTTCCCCGTCCCCGTCTCGCCGAGGATGAGGACCGTCGAGTCGGTCTGCGCCACGATCTCGACCTGCTGGAGCGCGTCGCGGAGCAGGCGGCTGCCGCCGACGATCTCCTCGAAGTGGTGTTCGGTGCGGATCTCGCTCTCGAGGTAGAGCCGCTCCTCGGACAGCCTGTCCTTGAGCTGGGCGATCTCGCGGAACGCGAGCGCGTTGGCGACCGCCATCGCGACCTGGCGAGCGACCTCGTCGATGATCGCGACGGCCGCCGGGGTGAAGACGTCCGGCTGGAGGCTGCCGACCTCGAGCGTGCCGAGCGCCAGGTCGCGGACCACCAGCGGTACGCAGCAAAGGGCGCGGATGCCCTCCTGGCGCAGTGGGTCGACCACGTCGGCGAACTCCGTGAGCTCGTCGTCGCCGAAGACCAGCGTCCGGCGGGCGGCGAACGCGTGGCCGCTCGGCGAATGCGTGAGCGGCAGCCGTCGCCCCTGGTGGTGGTGCCCGTTCTGGTGCCCGTTGGCTGAGCGGAGGGCAGCCGCATGCAGCACGAGCGCGTCGCTCCCCGGCTCGTGAAGCGCGAGGCCCGTGAACGCGTGCGGGATCGCCCGGCGGAGCGCTGACGACACGGCCGTGACGAGGTCGGGCAGGGCGAGGTTGGAGGCCACGGCATTGGTCACGTCCAGCAGCAGCTGCAGATGGTCGCGCTCCGCCGAGAGCTGTGCCTGCATGGCCTGCGTATCGTCGAAGGTGAGCGCATTGTCGACCGCCGTCGACACGAGCTTGGCGACCTCGCCCAGGAAGCCGACGTGCGCGGGCGTGTAGGCGACCGGCAGGCGGCTCCCGAGGCAGAGCGCACCGACTCGCCGGCGCGCGGTCGTGAGCGGTAGGGTGCAGAAGCTGACCACTTTCTGCCGCCGGATTCCTTCCATGACGCGGGGCCAACGCGTCTCCGCTGCCGCGTCGGGGACGATGAGGGGCTGCTGCATCTCGATCACCCAGCCAGCAGGGTCCTCATCCATCGGCAACTCGGGAAGTGGGGTGAGGACCATGCTGGTCGTGTCGATCACCCGGAGGCTTATGACGCCGCGCTCCTGCTGGAGGAGAACGAGGCCGACGAGGTCGAAGGGGATGACCGTCTTTAGCCGGCCGACGAGGCGGTGGAAGAGCTCCTCGGGGTCGCGACAGGACGCGATCGATTCGGAAACGGCAAGCAACGCCTGGAAGCGCTCCACCAATGGCGAGCGATTGGTTGAGTCATCGTTCGGCATTCCACCGTTCGCCGGAGTGCCCTCGCGTTCGACCTCTTGGACATCCATGGTGGTCTCCCGCTATGCGGCGCCGACAACTTCCGACGCCGGTTACCTCAACGCGGCCTCTCTCACGATCCATTTTCGGATATAGATGGGACAGTTCTCGAGCGCGGTGCCGCCGGCTTCGCAACCTGCCAGAAACCTCACGGCGTCTCGATCCACGAGCCTCACGTCTTTCAAGTCCAGAGCCTTCCGGTTCTCCGCTTCGGAATCGAGGACCCTCTGCAACTCCGGGATGTGTTCCATCCCGACTCGCCCACTCACCGTAAAGACTACCAGTGCGCCTTTCACCGATCGCTCAATCCTGAGCATGTTCGTCTTTCTTGAAACGAGCGAGCGCCGGTCGAATTCGGCAGGACGCGAAGCTGCTGCCTCCCCGGGGCGGGGGCAGTAGGGGGACGCCGATCGAGTCCGGGATGCGCCGGCGTGTTCGCAGGAGCGCACATCTTGTCCTCTCGTACATGCAACACGGGCGCCAGCCGTAACCCATTGAAAACACGATAGATTACCGATCAAGCGGTCACGAATCTTCGGGAATTTGCTAAGTCTCGCGAGACCACGGTCACCAACGTGATTGCTGAGAAGGGCGGCAGCGAGGATGCCGACATAATCAGCACGAGCCGAGACGCCGACAGCCGGTGACGGAGATCGGTGACGCGGCAGGGGACCCAGGGGGAGGTAGACGAGAGCGGCTCAGAGGCCTATCAAGGGTGTCCGTGGAGCTCGGCACGGCCGAGGGGCGGCAGGTCTAGAGCGAGTCCCCGTTGGTAAACTCGGTCTGCTCGTGCGGCCGCCGTGGCAACTTCGGCGGGTTTGATATCATCCTGACCTAGAA
>WNFC01037558.1_pt1 | contig 10300 bp, 9 predicted proteins | sample 5400541 | NCBI WGS metagenome assembly WNFC01 (sample SAMN13153342, study PRJNA577476) | soil metagenome | isolation source: 120 cm saprolite under Douglas fir tree site 2 hole 2 replicate 1 | place: USA:California | collected 2015-04-18 | reverse complement strand
TTCGCGCCCCGCATCCGTCAAAATAATCTGGCGCTGCGATTTCAGCTCGGTTACCGGCGGCAGCATCGCGCGAAAGACTTCTCCGGCCGGCGCCAGGTAGTAACCCGCGATCCAGTGCGCCAGCTCGATCAATTTCGGCGTCAGCGCGGGAACCAAATCCAACAAGCGCGTGATCTCTCGAATTTTCGTTCCCTGCGGCGCGTTCTCCGCCAATTCCACCACGACGCCGACCATTGCCTTTTTCCGGAACGGCACGAGCACGCAGCTCCCCGGCTGCACCGTCCCTCGCAACGTCTCCGGCACCGCATACGTAAACGTCGTGCGCAGCGGCACAGGCAGTGCAACATTGCAAAAAGGAGGAGTCATCCCGCCGTGTAGTGTAGCAGTACGAGGAAATACGTCGGAAAGAGCGGAAATGAAGGACGCAGGATCCAACAAGAACTCTACCGGCTAATGAGAAAAATTCCCACGAAAATGGTGACGATTCCCATCCACTGCCAGCGCGACACGTGTTCCTTGAGAAAAATGGCCGCAAGCCCGACGGTGACCGCTCCATACAGCGAACCAAGTACGCTGATCACCGCGACTTGCTCCATTTGCATTCCGCGATTGCTCAACACGAAGGCGCTGGTATCGAAAACGCCCATGCTCAAGGCCATCCAGCGCACCTCGCCACGTGGAAGACGTATGGACTGCTTGGAAACGAGGATCACCGCAGCAGTGAGCACGGTACTGGTCAGACGGATCATCCACACGGTTTGCACCGCGCCGACTCGTGCGATGATACGAATGCCGAGCAGCCAAAACAACAGCGCAAAACCAATAGCAGCGAAAATGGCCCAGCCGATTCCTCGGCCGCTTCTTTGCACGGCCTCGGCATCGTTCTCGTCCGGTGTTTTTTCGCCGCCGGCAACAACCACGACACCCACCAGGGTGCAAATGATTCCAGAGATTCTCACCGTGCTCAGCCGCTCGCCGGTCATCCAGGAAAGCAGCAGAGTCAACGCCGGATATCCGGCCGAGAGCGGGGCCACCACGGCCATTTTTCCAATCTCAAACGCGCGGTAGAGCGCCAGTCCCGCCATGGCATTGAGGCAGCCTGCCAAGAAACCCCAAGCCCATGGCTGCCAACCGGAACCATCCGCGAGATGCCCCCAACCGCCGAGAGCCGGAAGAAGAAAAGAAAGCAGAAGAAAACCTGTCAGTTGCATGTACAACATCGAACGGAGAGCGCCAATACGATGCGTCGCAAATCGCGCAATGAAATCCGCGCCGCCCCACGTCAGAGCCGTCAGCAAGCCCAGCAAAATTCCCATGATGAATTAGGCGGACTTGCCTTTCTTCACTTCGAGGCCCAGCACGGTCATGACTTTTTGGAGGTCTTTCCAGACTTCGCTCTTCGCAGGCGGATTGCGCAGCAAATAGGCGGGATGGTACGTCGCCAGCAATTTTCTTCCGCGAAATTCGAGCCACTCGCCGCGAAACTGGGAAATTCCCCGATTCGTCTGTAGCAATGTTTTTGCGGCGACGGCTCCGAGGCAGACGATCACTTTTGGCGCGATAACATCGATCTGGCGAAAGAGAAATGGCGAGCAGGTGCTGACTTCGTCTTCTTCCGGCTGGCGATTTCCCGGAGGCCGGCACTTCACCACGTTGCAGATGTACACGTCTTTTCGCTGTAGTCCCATCGCTTCGATCATCTGCGTCAGCAGTTTTCCCGCGCGCCCGACGAAAGGCAATCCTTGTGCGTCTTCATCAGCCCCCGGGCCTTCGCCCACGAAAACCAGTTCAGCCTTGGGATTTCCGTCGCCGAAAACAATTTTGTGCCGCGTGCTGTGTAGTCTGCAGCGGGTGCATTCGCCAAGATCCTCGTGAACCTTGAGCAGCGAGTCGTCGGCAATCTTGTCCACGGATTCAAAAAGTGACGGCCCCGAAACCACCGGCAGCGATGCGATCTTCGGACTCACCGGCGGCATAACCGGCGCGGTCTTTTGCAATACGGGTTTTCCTGCGGGCTTCGGCAAGGTCTCTTCCTTTTGCATGTTTGGAACTGAGAAGTGGGCAGTCGAAGGCGGTTCCAACTGTCGTTCGCTATCCGGTGCAGCAGCAGGTCTGCGGTCCCGATAAAACAACCGGATTCCGAGGTCTTCGTAGAAACTCAGCCGATCGGATAGTTTTTTGTGGAGGGTCTCGGAGAAACGCTCGGCCATGGGGGATCAAGCGCCGGAGCGCTTCGACGCAACCGTTCCGTGCAATACGCTTCGCAGCCGAACCACTTCGTCCAAAATCCGCTGCGCCACTTCGCTCTTGCTCATTTTGGGAAGCGCGAGGTCGCGTCCATCGCGGGAGAAGAGCGTCACGATATTTGTATCGTGATCGAATCCCGCGCCTTCGGCTGTAACGTCGTTGGCAACGATCAGGTCGGCGTTCTTCGCAGAAAGCTTCTTTCGCGCGTTCTCCGCGACGTGGTTGGTCTCTGCCGCAAAACCTACCACGATTTTCTGGCCCTTGTTTCTCGCCACTTCGGCCAGAATATCCGTGGTCGGCTCAAGAGAAATCCTCAGCGGCGCGTTCCCCCTCTTGATTTTTTCCACGTGCTGTTCCACCGGCCGGTAATCCGCCACCGCAGCCGCAAGAATGGCGATGGAACTATTCGCAATCCGCTCCACGACGGCGTGGTGCATTTCTTTCGCCGTACGCACGTCAATGCGTTCCACGCCAGCGGGAACTTCCAAATTCACCGGGCCGCTCACGAGAATAACCTTCGCGCCGCGCCGCGCCGCGGCTTCCGCCACGGCGTACCCCATCTTCCCAGACGAGCGATTCGTGATATAGCGAACCGGATCGAGGTCTTCGCAAGTCGGGCCGGCGGTAATCAGCACAGTCTCTCCGTCCAAATCCCGCTGCGTTTTCAGCACTTCACGCACGGCGGCGACAATATCTTCCTGTCCCGCCAGCCGTCCCGCGCCGATCATTCCGCAGGCCAGATAGCCTTCATCCGGATGGACAATCTTCACACCGCGCGCGCGCAGCATCTCGATGTTTTCTTGCGTGGCCGCGTGGTTCCACATGTTCACGTTCATCGCCGGCGCCACTACCACGGGCGCCGTCGACGCCAGGTACAAAGTCGTCAGAAAGTCGTCCGCGATGCCGCGCGCGAATTTGGCAATGATGTCCGCGGTGGCGGGCGCAACCAGGAGCAGGTCTGTCCTTTGTGCCACTGCGATGTGTTCGATGGCGCTTTCGAGGTTTGCTTCGCCGCCAGAAGAATCGCCGAAAAGATCGGTGATAACTTTCTGCCCACTCAGCGCCGCAAACGTCAGCGGCGCGACGAACTCCCGCGCCCCGCGCGTCATCACCACCTGCACGCTGAACCCCTCCTGCTGCAAGCGGCGCACGAGTTCCGCGGCTTTGTAAGCCGCCACTCCGCCGGTCACACCAAGCGTGATTCGCATCGCTGCCTTTCGCGGCCCGCTACTTCCGCCGCTTATTCCCGTCCTTATCCATGTCGATCGAAGCCGGCTCCGTGAAGTCGTACTCGATCAGGCTGTGCTCCAGCTCTTCGCACGCGATGCGCGTCGCCTTCTGTGTTCTCGGGTTCTCGATCAGCGGCGGCGCGCCTGCCATAATCTGCCGCGCGCGCCTCGCCGCCAGCACCACGTACGCAAACTGGCTCTCCGGAGCTTTTGTCTGCACAGTCATCTCAGTCATTCCCTCCCAAACGATGCCAGAAGTTGTTCCACTCTCGCCCTCCGCCGCGCGCTCGTGCAGCGCAAGGCGGTCACAATCGCCTGCGCTTCGCGTCCCGCGCGTTCCACGTTCTCATTCACCACGCAAAAATCATAATATTTGCCAAACTGCGCGATTTCTTCGCGCGCCCTGGCCAGCCGCCGTACGATCTCCTCGCCCGAATCCTGCCCGCGCTCGCGCAGCCTCCGTTCCAGCTCCGCGCGCGATGGCGGCAAAATAAAAATCGCCACCGATTCCGGAAGCTTTTCCTTTACTTGCGCCGCGCCTTGAACATCGATCTCCAGCACGAGATCGAGTCCCTTCTTCCGCGATTCCTCCAGCCACTTCCTCGGCGTGCCGTAAGAATGCTTGCCAAAAACCCGCGCGTACTCCAGAAATTCGCCGCGCGCGGCCATGGCGTCGAATTCCGCTTCCGTCACGAAATCATAGCATTTCCCGCTGGCCTCGGTCGCGCGGCGCGACCGTGTAGTACATGAGACCGAAGGCATCGTGCCGGGCAGCTCCAGGATTCGCTGCACTAATGTGGATTTTCCCGATCCCGACGGCCCCGACACGATCAACACCAGCGGCGCGATCTCAGTCTGCGTGCTCATTCGATGTTCTGCACCTGCTCGCGCAGTTTTTCGATCTCCGCCTTGATTTCCAGCGCTACTCCGGTGATCGCCAGCGCTTCGCTTTCCACGCCGGGCGTCTTGGAGAGCATGGTGTTGGCTTCGCGATGCATCTCCTGCAAAAGAAAATCCAGCTTCTTCCCCAACTCCCCGGCCCCGTCCAACAGCTTGGTGAACTGCTGCAAATGGCTCTTCAGGCGGTCTAATTCTTCGCTGATATCGCTGCGTTCCGCAAGCAGCGCCGCTTCCTGTGCGAGGCGTCCCGGATCGATGCCAATTCCGCCGAGCAATTCCTTCAGCCTGGTTTCCAAGCGCCGCGCGAAAGCCGGGCGCAGCGTCGCGGCGAGCCCGCGCACCTGCTCAACATGACCGACAATGCGCGCCAAGCGATCGCGCAACTCTTCGACCAGATGACGGCCTTCCGCGCGCCGCATATCATCCAGCTTTGCCAGCGCATCCCGCAAGCCGCTCTCCAGCACTCGTCCAAGCCGCTCTTGCTCTTCTTCCGTCTCCGGCGCCGCAGCCATGACACCGGTGATCACGCCGGGCAGCCTCAGGAGCGCGACCACGTCCATATCCGTCGCCGCTCTCGTCTCCTGCCGCAAGGCTTCGGCGGCTTTCAGATACGATTGCACCAATTCCTTATTTACCTGTACCGGCGCCGCTTTCCCCGGTTCCACGCCTACGGTCACTTCCACGTGCCCACGGTGAATCTTTTCGCGCACGATCTGTCTTAATCGAAGATCGTACAGATCGAATCCCTCGGGCATCCGCAGCTTGAGGTCCAGGAACCGGTGGTTGACGCTTTTCACGCTGACGCGCACCGCCCAGCCATCCTGCTCGGCACGTGCTTGCGCGTAGCCGGTCATCGAGAAACATTCGATTTTCTTCGTTCCGCTTTCGCGGATTTGCCCGTCTTCCAGGACGAGAATCTTGTCCGCGCGGCGAATCGTGGCGAGGCGATGCGCGATGACGAAAGTGGTTCGCCCAACCATCAAGTTGGCCAGCGCCTTCTGCACGAACATCTCGGACTCGGCATCCAGCTCCGAGGTAGCCTCATCCAGAATAAGAATGGGCGAGTCTTTCAAAATGGCGCGCGCGATGGCGATGCGCTGTCTCTGTCCGCCGCTCAGGCGCGTGCCCCGCTCGCCAATCACGGTGTCGTAACCTTGCGGAAGCTCCATGATGAAATCGTGCGCCAGTGCGGCTTGCGCCGCAGCGATGACTTTTTCCCTCGGAATATTGGTTAAGCCGTAGCAAATATTGTTCCACACCGTGTCGTGAAACAGGATGTTCTCCTGCGTCACCATGGCAATCTGCTCGCGCAGCGACTTGATGGTCACTTCCCGAATGTTCCGGTCGTCGATTCGAATGGCCCCGGACGTAGCCTCATAAAATCGCGCCAGCAAATTCACCAGCGTGGTTTTTCCGGCCCCGCTGGACCCCACGAGAGCAATCACTTCCCCGCGGCGCGCGTGAAAATAAACTTGTTCCAGCACCTGAGTCGAGTCGGTGTCATACGCAAAACTCACGTTTTCAAAAACGATTTCCTGCGAAAACGGCGCCAGCGGCTTCGCGCCCGGCTGTTCGCTCTGCTCTTCTTCCCGGTCGAGATAGGCAAATACTTGCATGCTCGCTCCCTGCGCGAGCTGAAATTGCTGGTACACCTGGCCGATGCGCTTCAGCGGCATGTACGCATTAAACATGGCAAAAAGAAAGGCAATAAAAATTCCGGGGGTCATAAGACCATGCTTGATCTGATCGCGGGCATACAAGATGAGCAGCGGGATAACCAGGGCGCCCAGCAAATCCATTATTGGACCAGTTGCGACCGCCGCGCGAACCCAGCGCATATTTTCGCGCAGCAGCCGTTGCGCCGTGTGTTTGAACTTGGAGATTTCGAAGTCCTCCATGCCGAAGGCCTTCACGACGCGGTTGCCGCTCACGGTCTCTTGCAGGATCTGGCTGAGGTCCCCAAGCCTGCTCTGGCTGTTTTCCGAAGAGCGCCGAATCTTCTTCCCCAGTTTTCCGACCGGCACAACGACCAGCGGCACCAGAATGGCTGTTCCAAGCGCCATCTTCCAATTGAGCACGACGATGACCGCCAGAAACACGAGCAGCGTGAAACCTTTTTGGAAGAGGTCAGCCAGGTATTCCGAAAGAGCGATGCGCGTGCGCTCCACGTCGTTGATCGTGGTGGAGAGCAAACGGCCCGTAGGATTGGTCTGAAAGAAACCAATCGGCTGGCGAATGATCTTGGCGTATACCTGGTTCCGCAGCCTGGTGACCGCAGCCTGTCCTACGTACTGAATCTGCGTGACACCCAGATACTCGGCGATACCTTTCGCGACATAAAGAAAAACCACGGTTAGGGCGAAAATAGTCCACACGTTGTGGATCGTGGGCGGAAAAAACCGGTTGAGATAGATCGTATGACCGTTCGGAAATGTCACCAGCGGCAGCGTCGAACCAACAACGGAGGGGTTCAGGACGTAGTCAAATCCCGGCCGGAGCATCAGCGCCACAATGCCGTCCGCCAGCGCCGTGAATGCCACCAACACCACACCTACGGCCAGCCGAAAAGAGTACGGCCGCACGTAACTCAGCAATCGCTTCCATTGTGGTGATAACAACGAGGCCACGCTGCAGGCTCCCTGACTATTCCACTTGGTACGCTATTCGCCGCGTAGCGACGTGTCAAGTTTCCGGGCCCGCCGATAGCGGGCGGCGGCGCCACTCGATGTTCATCTACTTGTCGATGTCGCGGTGAATGACTTTGGCGGAAAATCCGCGCTTCGCAAGCGCCTTCTTTACCGACTCCGCGAGCATGACCGAGCGGTGCTTCCCGCCCGTGCAGCCAAACGCAATGGTCAGATAACTTTTTCCCTCACGGATGTAGTGCGGGATCAAATACGTAAGCAAGCCTTCGATGCGCCGCAGGAATTCGCCGGTCTGGGGAAACGACCGGATATACTTCCGCACTTTCGGATCTCTACCCGTGAAGGGCCGCAGACGCGGCACAAAATGCGGGTTGGGCAGAAATCGCACGTCGAGAACCAGGTCCGCATCCGAAGGCACTCCGTAGCGGTACCCGAAACTCACGACCGAAACCAGCATCGGGCGCTTGTCTGGATTCTTGAATCGCTCCGTGACGAAGTGGCGCAACTCATGCACATTGAATTGCGTGGTATCGATGACCACGTCCGCAAGTTTGCGGATCGGCGCCATCAGCGCGCGTTCGTGTGACAGACTTTCCCTTACCGAAAAATTCTTTCCCAGGGGATGCGGACGCCGCGTTTCGCTGTACCGCCGCAGGAGGGCATCCTCATTGGCTTCGATGAAAACAAGCGTGATGGGATGATTTTTTTTCAGGTGTTTCAGGAGTGGCGGCAATTTTTCCAGTTGCAGGCCCTCGCGCGCGTCTACCAGCAGCGCCGCGCGCGCAAAGTCTCCTTCGCCCGCCGCGTGCAGTTCCGCAAAAATGGGGATGATCTCCACCGGAAGATTGTCCACGCAGTAGAAGCCCATGTCTTCGAAAGCGTGAAGGACGGTGCTTTTCCCGGAACCGGAGAGCCCCGTGAGGATGACGAGTTGCCTGGCATCGTGTCGCGTCTGCGGCTTCACAGGCGACGCCGCTCAGTTCTTTTCCCGTCGTTGGTGGGTGCTGGGAATTCTCATGTCTTCGCGGTACTTCGCGACCGTGCGCCGGGTGACGTGAATGCCCGCATCATCCAGCTTCTTGGCAATCTGTTCGTCGGTCAGCGGATGTGTGGCGTCTTCCTCTTCGATCATTTTCTTGACCAGCCGCTTGAGCGTCAGCAGCGACATCCCGCTGCCCTCCGGCCCGTTCACGGATTCGCTGAAGAACGAGCGCAGCTCCAGCACGCCCTGCGAGGTGTGCGCGTACTTGCTGGCTACCGCGCGGCTCACCGTCGAAGGATGTACCCCGACCTCTTCGGCTACTTCCTTGATCATCATGGGCTTCAGCGCATCCTGGCCGTGGTCGAGGAATTCGCCCTGGCGCGCGATGATGGACTGGCAGACGCGCAAGATGGTGTGCTTGCGCTGTTCGATGTTCTTCATCAACTGCACGGCGGCCGTAAACCGTTCCTTCACGTAGTTGCGCACGTCGCGGTCGGCGGCATCTTTGACCAGCAGGCGGCGGTACGTGGGGCTCAGCCGCAGTTGCGGCATGTCGTCTTCATTCAGGAACGCCTGCCACTGGTCATCCACCTTGCGGAAGTAGACGTCCGGCTCGACGAGGCGCGGCTCTGTTTTGTTGTAGCGCAGCCCGGGCCGGGGATCGAGCTTCTTGATCATGTCCAGCGCGCGCTTCAGCACTTCGAGCGGCCGGTTCAGCGCCCGGGCGATTTCTTTCAACTGGTTCGATTGCACTTGCTTCAGATGTTCGGAGACGATTTGCTGGGCCAGCGTGTTCTGCGGATCGAAAGCCTTCAACTGCAGCAGCAGGCATTCACGCAGATCTCGCGCGCCCACTCCGATCGGATCGAAGTCCTGCACCACGGCCAGCGCATCATCCAGGTCATCCTGCGAACACTTTCCGTTCTGCGCCAGCTCTTCCTGGGAAGCCGTCAGATAGCCGTTCTCGTCGAGATTGCCGATGATGCTGTCCGCGATCTCTTTCACCGCGTCCGAGCAGATCGTAACGCTCAATTGCCACTGGAGATGGTCGGTCAACCCGCTCGGCGAAGAAAGGAACTTTTCGAACGACGGCCGGTCCGAAACTTCACGCTCCTGCGACTGCCCGCCATCACCGCCGGTATCCAGGTACTGGTTGAAAAAGGTTCCGACATCGAATTCGTCAAATGGATTTGCTTCCGGTTTCTCTGGAACTTTTTCGGTTTCCGCTTTCAGGAAGGTCTCATCGCTGTAGTTATCGGTTTGCGTGGGTTCTTCGCTCTGCTCTTCGAGGACCGGGTTGGCGATCATTTCCTGGTTGATCATTTCGCGCAATTCGAGACGGTTCAGCGCCAGGACGCTCACCATCTGCACCAGGCCGGGCGTCAGAATCTGCTTCTGCGACACTCGGAGATTGAGTTTGAGTCCCTGCCAGGCCATGGACGGTCCCGTGCTCTCTTTTCTAACCCTAGTTCAGGCGGAAGTGATCGCCAAGATAAACGCGCCGGACTTCGGCATCGTTGCTTAATTCGTCCGGGCGGCCCTTCCGGAATATCTTGCCACTTTTCAGGATGTACGCGCGATCTGTCACGCTGAGAGTTTCCCGGACGTTATGATCCGTAATCAGCACGCCAATTCCCGATTTAGCCAGTTCGCGGATGATTTCCTGGAGATCCTTGACGGTTAGAGGGTCGATTCCCGAAAAAGGTTCGTCGAGAAGAACGAAAGAAGGTTGCAAAGTAAGAGAGCGCGCAATCTCCAACCGGCGGCGCTCTCCGCCGGAGAGCGTGTACGCCTTGCTGGTCCTCACGGTTTCCAGCCCCATTTGCACCAGGAGCTCCTCCAAGCGGTCGCGCTGCTGTTCCGGCGTCAGCGGAAGTGTTTCCAGCACGGCGAGCAGATTCTCTTCGCTGGTCAATTGGCGAAAAACCGAGGGTTCCTGAGGAAGGTAGCTGATACCACTGCGGGCCCGGAGGTACATGGGGAGGTCCGTGATTTCATCGTCGTTCAGGAGTACGCGGCCTGCGTCGGGCCGGGTGAGACCTACCAGAATATAAAATGTCGTCGTCTTGCCTGCGCCATTTGGGCCGAGCAGCCCGACAACTTCACCCTGTCCAATCTCCAGTTCAACGTCGTCAACGACCTTGCGGCCACGGTACGACTTGCTTAAATCGACGGCCTGGAGCTTCAGCATACCTCTTCACGGGCGGCCGCGGAGCAGTGGCGCCACTAATCGACTCGGTGCTTCGTCAACGTCCGCGAACCAGTTTCTGAGTCGACGATGATCGTATCATCCGCTA
>WNFC01016803.1_pt1 | contig 10300 bp, 6 predicted proteins | sample 5400541 | NCBI WGS metagenome assembly WNFC01 (sample SAMN13153342, study PRJNA577476) | soil metagenome | isolation source: 120 cm saprolite under Douglas fir tree site 2 hole 2 replicate 1 | place: USA:California | collected 2015-04-18 | reverse complement strand
ACGGGTCACCCTTTCGTGGTCGGCCTCCTCCACGGGCAGCGTCGCCGGCTATGCCGTGTACCGCGACGGTTCCCCCATCGGCACGACGCGGCCCGACACCACGGTCTTCGTGGACCAGGATGTGACGCCTTCGACCTACACGTATACGGTCGACGCCTTCGACCTCGCGAACGATCACTCCGCACCGTCGGCGCCCCTCACGGTCGCCACGCCGGCCGTGTCACCCGAATTCGTCCAGGGAGGGGCAGCCTCGACCGGATCCCACGTGTCGTCGTACAGCCTGACCCTCACTGAGCCCGTTCAGGCGGGCGATCTCCTGGTCGGGTGGTTCAGCCAGTTCGGCGCTTCGGGCCAGGTGCGGGTCTCGGACAACGTCAATGGTCCCTGGACCCGCTCGGTCTCGACGACGTGGGGCGGATCGGGCGACATCGCCCTCTATTACCGGCAGAATTCCGCCCCTGCGCCGTCGGGTCTCACGATCACCGCCTCGCCGCAGGCTTCCGCCTATGTGCAGGAGGCGGTCGCCCACTACCGACATGTGGCCACGGTGGGAGCGCTCGACCAGGCCGTGGTAGCGGACGGCCAGGGAACCTACGCCAGCACGGGCCTGACCGCTACGGTCCCCGCCGGCGAGCTGGTGGTGGCGGCCGTCCTCACCAGCGGCCAGCCGGTGTTCGCGACTCCCGGTAGCAGCCAGATGGTGCCCTACGTCCTCGACGTGCGGAACGGGAGCGCCTCCTCCGACCTCGAGGACATCCTGTCCAGCGCCCCCGGCCCGCAGCAAGGTAGCCTGACCTTCGGCGTGACCGATACCTGGCACATGGTGCTTGCCACCTTCCGTCCCATCGTCACGGCCTCCTCTACGACGACCACCACGACGACCCTGCCCCCGACCACGACGTCCACGAGCTCCACCACGGCCGCGCCCCCGACGACAACCTCCACGACGACGTCCACGTCGACCAGCACGACGACGCTGCCCAGCACCACCACCACGACGACCTCGACGAGCACCACGACGACGACCGCTCAGCCGACCACCACCACGACCACGACCGTGCCGAGCAGCACCACCACGACGACGCTCGCCGGGTGCTTCCCGTCCGGCTCCTCCTGCACCACGGACGCCGACTGCTGCTCGAACAGCTGCAAGCGCAAGGGCCGAGGCAAGGTCTGCAGGTAGGGGGCACACGGACCACTGGCAGAGTGGCCCGCTGTTCCGGAATGCGTCGAGGCGGTGGGGATCCCCGGTCAGTGGGACGCCAGGGGGCGCTCCTCACAACCTGCGGCGAGCACAACCACCCCTGTAGGCGGGCGTGTGATCTCGCCTAGGACCTCGGGGATGCGGTCCACCTCGACCTCGGCGGACTCGTGGGCTGCAGAACGCGCCAGGCGCCTGCCGTATCGCGACTACTTGCGGACCCAACCGAAGAGCACGCCGTCGTCTCGGTCGAGGTAACGGGCCAGGAACTCGGAAAAGGTTCGGGCGATGAGTACGGGACCTGATCCGATGGCGTAGACCGAGCCGCATACGGGCGAGGCCGCGGTCAGCTCGACGGCGTACTCATGCGCGCTGATAGAGTAATCGGCAAAGACGAAACGTGCTGTTGATCCTGCCGTTTCCTCGCAGCGTATCAGCTCGGCAAGCTTCCACCGCTCGTGCTCCAGGCCGGTCGCGTTGGCGAGGTGGTTGCGCCGGATGCGCACGTAGCGCGAGTGGATCGGCTCCCGAAGTAGACGACGGCGTGGTCGCCCTCGTCATCGTTGTCATCGTAGCCGAGCCGCCTTGCGGCAGGGGAAGGAAGGTGTTCACTCGGAACAAAGTCGGAACAATCTCTCCGCGCAACCACCGTTCGGATATCCGTCAATCCAGTAATTGCAAATGCTTATGCCCGTCCCGCCTACCGAAGAAGCGTCAGGCTGGCGGAGAAGGGAAGGAGTCGAACCTTCCGTCCCCCACCAGGAGGGACAGGCCGGTTTTGAAGACCGGTGGGGCCACCGGGCCCCTTCCTTCTCCACTCCGGCTGACCGCGCGGCGGTGGCGGCCGCCGACGCTAGCAGGTCGCCCGTCCTACGGGAAGACGAGTCGCGTCCCGACCGCGCGCAGCGCGATCGTGCCGCGGAAGGCCAGCTTGGTCCCGCTGCCGTTCGGCACCAACGCCGAGGCCGGTACGGTGATGCTGAAGAACGGGGGGCCGCCGTTCGTGAGCGAGACGCTGACGTCCTGCCCGGGGAGCCCGAGCTGCGCGAGCGTCAGCAAGATGCGGCCCTTGAGGCTCAGCTTGTCATGCCCGCCGCCCGGCCGCCGCAGGCGCAGCCGGCGGAGATCGAGGGCGCCGACGCTCGCGATCGGCCCCTTGTTCCCGACCTCGTCGACGGCGCGCAGGGCGTAGAAGAGCGTTCCGGCCGGCGGCGTGAAGGTGCGCGTCTCGGCCGTGCCCGCGGCCGCCGGGGGCGCGATCGCGATCGGTGTCGCGCTCGCGAAGTTGGCGCGCGTGATCGGCGTCGCCGAGGTGCGGAGCTCGTAGGCCTGCGCCGTACCGCACTTGCCGTCGTCGCCGGGCGCCGTCCAGGTGAGCTTCGCGCTCGTGCCGCTGATCGAGAAGCGGAGGTCGTCGATGCGTGCCGGGCGGCGGGTGTCGGCGCCGTAGGTGCCGGTGTTCCACTCGTCGTGACGGAACTTGCGCCACTGGTCGGGCTGGCAGGTCGCCCCGGCCGTCTGCCACACGAAGAGCGTGCCGAGGCGGGTGGTCTGCACGAGATCGACGTGGCCGTCATCGTTGATGTCGCCGATCGAGGGCGTCGAGGTCTGCCAGTGACCGGTGAGCTTCGGCCACCCCGCGGGCTCCACGCCGGCGGCGTTGAAGGCGTGGACGAAATAGCCGCCGCTCGAGTCGATGATCTCGGGCAGCGTGTCGCCGCTGATCTCGGCGACCGCGGGGCCGTTGAAGAACTGCCAGTCCTCGATCACGCGCGGGAAGGCGGGCTCCACCGCGCCCGTGGTGGCGTTCCAGGCGGAGAGGAGATGGTCGAAGAGGATGGGCGGTCCGGAGCCGGCGGCGGAGCCGACGATACCGTTCCCGACCTCGCCCGCGAGGTAGTCGAGCTGCCCGAGGCCGTGGATGTCCGCGAAGGCGCCTTGCGCCACGTAGAAGTGGCTCGGCGAATCCGCGGATCGCGGCAGCCCGCCTTCCGGCGTCGTCTCGTCCATGTCGCTGCCGGCGCCCGTGCCGCCGAACGTCCCCTGGAGGGTCCGCGCCGTCGTGCCGTCGGCGTTGTAGATGGTCGCATCGCCGAGGAAGACGCCGAGGGCGATCTGCTTGGTGCCGTTGCCGCTCAAGTCCGCCACCACCGGCGAGGTGACCACGCCCTGCGCCACCAGCGGCACCGCGTTCGGGTTGATCGAGGTCGGCTTCACCGGCCAGCCGGGCGCGATCGTGCCGTTCGCCTTGATGACGTAGGCACGCCCCGACCCGCCGACGCCCGGCGCCGGGGAAGGGGACGCGTACGTCTCGTCGGTGCTGATCACGATCTCGTTCGCGCCGTCGTTGTCCACGTCCGCGATCGCGGCGCTCGCGATGATGGCGCGCGGCGCGAAGGCGTCCACGCCCGAGGCGGATGACGCATCGAAGACCTGCAGCGGGAACGGGGCCATGCGGCTCCCGTCGGCGTGCCAGACGTACAGCTTCTGGTCGATCGTTCCGACCACGATCTCGAGCTTCCCATCGCCGTCGAGGTCCCCGAGCGCCGGGACCGCGCCGATCCCTGCCGGGTGGTTGATCGGGATCTGCAAGTGCGTCCCGTATTGGTCGCGAGCCGTCCCGGGATCGGTCGCCGCCGGGAAGCCCGCGCACGCACTGGCATCCGCATGCCAGCAGTAGACCTTGCCATCCTCCGCCCCGACGACGATCTCCTGCTGGCCGTCGCCGTCGAGGTCGGCAACGGCGACCCCGCCGATGATCGGGGAGTAGGAGACCGGCACGAGGCTCTGCAGGAACGCGGGAGAGGTCGTGAGCGGCAGGTGGGGCGGCGGATCCGTGTGCACCGGGAAGCCGGTCAGCTCCGTGCCGTCGGAGCGCAGCGCGTGCACCTCGCCGTTGCCGTCGCCGAAGATGATCTCGAGCTTGTTGTCGTCGTCGAGGTCGACGAGCGCCACCGAGAGCCCCTGCGTGCCGTCGAACTGGCGCGGGAAGCCCGGCAGATCCTGCGGGTCCGGATGCCGGACCCACACGGCCCGGCGGTCCTCGCCGAGGTTGCCGAGATTGTCGGTGACCCGCAGCCGCAGCGTGTAGATGCCGTTGGCCAGGGACGTCGTGTCCCACGTCGCGGAGAAGTTGCTCGCCAGGTCGGCCGAGGAGAGCGCGGGGTTGGCAGCCAGGCCGCTCGCCGAGGCGAGCGGGGTGAAGCTCGTCGGCTCCACGCCCGCGGCGAACTCGAGCGTGTAGCCGAACGTCGAGGCCCAGCGCGCGTTCGCGTAGAAGGGGACGGGGACCATGCCGTCGACCAGCGCGTACCAGTCGGGCGCGGTCATGTCGGCCTCGGGCGGGATGGTCGTCGCCGACACCATGTCGACGGCCGCTTTGGCGTTGAGCCGCCCATAGCCCGTCCACTTGTCCCACCCGGTCGAGACCGCGTAGCTCGTGCCGTCGGTCGGCGTGATGTCCTGAGCGCTGCGCTCGAGGATCTGCCGCACCTCCTCGGCCGAGATGTCCTGCAACGCGAGCCCGCCCACCGGCAACATGTTTCCCTCGACCAGGTCGCGCGCGCGCGAGAACACCAGCGCCCCGACGCCGACGGCGTGCGGCGTCGAGGACGACGTGCCGCTCTGGGTCGTGCTGTAGGCCGAGTGGTTCGGGAGGGCCCCGGACAGCGCCATGCTCGCCCCGGGCATGTCGGTGGGGCCTACGAGCCGTACGTGCGCCCCGAAGTTCGAGAAGTTCGCCTTCTGCAGCCACGTGGTGGTCGCATTCCGGTTGTTGGCGGTGATCGCGCCGACCCCCACCACGTGGTGGTAGATGGCCGGGACGTTCTGGTGGAACGAGAACTCGTTGGCCATGGCGTCGAACGCGAGCACGTTGTTGCGCCGCGCGTAGTCGAAGACGCCGCGCAACATGCGCGACGCCGTCGTACACCCGAGCGACATGTTGATGACGCGCGCGCCGTGATCGACGGCGAAGATCGCCCCCTTCGCCACCCCGGCGCTCGAGCAGACGTAGGTGTAGTCGATGCGCACGTTCATGAGCGGGCACTGCGGACAGATGCCGGCGACGCCGAGCGCGTTGTTCGTCTGGGGAGCGACGATGCCGGCCCGTCCGGTGCCGTGGCCGAAGAAGCGATCGTCGAACTCGTCATTGTCGTCATTGACGGCGTCCCAGCCCGAGAGGTCGTCGACGTAGCCGTCACCGTCGTTGTCGATGCCGTCGGCGAACACGGCGAGATCGCCCCGGTCGACGACCCCATCGCCGTTCAGGTCCGTGACGCGCGGATCGGCGGCGTAGTCCTGGACGTTGAAGACCCCGTCGCCGTTCAGGTCGTAGACCTTGGTGGGCTCGCGGCAACCGGGGGAGCTTCCGGCGACCGTCTGCCCGTTCGCCTGCTCCGGGGCCGGCAGCTCGCCGCAGTTGAGCCAGACCTTGTTGCGCAGGTCCTCGTGGTCGTAGTCCACGCCCGAGTCGAGGACCCCGATGATGGTGTCCGGGCGCCCCGTCGTCACCTGCCAGGCGAGGTCGGCGGAGATGCCGCTCGCGCCCGTGGTGGTGGGCACGTTGTCGTTCGTGCTGAGCAGATTCCACTGGCCGGTCGGCCCGTTGCACGTCGTCATGGGCGGGCACGTGGCTGGCGCGTAGAGTGGGTCGTTGGGCGGTGTGGTGGGGAAACTCGCCAGTGCGAGGCCCGTAGCTACGAGCGCGACGACGGCGAAGAGAACGATGCGGGAAGGCCGGGCGTTCTGCATGTGCTGAGGCGTCTCATTTCTCGCGCACGCCCGGCAACCAGAAAGGCCGGATGCGCCGCCGAGAAAATGGGGGAGATGGCGGCGCCAAAGTCGGGGTCCGCGCGGCGGTGGCCAGCCGACCGGGCGGATGGTAAGCCGGCCCGCGTGTTCCCCGTCTCGCCCGAGAAGCAGCACGCCCTCGCCGCGCGCATGCGGGCACTCGGCGTGCGCGAGGAGGACCTGGAGGAGCACTTCGTCCGCTCGGGCGGGAAGGGCGGGCAGAACGTCAACAAGGTGTCGACCTGTGTCGTGCTCCGCCACCGGCTGACCGGCGTGATCGTCAAGTGCCAGCGCGAGCGCTCGCAGGCCCTCAACCGTTTCCTCGCGCGCCGCGACCTGCTCGACAAGCTCGAGGCGCGCGCGCGCGGCGTGGCGGAGGCCGCTCTGGCCGAGCGGGCACGCATCCGCCGCCAGAAGCGGCGGCGCTCGCGGCGCGCGAAGGAGAAGCTGCTCGCGGCGAAGCGGGCGCAGAGTTCGAAGAAGGCGCTGCGGCGGGCGCCGTCGATCGACGAGTAGGCGGGGACGGGGGGCCGCCGTCTCCGCTTCAGCTGCGCCGGATGGGCGGGCGTGCCCATGCGCGCAGGCGTGCCGGCGCAGAGGCGCTACGACGGCGGCCCCCCGTCCCCGCCGCGAGCGCCGCGGGCTCTGCCGCTCGGCTGCTATTGTGGGGGGAGGAGGCGGCGCAGCAGGGCGGCGAGCTCGGCTAGGGGCAGTTGACCCGAGGCTGCGGTGGGGCGGCCGACGTGGGCGTACGTCAGGAGGGAGCCGGCGGCGGGGAGGACGACGCGCGAGAGCGGTCCCGCGGGGCCCGTGGCGAGCGTCACGATGCCGCGCGCGCGGGCGACGAGCGTGACCTCGAGCAGCACGCGCAGGTCGTCGAGGTCGCGCGCGTGGGTGACGAGCTTCGTCACGTCGGCGCCCAACGCCTCGGCGCGATCGATGAGCCCGAGGAGCGCCGCGGCCGGCGGCGTCGAGTGGAGCACGTGCGCCGACAGCACGACGGTCTTGCCCGCGGCGCGGGCCTGCGGCACCAGCTCGGCGGCGAGCGCCGTCGAGGCGATCTCCACGTCGATCGCGTCGGCGTGCGGCAGGCCGGCGGTGTAGAGCGCGCGCCGGCGGGCCTCATCCATCGGCCGGCCGCCCTCCGCTGCGGCGCGCGTGGTGAGGATCAGCGGGCGGCCGCCGGCGCGCAGGCGCGCGAGGAGCGCCGGCAGCGTCTCCGGGCGCGGCTCCTCGCACAGGTCGGCGCGCAGCTCGACCAGGTCGGCGCCGCCGGCGGCGGCGAGCGCCTCCAGCTCTGCCTCGCCGCCCGCCGCGACGATGCGCGGCGCACGATCGGAGAGCTGGACCGAGCCGATGGCGAGGCGGCGCGCCATCGCCCGCGCCTATCCCCCGGGGCGCGGGCGGTCAAGCGCGCCGGCTGGACGAAGCGCCGCCCAACCCCTAATGTTGCGCGGCCATGGTCGGCATCACGCGCATCGGTACCTACTTTCCGCGCCGCCGGCTCGATCGGGCGCTGATCGCCAAGGCGTGGGGCGGGCGGGTCCCCGCCGGCACGCGCACCGTCGCCGGCTTCGACGAGGACGCGCTCACCATGGCCACCGACGCCGTGCTCGCCTGTCTCGGCGACGCCGACCCCGCCGGCTTCGACGCCCTCTACTTCGCGAGCACCAGCTCGCCCTACCTCGAGAAGCAGGTGGCGAGCATGATCGCGACCGCGGCCGACCTGCGCCGCGACCTCGTGGTGGCGGACCTCGCGGGCTCGGTGCGCGCCGGGCTGGCCGCGCTCCGTGCGGCGCTCGACGGGGTGCGCGCGGGGAGCCTCCGCACGGCGCTCGTGGCCGCGGCGGACGCACGCCTGGCCGAGCCCGAGTCGGAGATGGAGCCCCTCCTCGGCGACGGGGCGGCGGCCCTCGCCGTGGGCGGCGACGGCGTGGTCGCGGAGCTGGTCTCGGCCGCGTCGGTGGCCGAGGAGTTCACCTATGTGTGGAGGACCGACGAGCAGCGCACGCTGCACGTGAGCGAGACGCGCTTCGGCACGACCTACGGCTACGTGCGCGACATGGCGGAGGTGATCGGCGCGGCGCTCCGCAAGGCCGAGCTGCCGCCCGTGCGCGTCGCCCGGCTGGTGCTGGGCGCCCCCGAGCCGCGCGCCGCGGCCGAGGCCGCCAGGCGCGCCGGCCTCGATCCGGCGCGGCAGCTCGAGGCGTCCTTGCTCGCCGAGGCTGGCCTCCTCGGCACGCCCGAGCCGCTCGCACTCCTCGCGCGCGCGCTCGAGACGGCGGCGCCGGGCGACTTCCTGGTGGTCGGCGCCTACGGCGAGGGCGCCGACGCGCTCGTCCTCCGCGCCACGGAGCGCCTGCCCGCCGCCCGCCCGCGCCCGCTCGCCGACCGCCTGGCGCGCGGCATCGCGCTGCCCTCCTACGAGCGCTACCTGCGCGCGCGCGGCGTGCTGCCGTCCGAGCCGATGGGCGAGCCCGTCACGGCGATGATCGAGTGGAAGGAGCTCAAGCAGGACATGCGGCTCTACGGCAGCCGCTGCGAGGCGTGCGGTCTCGTCCAGTTCCCGCAAGCGCGCGTCTGCATCGGCTGCCAGGCGCGCGACCGCATGCAGGACCACAAGCTCGGCAAGCGCGGCAGCGTCTTCACCTTCACCATCGACAACCTGGCGCCGGTGCCGGAGCATCCCATGCCGATGGCCGTCATCGACCTGGACGGCGGCGGCCGCGTCTACCTCCAGGTGACCGACGCGGCCGAGGGCGAGGTGAAGGTGGGCGCGCCGGTCGAGCTCACCTTCCGGCGCCTGCACGAGGCGAGCGGGAATCGCAACTACTTCTGGAAGGCGCGCCCGGCGCTGAAATGATGAAGGACCAGGTCGCGGTCATCGGGGTCGGTTGCACGAAGTTCGGCGATCGCTACGAGCGGAGCTTCGAGGAGCTCATCTGCGACGCCGCCTTCGAGGCCTACGCCGACGCGGGCATCGAGCCGGACGAGATCGAGGCCGCCTACCTGGGCACGTATCTCCCCGGCCCCGGCGGGGGGAAGGCGGCGGTCTCGCTCGCCGACGCGCTGCGCCTCTACGACCGCCCCATCACGCGCGTCGAGAACTACTGTGCGACGGGGACGGACGCCTTCCGCAACGGCTGCCTCGCGGTCGCCGCCGGCGCGCACGACGTCGTCCTCGTGCTGGGCGCCGAGAAGCTGAAGGACCGCGGCGGGCGTGGCATCCCGCGCCTGGGGCATCCGCTGCTCGCGCGCGGCAACACCGCGCCCGGTCTCTTCGCGCTCGCCGCCAACCGCTACATGCACACCTTCGGCCTCGGGCGCGAGACGCTCGCCAAGGTCGCGGTCAAGAACCATCGCAACGGGGCGCGCAACGAGAAGGCGCACCTGCGCATGGAGGTGAGCGAGGAGCAGGTCCTGAAGGCGCCGATCATCGCCTGGCCGTTCGGCCTCCTCGACTGCTGCCCCACGACCGACGGGGCCGCCGCGGCGATCATCTGCCGCGCCGACCTGGCCAAGCGCTTCCGGAGGCCGCCGGTGCTGGTCAAAGGCGCGGGTCTCGCGGTCGCGACCGGCCGTCCCTACTTCGATCCCACCTTCGACTACCTCGGCTTCCGCTCGACGCAGGCCGCCGCACGCCAGGCGTACGCGGCGGCCGGGATCACGGCGCGGGACCTCGACTTCGCCGAGGTGCACGACTGCTTCACCTGGACCGAGATATCGAACATCGAGGACCTGGGCTTCTGCAAGAAGGGCGAAGGCGGGAAGCTGGTCGAGGAGGGCCGCACGGCGCTCGAGGGCGACATCCCGGTGAATCCGAGCGGCGGGCTCAAGTCGTTCGGCCACCCGATCGGGGCGAGCGGCGTGCGCATGATCTACGAGTGCGTGACGCAGCTCCGCGGCGAGGCCGGCAGCCGCCAGGTGAAGGACCCCGAGCTGGGCCTCGCGCACAACGTGGGCGGCCCAGGCGCCGTGTCCTGCGTCATCGTCCTCGGACGGAGCTAGGAGGCCGACCCGAGACACGTCTCGGGTCGGAATCGGAAAGCGAGCGTGTGCCGTTCGGTGGATCGTGCGAAGGCCGTGCCGCGGCCGGCGAAGCCGGCGCGGCAAACTCAAGACCCTTGGGCTCTGCGTGCACCGCGCCGTGGACACGTCGTCTCCAGTCACGCGCTCACGCTCCGGTGGAGCCGCGCGGGGGTCGGACGGAGCGAGCGAAGCGAGTGAGCACCGGACGGGCCCCCAGATGAATTTATTCCGTCGCTGGGCGGCGCTGGCAGTGTACGTGGCCGTCATCTACGCGAGCCT
>WNFC01019651.1_pt1 | contig 10301 bp, 7 predicted proteins | sample 5400541 | NCBI WGS metagenome assembly WNFC01 (sample SAMN13153342, study PRJNA577476) | soil metagenome | isolation source: 120 cm saprolite under Douglas fir tree site 2 hole 2 replicate 1 | place: USA:California | collected 2015-04-18 | reverse complement strand
TTGGCCACTTTTGGTTCGTCCTCGACAACCAGGATTCGCACGTCCACAACTCCCTTTATAAAACCTCTTGGTCTCCACCAATCCTTAATTCTTACTGAAGATTTCCTGACAAAAAATTAAGGAAATTGTCAGGAACTCTTCAGGTTCACCGTCAGCTTCTTCGGCTATAACCATAGAGAAGCCGTGATCGCCAGCACCGGAATCTCACGCGCTCCCGTCGATGCATTTTCGGACTTTGGCTTGTCTCGGCCTACTATCCTACGCATTGGCAACGGCTTTCGCAGAGGAGAAGAGCATATCCGCAGTCCGAACGGAGAGACCGCCATCGCTCGATGGAACGCTCGATAAGGGTTGGGAATCAGCAGCAGTCATGTCCGACTTTCACCAACGTGAGCCCTTTGAAGGCACGGAGCCAACCGAGAAGACACGGGTCAAGATCCTCTACGACGCGACCCGGTTGTACTTCGGCATCGAATGTTTTGACTCCGCACCGGAAGGAATCATTGCCACGGAACTCCGCCGCGACACGGACTTCACCGTCGACGATTACTTCTCCATTCTGATCTCTCCTAATAACGACGGGCGTAACGCGTATGTCTTCACCGTCAATCCGCTGGGTACCCAGTTCGATTCGACGCTGGCAGATGAGGGGCGCGTGAAGGACCCAAATTGGGATGGAGTGTGGGTCTCGAACGCGCGCGTCACGAGCACCGGTTGGACGGCCACCCTCGCCATTCCGTTCTCGACACTCAATTTCAAGAGTTCCGATAACGTTTCACTGGGCATCAATTTCCTTCGATTCATTCGGAGGAAAAACGAGGAGGATCTTTGGCGCTCCTACCTTCGGATCTACGGCCTGGAGCGTGTCTCTCAGGCTGGACAGCTCACGGACCTCCGGGAAATCGGCAGCGGCCGCCTGTTTCTCATCAAGCCGTACGTGCTGACTGGCTTCAGGTCGAACAGGGAACAAGGCACGCAAGCTCTGCATAGCGGCAGCTTCGATCTCAAGTATGGGCTGAGAAGCAACCTGGTTGCGAATCTCACGGTTAATACGGATTTCGCCGATGTCGATGTAGACCCGCTGCGTTTCAACATCACGCCGTTCAAGATCTTCCTGCCTGAGAAGCGGCCGTTCTTTCTGGAAAAGTCAAGGTTTCCATAAAACAGCTCCCGACCGTTGCGGGACCAAACGGGACTGTGTCCTCCTCCGTTCGGCAAATTGGAATTGATCCGGTGAGCGGACAACAGGTTCCCATCGACGCAGGCGCGAAGGTCACGGGATCGCTGGGGAACTACGAGGTGGGTCTTCTTGATGTCCACACTCGCGAGAGTGGCGTGAATCCTTCCGCAAACTATGGCGTGGCGCGCGTGAAGCGGCGGATTTTCTCAGAATCCTTTATAGGGGCGATGGCGATCGACAAGGAATCCAACAATCCACTCGACCGGTACAACCGGGCGGCCGGTGTTGATTCCAACCTCGTTTTCTTCGAAAAGTTGTCGATCTACAGCTATTTGACTAAGACATTCTCGTATTCGCCAATACAGCGGGGGAAAGACTGGGCCGACGAAGTCTCCGTGAACTACAAGAGTAACCTCATCCAGGCTCAGTACCGCCATTCCGACGTGCAGCCGAACTACAACCCAGAGGTTGGATTCGTTGACAGGGTCGATCTCGTGACGAATTTCGCAGACGTCAATGTTTCGCCCCGCCCAAAGAGTGGACCGATTCGCGAGCTCAACTTCGAGGCTTTTGTGATGCGCCAGCCCGACACACACGGAGTGCTACAGACTCAGGAATGGCAGACAACGTTCCGCGCGAACTTCCACAACGGTGCTTACACGGACGATGACATCGTCGATAACTTTATCCAGCGACTGACCACTCGATTCAACATTTTCGGCAACGTATTCATTCCAGCCGGGCTGTACCACTTCGACCGGCACCAGCTAACGTACGGTTCCGATCAAAGCAAACGTCTCGTTTACAATTTCTTCGAGCGGTTCGGAACCTACTACAACGGCACGTTAAATGAGTTTCAGATCAGGGCGAAGTACCATCCGAAGCCAAGACTATCGTTCGAGGGGTTCGAGACCTGGGATCGCTTCCGATTCCCGTCCGGACTGTACAACGTCCATGTCGATTCCTGGAATACGAGCTTCTCGTTCAATCGGTTCCTGACAAGTTCATTTCTCGTGCAGGTCAACTCGGTCGAAAAAGATCCGGTCAGCGTGAATTTCCGGCTACGCTACACGTACAGACCGGACAGCGATCTCTTCGTCGTGTACAACCTCGGCAGCCAGTTCAACAGCATTGCCGCCGGGAATCCGATCCTGGCACGCGAGTCACGCCTTACGATCAAACTGACTTACTCGTTCCTCCGATAAGACATGACTCACGACCTACGATTTTTCGCATATCGCTTTTCGCTCACCGCCAGACGAACGGCTGTCTGCTTGTCCCTCGCGGCGTGTCACGACGTCTGGGATGTTCGCAAATCAAAGATGTTCCACGCTGTATGAAAGCGTACATGAGCAATGTTTCCTGGAATTTCGGACATTTCTGGCGCATACTATCCGGGTTCGGGAGGATTACGTATGGGATTAACATCTGAAATTACAACTTTTACGCTCGACAATATGGGCCGCTTCCTGTGCAATACGCTGCAGGAAGCAACCGACAGCGCAGCCGTAACCGTTGCCGGACGGCCGCGTTCCAAAATATGCCCTACATGGGTGGTACGCCGGATTTCCGCGCGCCCTGGGACAGCCACCCGGCACTCGGCTATCCCGGTCTACTGTTCAGTATTGGTGGCCGGTCGCTGGCGTGGGGAGGCTGGTCCCCACAATTGCTCCAAGCGGAATTCAAGAACTGGCCGGCTTCGGTCGTGGCCGCGCTCACTGAGCCTTATTTCCGCCAGGCCAGCGATCAAATTGGCGTCACCGACACGAATGATTTCATTTATGGCCGGTTGCACATGGCGCTGCGGCGCCAGCTATTCGACGCCCTCAAATTGCCTGCTTCCGCGCCGCACGCCATCCAGTTGGCGGCCCTGCCCGATCATCCAGCCGTACGCTACGCGGGCCTGGAGGCGCTGGGCGATCTTGCTCTGGCAATGGGTGCGGCGGCCACTGGCGGATCTACGACCACCACCGGCAGCGCGGCGGTGAGCGACAACGAACTCCGTGACTTCCTTGGTCTGAAAGCAAGCGATACCACGCCGCGCACCGATATGCTTAATCTGCTGAAGTTGGAAGCGCCGCTGGCCGTTCAGACGCGGACCGAGCCCGGTCTGTTCCCATTCAATAAGTTCAGCGCGGTGCCTGAACTGATCAAGGTGGCGCGTGTGGCGGCGAGTGAAACCGGCGGTGTAGGACCTGACGCCGATGCGCGCAAGCGCCTCATGATCGTCCCTCGCGTCCGCGTGCTGGATATCATCACCGAAACGCAGTCCGACAATTGGGTGCGTGTTACGGGGGTGCGCGTCAAAGACATCGACGGCCTCGAGAAAGTCATCTCGCTCGCCGCGCCTCCGAACGGCAACCAGAGCGCCGTGGTAGTGGCGCTGGGCACCATCGAGAGCACTCGCCTGGCGTTAAACACGTTTAAAGACTCGCTCTCGTCGCGCGCCGCGCAACGGATGGGCAGAAATCTCATCGCACATTTGCGATCCAATTTGACGATTCGCATACCAGCGACCTCGTTGACGTCGCTGCCGTCTTCGGCTATGACATCGTTGCAGGCGTCCGCGCTGTTCGTCAAAGGCAAGGCCAATGTCTCCGGCGAGGACCGCTTCTTCCATCTGCAGATCACCGCCTCCGGGCTCAACAAGCTAGGGCAGGATTCCGAGGCTGAGCTGTTCAAGAAAATCCCCGATACCGAGCAGCTCGATGCCATGCTGCTTGCCGGTGACAGTCATGTGGTGATCACGCTCCGCGGGATTGGCGAGATGACACCGCAGAACGCCGACAGCCTTATCCGGCTGTCTCCCACCAAAACCGAGGATTTCCGCCCGATCGCGGAAGTGAGCCTGGCCGACGTCAAGACCGGAACCAGCAACACCACGCAATCCAACATTGACAAGCAGACCTGGGATGCCATGGACGCCTTGGCCGATGAAGTGGCCCTGATTTTCGCTAACCGCCAGCCGTTCGAGATCCTCATGACCAAGGAGGGCAAGACCGTATCGATGCCGGCCGGCGCCACCGCTGCGGATTTGCGCGCGGCGCACCCGTACGCAGACCGCCGCGATCCCGAAGGCAGCACCCATCATGATGCCGGCACGCTGTGGATGGGAACGGATCCGGCGACATCGGTCACCAACGAGTTCGGCCGCATCCACGATACGACGAACTGCTACGTCGCCGCTCCAGCGCTTTTCCCCAGCCTTGGCTCCCCGAACCCCATGTTGACCGGGGTGGCGCTGTCGCGCCGCGCGGCAGATCTGCTTGAGGCGAGTGTTCTGCCGCGACCTGCGCTTCGGAGCGCGTCCGCAGCAGGGTTCACGACGCCCCTATTTGATGGCACCGTGGCAACGTTCAAGAAGTGGCAGCTCGCCGGCGCTCCAAATAGCGGGCAGGGCTTTGCGTTCATCCGCGGTGAGTTGGTGAGCTACGGCTCCTCCGATTTCGCCATGTTGTATTACGCTCCGCAGGCGTTCGACAATTTCCACCTCCGGCTGCAGTTTAAAGTCTTCGATCCGAACAACTGTAATAGTGGCGTGTTCATCCGGTTTCGGAATCCGCTGGAGCGCATGCCCGCTGTTTTGCGCGCACGCGCCGATGCCGAAGGCGCTGCCGTGGCTACGAACCCCGCGTGGACCGCCGTGTTCTCCGGCTTCGAGGTGCAGATTGACGATAATGCGCGCGGCGACGTCACCAAGGACTACTACGGCCGCCGCCCCGAGCCGGACGGCCTGTGGAAGAATCGTACTGGCGCCATCTACAAAATCCCCGCCGGCGATCTGATCATTCACACCGGTGGCCACGACGCGCGCATCCAGCAATTCACGCCAGGGCCGCCCTGCCGTCCCAATGTTTGGATGCAATACGACATCGTGGCCACTGGGAACCACTATGAAGTGACTCTCACCGACACCGAAAACGGAGCGACTCAGTTGACAACCGTTTTCGACAACACTGACTCGCAGCGTGGCGTTGCAACTGTCGGCGGCGCTCCGGCCGGATACATCGGCATCCAGTCGTACCCAAACTCGCCGGTGGCGTTTCGCGACATTTGGATTAACTGAACACAGAAAATTCGCGGGAGCTATTGGCCGCACCGTTTGCAATTCCTGACCGAGCCCGGAGACTACCGCAGCTCATGCCTGAGCCAAACGCCTCCCCTGAAGTCCGCAAAAACAATAACCGTCATTAAGCGGCCTCTTTCACCAGTTCGTCCTGGTTGAACCAGGTGAAATTTTTGGTCACGTTACCGCTCTGAACGAACTTTTCTGTTCGCAACGCTCCGTAACCGAGGCGTGACCAAAGGGAGCGGTCTTTCAACAGGAGTAGCAAGGGAGACACCGCCGAAGCGACAGCGCCTGCCAATTACTGCGCGATCACGACTTCAACGCGCCGGTTATGCGCGCGGCCATCGGGCGTATCGTTCGGGCCGGCGGGACGATACGTACCGTAGCTGGCGATCGATAAGCGTGATTCCGGCACACCGTACCGCTGACTCATCAGTTCCAGCATTCTCAAGCTGCGCGCGGTCGCAAGATGCCAATTATTCAGGAAATGACGGTTGTGAATGGGAACTGCGTCTGAGTGCCCAATGAACGTCACCTCGTTGGGAACATCACGCAAAACTTCCGCGATGCTGGCAATCACCGGCAGGCCCTGAGCGCTGATCCGGTCTTTTCCGGAAGAAAACAAAATGGCCTGCGGAAGGCTGATGACTAGGCCGCGAGGCTCCAACCGCATGTCCAGGTCGTGCTGTTCCAGCTTCTTGCGAATCTCAATCAGCGCTTGCCGGGGATCTGTAATGGGAACGGTAGTAGGTACAGCCGCAGGTACGGGTTTAGCTACCGGCGCCGCGGTCGGCTGCGGAGCTGGATGCAAACGGACTTGGGCCGCGACCGCCACAAAAAAGATCAGCAGAATGGTCAGCACGTCCATGTAACTGATCATCCATCGGTCTCGGGTACCAGCGTCGCGGAGAAGGTAACTGGGAGTCATGCGCCTCGCCGGGATCTGAGGAAGCAGTTCAGGCGCTGCCGGATGACCGCGGGATGGGCGCCATCGAAAACACAGAGCACGCCCTCCGTCATGAGTTCCTGAGCCTCAAACGCCTCGGAAACTCTCGCGCGGATGCGTTGCGCCGCCGGAAGCAATACGATATTGGCCAAAATCAGGCCGTAGATGGTCGAAACGAAAGCCGTGCCAACTCCGTTCACGACCGAACTCAGAGTGGAAAATTGCCGGAACACATCGATCAACCCGACCACCGTTCCCACGACGCCAATGGTAGGGGCGAAGCCTCCCGCCACCTCGATAATTCTCGCGTCCACTTCACCTTGACGCTCTCGCAGGCGTACCTTGTCCTCGAGTGCCGACTTCAACTCTGACCGCTGCTTCACATCCATGGCCAGCAGCAGAGAGTCCGCGAGAAACTCGTTGCTAGCCCGTTCAATCAAGGGTTCGACTGCAAATAATCCCTTCCGCCGGGCAACCAAGGAATAGGAGACAATCTCGTCAATGAGTTCTTCACGGTTCAATATCGAGGTCCGGAAGAGTTCGCGTACGCGTCTCGCCGCCGAAAATAAGCCGGCGTGCGGCGTGGTAATGATGGTAACGCCGAGTGTTCCTCCCAATACGATGAGCGCCCCCGTCGGCTGGAGAAAATACCTCAGGCTGACGCCGGTGGAAGCGATGCCGGCCACGGTTGCAATCGCCGCGATGGCAATGCCCACCAGCATCCCAAAATCGACTTGCGGCGGGCGTTCGGCTGTTGCAGATGGCGCCTTTTTCGATCCGGGCGCCTCGCTGATCATCGCCGGTGATGTGGACAAACGTTATCTCCCATCGACGCACTTCGCACGGTCTGCGCCGTTAGATCATGTGGCAAGTGAAGGACCAATTTGCTCGGAACACGGCGCATTCGCTACTAAGGAGTTACGAGGAACCTCTGAAATTCGGCAACGCTGCTTGCTGTCAGGATTCTGACAGAGCGCTGCAACTGTCAGGACTTTGACGCCTACGAGTGCCGCTGAATTTCCAACAGCCCTTAGGCCATTGTGCTTTTTATTTTGGCGAATCGGCCCGGGAGGATTCTGGTTCGACACTGCGGTCCCTCGAGAGCGCCTGCATCTGGCCTTCGAGTACTTGCACTTGGAGTTGGCGCGCCGTTGCCATCTCCGCGCTCGCTTCGCGTTGCCGCCCCGCTTTCAAATACGCTCGCCCCAGTTGATAGTGATAATTGCCGTTCTTGGGATCCAACTCGATCGCGTGCTTGAGGCGTGGAATCGCTCGTTCCGGTTCCGATGCCTCGAGGTAAGCCTTTCCGAGAGCCGCCTGCAGCGTCGGGGTATCCGAATTGCGGGTAACTGCCTTTTCAAGAAGGGCAATCGCGGCACTCGTATCGCCTTGGTCCAACTTGATCTTGGTCCACTCTTCGTAAGCCCAAGGATCATTCGGGCTGATTTTGGTTTCTTTTTCAAACTCAGCAGCGGCGGCGTCAGACTTTCCCAGCCTCTGGTAGAGTACGCCAAGATAGTAGTGCGAATACGGAAGGCGCGAATCGCTCGCAGCGGTTTTCTCGAGTTCCGTCTGCGCATTCAGGTAGTCATCCAAAGCCAGGTATGCTTTCCCTAACAGCAGGTGCAGATGCGGCGTATCGCCTCCAGCCTCGACTAGCCGCGAAAAAATGCGTTGGGCGTCGCTCGCGCGTTTCAGCTTGCCGTACGAAATGCCGAGCATGAAGAGGTACTCGAGGTCGTCCTGCTCACGGTCTTCAATGGGGCCGAGCGCCCTCACGGTGGCATCGAACTCATCCATCATGAAGTGGCAGATGCCCGCAAGATAGTGAGCCTGGACGTTTGCCGGGTCAGCCGAGAGAACGGCCGCGAAATACGGCGTGGCTTTTTTGAATTCGCGCTGCTTGTAATATGCCAACCCGAGATTCAGGTCGACGCCGGTCATGGCCGGTGCCAGCTTTTTAGCCTCTTTCAACATCCGGATGGCGTCTTCGAGCCTTCCAGCACGCAGGTAGACCACGCCAAGATTGCTGTATACCGGAGCCGAATGCAAACCCATTCGCAGCAGATGGTCGAAGTCGCGTTCTGCGTCTGCATACCTGCCCGCCGCCAGAGCGCGCTGACCCCGCTCGAACAAGTCCTTCGCATCATTCGGCTCGCCTGGCTGGCCAAGCATGACGCAAGATGCGAAGAGAGCCGCCGCGACAAGAGCACAGAACTGCCTATTGATGATCTCCCGCGCCATGGCGAAATACATCGTAGCACCCGCCTTGTAATCGTAAATTTCGATAGACTCCTGTACGAAGGATGGTAACGTTACCAAGAATGACTGAGCACCGGATCGGGCTAATAGGCTGCGGATGGGTCGCTCCCTTCCACCTTGCCGGGCTGACCAAATTGGGCCGGCAGGCCGAGATCGCCTGGGTGGCTGATCCGGATCAGGACCACGCCCGGGCTCTGGCGCGCGATGCGGGTGTCCGCGCCTTGGCAGACTACCGCGCCGGTCTCCAGGACATTGATTGCGCCTTCATCCTCGTTCCCCATCATTTACATAAAGAGGTTACGGTTAACTGTTTGACGGCTGGCTGCCACGTTCTTCTCGAAAAGCCTATCGCCAACAGTCTGACCGACACAGACGCGATGATAGCGGTAGCGGAGCAAACACGAAAAACCTTCATGGTGGCCTACCCGCATCGCTATAAGCGCAGCTTCCGTTTGTTCAAGCAAACCATTGAGAGCGGCCGGTACGGCAAGCTGATCATGCTCGACAGTCTGATCGACGACTCGGTCGAGGGCTACCTCGCGGAATGGATGACACGCAAGTATACCCTGGGAGGGGGCTGCCTGTTCTCGGCTTCCGGACATCAACTGGACATCATGTTGTGGATCAGCGGGGACGTGCAAGCAGCCTACATGGTGGGAACAAGAGGCCGCGTGCCCATGGAGGGCGAGGACACCGCCGCATGCGTCATCAAATTTAAGAACGGCTCGATCGGCGTGGTGCGTCACACCTGGGCATCGCCGCGAGTCAGGGTCTGGTACACCATGGAAGCCATGTGCGAGAAGGCGCACATTACGCTGACGTGTACTCCGCTTGGCGACCAGAATACCGAGGGCGTCCGGTGCCGGTGGCAAACGAGAATCGTCGCGCAGGGCTCCAAGGACGAGCTGCTCCTCGAGAGCGGCGAAGGGTTGGATTTAGCACCCGAAATTGCGCACTTCTTCGAGTGCGTGGACACAGGCCGCCGGCCGGAAACCGATGGCCACATGGCGCGCAAGGTCTCAGCAGTCGTGCTCGATGCATACCACCGCGCCGCGCAAGATGACGCCAACATCTAAGCCGCGCCCGGAAGAACAGTGGGGCGGCCTTCCGGCCGCACTACACTGGTTCGGTGAATCTTTGGGAGGAATTGTGGATTACAGCCTCGTGCTTCGGAACGGCCACGTCATTGACCCATCGCAGAGCATCAACCGCGTAACCGATGTTGCCGTTCGAGACGGTCACATCGCTGACATCGGCGATGCGCTCGCTCCTGGCCTCGTTGAGAAAGATCTCGGAGGCAAGTATGTTTGCCCCGGGCTCATCGATCTTCACGGGCACTGGTGGGAGGGGAGCTCGTGGGGGATAGACCCAGACATCTGCCTGAACCACGGCGTCACCACGGCTGTCGATGCCGGCACCACCGGCTTCATTAATCTTCCCGTCTTCCGCAAAACTCAAGTGAGTGCCGCGACCGTTCGCGTCCTGGCATTCGTGAATATCAGCGCCATTGGAATCCCGACCGCACTGGTGGGTGAACTCGAGGATATTCGGTTCGCCCGTCCGCTAGAAACCTGCCGGGTAATTGAAGCCAATCGCGATATCTGTGTCGGGGTGAAGATCCGGGAGGGAACCATGACGGGGCGCCATGGCATCGCGGCGATGGACAAGGCGCTCGAGGCCGCGAATTCCGCCAGCCTTCCGTTGATGGTCCACATCACTAAGGGCGCCGAAACGCGCCAGATCTTAAGGAAACTGAGACCAGGCGACATCGTTACGCACTGCTTTCAGGGCCGTGGAGACGGGATTCTAGACGAACGCGACCATCATTTGCTTCCGGAAGTTAT
>WNFC01010448.1_pt1 | contig 10301 bp, 4 predicted proteins | sample 5400541 | NCBI WGS metagenome assembly WNFC01 (sample SAMN13153342, study PRJNA577476) | soil metagenome | isolation source: 120 cm saprolite under Douglas fir tree site 2 hole 2 replicate 1 | place: USA:California | collected 2015-04-18 | reverse complement strand
GCCCACGATGCGTCGGGTACATTGGTCCATCACGATGAGCACCCAGTGTGTGCGCAGGGCCGCCGATTCGCATCGAAACAGATCAAGACTCCACAAACTGTCCTTCGCGTGACCAAGGACCGTGAGCCAGGACGGCCCCGCCGAGTATGGTTTCGGCTGGTACCGAGCCGCGAGAATGCGTCGCACCACGTCCTTGTCGATGGGGATACCGAAGGCCAGCGTGATCTGTTGCGCGATCCGTGGACAGCCCCAGATCGGGTTTCGCTGTTTCATGTCGACGACCGCAGCGATGACGTCCTGGCTGGGCCCGTTGGGGCCCGCCTTCGTCGGCGTCTTGGACAAGAAGAGCCGGCGATACTTCCGCTGTATCAGCGCTCGATGAAGGCTCAATAGCGTTGACGGTCTAAGGACGATCGCGGAACGGATCAGCCGGCCCGGGCGCATGAAGAGCGCACACAGGCCGGCGACCACGCGATCGGAGGGACGGAGATTGGGGGACCGTTTTCGGGATCGATTGAGGATCAGCAGTTGGTGCTTGACGAGTACGGATTCGGCCACCACCGAACGGGCGCCGCCGGGACCCGCGAGCCGGGCGACTGTCACCAGCAGATGCAGAAAGAGGACGGCCAGATCGCGCACTGCCCGATCCTAACAAGATCGCGATCCGCGCAACAAAATGCTCACGAATTTTGGAATTCGCGATGCACAGCATCGAGATGACGAAATACGCGCTCGAGAAACAGAACCAGTATGCGCGGGCGTTCCGGAAGTTGTGCGAGGAGCAGATCTACAACGGCGGCACGTGGCCGAAGGGCGTGCCATACCCGTTGCCGGAATGAGCCCACCACCGGCCGATTGCCGGGCAGGGCGGCGTGCCGCTCACACTGGGGTACATGGGGATATGATTGTCGCGAAGAGAGGGTCGAGATGAGAGCTGACCTGAAGATGTGAGATGAGGTCTCTGACCCCGAAGCAATCCGTTCTCGAAGGCCGGGTGGATCTGTGAACAGGAGACTACTCGTAGCAGGTTGCGTGGCGGTTATGTCGGTGGCCCTCTCCGGCCAGTCTGGTCAGATCGCTGGGCAGTCGAAGCCAGCCTCGAACCCGGTAGCCCGGCCGCAACCCAGGCCGCAGCCTCCGGCCCCGAAAACGAAGTCGGCCACGTCGCCCAGTGCCGCCCCGGACGTCGCCACCGAACGGACGCTGGTCGACCAGTATTGTGTGGTGTGCCACAACGCGAAGCTGAAGACAGCAAACCTGCTGCTGGACCAACTGGACCTCGCACACCTCTGGGACCATGCGGCCATCGGGGAAAAAGTCGTCCGGAAGCTTCGGGCGGGCATGATGCCGCCGACCGGAATGCGGCGGCCGGATCCGGCGACTCTCGAGTCGCTGATCCGCTGGATGGAGCACGAACTCGATCGCGGTGCGGTCACCCATCTGCCTCCGCCGGGCCTCCACCGCCTCAACCGCACTGAATATGCGAATGCGATTCGCGACCTGCTCGCGCTCGAGGTGGATGCCACGAAGTTCTTGCCGCCCGACGATTCGACGCACGGGTTCGACAACATCGCGGGGACGCTGACGATGTCGCCGGCACTGATGGAGGCGTACCTGTCGGCTGCGGGAAAGATCAGCCGTCTCGCGATTGGCGATGTATCGGCTCCGACGCAGGCCGTATTCGACGTACCCGCGGACACCGCGCAGAACTACCACATCGAAGGGCTGCCGTTCGGAACCCGCGGCGGCATTCTGATCACCTATCAATTCCCCGCCGACGGCGACTATACATTCAGGGTCAAGGGCGTCACCGGTTACTTTACGGCTGTTCTGGGTCAGATCACGGGCGAGGAACTCGAGGTCACGGTCGACGGCGAGCGGGTGACGCTATTCGACTGGGATCGGGAAATCAAGAACACGACCGGCAACGGCCGCGCCACGTCTCGTATCCCGCTCAAGGCGGGGTTGCACACGGTGGGTGTGACGTTCATCGCGACCAATGACGTGCCGGGCACCGAGTTGAACAAACCGTTTCAACGAACGATGAATACGCCGGGCGAGGTTCCGGGGTTCCTGTTCTATCCGCACGTCGGCCAAGTCACGATTGAAGGGCCCTTCGATGCGCGCGGCGCCAGCGACACCGCCAGCCGTCGCAGGATTTTCGTGTGCCGTCCTTCGACGGGCTCAGGACGCCCTGAGCTTGCCGAAGGGCGCCCGGCCAGCGCTCGGGACGAAAGCGCCTGCGCGCGCACGATCATCTCGACGCTCGTGAAGCATGCCTTCCGTCGCCCGGCGACTCCTGCGGACCTGGAGTTGTTGACGGGATTCTATCGGGCGGGCCGGAAGGAAGGCGGGACTTTCGATCAGGGCATCGAAGCGGCGCTGCAGCGCGTACTGGCGGATCCGGAATTCGTGTACCGTGGGGAACGCGAGCCTGCGGGGCTGGTTGCCGGCAAGAGCTATCGCGTCAGCGATGTGGCGCTGGCCTCTCGACTGTCCTTCTTCCTGTGGAGCAGCATTCCCGACGACGCCCTGATCGATCTCGCCGTCGAAGGCAAGCTCGCGGATCCCGCCGTGCTCGAGCAGCAGGTAAGGCGAATGCTGGCGGATCCGCGATCCGAAGCGCTGATCACCAACTTCACCGGGCAGTGGTTGAGCGTGCGCTCGCTGAAGACCAGCGAGCCGGCCGTGAATCTGTTTCCGGATTTCGACGACAACCTGCGGAATGCGTTCCAGCGCGAAGCCGAATTGTTCTTCGGCAGCATCGTTCGCGAGGACCGCAGCGTTCTTGATCTGTTGGACGCGGATTATACGTTCGTCAACGAACGGCTTGCGAAGCACTATGGAATTCCGAACCTGTATGGTCCGCAGTTCCGCCGCGTGACGCTGCCTGCGGAGCTCGATATGCGTCGCGGCCTCCTGGGCAAAGGAGCGCTGCTGACGGTGACGTCGCAGGCGGCCCGCACCTCGCCGGTCATACGAGGCAAGTGGTTCCTGCAGACGTTCCTCGGCGTCACTCCACCAGATCCGCCGCCGGGTGTGGACACGACACTCAAGGCGAAAGTCGTGGACACGACGGGCAACGTGAAGGCGCCGACGATGCGCCAGATCATGGAAGCGCATCACACCAATCCCACGTGCGCGACGTGCCACAAGATCTTCGAGCCGATGGGACTCGCGCTCGAAAACTTTGACGCGGTGGGCGCGTGGCGTACCGAGGACGAAGGGCTGCCCATCGATGCCACCGGGGTGTTGGTTGATGGGACCAAAGTGGACGGCGTCGCGAGTCTGCGCGACATGCTGGTGCGTTATCAGGATCAGTTCGTGCGGGGCGTCGCCGAGAAGCTGCTCACGTATGCGCTCGGCCGCGGCGTCGAGTATCAGGACATGCCGCTGGTCCGTTCAATTGTCCGCAACTCCGCAGGCAGCAAGTATCGCTTTTCCTCGATCGTGCTGGGCATTGTCGAGAGCCCGGGGTTCCAGATGAACATGAAAACGGCCGGGGGCAGTCGACCACGAGCGTCTCGCTGAAAACTGTTGAGCCGGTCACCGACCGCTCGTACAGTAAGAGGAGAGGCAACAGCGATGTTTCTCACCAAGAAGCACATTTCCCGGCGGACCGTTCTGCGTGGCGCCGGCGCGACACTCGCGCTGCCGCTGCTCGAAGCGATGGTGCCCGCCGCGACGGCGTTGGCGCAGACTGCGGCCGACCCGAAACCGCGGTTTGTCGGCTGCTTCGTGCCGCACGGCATGGCGCCCGGCTATTGGGTCCCCGACAAGGAGGGAACCGGCTTCGAGTTTCCCTTCTGTTTCAAGCCGCTCGAGCCCTACCGCGATCATGTGACGATCCTGAGCGGACTCCATTCCCGCTCCGCTGAACCCCCTCCGGGCGTGACGGGTGCCGACCATTGGGTCGCTGCGGCGTTCCTGTGCGCGAACAAGCCGAAGAAGACGGCGGGCGCGGACGTGTACGCGGGAACCACGATCGATCAGATCATCGCGCAGAAGATCGGCCAGGAGACGTTGTTGCCGTCGATGCAGCTTGCGGTCGAGGACCCGGGCGCGAATTCGAGCAACTGCGGCGAGGGCTACAGCTGCACCTACACGAACACGATCTCGTGGTCCTCGCCGACGCAGCCGCTGCCCATGGAGCTGAACCCGCAGGTGGTGTTCGAGCGCATGTTCGGAGACGGCAGCACGATCGAGGAACGGGCCGCGCGGCGACAGCGGGACCGCAGCATTCTGGACTCGCTCAGGAGCAGTGTCTCTCGTCTTCGCCGCGACTTCGGTCCGTCCGATCGCGCGCGGCTCGACGAGTACACGGACGACGTCCGCGAAATCGAGCGCCGGCTGCAAATTGCCATGAAGGCGTCGACGGTCGCTCCGGCCGACATGACTGTGCCGGTGGGTGTGCCGCAATCTTTCGACGAGCACATCAAGCTGCAGTTCGATCTGCTGGCGCTGGCCTTCCAGGCCGATCTCACCCGCGTCGGCACGCTGCTCTTTGCCCGCGACCTCACCGGGCGGACGTACCCGGAAAGCGAAGCGCCCACCGTGGGGTTCCATGGCGGGTCGCATCACGGGGAAGATCCGATTCGAATCGACCAGTTCTCGAAGATCAATCAGTATCACGTCAAGATGCTGGCTCATCTGGTCGCGAAACTGACCAAGACCCAGGACGGCGATGGTACGTTGCTGGATCATTCCCTGGTTCTGTATGGCAGCAACATGGGGAACCCCAATCAGCACTTTCACTACGATGTCCCCCACGCGCTGGTCGGCGGATTGAACGGGACGCTCAAAGGCGGGCGTCATCTTGCCTATCCGACCAGGACCGTACCCACCGGCAATCTGCTGCTGAGCGTGCTGGACAAGTTCGGCATTCACCAGGACGTCCTCGGCGACAGCATGGGCCGGTTGGACAACCTGTAGAGAATCCCCAGGTCGCGCGTCGAGGAGAACGATGATGACTGCGAACCGCATGACCGGAACCTGTGCGATGGTCCTGTTGCTGTCGGCGGCGAGCCACAGCGCCGGTCGCTCGGAGGTCGCCGATGCGGCCATGCGGGGAGACAAGGCGTCCGTGCGCACGCTGTTGGCGCAGCACGCCGATGTGAATGCGCCTCAGGCCGATGGCGCGACGGCGCTTCACTGGGCTGCGTACCGCGGGGACAAGGAATTGGCGGACGTGCTGATTCGCGCGGGCGCGAATGTCGAGGCAGCGAACCGCGAGGGTGCCACACCGCTCTGGCTGGCGACCGTGAACGGGGATGCCGCCATCATCGCGGCGCTGATCACCGCCGGCGCCGATCCCAACGAGCATCTCCCGCTCGGAAGGACTCCGCTGATGACGGCGTCGCGCACCGGCAATGTGGAGGCGATGAAAGTCCTGCTCGACCACGGCGCGGACGTGAACGCGAAGGAGACGTTGCGCGGGACGACCGCGCTCATGTGGGCCGCGGATGAAGCCCATCCGGCCGCGGTTCAGCTCCTGATCCAGCGCGGAGCCGACATCAAGGCGCGCTCGAATCCGGCCTCGCGTGGCAGGGGGCCAGCCCTTGGCAAAGCGAACGATCCGAGGAAGGCGGTCGCGGCGCAAGGCGCAGCGGTCGCCGCCGGACGAGGGTTGGATCTGAACGCGCTCAATGCTTTGACAGAAGGCGGTCGAGGGCGGCGTGGCGCTGCTCGAGGCCAGCGTGGCGCTGCCCAAGGCGAGCCTGGTGCCGCGGCGGCCGATGCCGACGCTGCGGCGATTCGAGTGGATGACGACCAGGGCGACGCCGCGGCAGGACCACCCCGCCGGGGAACAGCGCCGAAAGATGGCGGGGAGCTGACGCCGCTGGTCTATGCCGCCCGCTCAAACGACGTCGAGTCGGTCAAGACTCTGCTCGCCGCGGGTGCGGACATCAATCAGGTCACGGGGTACGGCTGGAGTCCCTTGCTGGTCGCGGCGCAAAATCGGTACTACAAGCTCGGCGCGTTTCTGCTGGACCACGGCGCCGACCCGCACCTCGCCAACAAAGGCGCGTGGACGCCGCTGTATCTTGCCACCGATAACCGCAATATCGAAAACGGCGACTATCCGGTCCGCAAAGGCGACATGGACCACCTGGACTTCATCACGCGCCTCCTGAACAAAGGCGCCGATGTCAACGCCCGGGTGAAAGACAGCACAGAGACCCGCACGGTGTTCACGAACCAATGGCTGGATGAGAACGGCGCGACGGCCTTCCTGCGGGCATCACAGTCCGGTGACCTCGCCCTGATGAAGCTGCTGCTGGCCCATGGCGCCGATCCGAAGATTGCCACGACGTTGGGCGTGACGGCGTTGCACGTGGCTGCGGGTATCGGCTGGGTGGAGGGGATCACATACGAGTGGTCGGAGCGCGACACGCTCGAAGCCGTGAAGCTGCTGCTGGACCTGGGTCTGGACCCGAATGCGCAGGCCGATACCGGCCGGGTCGCCCTGCACGGCGCTGCCCACAAGGGACGGCCTGCCGTCGTGCAGCTCCTCGCGGACCACGGCGCGAGGCTCGATGTGAGGGATTACGGGAACACCGACAACCGAGGCGGCAAGCTCGCCGTTCACACCTGGCAACCTGTGGATTACGCCGATGGTCTGGTCAGGGTTGGCGTGCAATCGGCCATCGCGCACCCCGAAACCGGACTGCTCCTCCGTAAATTGATGACGGCTGCCGGCCTCCCTGTGCCGCCGATGGGTCGCACGCTGGAATCCATTTGCATCACCGACGCGTGCAAGTAATTTCTCAGTTCTTGGCGGCGCTCATCGTCAGCGCGGTCGTACCTGCGGCGGCGCAAAACACATCGGGGACGGTCACCGGCACCGTCAAGGATGCTCAAGGCGGAATCATTCCCGGCGCGACGGTGACGCTGGTCAGCGAGACGCGCGGCACACGTGTGGACACGACGACGACCAATACCGGCGACTTCGTGTTCCCGAACGTCGCGGGCGACTCCTACACCATCATCGTCACGATGGACGGGTTCAAGACGCTCGAGCGGAAAGGCGTTGCCGTCAGCCTCGCCGACCGCGTCGCCGTCGGGACGCTCACCATCGAAGTCGGCACGCTGTCCGAAACGGTGATGGTCTCCAGTGAGGCACCGCTGATTCAAACGCAGACCGGCGAGCGTTCGTTCACGGTGACCACCGAAGCGGTGCAGAACCTGCCGCTGGCGAACCGGAACTTCGGCGGGCTCGCGGCGCTCACGCCCGGCGTGCTCGGCACGTTGCGGATCGGCACACAGGGCGCGAGCACGAACTTCCAGATCGACGGCGTGTCGACGATCGACACGGGCGCCGGCGGTCAGGCGCTTCAGTTGAACGTCGAAGCGATTGCGGAGGTTCGCGTGCTGACGTCCGGCTATCAGGCGGAGTACGGGCGATCGGCCGGGCTGCAGGTCACCGGCGTCACCAAGAGCGGCACGAACCAGTTCCGCGGATCGGCGTACGACATCCGGCGGGACTCAGACTGGAACTCGAACAGTTGGGTGAACGTGGGCAACGGCGATCCGAAAACGCTGTCGAAGCAGCAGGACTGGGGCTACACGATCGGCGGTCCGATCGGCAAACCTGGTGGGACGAACAAGCTGTTCTTCTTCTACGGGCACGAATACCGGCCCCGCACGACGGGCGGCGCCATCAACCGCTTCCGCGTGCCGACCTTGCTCGAGCGGCAGGGCGACTTCTCGCAGACGACCGACAACAACGGCGCATTATTCAATCTGATCCGCGACGCGTCAACCGGTCTGCCCTGCACGGCGGCCAACACGAGCGGCTGCTTTCAGAGCGGCGGCGTCCTTGGCCGCATCCCGCAGAATCGGCTGTTCCCGCTCGGGTTGAATGTTCTCAAGCAGTGGCCGGTACCCAACACCATCGGCCTGAACTACAACCTCGAGACGGTTGCGCCCGAGGACGAGAGACAGACGCACCAGCCGACTGTCCGCGTCGACTATCAGCAGTCGGCCCGGCTGCGCCTGAGCGGGAAATATACGGGCCAGCGCGCGACAGTCAAGACCACGCCCGGTTCGATCCCGGGCTTCAATGACACGCTGAACCGATGGCCATTCATCACCGTCGCCTCCGCCACGGTCGACTACACGCTGTCGCCGACGACGGTCGTCGAGGGCACCTGGGGCGCCTACCAAGCGAGCCAGCAGGGGAATCCGATGATCAGCCCGCTGACGAACCGCTGCAACATCGGACTCTGCGATTTTCCGATGTTGTATCCGGATGCCGGTATCGTCCGTCCGGACTCCTATCAGTACGAGTATCTGACGGCCGCTAATGCGCCGAACTTCGTCAACGGCCGCGTGCTGATGGCGCCCACCTTCCTCTTTGGCAGCCGCGTGACCAACACGCCTCCGAGCCTGGCCTATACGACCGGCGGCTTTCTCGACATGGTCCGCACGAACGACATCTCGATCAGCGTGACGCGGCTGATGGGCCGGCACACGCTCAAAGCCGGGTACCAACTGGACCACAGCCTGAAGAGGCAGAATCAGCTCGGGAATCCGTCGCTGTTTCAGGGTCGCGTCGACTTCGGCAACGACACGAACAACCCGATCGATTCCGGCTTTGGCTACGCCAATCCGGCTCTCGGTATTTTTTCGCAGTACACGCAGGTGAACGGGCTCTTCGAGGGCCACTTCATCTACGATAGCCACGAGTGGTACATCCAGGACAACTGGAAGATGTCGAGCCGGCTGTCGCTCGACTATGGTCTGAGAATCACCAACCAGGGTGAAAATTACGACACGAAACAGCAGCCGTCGAACTTCTTCGTGGACAAGTGGTCCGCGGCGAATGCGCCTCAGCTGTATGGGCCCGGATGCTCAGTCGCGACGTTCCCGTGTCCGGTGGCGAGCCGGATCGCGGTGGACCCGATCTCGGGCGCATCGCTCGGCGCGAATACGGTAGTGGCCATCGGGACGATCGTGCCGAACAGCGGCAGCCTGACCAACGGCATCATCCAGGCCGGTCATGGTATCGCGAAAGAAAACTACACGTGGCCGAACATCGGCCTCGCACCTCGCGTCGGCGCGGCGTACGACGTGACCGGCACACAGCACATCGTCGTCCGCGGCAGCTTCGGCCTGTTCTTCGATCGGTTGAATGGGAATACCATCTACGGGCAACTCGGCAACCCGCCGGTGGGCCGGTCGACCAACGTCAGGAACGGCACCCTGCAATCACTCGGTCAGGACGGCCTTGTCACGCAGACGCCGTCCACGCTGACGATCTTTTATTACGACTCGAAGTTGCCGTCATCGCTGCAGTGGAGCGGCGGCGTGCAGATGACGCTCCCCTACTCGTCCACGCTCGACGTGTCGTACGTCGGCTCCCACGGCTACAACCTGATTGGGTCGAACCCCGACCTGAACGCCGTGGACCTGGGTTCGGCGTATCTGGCGCAGAACCAGGACCCGACGTTGTCGAGCACGGTTCCGGGCGGCGCGGCGCTGACGACCGATCTGCTGCGTCCGTATCGCGGTCTCGGCGCGATTAACACGACGTGGGGTCGATACTGGAACGGCTATGACTCCCTGCAGACGAGCGTCAACCGGCGGTTCCGGAACGGTGTGCAGGCAACCCTGAACTGGACGCTTGGCCTGCGCACCATCGGCAACACCTCGACGCCTTTGCGCCTCCAGCACAACGCGGACGGCACGTTGAGCGTCCGAAGCGACCAGGCGCAGCTTGATGATCTGCTCAGGAACACTGGCAACCGGCGACACGTCATCAGAGCCAACTTCGTCTGGAATCTGCCGAATCTGACGAGATCGGGAATGGCCGGCTCGGTCGTCGGCGCCATCGTGAACGACTGGCAGCTGTCCGGCGTTTTCACCGGCACCTCAGGCGCAACCTATGACTCCACGTTCTCGTATAACTCCAACGGCGCGAACGTCAACCTGACCGGCTCTCCGAATTACCCCGCACGCATCAGAGTGATCGGCGATCCGGGCAGCGGCTGTTCTACGGATCAGTACCGCCAATTCAACACCTCGGCATTTGCCGGACCGACCTACAACAGCACCGGACTTGAATCGGGAGCGAACCTGCTGACAGGGTGCTTCGACAAGACGACGGACTTCTCGATTGCCCGCAACTTTCGAATCCGCGGCGGCCGCCAGGCGCAAATCCGCTTGGAGATGTTCAACGCGTTCAATACCGTCGTCATCGATGGCCGCGTGACGCAGCTCCAGTTGAACAGCCCCACGGACCTGACTGTTCGGAACAACCAGTACCTCGCGGATGGGTCGTTGAACCCCGCGCGACTGAA
>WNFC01010447.1_pt1 | contig 10301 bp, 5 predicted proteins | sample 5400541 | NCBI WGS metagenome assembly WNFC01 (sample SAMN13153342, study PRJNA577476) | soil metagenome | isolation source: 120 cm saprolite under Douglas fir tree site 2 hole 2 replicate 1 | place: USA:California | collected 2015-04-18 | reverse complement strand
CCTCGATCAGGTCCGTGGCGTTCAGTCGCACATTGAACGGGAAGTACTGCTGCAGCGTATCCAGCCAGAGCGTCTTCACCGCGATCAGCAGCCCAGCCGCGACAAGCCAGCCGAACATGCCAGCGATCACGCCCTCGACGAGGAAGGGCAGCTGGACGTAGAAGTTCGACGCGCCGACCAGCCGCATGATGCTGGTCTCCCTGCGCCGGTTGAAGGCGGACAGCCTGATCGTGTTCGCGACCAGCAGGATAGCCGCGATGATCAGGATGATCGCGATGATCAGCACCGCGTTCCTCGCCCCGTCGAGCAGCTTGTAGAACTTGTCCAGGATCGAGGAGTCATTGACGATCTGGTCCACGCCTGGGCGGTTGGTCACCGTCTGCGCCACTATCGGGAAGTCGGTCTCGGTGTTCTTGAGCTTCACCTGGAACGAGCTAGGGATGTCGCCCTTGCTGACCGAGCTCACGAACGATCGATCCTGCGAGAACTCCTGCTTGAACCGCGCATATGCCTGTGACTGGGATTCATAACGGACGCTGACGACCTGCGGCAGTGCCTTCAGGTCCTGCTGGATCTGCGCTATCTCCGAGGGAGTGGCCGGCCCGTTCTTCGCGCAGGACGGGCTCACGCTGGTAGCGGTGCACAGATAGATCGAGAGCTGCACCCTGCCCTGCCAGTAAGTCCTGGTGTTATCGACCTGCTTGACGAACAGCAGCCCGGTGCCGAGCAGCGACAGGCTGATCGCGACCACCACGATGAGGGCGATGGTCATGGTCAGATTTCGCCGCAGACCGATCCACACCTCATGGAAGACAAACTGCGCACGCATGTCGCTGATATCCCTCGGTAATCGTGGCCGTGCCCGGTCAGTAGGCCTGGCCGTAGACCCCGCGCGATTGGTCACGCACGACCTTGCCATATTCGAGTTCGATAACGCGCTTACGCATGGAGTCCACGATCGCCGCGTCGTGCGTCGCCATCACGACCGTGGTCCCGGTCCGGTTGATCCGGTCGAGAACTTTCATGATCCCGATGGAGGTCGCCGGGTCAATATTCCCGGTGGGCTCGTCGGCGAGCAGAATCATCGGCCGGTTGACGAAAGCGCGGGCCATGGCGACCCGCTGCTGCTCACCGCCGGAGAGTTCGTCGGGCATCCGGTCGCGCTTGCCCTCCAGGCCGACAAGGTCGATCACCTCCGGCACGACCTTGCGGATGAACCGCCGCGGCTTGCCGATGACCTCCAGCGCGAACGCGATGTTCTGGTAGACGTTCTTGCTGGACAGCAGCCGGAAATCCTGGAATACACAGCCAATCCGGCGGCGCAGGTGCGGCACCTTCCAGTTGGTGAGCCGGGCGAGATCCTTGCCTGCCACGTGAATCCGGCCGTCGGTGGGCCGCTCCTCTTTGAGCACCAAGCGAAGGAACGTCGATTTGCCGGACCCCGACGGCCCGACCAGGAAAACGAACTCGCCCTTTTCGACGTCCAGATTGACGCTTTCCAGGGCGGGGCGGCTCTGGTTCGGGTACATCTTGGTGACGTTGTCGAAGTGGATCACAGGCCCATCACACGGCGCTCGACGAAAATACGGACGACCCGGCCGGGGCGTCCAGGCGTCCCGGTTTGGCCTTGGGCCAGTGTAGGGGGGAAACTGGTCGGGAACGTCCAACATCGGCGAAGTGACCGGGTAGCCGCCGGGACGGAGGGACCCAGATGAGCTGCGAGCACCTGATCTGCGCTGCCTGCGCGGGGCCGGTGGCAGAGGGTCACTGCCCGGTCTGCCAGACAGCCCGGGCGCACGTGCACCACGCGGGGAGCGGCCTGCGGATGCCGCTGATCGTGGTGGCGCTGATCGCCGTGCTCCTCCTGCTGGCCATACAGCTGCACTGATCCGTACCTGCCGGGCCTCGACGGTGCGTGATACCGGCCTGCGTCTTGCGCTAGGCCCGGCGCGTCGTTACAGACCCATGTCACTGACGTGACGCCCGCGGATGGATGAAACTCGGGGCGCCGGCGCTGCCGCGCGCCACGCCGGGGCCCCAAGTTTCGTCACAGGCCCTGGGTGCGAAGCCAGCGGATTTCCGCCTCGATGAACTCGTCGATCTCGCCGTCGAGTACCGCCGCGGTGTTCCCGGTCTCGACACCTGTCCGCAGATCCTTGATGTTCTGGTACGGATGCAGGACGTAGTTGCGGATCTGCGTGCCCCAGCTGCTCTTGTTCTCCCCGCGCAGCTCGGCCATCTTGGCTGCCTGCTCATCCCGCTTCCGCTCAAGCAGCTTGGCCTGCAACACCGCCAGGGCACTGGCGCGATTCTGGATCTGGCTCCGCTCGTTCTGGCAGGAGACCACGATCCCGGTCGGCAGATGCGTGATCCGGACAGCTGAGTCAGTGGTATTCACGCCCTGGCCGCCGGGGCCGCTCGACCGGAAGACGTCGACCCGCATCTCATCCTCGGGGATCTCAATATGGTCGGCTCGCTGGACGACGGGGATCACGTCCACGCCAGCGAATGACGTCTGCCTGCGTCCCTGGTTGTCGTATTTGGAGATGCGGACCATCCGGTGCGTGCCGTGCTCGCCGCGGAGCGTCCCGTAGGCATACGGGGCCTTGATCGCGAACGTCGTCGACTTGATCCCGGCCTCTTCCGCGTACGAGGTGTCGTAGATCTCGGTCTCATACCCGTGCCGCTCGGCCCAGCGCAGGTACATGCGCTGCAGGCCTTCCGCCCAGTCGGCCGCGTCGGCCCCGCCCGCCTGCGCGTTGATGGATATCAGCGCTTCACGGGAGTCGTACTCACCGGACAGCAGCGTACGGATCTCCAGCTGCTCGATCTCCCGGTGCAGCGCGGCGAGATCCCGCACGGCCTCGGCCTTGTATGCCTCGTCGTTCTCGTCCTCGGCCAGCTCGAACATCACCGAGGTGTCATCGAGCCGCCGGTGCAGGCGATCCAGCCGTGCGAGCTCGCTGTCGAGATAAGACAACCTGCGGGTGACTGCCTGTGCCTGCTCCTGGTCTTCCCAGAGCGCGGGGTCGCCGGCCCGGACGCGCAGGCCGTCAGCTTCCTTCCGCATGGTGTCCGGATCGAGAACGGACTCCACGCTGGCGAGCGTCGCCTTCAGTTCCGAGATTTCGCCGGCGCGGTCGGTTGCCATGGCGGAAAGCCTACGTCAGCTAGCCGACTGTCAGCTTCCGGCAGGCTCAAAGGCGCCGCTGCCAGGCCGGCTACTCGGGCAGCCTGCTGGCGGTCACCAGGGTCCGGATCGCGCGCACCGCCACGGACAGCGTCGCCACCGTGAACGCGTCGCTCTCCCAGATCTCGGTCAGCGTCTGCCCGGCCCGCCTTACCGCCGTGTCGTTCCGCTGCGCCCAGGCGGCGAGCCGCTGCTCCGGGCTGCCTGGGCCAGTCACCGTGAGCACGTCCATGGCCAGTGCGGCGTGCGCCGAGTAAAGGTCATCGCGCAGCGCTCCGCGCGCCATCGTGTTCCACCGGTCATCACGGGGCAGCGCCGTGATCCTGTCCCGCAGCCGGTTGATTTGCAGCCGGTCGGCCAGGTCGAAGTACACCTCGGCGGCCTCCTCGATGTCGCGGCCGGTGCCTGACGCGACGTCCACGATGTCGAAGGCCGAGTAGGCGGGGACCATGGCCGCGACCCAGTGGGCTAGGTCAGCGGGCACGCTGCGGGCGGTGAAGCTGTCCCTGCGCTGCTCGAACTCGGTCAGGTCACGGCCGACAAGCAGCTTGGGCAGCCCGGCCGCGACGGTCATCACGCCGTTGGCGAAGAAGCCAATCGTGGACTCGATGTCGAACGGCGGGCGGCGGCTGTGCAGCAGCCAGCGAGCGGCCCGCTCGGTCAGCTTGCGGCCCTCCAGCGCCATCACGATCTGGGTCGCGGTGTCGACCTTGCCGTCAAGTGCCTCGACATGCGCCCAGAAACCAGGCATGCCGAAGACATGCCTGGCCACCAGCCAGGCGCAAGCGATGTCAGGGACGGAGGCCCCGGTCTCCTCGTTCAGCCGGAAGGCGAAGGTGATCCCGGAGCGGTCCACCATATCGTTGACGACCTCGGTAGTGATGATCTCCCTATGCAGCCGATGGGAATCCATCAATCCCGAGTAGTGCTCCTGCAGCGGAGTCGGGAAGTAACTGACCAGCACGCGCCGGAGGTAGGCGTCGTCGGGCAGATCGGAGGCGAGCACCTCCTGCGCCGCCGAGATCTTCGTCTGCGCGAGTAGCACGGAGAACTCCGGCGTGGTGAGGCCCGTTCCGGCGGACCGGCGCTCGGCGATCTCCCGGTCGCCGGGCAGCACATCCAGCCTGCGATGAATCCGCCGGTCACGTTCCAGTTTGCGGATGTACCTGGCATGCACGTGCAGCATCGGCGCGGCCTGCGCGCGGGACGCTGCCAGGGTCCGGTTCTGGTGGTAGTTGTGCGCAAGAACCAGCGCGGCGACCTCGTCGGTCATCTCGTGCAGCAGCCGGTTACGGTCGGCGGCCTGCAGCTCGCCGGTCCGAACGACCCCATCGAGCAGGATCTTGATGTTGACCTCATGATCGGAGGTGTCTACGCCGGCTGAGTTGTCGATGAAGTCGGTGTTCACCAGGCCGCCGGCCAGCGCATACTCGATCCTGGCCGCCTGGGTCAGGCCAAGGTTGCCGCCCTCGGCCACAATCCTCGCACGCAACTCGGTCGCGTCCACCCGGACCGCGTCGTTAGACCGGTCATCCGCGTCGGCGTGTGATTGAGTGCTTGCCTTCACGTAGGTGCCGATGCCACCGTTCCAGAGCAGGTCCACGGGCGCCGACAGGATCGCGGAGATCAGCTGATCCGGCGTCTGGGAGGCCACGGATTCATCGATGCCGAGCGCGGCGCGCACCTCCGGCGACAATCGCACCGACTTGACGCCGCGCGGCCACACGCCGCCGCCCGGCGAGATGAGCGCCGTGTCATAGTCCGCCCAGGAGGACCTGGGCAAGGCGAACAGCCGCTCCCGCTCGGCGAAGCCTGTGGCCGGATCCGGGTCCGGGTCGACGAACACGTGCCGATGATCGAACGCGGCCACCAGCTTGATGTGCCTCGACTGCAGCATGCCGTTGCCGAACACGTCGCCGGACATGTCGCCGACGCCGACCACGGTGAAATCGCTCGTGCCGGTATCGATGCCGAGCGCCTGGAAGTGGAACTTCACCGATTCCCAGGCGCCGCGCGCGGTAATGCCCATCTTCTTGTGGTCGTACCCCGCGGAACCACCAGAAGCGAACGCGTCGCCCAGCCAGAACCCGTAGCTCGCGGCGATCTCGTTGGCCGTGTCCGAGAATGTCGCCGTGCCCTTGTCCGCGGCCACTACCAGGTACGGGTCGTCGCCGTCATGCCGGACCACCCGGGCCGGCACCCGCACCTGCCCCGCGTCGAGGTTGTCGGTGACGTCCAGCATTGCGGAGATAAACATCCGGTAGCAGGTCAGCACCTCGCCCAGGAATGCTTCCCGATCCGTCGGTTCGGGCAGCTGCTTGCAGACGAATCCGCCCTTGGCGCCGGACGGGACGATGACCGAGTTCTTGACCTCTTGCGCCTTGGCCAGGCCGAGGACTTCGGTGCGGAAATCTTCCGGCCGGTCTGACCAGCGGAGGCCGCCGCGCGCGACGTCACCGAACCGCAGATGCACGCCCTCGAACCTGGGCGAGTAGACGAACAGCTCAAACCGCGGCCGCGGCGCCGGCAGGTCAGGCACCTTGCCCGCGTCGAGCTTGGCCACGAAGTAGGGCCGCTCGGCGCTGGCCGCCGCCTTCTCCTGGAAGTAGTTCGTCCGCAGCGTGGCCCGGATCAGGCCCCAGTAGGCCCGCAGGATGCGGTCCTGGTCGAGGCTTGCGACATCATCGAGCTCGCCGCGGATTTCCTCGGCGATCGCCTCGCTCCGCTCACCCCCGCCCGCCTGCCGATCCGGGTCGAACCTGGACTCGAACAGGCGCACGAGCAGCCGGGTCACGGTCACGTTCGCGCGCAGTACCCGCTCGATATAGTCCTGGCTGAATGCGGTGCCCGTCTGGCGCAGGTACCTGGCGTACGCGCGCAGCACCATCACCTGCCGCCAGGTGAGATGCGCGTCGAGGACGAGGGCGTTGAACCCGTCGTCCTCGATCTGCCCGTGCCACAGGGCGGCCAGCGCGCCCTCCAGCAGGTCTTTCGCCGACTCCAGCGAGGCAGGAACGCGAGACCTGGTGGCCGGCGACGCCGGGCCGGCCACATCCTGGCCGGACCCGGCGGCGTCACCGGCGCCGCTCCTGCGCAGCCCGAAGTCATAGATCCAGAACGGCTTGGCGGTACCGGCCCCGGAGAACTCGTAGGGGTGCTCGTCCACCACGTCAACGCCCATGTGCTGGAGCCTGGGCAGCACGTCGGTGAGCGTGATCGGGGAGCCAGTCCGGTAGATCGTGAGCCGCCAGACCCGCCGGCTTGCCGCCCCGGCCGCGCTGGTCTGCTGATCGTGCTGCACCGGCACGCCGCCGACGAAGCCGACCGACTCCCAGAACTCGAAGGCGACGTCCTCCCCCGACCGTTGCAGCTCGAGAATCCTGGCCAGGTCACCAACGGCCGCAGCGGCCGGAACGTCCGTCTTGTAGGTATCGGGAATCGTGTCAGCGCACATGGCGAGCAGCGCGCGGGCCGATTGCGGGCCGAGCGACCTGGCCGCTTCCTCGGCCAGGTCGTCGTCCCACGACCTGACCACGGCGGCGAGCTCCTTCTCCAGCTCTGTTTCGCTCACCTGGGGCAGCATGCTGCCGCGCGCCGCCCTGACCACGATATGCAGCCTGGCGACCGACGATTCGCCGACCATCACGCTGTAACCGACCGAGATCCCGTTGAGCGCCCTGAGCAAGATCTCCTGCGCGCGCAGCCTGACCTTGGTCGTGTACTTGTCCCTCGGCAAGTAGACCAGGCATGACATGTACCGGCCGTAGATGTCCTTGCGCAGGAACAGCCGGGTCTGGGTGCGGTCACGCAGCCGGAGCACGCCGGCCGCTATCGGGGCGAGCTCGGGAACCGAGATCTGGAAGAGCTCCTCCCGCGGATAGTTCTCCAGGAACTCGGCGAGATCCTTGCCGTCATAGCTGTCGGCGGTCATGCCGAGGGCCTCAAGGACGCCGGCCAGCTTGCGTCGCAGCACCGGGATGCGGGTGATGCTCTCCGAGTAGGCGACGTGCGTGTACAGGCCGAGGAACCGGTATTCGCCCGCCACCTCGCCCGCATCGTCGACCCGCTTCACTGCGATGTAGTCGAGGTAGCTCGGCCGGTGCACGGTGGACAGCGAGTTCGCCTTGGTCAGGATCAGCCGCTGCGGATCCTTGGCTCTGGCCCGCACTTCTGGCGGCAGGGCGGCGAAGGAGGACGACCCCTGCCGGTCATGCCGCAGGATGCCGAGCCCGGTGCCGGCCACCGCGCACAGCATCATCCCGTCAGGACCGTCCGCAAGATCGTATTCACGGTAGCCGATGAAGGTGAAATGACCGTCGGCCAGCCAGCGCAGCCGCGCCTCGATCTCGGCGGGTGCCTCAGCCTGGGCAGCAGCCTCGGCCGACGTTGCCTTCTCCGACATCGCCAGGTCCTCTGCCAGCTGCACCGCCCTGGCCAGCATCCTGGGATAGTCCTCCACTGCCACCCGCACGTCACCCAGCACGCGCTGCAAGTGCCGGGTCAGGTCGGCGGCCTCGGCGTCGTCGGCAAGCACGCCGATCTCGATGTGCGTCCAGGACTCGGCGATCTCGTCGTGGGCCGCCGGTGACCCGTCGATAGGCCCGAGCACGCCGCGCAGCGTTCCTGTGACATCCCTGCGGACGCGCAGCTGCGGATGCACCACGCGCTGGGGGCTCAGGTCGTGCCTGGCCAGCTCCATCGTCACCGAGTCGACGAGGAACGGCATGTCGTCGGTGACGATATCGACCACTGACCCGGCGGGCTCAAGGGAAGCGTCCCCGGCCGGCCGGATCCGGACCAGCGCCCGGCCCTGCGGCCGGTGCGCGGCGAAGGTGGCCTGCTCGATGGCCACCGCAGCGACCCGCTGCGCCCCGGCCGAAGCGAGATCCTCGACCGCGACGTGCCGGTAATAGGCCTGCAGGTAATTCTGCAGGTCGCCAACCCCGGCGTCGCTGCTGGCCAGCCGCGCCCCCTCAGCCAGCAGGGCAAGCTTCTCGTCACCCGCGTGGTCCGCCATCGGTCCCACTCCTTCGTGTCCCGGCCTGGCCGCCGCGTCGCTCCGGCCCTTACAACCAATCTCGCAGTTCCCACAGCAGCGGGTAATAGCGCAGCGGCACTCGCTTGTGCAGGTATGGCGCACCGGTCGACCCGCCGGTGCCTGATTTCGTGCCGATCTGCCGCTCCACCATCTGGACGTGCCTGGCCCGCCAGAGACCCGCTATTTCATCATGGGTCAGCAGGTCCTCGGCCAGCTCCCAGAGATCGTCGTGACTCGCCCGGTTCCTGGCAATCGAGACGAGCGACCCGAGCACCTGATCGGCATCGGCGACCGGCAGCCCGCGCGAGGCGAGCAGGCTGAGATACGCATCCCAGAGCGACGGCTCCGCAAGCCGCCGGGCCAGCCGGTCGCGTTCGGCATCGGTCAAAGCCCGGAAGCGAGCGACATACCGCTTGTCCTTCGCCCCGGACAGAAACTCAAGCTCGCGGAACTGCACGGACTGGAATCCGCTGGCCGGCGCGAGTGCCGCGCGGAACTCAAGGAAATCCTGCGGCGTCATCGTTTCCAGCACGTCGATCTGGCTGACCAGCAGCCGCTCGATGACGTGCGCGCGGCGGAGCAGCTGCCTGGCCCGCCACGTCTGCGCCGCGGCCATGGCATCGCGGCCCGCCCCGAGCTCATACAGCAATTGCTGGAACCAGAGCTCGTACACCTGGTGCACAGTGATGAACAGCAGCTCGTCATGGGCCGGCGGGTCAGCCTGCGGCAGCTGCTGGGACAGCAACTCCGGCAGGCGGAGGTAGCTGCCGTAGGTCAGCAGGCCGCCCTCTTCGCCGAACCGGCGGTCCGGCGCTGAGCCAGCCCGGCCCGACGGCGCAGCCCCGCCCGACGGCCCGGTCACCGCGGTTCCCTGGGCGCGAAGAAGGCGAGCATCGCCGGGTTGGCCAGCGCATCCGGGTCGGCCGCGTCGGCGAGCGGCGTGCCCAGCAGAATCTTCCTGACCGGCACCTCGAGCTTCTTGCCGGACAGCGTCCGCGGGATGCCCGGCACCTGGTGGATCTCGTCAGGCACGTGCCGCGGCGACAGCTCGGCGCGAAGCTTCGCCCGGATCCGGGCGGTGAGGTCTTCGTCGAGCTCGCGGCCATCGGCCATCACGACGTACAGGATGAGCCTGCCGTCCTGGCCGAGCCGCCCGGTATCCACCACCAGGCTGTCGGCGATCTCCGGCAGCCGCTCCACGACGCGGTAGAACTCGCTGGTGCCCATCCGCACGCCGCCCCTGTTCAAGGTGGCGTCGGAGCGGCCGTAGATGACACAGCCACCGTCCGGCAGGATCATGATCCAGTCGCCGTGCCGCCACGCTCCCGGGTAGTCGGCGAAGTAACTGGCGCTGTATCGCTCGCCGCCGGGATCGTTCCAGAAGCCAACCGGCATCGACGGCATAGGCTGCGTAATAACCAATTCTCCTACCGCGCCGACGACCGGGTTGCCGTGCGGATCGTACGCCTCCACCTTCGCGCCGAGGCACCGGCAAGCGATCACGCCGGCCCGAACCGGGAGCAGCGGGCTCGGCCCGACGAACCCCGTGCACAGGTCGGTGCCGCCGGAGAACGACCCGAGCAGCAGAGCACTGCCCACCTCGGCATAGACCCAGCGGAAACCCTCCGGAGGGAGCGGGGACCCGGTGGATCCGATGCCGCGGAGTCTCGACAGGTCATGCTGCGCGGCGGGTTTCAGCCCCGCCTTGGCGCAGGCAAGCAGGTACGGCGCGCCGGTGCCGGCGTAAGTGACGCCGGTGTCCGCGACGAGCCGCCAGAGCGCGCCGGTGTCGGGATGGGTGGCGCTGCCGTCGTACAGCACCACCGTCGCGCCCGCGAGCAGCCCGCCTGCCAGGTAGTTCCACATCATCCAGCCAGTCGTGGTGTACCAGAAGAAGACGTCATCCGGGCCCAGGTCCTGGTGGAAGGCGAGCACCTTGAGGTGCTCGAGCACGATCCCGCCATGACCGTGCACGATCGGCTTGGGCAGCCCGGTCGTGCCGGAGGAATACAGCACCCATAGCGGATGGCTGAACGGGACTTCGGTGAACTCAGGCGGCACGGCCGCGTCGGC
>WNFC01010446.1_pt1 | contig 10303 bp, 12 predicted proteins | sample 5400541 | NCBI WGS metagenome assembly WNFC01 (sample SAMN13153342, study PRJNA577476) | soil metagenome | isolation source: 120 cm saprolite under Douglas fir tree site 2 hole 2 replicate 1 | place: USA:California | collected 2015-04-18 | reverse complement strand
TCGGCGCCTTGCGTGCTCCAGTTGTCCGCGCCGGTCACCAGGAGCACTTTCTCGTGCAGGGATAGCGCCGCGACGAGACCGGAGTTCGGCATGCTGCTGTTCATCAGCTCACCGGCTTGAGGTGCAGGATCGTGTTGAGGATGTACGGATTGCCCGGAATAGGGTTGTTGTACTGGTTATGCACGGTCGGCCAGCCGGTGTAGTGCCTGGTGCTGTATTCGTACCAGGCAGCGCCGTAGAGCAGCGGTATGACCGGCGCCTGGGTGGAGATGACCCGCTGCAGGGTGTTGAGCGCGGTCTGCTGCACTGACGGGTCGTTGGTGCCGGCGAACTGGGCGATGGCCTGCTGAGCCTCGGGGCTGCTGAACCTTCCGTAGTTGTTGCCGGCCGGCTTGCCGATCGGTGCCGACTGAGAGCTGTCGATCCAGTTCGTGAAGTAGTAGTACGGGTTGGGCCCCTGGTTGCTCCAGTGGATCATCGCGTCGAAGTTGCCAACCGGGTAGTCGGCGTACCACTGGGTGGCCTGGACGCCCTTGAACGAGACATCGAAGCCCAGGTCGTTCAGCTGGGTGGCGATGAGCTGGGCGCCGGTGGCGTAGTCGGTGTAGGCGGCCGGGTCCTCGATCGAGAACTTGATCGTCCTGCCGTGCTTCGTCCACTTGCCTTTGACCTTCGACCAGCCGTCGCCCTTCAGCAGCCTGGCGACTGCAGCCCGGTCGGAGGTGGGCTTGAGGTCGTTGGCGTAGGTGGGGGCGAGCAGTTTCTCATCTGTCGGCAGCAGCAGGCCGCTTGACGAGGTAGCCGGCGGCTCGTAGTTGGTCTCGCCCTGCACCGATAGCTGCCGCCTGTTGATGCCCGCGCTGATGGCGAGCCTGACCTTGGGATCGTTGAGCGGCGGCCTGGTGACGTTCAGCCAGAGCGTGACGACGTTGTTGGCCGAGAACCACGGCTGCTTCGAGGTCCAGGTGTGGAAGTCTGGACTCCGGTCGAGGAAGTTTGCCTGGACATTGCTGACGGCGTTGCCGGCGTAGTCAATCAGGCCGCCGGACAGGTCCGGGTTGGCCGTGTCGTTGCTGACGTAGTTCGGGAAGATGATCGACGGTACGTGGACCTTGCTGAGCTGCCAGTACTTCTTGTTCTTGGCAAGGGTGTACTTCTGCGCGGAGAACTGCGAGACCACATAGGGACCGGTGCCGACCGGTTTCGGGTCGGCGAAGGTCGCCGGGGCGGAGATCTTCTGCCAGATGTGCTGCGGGACGATGTACATCCCGCCGATTTGGAACAAGTTGGCGTACTCAGGCTGCTTGAAGGTCAGCACCGCCGTGGTCGGGTTGGGCGCCGTCGCGCTCAGCGGGACCGGGGGCGGGGAGCTGGGGGCCAGCGAGGGGTTGTTCTTCAGCAGGTTGAAGCTGAATGCCACGTCCCTGGCGGTCATCGGCTTGCCATCGCTGAACTTCACGCCTTTGCGAATCGTGAGCGTGAGGGTCTTGCCGCCGTCGGACCACTGGTAACCGGTGGCCAGCCACGGGATCGGCGGCTGCGCAGGCCGCATGATATTGAACATCAGCAGCGGCTCGTAGATCAGGGCCGTCGTGGCGTTGGAGTTGCCGAGCGACGTCGACACAAACGGGTTGAAGGACTGTGTGAAGGTCTGGCCGGCGTTACTGACGATGACCAGGGGCTGGCCCTTGGCCGTGCCCGGTGGGCCGCTCCCTGGTGAGCTGCTGCAGGCAGCCACGCCGATGGTCAGGGCGCCTGCCAGGACCAGGCTCTTCACGATCGGTAGGTTCATTACCTCGACTCCATTGTGCCCGGTCGGCTGTCGGCCGGACGGTTCTTGAGCGGGGCGCGCTGGGCGGCGGTCAGGTGCATCGCGTGCAGCCAGCACGCGCTGGCCTGTCCGGCGGCCACCTCGGCCGGGACCGGCACGGTGTCGGCGCAGATTCGCATGGCATGCGGGCAGCGCGGATGGAACCGGCAGCCGGGCGGCGGCGTGACCAGGTTGGGCGGCGCGCCGCGGCCTAGAAGCGACGGCGCCTGCGCGCGGTCGGGGTCGGGCGCCGCGCTGAGCAGCAGCTGGGTATACGGATGCTCGGGCTGGTCGGTCACCGTGCTCGCCGGGCCTGATTCGACGATCCGGCCGGCGTACATCACGGCGATCGTGTCCGCCAGGTACCTTGCCGACGCGATGTCGTGCGTCACGTAAACGATCGTCAGGCCGTCGCGCTCGCGCAGGTCGGCGAGCAGGTTGAGGACGCCAAGCCGGATCGAGACGTCCAACATGGAGACCGGCTCGTCGGCGAGCAAGACACTCGGCGCCACGGCGAGAGCGCGGGCGATCGCAACCCGCTGCCGCTGGCCACCCGACAGCTCGTGCGGATACTTGCCGGCGAACTGGTCAGTCGGCGTGAGCGCGACGCGTTCGAGCAGGTCGGCCACCGCCTGGTCAAGCCCTCGGCCCTGGCCGTCTGCAGCGGTGCCGCCGGGTCGGCCCGATCCGGTGATCCCGTGCAGCTTTAGCGGCCGGACCAGGTGATACCGCACGTCATGGATTGGGTTCAACGAGGCGAACGGGTCCTGGAGCACGAGCTGAACCTGGCGGGCGTAACTCCGGCGCACCCGCGAGCTTGCGGAGATCTCACGACCATCGAGCGCCAGGCGTCCGCTGGTCGGCTTGATCAGCCTGGCCAGCAGCTTGGCGAGCGTTGACTTGCCCGAGCCGCTCTCGCCGACGATCGCCGTGATGCTTCCGGCAGGCAACGTAAGCGATACATCGTCAACCGCGTGGACCACGGCGCGGCGGACGCTGAACCTGCCCGCGCCGATCGGGAAGTGCTTGGTCAGACCGCGGGCCTCGAGCAGCGGAACGCGGCCGGTCTCTGGCGCGGCCAGGGTCGGGCTGGGCCCGGTCATGATTGCCTCCGCACGACTGAGAGGGACCTGTCGGCGAGCTCAGGGGCCGGCGGTTCGGCGGCATTCAGCAGCCAGCACGCAGCTGCGTGATCCGCACCTGCGGCGGTGAATTTCGGCTCTTGCATCCTGCACTTGTCCATTACGTAGGGGCAACGAGGGTGGAAGACGCAGCCAGAAGGCAGCTGACGCAGATCAGGAGGCGAGCCCGCGATGCCGGTCATCTCCCGGCGCGGACCGTGCAGCGAGGGGAACGAGCGCAGCAAGCCGAGCGTGTACGGGTGGCGGGGCGCACGGTACAGCTCATCGGCCGGGGCCGTCTCCACGAGCCGGCCCGCATACATCACAGCGATCGTGTCGGCGATCTCGATCAATAGCGACAGGTCGTGCGTGATGAACAGGATCGAGAAGCCCAGCCGGTCCCGCAGCGACATCAGCTCCTCGATTATCTCCCGCTGAGTGACGACGTCGAGCGCAGTGGTTGGCTCATCCATGATCAGGATCTGGGGGTCAAGCGCGATCGCCATCGCGATCATGACGCGCTGCCGCATCCCGCCCGACAGCTCGTGCGGGTAGCTGCGCAAGCGGTCAGCCGGGATGCCGACCTGCTCGAGCAATTCCCCGGCCCTGGCCCTCCTGGCGGCCCGGTCAAGATCGGGGCGGTGTGCCTGGAGCACGTCGGTGAGCTGGGCGCCTACGGACATCACCGGGTTGAGCGCGTTCATGGCACTCTGCATCACCACGGCCAGATGGTTCCAGCGCAAACCCCGGAGCTCGCTCGCACCAGCCGCGAGGAGGTCACGGGTCGGGCCGGGATCCAGATGCAGCCGGACCGAGCCGCCGATGATGACTCCTGGCGGCCGCAGCAGCCGGGTCACGGCGTACGCGAGGGTCGACTTGCCGCTGCCGCTCTCGCCGGCCAGGCCGAGCACCTCGCCGCGGCGCAGCGTCAGGTCCGCTCCGGCAACGGCGTGCACGGCCGCCGGGCCGATTCCGTAATCCACGCACAGCCCGCGGACCTCGAGCAGCGGCTCGCCGGCCCGGCCCGACAGGGCACCAGCGTGGGTCGATTGGTCGGTAGCTGTCATATCCGCCTGCTCTCGTCTGGGCTGCGGAGCACCGGGGTGAGGCCGAGCGGCACGCGCCGCGGCAGACCAACCTGCCTGGCCTTCCGCCTGGTCAGCCCGGCCGCGCGCAGCCGCGGGTTGATGAACTCGTCGATGCCGAAGTTGAGCAGGGCAAGGGCCGTCCCGAACAGCCCGACCGCGACGCCAGGCGGCAGGAACCACCACCACTGGATATGCACCTGCTGTGCCGCCTGCGCGCTCTGGGCCCAGTAGAGCATCGTGCCCCAGCTCCAGTGCGCCACGCTGATCACGCCAAGGAACGACAGCGCCGTGTAGGCGCCGACCCCGTAGATGACCGTGAACAGGAATGATGTGGCCACGATCGGGGTGAGGTTGGGCAGGATCTCGAACAGCATGATCCGCCAGCCGCGCTCGCCGATGATCCGGGCGGACAGGACGTAGTCCCTGGATCGCATCGACAGCGTCTGAGCCCGCAGCACCCGCGCCCCGAACGCCCAGCCCGTGATGCTGACGACCAGGCCGATCAGAAGGTCGTTGGGGCTGGCTGTCTTGGACAGGAAACCGAAGATCACGATCAGCAGCGGCAACGCCGGAAGCACGAGGAAGACGTTGGCGAGCATCGAGAACAGGTCGTCGAGCAGGCCGCCGTAGTACCCGGCCGTCACCCCGAAGACGACCGCCAGGACGGTGGCGATCGCGCCCGCGATGAGCGCGACCAGGATCGTGCTCCGGCCGCCGACCAGCAACTGGGATAGCACGTCCTGCTGCACCTGGGTCGTCCCGAGCCAGTGCGCGGACGACGGCGGCTGCGGCAAGCCGGACATAGTGGACAGGCTTTTGCTTGGGTTCAGCGGCGCGATCCACGGGCCGATGATGGCGAGGATCGTGAAAAGCAGCGACAGTCCGAGGCCGATCCTGATCTTCGGTGACCGGGGCAGCTGCAGTATCCGGTTCTTGCGGTGCCGTCCAGGTTGCGGCGACAGGACCTGCTGGCCGGCCGCGACTGGCAGGCCAGTGCCGTCCGGGGCAGACCCGCCGATTCCGGCCGGACCGGCGCCCTTCGGGCCAGTGCCGTGCGGATCGGTGCTCAGCGGATCGGTGCCGAGGGCAGTGGACATTGGTCAGGCCTCCTGGCTGGTCCGGGGGTCGAGGATGGAGTACGTCACGTCGGCGATGAAGTTGGCCGCGAGCACCGCGAACGTGATGATCAGGAAGATGCCCTGGAGCAACGGATAGTCCTCGCTCGCGACCGCCTGGAGCATGATGAAGCCGACACCCGGGTAAGAGAAAACGATCTCGGTGAGCAGCGATCCGGAGACCACGAAGCCGATCGCGAGCGAGAACCCTGAGACGCTCGGCAGGATGGCGTTCCGGGCCGCGTACTGGATGACGCGCGGCTGGCTTAGTCCCTTTGCCCGGGCGATGAGGACGTAATCCTCATCCATCGTCGTCAGCATCATGTTCCGCATGCCGATGATCCAGCCCGCGACCGAGCCGACGACGATCGTGAGCGCCGGGAGTACGGCGTGCCCGAGCACGCTGGAGATGAAGGGCGCGTTGAAGCCTGGGTTGGTCAGCGTCGTGTTGTACCCGGAGTTCGTCGGGAACCAGCCCAGCTTGGTCGCGAACACCGCGACCATCAAGATCGCGACGAAGAAGTACGGCGCGGCCTGAAAGAACGTCATCGTTGGCAGCAGGTTGTCGAGCCAGCTTCCGCGCCTCCAGGCGGCGGCGATCCCGAGCAGTGTCCCGAGCACGAAGCTGATGATCGTGGCGAGGCCGACCAGGCCGATCGTCCACGGCAGTGCGGCGCGGATCACGCTGGTGACCGTCGACGGGTAGGCGCTGAACGAGATGCCCAGGTTGCCGTGCAGCAGCAGGTTCCAGTAGTGCAGGTACTGGCCCCACAGGCCAAGATTGGTGTTCAGCCCGTACTGGAGGTCGAGCGCCCTGATCGTCGCCGGCGTAACCCTGGACTGCATGTGACCGATCGCGGCCTGGACCGGGTTACCGGGCATGAGCCGCGGGATGAAGAAGTTCACTGTGATGGCGACGATGGCTGTCACGAGGTACAGCGCGGTCCGCCTGGCAAGCAGCCTCAACTTTTGGCTCCTTCGGGCGAGTCAGCGGGCGCGGGCCTCTGCCCGGGAACGGCGATGTCGGCGCCAGGCCGGCGATCAGCGGGTGCGTCCCGTTCGGCCGGAGCGGCCGAGTCACTCTTCGCCAGCAGCACGGAACGGGAGAGCTGTCCGGTCGGCGCGGTGACCGGCGGGCAGCCGCAGCTCGCCCGGCGCATCAGCCGCGTCGGCAAGACGATGTCGTGCTCGGCGGGTTCGTGGTTGCCGATCATGGATCGCAGCAGCTCGAACGCGGTAGCGCCGAGTTCGGCAATCGGCTGGCGGATGGTGGTCAGCTGCGGGCGCAAGTGGCGCGCGACCGGAATGTCGTCGAAGCCGGTGACGGCGATTTCCCCTGGCACGTCTATCCCGTGCTGGGCCAGCGCGTGCATGACGCCTAGCGCGGTCTGGTCATTGGCGCAGACGATGACGCGCGGCAGCCTGACACCGTCAGACAGCAGCCGGCTGACGACGTTCGCGCCGCCGGAGGCGAGGTAGTTGCCTTGCCACTGCGGCCCCTCCATGAGCAAGACGCCCGAGCTGGCCGCCTCCGCGGCGAGGGCGAGCCGGCGGGCGATGTTGTCAGGGCTGTCGGCATGGCCCGCCACGTAGGCCATCGTCAGGTAGCCGTGGTCATGGATCAGGTGCCTGGCAAGCTCGGTCATGCCGGTGCCGCTGTCGCTGCGGACGTTCGCCGTTGTCTGGGTGGCGACGCCGGCCATCGTGACAACCGGCACGTGCCGGGAGAGCTCGGCCAGCCGGCTTGGCTCGAGCACGCGGTCGTGCAGGACCAGGCCGTCGCTCTTGCGCGCCATCGTCATGATCCGCCGGTGCGCGTCATGCTCGTCGATGACGACCGAGCCGAGGAGGAGGTTGTAGCCTCCGCGCTGAGCGGCCACCTCGATGCCGCGGTTGATCACGTCGGTGAACTGCAGGCTCTCTTCTTCCTCAGGGAACGCGCCGTCGCCAGTCTCAACCCAGGGGACCCGTCGGAACACGACGCCGACAACTTCCTTGAGCCTGGCGCTCAGCGCCCTGGCTGCGCCGTCCGGGACGTACCCGAGCTCGGCGACCGCCCGGAGAACCCGGTCCCTGGTCTCCTGCCGCGGATTGCGGTGACCGTTGAGCACCCGGGAGACCGACGCGATCGAGACACCCGCGGCGCGCGCAACGTCGTAGATCGTGGGCGGCCCCTGAATGTTCGGCTGTGTGTCGGCCATCGGGCTCCTCGGGTGTCTCGCTGTCGCTGGCTCACTGGTAAGCGCTTACCGCAAGGCCAAGACAGCGGCTTGGGTGCCTGACTGAACACGGAGTCTGGCTCGCCGCCGACCGGAAAACGCTTACCGGGCGGTTGGAAGTAGTAACGCCTGCGGATCGAGGATTTCATTACCGCGACGAAAATGTTACATGACCGTAACATGCCATCGATGATGGCGATTGGCATCGGCGGTGCGGATGGCGGCCGTCGGCGGCCGACACCGCGCCACCCCGCAGGCCGTGGCGTCCACCCGGAAGGTGGTGTTCTCTCCGTGGGCGATAAACGGCAGCTCCGGATCGGCCAGGTGGTATGAGTCCAGTGCCCGCACGGCGAGACGGCGGATGCGCGCAACCTGCTGGCGGCTGGAGACCATGGCGCACTGTTCCACGCCGCCACAGCGCACGGCAACGACAAATTCTCCCGCTACTCGCGGTGGAGCGGCTGGCCGTTTGCGTGTCCATATGGCGGTCGCCGTGCCGGGGCGGCAAGGCCATCGCCGGTGCGGGGCCGCAGGTGTGAGGCGTGGCTCACGTCCTAGACCCGCGGGATCCGCTGCCTGCTGGCCCGGTCTTGGCTGTGCCGCTTTACGCGACACCGGCCTGGCGGCCGGGGCCGTGCCGTGGAGCTCATCCCGGGTGGCGCTGGATGTCCGCGCGGTGTCCTGGCGCGGCGGCTAGCTTGGCATCATCGGTGAGCAAGGGCAGTGCGAGTCGCTCGGCAAGGGCGACGTACATGGCGTCGTAGGCGGTGAGGTTGTCCCCTGAGCTCGAAGACTCGAGCCTGCAGTGGTTGCATGGGGTGGCGGGCGATCCGCAGACCAGCGTAGTCGGCGAGCATCTGCTCGGCCCGGTCGGGGGTAATGCGGACGTTCGGCTTGGCCGTGATTGTCAGGCCGCGGACGACGCTGGATATCTCGGCGTCAATCAGGGCCGGGGCGTGGACGGTCCGTGCGAGGCGCTGCCGGAGCAGGTCGTCGCCGTCGCGGCTGGAAAGTAGCCGGATGATGATCGAGCAGTCGACGATCATCGTCATCGGCGGCCATCCTGGGCGAAGGACCGCAGGTCATCGATGGTGTAACTGACCGGCTCGCGGGCAGCGATGCCGGCCATGACGTCCTCGACGGGCGGGAGCGCCGCCTCCTGGGTCAGCAGGTCCCGTAGGTACGCGGACAGGGACTGGCCGCGGGACTCCGCGCGGGCCTTAAGTGTGGCGACGACATCTTCCGGTAGATCGCGCACCTGGACGACCGTAGTACTCATGAACTAAGGATAGCCCGCTGCATGCGGAGTGCATGCGTCAACCCGCGATCGTCGTAGCACGCGAAGCTAGGCCGGCCTGCTCGAGCCTTTCCCAGGACGAATCGGATGGCCACGGTGGCCAGGGATCAGGGAGGGTCGGCTCGTGCGCACGCCGGCACACCCGCGCTCACGGTCATCAAGGTCGGGCCCGGGCAGCCAGGCGCCTTGGGAGACAGGATTGCGAGTTCGACGAGCGACCGGTCGAGGTCCACGTGCCCGAAGGCATGCTGGACGATGTCGGTGATGGCGCCGAGATCGATGTCGTCCCACGACGGCGGATCGGCCTGGATCCGCGGCACGCCGAGGGCTCCGCCGGCCTCGGGATCGGCGAGCAGGTCCGGTGCCGTACGCGCGACAGCGAGGTCGGGGTAACGGCCTGCGACGACATCTTCCGCGTGCTCTGCCGCAGTGACAATGGCGCTGCCGGCCAGTTCACCGATCACCGCCGCGATCGTTGAGTGCCGGGCCGTTGCCAGCTCAGCCAGCCGCCAGCAGGGCAGGTAGAGCGCGATCTCCAGGCCAAGCGAGCCAGCGTTGACGGCGGCGAACCGGTCAGGGCGGGGTGCCTGGAACTCGAGCGGATCCCAGTTGATGACGAAGACCCGCACTGCGGCGGCCATCCTGGCCCCGCCCTCGGGACTGGCCGGTCCAGGTGACGCTCAGCTCCAGCAGCCGCTTGTCGGTGACTGGGGCCGCGGCCAGCAGTCGCGCGGTATCGCCGGGCAGGCCGTTCAGCAGTTCGCCGGGCACGCCGTCCACGGCCTTGACTGTAACGCGATCCGGCGCGCTGCTGCGGCCGCCAGAGCCAGAGCGCATGGCCCAGATCGCCCGCAGCAGAGGGCTCGCCAGCCACTCGCCGCAGCACGGCTTCGCAAATTGTCGGCACGATCTGCCACTTTGACCGCATGAGGGCACCGGACTTACCGCTCCCGCACGAGCCATTCACCGTGGACCACCTGGATCGGTGGTCTATGGGCGCCGAGCGGGTGGAGGTATGCGACGGCGAGGTCATCTGGCGTGGCGGCTTCGACGAGCGACGGCCCAGAGGCGGCATGACTTCAGAGACCTCGCCGGGGCTGTCGGGCGAAGCCCGCCGAAACCCGGCCGCAGGGATCGGCTTCGGCGGGCTGACCGCAGGCGCGCAGCGCGTGGCGGACGTCGCCCGTCACATCTCGAGAATCTCGCCTACCTCGACCTGACCGCCGGCACGCAGCCCAGGGCAGCCTTGCGCGAGCTGCACGGCCGAGTCCACGCTGTCCGCGTTGACCACTACGTATCCGGACAGAGCGTCCGGATACGGGCTCGAGCCATTGGCACCTACCATGGTGGCCCGGCTGACCCGGTTCCCGAAGTCGGCGACGGCTCCGCCCAGCTCGCCAAACCACGCCCCCCAGGCCTCCTCCTCGCCTGGAGTGGCAGCTCGATCTGGATCGTTCCTGAAAGCGAACACGTATTTGGGCATGAGCTGCTCCTCCCTACCATCCACCGGCACACCATCGGTGCCGCTACTCATCTCGACGGATGGCGGCGTACGGAATCGACACTCGCGCCGGTCGTCGTTCGCCTCAGACGTCGCCAGCGATCTGCACTATCAGTCCCAGCTGCACTTGCTTGCCCTGCCGAACGTGAAGG
>WNFC01010445.1_pt1 | contig 10304 bp, 9 predicted proteins | sample 5400541 | NCBI WGS metagenome assembly WNFC01 (sample SAMN13153342, study PRJNA577476) | soil metagenome | isolation source: 120 cm saprolite under Douglas fir tree site 2 hole 2 replicate 1 | place: USA:California | collected 2015-04-18 | reverse complement strand
CACTCGCGGAGTGCAGACCACCGCGCTCGATTTGGTGTCCGCGGGATACGACCCCGTGCGCGCGCAGACCTTTCAAGACGCGCTGCTCGAGCGCATCCATGCGCTGCCCGGCGCGGAATCCGCAGCATTCGCGCGCATGACGCCTCTGAGCTACGTTAGTTCTTCCGAAACGCCGATCGTCATCGACGGCTATCAGCCTCCGCCGGAAGAATCGCCCGTGGTGGAGTACAACGAAGTCGGCCCGAACTATTTCGTCACCCTGGGGATTCCGCTGGTCGAGGGACGCGAATTCACGCGCGCGGACGACGAGAAGGCCGCGCTGGTGGCAATGGTAAATGAAACCATGGCCAATCGCTACTGGAAAGGCCGCAACACCATCGGCGAACGCTTGCAAGTCAAGGGACGATGGATGCGAGTGGTGGGCGTGGCGAAGGACTCCAAGTATTCGAGCGTGCGCGAAAATCCCAAGCCGTTCTTCTTTCTTCCGCTGCGCCAGAACAATCGCCGCGGCAGTGCCCTCTTTGTGCGCACGCCGCTGACTCCGGAGGTGATGGGCGCGGCGATTGCGCGCGACGTGCGTGCGCTGGACGCTAATCTCGCGCCCTACGAAGTGATCACCTTGCAGGAAGAACTCGAGCGCTCCACGTCGCCGCAAATGGTGGCGGTGACCTTAGTCGCCATTTTGGGTGGCTTGGCGCTGCTGCTCGCGGCCGTCGGGCTCTACGGCGTGATGTCCTACGCCGTGTCGCAAAGCACGCGCGAACTCGGCCTGCGCATGGCGCTCGGCGCCAGCACATCGAATCTGCTGCGCTTCGTGCTCTCGCGCGGCCTCGCGCTCACCGGCGCAGGCGTCCTGCTCGGAGCCGCCGCCGCACTGCTCCTGACGCGCCTGCTCGGCAATCTGCTGTACAAAGTCAGCCCGCGCGATCCACTTACGTTTGGCTCCGCCCTCGCGGTAATGATGCTGGTCTCCGTCGCCGCATGCTTCCTCCCCGCCTGGCGCGCCACGCGGACCGATCCGGCCCGCGCGTTGAGGGAGTGACTCCCGCATTCGAATCCGCGCGCGATTCGATGATGATCAACAGATTATTCGGGGAGGCTAACTCAAATCGGCGATTTTTTTGTCGAGGTGGGTGAGGGCGGCTTCAAGAGATTTGCGATGGTGGGGATGAGTGGCGGAAGCGAGATCGTTGGCGATGCGGGTACGCGAGAGTTGCAAATCCTTTCGCGATTGCTCGCGCATGAGCTGTTCGGGAGTTTTGGGCCCCGAACTTGTTTTGTGCTTCGGAGCTTCGGCAGCTTCCACCTGCGATTCGACGTCCTTGCTTTCCCAGCCGCGTGCCATGCCTAGAGTGTGACACAATTTCGGCACAGAGTTAGTGATTCAATTGGGAAAGTTGCGAAAGCAAAATCAGGCTCCGGCGGCGCGGCGCTGAGGTAGAACGGGGAGAGCGGGCCGCATGACGCTCTGGATGGTGGACTCGGCAACGCGCGCGAGATGTTCGGCGAAAACACCACGATAGAGAAAAGCGGCGGTTTTGTTAGCGCAGTTGATGCGCAGAAACCAGCGACCATGGCATTCCTCGGCGCGCGCTGAGGTGATTTCGCCGACGGGAATCTCCAAACAGGATTGTAGATCCGAGTCGAGCACCCAAACATGATCGGCGCCGACGAAAAGTTGCGCGGCAAACGACGGCGAATCTCCCACCTTGAAGCGTCCGCCATTGACGACAATGAGAGCTCCCAGTCCGCGGGCCTTGTCGCCGGGGCCGGTAAAAGACTTGGCAGGAGGAAGAAGAATGGCGCTGACGAACATGGTCAGACCAAGGATGGCCGGAACATAGCTGCTCCAGGCGCCCAGAGGAAAGATGACCAGCGTGGCGCCGGCAATCGCCAGGAAAATGCGAAAGAGCATCCAAGAGCGCGGGTTGCGGCGCAGATGCAATATCTTGGGGATAAGCAACACCAGGACGAACAAAGCTCCGACCGCAAGATGGCGGAGCTTCTTGCCGAAACTGTCGGGCTGCGCAAGCACCGGAGTGGAGGTCGCGCTCATCTTTGATATGTCATCATCGATCTTTCATAATCGATCTTTCAACGCTGTCTCATGGCAGCAGGCCGCCGATTTCGCGCATGCGTGCAAAGGCGCGCCGCACGTGAGGAATGGTGATGGAGCCGCCGACGATCAGCGCGACGTTGAGCGCATCGATCACTTCCTCGCGTTTCCAGCCTTCCTCGCCGCAGCGGACCAGGTGATAGGTGATGCAGTCATCGCAGCGCAGCACGGTGGAGGCCACCAGTCCGAGTAATTCTTTCTGCTTGGTGCCGAGCGGGCCGGGTTCGTAAGCCTGGTGGTCGAGAGCGAAGAAGCGCTTGATGCCGAGGTGGCCGCAGCCGAGGATTTCTTCGTTGAGGTCAGCGCGAAATTTCTGAAAATCTTCCAGGCGATCGGCCATGAGTTCTCCCAGAATTGAGCCTTGCTCTCGTCCGCAACCGCGCAGCTATTATGAACCAAGTGGGGCTACTTCGGCAGGACGCGACCGGGACGCGCGCCGGTTGGCTTACCTATATCCCACACCAAGGTGCCATTCACAAAGACCTTTTCAATCCCTAACGGTAACTCGAACGGCTTGGCAAAGGTCGAGCGGTCGATGACGGTCTCGGGGTTGAAGAGAACCAGGTCCGCAAAGGCGCCTTCGCGAATGACCCCACGATCTTTCCAGCCGAGGCGCTCCGCAGGCAGCAAAGTCATCTTATAAATCGCTTCGGGGAGCGTCAGCCAATGTTTCTCACGCACGTACACGCCCAGAACACGGGGAAATGTTCCCGCGCCTCGCGGGTGCCGCGAACCGATACCACCGTCGCTGGCCACCATGACCCACGATTCTTGATAGAACGCTTTGATATCGCTCTCGATCATGGACTTGCCAATAACTTCTGCTTCGGTGTTGGCGGCGTCGCCCTCGCGAATGATCTGGATGTACATCTGAACTGGTGAAACCCCGCGCTGGGCGGCGAGTTCCGCGAGGGTGTGCGATGCGTACTCGGGATGCGGCTTGAATTGCGTGATGGTGAGAGTGTCGGCGCCGCCGGTGTCCGCAAGAGCTTTCTCGACGCTCTGCGGATTCTCGTATTGCTTGTCGGGCATGATGACCTTGATATTCGACTGCCACGCGTCATAGGGATAGCAATCGGCGAAAAGATCCACTCCGCGCGTTCGCGCAGAACGAATGGCGCGAATATAGTCCGGGGCTTTGCCCCAAACGCCGACGGTGCTGACCTTGATGTGCGAATGCTCGACGGGGACGCGGGCGTGTTCAGCAATGGTAATTTCCTCGTCGAGCGCTGAAAAACTTTTGTTGCCTTCGTCACGGATGTGGGTCATGTAGAAACCACGGTGTTGCGCTGCGGCGCGCGCCAAAGCGACGAGTTCTTCCGTTGTGCTGTAGCTGCCGACTTCGTACTCGAGGCCGCTGGAGAGGCCGAGCGTGCCTTCAAGCATGGCTTGATCGACGAGTCGCGCCATCTTTTCGACTTCGGCCGGAGTTGCCGCTCGCTGAAAATCCTTTCCCATCACCTGCTCGCGCACGGTGGCATGGCCAACGAGCATTCCGAGATTCAGCGCTGGGGGAGATTTCCGGCGGGCTTCGAGCCACGCTCCTACTGGCCAGGGCGAATCGCCATCTGGGCCAAGAATGACCGTGGTGATGCCTTGAGCGACTTGGGATTCGGCCAAAGGATCGGTTTCAAGACCTTCGGTCGAGTGATTGTGAATGTCGATAAAGCCGGGAGCGAGGACCAATCCACGCGCGTTAATGACGCGCTCGCCAGATTTCGGTTTAAAGCGGCCAATTCGGGTGATGCGGTCTCCTTCGACCCGCACGTTTCCTGAGCGCAGAGGCGTTCCGGAACCATCGGCAATCTGGGCCTCGATAATGACCACCGAAGACTGTCCGGCTTGCGCCTCCAGAGCAGGCGGGCGGAGGATCAAAACAAGGAATAGCGTTAGGGCTAAGAATTTGAAACGTCGATTCATCGAGCATCTCCAATCCATCTTGCGGGCCCATGCGGAAAGGCATCGATCCCCGAGTGTGGCGCACGCTGTCTTGCGCGTTGCAAGCGACGGCTCATTCCGGCAAAGCCGCTAAGGCTTTCTCCGCGAGTCCTTTTGCTCCGGGCTTGCCGGCGAGAACAAGTTCTGCCCACTCTGCGCCAACTTTCGAGAGGCGGACGGCTTCGCTGGTAAGCGATTCAGGTCCGCCGGAATCCGCATTGCCAAAGAAAATGCGCTTCATCGGATGGGAGGCGGCCAGCCGATTCTTGGTGTAATGGCCGGGGACGGCCATGAACATCGGATGGCCGCGGCGGTAGATGCGCACTTCCACCGGGTCAACATTGAATTCGGGAAGCAGCTTTTGAAAATCGGTGAGAACCAGGGCGGCAAGGGACTTACAGCGGTTTTCTTCGAGAAGTGTGGATCGCTGGAACTCGCGCAATGGCGTGTAGAAAGAAAGAATGTTGTACTTTTGCTTGTAGCCAGGATCGTTGCGGATGGTCCAGTCGGCGACGATGAAATCCGTGAAGGTACTTCCGGGGCACCAATTGTCGTAGCCGCGATTGTAGACCGGTTTATCGAAGATGACGTTCACGACGGGATAGGGCGCATAACGGTAGCGGCGCATCGCGGTTTTCTGTTCAGAGGGCAAGCCCATGACGATGCGCGAGGTGATGTGCTTTGGCGTGCACATCAAAACAACCGTTGCGGCAACGGTAATGAGTTTTTCCTGATGGAGATAGGTCACACGCACTGCCTTTTTGTCTTGAACGACCGCGACGACGGCAGCATTGTCCAGCATGCGTTCTTGGTATTTCGGCGACAGAACTTCGACTAGTTTGTGCGTGATACAGCCAAGGCCGCCGGGAAGAATCGCGCGGTTGGCGTCGCCACCGCTGATGAGATCCTGCGCGTTGCCGATCCCGACAAGGGCGGAGCTTTCCTCCGTGGCCGCGCCCCAATTCGAAGGGCCAAAGGCGTCCCACCATTGCTGAACTTCCCGAGCGTAAGCGGAGGTGAAATTTGAGAAGGGCTGCGCGTCGAGTTCGGCCATTTTTTCGCTGACGTTGATTTTCATCATGTCGTCGCGAAATTTCTTAAAGCTTTCGCGCACTTCTTTCGGATAGGGAAGCTGGCCGAGGCCGGTCTTCCAGGTATCGGGGATGTAGGCCTTGTTGACGATGGTGGGATCGGGCATGTTGACAAAAGGCAGTTTCAGGCCGATTTCGGAAGCAAGCTGATCGCCTTCATCGCCGTGATAGGCGTAGGCCGAGCCTGTGCCATAGACCTGGCCACGGAATTCTTCCTGCAAGGCGTTGCCGCCGAACTGAGGCTCTTTTTCGAGGAGGAGCCAATCCTTGCCGCGCAGAAAATAGGCGGCAGAGAGGCCTGCAATGCCGCCGCCGACGATGACAATATCGGCCTTGTGCATGGCGTCCGGGCGTTCGAACGAATGGCCGTCGCGAACTTGGTGGCAGACTCCAAAATGTTCACCGTGAACGAGGGTGGCGGCACGTGATTTTGAGTCCGGCGCGGCGAGAAGGGTTTCATCGATGGGACAGCCGGCGGCGACGGAACCAGCAACGACGAACTTAATGAAATCGCGGCGCGACGACGCCATGAATCCTCCTAGGGTCTTTCGAGAAGTTCTTGAGAGTTGGCGCCGAGGCCGCGCGTACGCACTCGGTACCAGACAATGATGAGGGCCACGGAGACGGCAAAAATCAGAGTGGAGACGGCGTTGATCTCCGGCGTGATGCCGCGGCGCAGACGGCCCCAGATTTCGAGAGGCAGAGTATTGTCCCGGCCGATGAGGAAAAAAGTGACGGCGATCTCGTCCATGGAGAGGGTGAAGATGAGCAGACCGGCGGCGATCAACGACAATTTGAGATTTGGCAGAGTGACGCGCCAGAAGGTCTGCCACGGTGTTGCGCCCAGGTCCAGCGAAGCCTCTTCCTGAGCGCGGTCCATTTTTTGAAGGCCAGCGAAGAGCTCTGTGGCAGCTACGGAAATGAGAGCGGTGCCGTGGCCGAGAAAAACGGTGAACAAACTGAGCTGCGCACCTGCGAAGACGGCAAACATCAACAAGGAAAGACCGGTGATGATGCCAGGGAGAATCAGCGGCAAGAGCACCAGTCGGCGGAAGAGCGCTTTTCCTGGAAAAGTCGCACGATCGAGCGCCAGGGCGGCCAAAAGACCGAGAGCAAGAGAGAGGACCACGCTCCCTGCGGCGACGATCAGGCTGTTCAGGACGGCATCCCAGATGGGGCCGTCGGCGAAAAGCTGGCGGTACCAATCGATTGTAAGATGCCGTGGCGGGAATCCACCGACGCCGTCGCGATTGAAGGAATAAAGAATGAGGACAACGATGGGCAGATAGATAAAGACAAAGACGAGCGCTGCATAAATGGCGAGCAGGGGAGCACGGCGAGCTGGCGCGTGGCCGCTCATTTGAAGGACCACCGTCTTTCCAAACGTTCGCTGAGGAAGAGCAGCGAGATGGTGATGATCAGGATGCACACGGAAATCGCCGCACCGAGCGGCCAATCGTAAGCCGCGCCGAAGAGGCTCTGCACTACGTTGGCGATCATGGTGCCGGAAGCGCCGCCGACAAGCAGTGGCGCGAGGAAATCTCCGAGCGAAAGAACGAAAGCGAAGGTGGCCCCGGCGAGCAGGCCGGGAATCGAAAGGGGCAGAATGACGCGCAGAAATGTTTGAGCCGAGCTGGCACCGAGGTCCTGCGAGGCTTCGACGAGAGAGCGAGGAATGTGCTCGAGCGCGGCGTAAATGGGCAGAAAAACAAATGGTGTGTAAATGTGTGTGAGCATGAGCACGACGGCGAACGGGCTGTAGAGAAGGAAAGCGACGGGCTCATGGGTGAGATGCAGGTATTGCAAGAAGCCATTCAGCACGCCTTCGCTACCGAGAATGGTTTTCCAGGCATAACCGCGGACCAGGTAGCTCACCCACAACGGCACGATGACAAGCTGGTAGAGCAAATCTTTGCGAGCGCCAGCATGGAACGAGAGGTAGTAAGCCAGCGGATAGCCGAGAAGAAGCGAGCACAGTGTCACCAATGCGGCGATGCGCATGGTGCGGAAAAGAACTCCCGCGTACACGGGATTCGACAAGAGTGTACGGTAATTGCTCAGGTTCCATTCGTGGACCACAAATCCTTCGCGCACGGCCCAGAGGCTGTGCGCGAGCATCAGTGCGTAGGGAAGCAGGAGGAACACACCGACCCACAGCAGCGGCGGAAGCGAAACAATCGACTTGTAGGCGCGTGAGTACATGAGCTGCAGCGAAAGCGATTACTCCCGCACGCGGATGGCGTCCTCGCTTGAAAAAACAAATTCGTGTTCGCCAGACATCGGCCCTCGCGCGGAAATACGTACGCGCAGCACTTGGCCGTCGCCGCAATCCAATTCAAGCAATTCGGTCGCGCCCGAATAGGTCTGCTGGCGGATGTTCCCCTTGAATCTCACGTGCGATACCTGCGTCTCCGCGTCCATGCCGTGTTTGATGCATTCCGGTCGCAGTGAAAAAGTCGCGGGGCCGTCCGGGCCAACAACGGGGAAGATTCGAATCGTTCCGCAGGTTGCCGATCCACCGCGAACTTCACCGCGAAGCAGATTGGTCTGGCCGATGAACTGTGCGGTGTACGCCGTGGCGGGATGCGCATAGATCTCGCGTGCGGAAGCGACTTGCTCCAGCGCGCCATCGCGCAACAGAGCAATGCGGTCGGAAAGCGCCATGGCTTCTTCCTGATCGTGGGTGACAAAAAGAAAGGTGATGCCGATCTCGCGCTGCAGGGCCTTCAATTCGCCCTCCATCTCTTTGCGAAGATTGGCATCGAGCGCGGAAAGCGGCTCATCGAGCAAGAGAAGTTGCGGTCGGTTAATCAGCGCTCGCGCGAGGGCGATTCGTTGCTGCTGGCCACCGCTTAATTTGGAGGGGCGGGAATCGGCGTATTCCTGCATCTTCACCATGCGCAAAGCTTCCTCCACGCGGCCGCCGATCTTTGTGGCGGAAGTTTTCTTGACCCGCAGACCGTAGGCGACGTTCTCGCGCACACTCAGATGAGGAAATAGCGCGTAGTGCTGGAACACGGTGTTCACGCGGCGCCTGTAAGGTGGAAGCGGGTCCAGCCGTTCTCCGCTCATCCAAATTTCTCCCGCCGTGGGCTGCTCGAATCCGGCGATCAGACGAAGAAGAGTGGTTTTGCCGGAACCGCTTTCACCGAGCAGCGTAAGAAATTCACCCGAGGCGATATTCAGCGATATCCTTTTCAACACATCGCGCGCACCGAAGCGTTTGGCCACGCCGCGCACTTCGAGGAGTGTTCCCGGCGCGGCCGAGAGCTCATGCTGCGCGTTCACGGCGGACGAACTCACTGAGCGGCTTTGACCTCATTCCAAATTTCGTTGTACTTCGCCCGGCGAGCAACATCCTGCCAGAAATAAATCCGCCGCATGTACGCATCGGGATTATCGAGGTGCAGCCCCTTGATTTCGTCAGCAGTGAGAAACTGGGAAGCGCCAGGATTCGCGGGAGTGTAGTGGGTCACGTCGGTAATTTTCTTCTGGGTCTGCGCCTCGATCATGTATTCCAAGAATTCCGTGGCAAGTTCTTTCCGCGAGCTCGCGGCGGAAATCATCAGGTGATCAATCCAGCCGGTGGTGTTTTCCCTCGGAATGGTTTCGCCAATAGGAAAATGAAGCTGGCGCAGTTGATTGGTCATCAGCGGCCAGCCCATGGCGGCCACCACTTCATGGTTTTGAAAAAGATTTGTGAGTTCGCCGCCGGTAGCCCACATTTTGCGAATGTTGGGTTTCAATTCGATCAGTTTTTTCTTAACGGCGGCGAGTTGATCGTCACTCAGATTATAGAGTTGCGACGGGTCGGGTTTGTCGTAACCAAGAACCTGCGCGGCCATATAGACGGTGGAAAGATCGTCCCAAACAGACAACTTTCCTTTGTATTTCGGATCCCAGAAGACCGCCCACGAATCCGGGGGCTGGGCGAACGCGGTGGTGTCATAGAGCAACGGGTCCGGCCCCCACATGAACGGGACGCCGTATACTTGTCCGTTTGCTTTCACCAGCGGCAGTTCCCGGAGTCTCGCTGTGAGCTGCGAGTAAACCGGCAATTTGGAGAGATCGAGCGGCGCAGCCAGACCCGTGCGCGCGATGGAGGCAGCCACGTCGCTCGAAGGCGAAATGACGTCGTAGTTTGCCGCACTGCCGCCGCGCAGCTTGGCGACCAGTTCGTCGCTTGAGCCCATATAGGACGCGCTGACCTTGCAGTGATGACTCTCCTCGAAGGCATGTATGAAGGAGGGATCGGCGTAGCCTTCCCAGACCAGCAGGCTCAGCGATTCTTCTTTTTTCTTGCAGGCACCGCATGCCACGGCGATGGTCAGAATTCCCAGAAGAATCGCGCGCGATCTCATTGCTCCTCCCGGCTACTTTGAATCCGCTTGATAGACCAGCCGCCCGCCCACGATGGTGGTGACAACCCTGGTGGCTCCAATCTTATGCGCATCTATTTCGAAGATATTCTCCGATAGGATGATGAGGTCCGCGAGCTTACCGATCTCGATCGAACCCTCTGATTTTTCGCGGCGGCCGGCAAACGCCGCTCCGAGCGTATAGCCTTCTATCACCTGTGCCACAGTCAATCGCTGCCCGGGGACAAAACCTGCTTCAGGTAGACCTTCAGACGTCTGGCGCGTAACAGCGGTCTGCACCCCTTCCCACGGATTCAGCGTAACAACAGGCCAATCGCTGCCGAATGCCAGGCGGCCGCCTGCATCAGAGATACTTTTCCAGGCCCACGCGCGGGAAGCGCGATCGGGGCCGGCATTCCGCGCCCAGACGTCCAACGCATTTGTATCCGGGTAAGAATGGAGCGGCTGCATGCTGGCGATGACCCCGAGCTTGCCGAACCGCGGAATGTCGGAAGTGGCGATGGTTTCAATGTGTTCGATGCGTGGCCGGCGATCGCGAGTGTTGTTCCGCGTTTCAGCATTTTCATAGGCATCCAAGGCAGTCCGCACTCCATAGTCGCCGATCGCATGCGTGAAAAGCTGCAAACCGCGCTTGTCCAGCTCCGCGACCGCTGCCTTATATTTTGATGGCTCCCAGAAAAGCTTGCCTCTCAAAGAGGGATCGTCGCCGTAGGGCTCGAGCATTGCCGCGGTGTGGGATTCGACGACGCCGTCCACCATGAACTTGACGGCGCCGGCGTC
>WNFC01010440.1_pt1 | contig 10305 bp, 12 predicted proteins | sample 5400541 | NCBI WGS metagenome assembly WNFC01 (sample SAMN13153342, study PRJNA577476) | soil metagenome | isolation source: 120 cm saprolite under Douglas fir tree site 2 hole 2 replicate 1 | place: USA:California | collected 2015-04-18 | reverse complement strand
TAACGCAGCAGATTTCTCCAGTAAGGATCTTGACCAGCGAAATGGTGCTGGCGGAAGTCCTTAACAGTTTTAGCGATGGTGGCCCGTTGCGCCATGCTGTTGGCGGCATGGTCCAGAAACTCAGCAGCAATTCGGATGTAGTCATCGTTCCGCAGACATCGGAACAATTTGAGACCGCGCTGCGGCGCTACAAGCAAGCGGCGGATAAGAGTTGGAGCCTGACCGATTGCGCGAGCTTTCAGGTGATGGAAGCGGAGCAGATTCAAGCGGCGTTGACGCATGACCAGCACTTTGCGCAAGCGGGATTTGAAACGTTGCTGCGCTGAGGGGAGTTCTTGCGCGGTTCGGGCGAGGCACCACGCGCAAAAACGACGCCCGCGGCACCCGGCGTTCAAGCGGAACGACGGCGCGGTTGCCGATGTTGGAGGCGTTACCGTGAAAGGCGAGGAAAGTGAATCTCGCCTGTCACCAGGGATCCACCACGCGTGGAGCTTGACACCGTCAGAGGCCGTGATCCAAACGTCTTCCACATTCAAACCACGAGGATGCCACTCGCCGTCGAGGCGCCCGGGATAGTTCGGGAAGAAGATCAGGCGCGACTCGAACACGCGGACGAGTGCCAGGACCAAGAGATAGGCGACAACAATGGTGAGAAAGTAGCTCAATAGACGATGGTGGAAAGGTTTTCTTGAAGCATTAGGGGTCCATTGCGTTAATTAATCAGAGATTAGTTTAACCAGAGCGGGAAAGTAAATGCGCAAGTATCCACGGTTCTTTGTGCCCCGGCGGGTGGGGCAGGCTTCTGAATTGGGTGGTGCACCCTTTGGGTTTTGTTTTTCAAAGGACGCGGCTTTTAGCTTTTCCCCGAAATCCCCGCGATGGCGCTGCCTTCTTCCTGCGTAACGCGGCGCGGCTGGATCGGACTTCGAAGCGCACGCCTTCCGCTTGCTGCAAACAGGCAACGATCTCAAACAAGTTGCGCGCCTGAGGGTTTCCACGGGGGCCGAGCATCCGCATGAGACTTTTCGCTGAGCGATGGGTAACGTCGCTCAGTTTCGTAAATCCAACTGTGGCGTTGATGAAATCGCGCAGTATGATCTTGCCGGTTTGCACGTCACCGGAAAGAAAGTTCTCGATTCCTTCCCGGAGAAGCGCCTTGCGGAAACCAGGATCACGTTTTACGCGCGCCCGGATGGTTTCCTTGAAATCTCGTGTCAGAGCCATTGTAGTCACCTTCCTGTCCTTTTTCGTTGCTTGTAGTCCTGCCACCTAGCCAGTGCCGTGGCGATGTCTTCCTGCTGACGTTTTTTCGTCCCGCCGCCAACTAGGATTACAAGCCGGTCGCCATCTTTGCTGCAGTAAATCCGGTAGCCCGGACCAAAATCAATCCGATACTCGTAAACACCGGCCCCAACGCTCTTAGCGTTGGAAAAATTGCCTTGTTGGATGCGTGCCAGAGCAGCCGCCACCTTGACCAAGCGGCAAACGGACTGCGTCCACCCCGGTCAAGGTACTCGCGCACTTCGACAATAGCTAATGGTAACACATACGATACCATTGTTAAGGGTCGCCTGAGCGGCGCGTGCAAATCGTCGAGTGCTTGCGCGCGGTTGCAAGTGAGGACGGCTTCAGTTTACCGGGAGGGGGTGAGTGGGGCCGTGGCCGGCCAGGAAACGCGCAAAGCGCGGGACGTTGTACGTCTTGCCGTCCTCAAATTCGTTGGCGCGCTGCGGGTGCAGGAGTTTGCCATCCGCGCCGAGCACGAAGAGGTATGGATAACCCGGTATCTTTGGGTAACGGGAAAGAAATGCCCGGTTCTCATTCTGGGGACTCATGTTGATTTTTAGGGTCACGAAGTTTCGCTCGCGCAGCGCCCGGACGTCAGCGTGGCCGGCGAAAAACTTGTCCATGACCTGGCACCAGTCGCACCAATCGCCGCCGACTACCAAAAGGACGTTGCGCCCCGAGCGCTTGGCTTCGACGAGAGCCTTGGCCAGATCCGCGCTAGGATTACGCTTGGGATCGTACCGAGTTACCGGGATGTAGCGCGGCGTGCCCGGCGCTGCAGCCTGCCACGCCATTTCGCCGGCAACCGGGGCGGGATAGCGAAGCACCAGCGAGAAGAAAAGCAGCAAGAACATGACCGCCTCCGTGGGCCGCGTCTGTCCGGGGATTGCGACAAAGTCCGCGGACCATTTTAGCGCTGCTCGGCGGCACTATCGGCAGGGAGTTGTGGTCCGCGTGCCCAGAGGGAGAACGCCGGGCAAGCCTAGCGGGCACGATGATCACAACGGCTAGCTACAGCTAAGAAGCCTGAGTCCCGCTCAGCGCAACTTCATGCGGCCGATTTGCACTTTTCAGAGCAGTTCTTGAGGATGGATGAGATAATTGGAATGTGCGAAGGAGGGCCGCCATGGGTACTGTCTCTGAAAATGTAATCATCAAGGACCCGAATATCCTTGGCGGCGAGCCTGTCTTCAGCGGAACCCGCGTTCCTTTCAAAGTCTTGATTGACTATCTGGAAGGGGGCGACACGTTGGATCAGTTTTTGGAAGAGTATCCTAGCGTCAGCCGCGAACTTGCCATTGCCGCCATCGAGGAAGCAAGGCTGAGTCTCATCGCGCAGCTGAAATGAGAATTCTGATTGACGAGTGCGCACCGCGAGCGCTCAAGAAACACCTCATGAATCACGGCCACGAATGCCGTACCGTTCAAGAGGCGGGCTGGTCTGGGAAGTAGAATGGCGAACTTTTGAGGCTAGCGGAAGCTGCATATTATGTCTTGGTTACTGTGGATACAAATCTCCGCCACCAACAAAACCTTGTGGGCCGCAGAATCGCCCAATCGTCTGGGGCACCTCCGGCAACACTTCCCGGCGTGCGTTTTGGCCCTCGAGAAAATCAAGCCCGGGGAGATGGTTCAGATCGGCAATACGAGCTGAGCCCCGGATGGCGCTAGTATGAGCGGCGGAGAGGGAAATTCATGGGCGTGACTGTGCCAGGAACAGTGAAAGAAGGGGGATTGGCGAAGGGGCCGTTTCGGGCGCCGCGGGGGACGCAGATTTCGTGCAAGGGGTGGCAGCAGGAGGCGGCGCTGCGGATGCTGATGAATAACCTCGATCCGGAGGTGGCGGAGAAGCCGGAAGAGCTGGTGGTGTACGGGGGGACGGGGAAGGCGGCGCGGAATTGGGAATGTTTTCATGCGATTGTGCGGTCGCTGAAGGCGCTGGAGGCGGACGAGACGCTGCTGGTGCAATCGGGGAAGCCGGTGGGGGTTTTCCGGACGCATGAATATGCGCCGCGGGTGCTGTTGTGCAATTCGAATCTTGTGGGGCACTGGAACAATTGGGACCGGTTTCATGAGCTGGACCGCGCGGGATTGATGATGTACGGGCAGATGACGGCGGGAAGCTGGATTTACATCGGCACGCAGGGAATTTTGCAGGGGACGTACGAGACGTTTGCGGCAGCGGCGAAGAAACATTTCGGCGGGAATTTAGCCGGAAAGCTGGTGGTGACCGGCGGGATGGGGGGCATGGGCGGGGCGCAGCCGCTGGCCGCGACGATGAATGGCGCGGCATTTCTGGGGATCGATGTCGATCCGGAACGAATTAAGCGGCGCGTGAAGACGGGCTATTGCGACGTGATGGTGACTTCACTGGATGAGGCGCTGCGGATTTTGAAAAACGCGGTGCGCAAGGGCGAGGCGACTTCGGTTGGACTGGTGGGCAATTGCGCGGACTTGATTCCGGAGCTGGCGAAGCGCGGCGTGGTGCCGGACTTGCTGACGGATCAGACGAGCGCGCACGATCCCATCGACGGGTACGTGCCGAATGGAATGACGCTGGAAGCGGCGCTGGAGCTGCGGAAGAAGAGCCCTGAGGAATACAAAAAACATTCAATGGCGGCGATGGCGCGGCACGTCCGGGGAATGCTGGAGTTACAAAAGTTGGGTGCGGCGACGTTCGACTACGGCAACAACATTCGAACGTTTGCGTTCGAACAAGGCGTGAAGAACGCGTACGACTTCCCCGGTTTTGTGCCGGCGTATATCCGGCCACTGTTTTGCGAAGGCAAAGGGCCGTTCCGGTGGGCGGCGCTTTCGGGGGAGGCATCGGATATTGCGCGGACGGATCAGTTGGTGTTGGATATGTTTCCGAAAGATGAGCATCTGAATCGCTGGATTAGGCTGGCGCAGAAGCGTGTGAAGTTCCAGGGGCTGCCGTCGCGGATTTGCTGGCTGGGATATGGCGAGCGCGACAAGTTTGGGCTGGCGCTGAATGATCTGGTGGCCAAGGGCGAGTTGAAGGCTCCTATTGTGATTGGGCGCGATCACTTGGATTGCGGGTCGGTGGCTTCGCCGTTTCGCGAGACGGAATCGATGCTGGATGGATCCGACGCGATTGCGGATTGGCCGCTGCTGAATGCGCTGATCAATACGGCGAGCGGGGCGTCGTGGGTGTCGATCCACAACGGCGGCGGCGTAGGGATTGGGTATTCGCAACATTCGGGACAAGTGACTGTGGCGGATGGAACCAAAGAGATGGCGAAACGCATCGAAAGGGTGCTGACGAATGATCCGGGGATGGGAGTGGTGCGGCACGTGGACGCGGGATACCCGGAGGCGATTGCGTTCGCGAAGAAGACCGGCGTCAAAGTTCCCATGTCATAATACGTAAGCCTTGGCGGATTCCCTTCTTATCACGGGTGCATCGCAACTCCTTACGCTGCGCGGGCGCGGTCCGCGGCGGGGCAGTTCCCTTTCCAAACTAGGATTGATCGAAGATGGCGCGCTGCTGGTGCGCGATGGCTTGATCGCGGCCGTGGGATCGCGCGCGGAGGTCGAGGCGTTGCCGGAGGCACGCGCGGCGGAGAAGCTCGAGCTGGGCGGGCGCGTGGCGCTGCCGGGTTTTGTTGATTCGCATACGCACCTGATCCATGCGGCAAGCAGAGTGGAAGAATATGAATTGAAAATTGCCGGGGCAAGTTACGAAGAGATCGCGCGCAAGGGCGGAGGGATTCTCAATTCGGTGAATAAGCTGCGCGCGGCCACGAGCGAGGCTTTGAAGAAACGCGCGCATGCCGCGCTGAAACAGTTCGCGGCGTACGGCACGACGACGGTTGAAGCAAAGAGCGGGTACGGGCTCGACGTTGCGAGCGAATTGAAGATTTTGCGACTGCACAAGGAGCTGGCGGCGGAGCAGCCGCTGGAGATCGTGCCCACCTTCCTTGGCGCTCACGTGGTTCCGGCAGAGTATCGGGGAAAAACGGGCGGAGCAGAGCGGTACATCCAGCTAATCGAACAAAATCTGCTGCCGGAGATCGCAGAGAGGAAGCTGGCGGAGTTTTGCGATGTGTTTTGCGATCGCGGCGCGTTTTCGGTCGTGCAGTCGAAACGTGTCTTGCAGGCGGGCCGCCAATGGGGACTGGCTCCCCGATTGCACGCCGAGCAGCTTTCGCGGACGGGCGCAGCGCGGCTAGCAATCCTGATGCGGGCGGCAAGCTGCGATCACCTTGAGCAAGTGAATAAGGGCGACATCCAGGCGCTGGGAAAATCGGAAATCGTGGCGACCCTGCTGCCGGGATGCGATTTTCACCTGGGGCTGAAAAAATATGCGCCGGCGCGGGCGCTGATTGAAGCGGGAGCGATTGTTGCGCTGGCGACGGACTACAACCCGGGGACGAGTCCGACGCTGAGCATGGCGATGATTCTATCGCTGGCGTGCACGCAACTGAGCATGACGCCAGCGGAAGCGATTACGGCGGCGACGATGAACGCAGCTTATGCGCTGCGGCGGGAAAAAAGCATCGGGTCACTGGAGGTTGGCAAACAGGCGGACATTGCCGTATTCGAAGTGGCCGACTACCGGGAAATTCCTTATTATTTTGGTGTCGACCGTTGCTGGATGACCGTGAAGCGTGGTCGCGTAATCCATGCCGCCGAACAAACCTCAATCTAACTATTCGAAGAGGCCGGTCAGGAGGGTGCGCCTCCTCAAGATCGCGCCGCGGACGACAAAGAGCCTGTTCGAAGAATATTTCTACGGCTTTGTGGTGATGATTTCGCTGGCCGTTACGATTTTGGGAAAGGCAGGGGGCCTGAGCGGTTACGATGCAATCGTTACCGGACTGTGGGCGGGAGGATTCACGTGGTTCGCTTGGCAGGTGAGGCGCTACCGGAAAGAGCGAGCAGGTCCCGGCTCGACGGAAAAGTCTAGGCGAGCGGTCCAAGCGCCGCCGCAAATGATGAAGCAGCCGCTGCCTCCGAACATGAAGCCGATGATCGGACCACAGTGGCCACTGAAAACCTTGCCAGGTTCGGCGAAGTCTGCAAAAAGGCCCGTCAAGCCAGCAAGAGGGCCAATGAAGCCCGCGCAAACGCCAGCTCCGGCCGGACAAGCCCCGGGGACACCAAGCAATCCGAATAAGCCAGCGTTCGTGTACGAACGGCCCACGCTGCCGGACAGAAAGCCGAAACTGCCGAACAACTGGCCGGGACGACCGGACAAGAAGCCAAAACGATGAAACGGCTGATTGAGTGCGTGCCAAATTTTTCCGAAGGGCGCGACGCCGCGAAGGTTGATGCCATCGTGGCGGCGATGAGCAGCGTGCCGGGTGTGTACGTGCTGGATCGCGAGATGGACGCCGACCATAACCGCTCGGTGGTCACGCTGGCGGGCGAACCGGACGCGGTGGCGGAAGCGGCGCTTCTGGGCACCGGCAAGGCCGTGGAGCTGATCGACCTGACGAAACACAAAGGTGCGCATCCGCGCGTGGGCGCGACGGACGTGCTGCCGTTTATTCCCATCGATGGCGTGAGCATCGAGGATTGCGTGGCGCTGGCGCGGCGGGTGGGCAACGAAATCTGGAAGCGTTACCGCATACCGGTGTTTTTTTACGAAGCCGCGGCGACGCGGCCGGACCGCGTAAATCTTGAAAACGTGCGGCGCGGGCAATTCGAAGGGCTGCGCGAAGAGTTTAAGAAGAACCACGACCGCCAGCCGGACGTCGGCGAACCGAAGCTGCACCCCACGGCCGGGGCGACCGTGGTGGGCGCGCGGAAATTTCTGATTGCCTACAACGTGAATCTTAATACCTCCGATATCAGCATCGCGAACAAAATCGCGAAGGCGATCCGGTTTTCGTCGGGCGGACTGCGGTATGTGAAGTCGATGGGGGTCGAGCTGAAAGCGCGCAACCTGGCGCAGGTGTCCATCAACCTGACGGATTTCGAACAGACGCCGATGCACCGCGTATATGAAATGGTGAAGCGCGAAGCGGAGCGCTACGGCGTGATGCCGGCGGGCAGCGAAATCGTCGGGCTGGTTCCGAAAAAAGCGATCGAGATGGCGGCGGACTTTTTCTTGCAACTGGAGGACTTCTCTCCCGCGCAGGTGTTTGAAAACAAGCTGGCGGCCGCGCTGAGCGGCGCGCCGCTGGAAACGGCGAAGGACGGAAAGCTGGCGGGATTGGCGCGGCCGTTTCTGGACGCGGTGGCGACTCCTTCAGCAACGCCGGGAGGAGGAAGCGTCTCGGCGTTTGCGGGGGCCCTGGCGGCGGCCCTGGGGCAGATGGTTGCGGGGCTTTCGCGGAAAAAGAAATCGCAAGCCGGATTTGCCGATCAGCTCTCGGCAGCGCTGGACGAAATGCGGAGAATTGCCGATGAACTTGCCGAGGCCATCGACCGCGACGCGGCTTCCTACGACGCAGTAATGGCTGCGTTCAAATTATCACAAGGGGACGCTAAGGAAACGCGGCAGCGCGAGGAAGCGATACAGAAAGCGACGAAAGGCGCGTCGGAGGTGCCGTTACAGGTGGCCGAGCGCACCGTTGCGCTTTTCGAACGCCTCGGACAACTGGATGCTATCGTTGCCGCATCCATGAGGTCAGACTTACAAGTAGCACGGCTGATGGCCGAAGCAGGCGCACGCGGAGCACTGGCCAACGTAGAGATCAACCTCGAGGGCTTGACGGACGCTTCGTATGTCGCGTCAACGCGCATGAAGATCGCAGCACTGCGGGAGCGTCTGGGCAATGCAGCCCGCGCGACAAGGGCGTAAACTACGAGTTTTCCCCTGCCCCATTCGAAAGGAGCACGAGATGAGATTGACCATGAATTCAGGTGTGACACCGACCAGGCGGGGGGCAGCGATTCGCAGACTCGTGGCTGCCGGCATTCTGGTGGCGATGTCCCTGGCGATGCCGAAACCCGCGCGGGCCGGCCGCCTTGGCGCGGACATCATCGCACTCTTCCCCAAGGAAATTGGAGAATTTGCCTACGCCGACCTGAAAAAAGCGCGCACTCTGAAATGGTTTCCGCAATTGCAGGAGCAGATGCTCCCTGACCGCTTCCGGCAATTCGAAAAATTCCTGGCTTCGGCGGGAGTCGATCCGAATTCGCAAGTCGATGAACTTGCATGGGGACTGGTAGCAGAGGGGTTGAGTACAAAAACCGAAGGCACAGGCTCGACGGACGTTCCCACGGGAGAAGAAATCGTCGGCGTGGCGCTCGGGACTTACAATCCGAATTCGACGGAAGCTTTCTTCAAACAGCAAAAGCTTGCCACCTTCAAAGCGCGGGGTTACACGCTCTATGCGTTCGGCACCGGTTCGGGAGCGAACGATCTGTTCTTCTTTTTCATCGATTCGAACACCGCGGCGTTTGGCCATCGCGCCGTTCTCGAAAAGATGATCGAGGTGCGCTTTGGCGGTGAGGAAGGACTATTGCGCAACGACAGGCTCTACCCGCTGATCAACGAAGCGAACGGCAGCGGCGTGGTCTGGGCGGTGCTGAATCCCGCCTACACGCGCTTGGCGATGCAACAACTGGCGCCGGAAGTAGGACAGTTCCCCGAAGCGGCGAAACTCGTCGCACGAATGCAAAATATGATTATCAACGTGGACGCGAGCAGCGGCATCGAAGGAAAGTTCCAGGCGGTATGCGGATCGACCGACGATGCGAACACGCTTGGCCAGTTGCTGCAGGCGGGTTTCCTCTACAAACGGTATCAAGCGCAAAAGGACAATCCGGATCTGGCGCAATTGCTCGATCAGGCGCGCGTGACGCCCGCGGGCGATCGCGTGACGCTGCGGATGTCGCTCAGCGACGATCAGATGACGTCGCTCATTCGCAAAAACACGTTCGCACTGAAGATGTAAGGCTCTGAAAATCATAGGGCGCAAAAGAAAAGGGCCAGGCAGCCGCGCTGTCTGGCTTTTTTTCGTTTCGAACAGCGCTTAAATTCCGGGAGTGACCTGGCCGATATACTTCGTCAGGCGAGTGACGGCTTCTCCGCCGTGCGTTTCATACTGGACGCGGTCGAAACCGGCTAAAACGACCTGGATGGATCCCGTGCCGCCAACCTGCGCGGCAAACCCTGCGATGGTATCGAGGCCAACTGCTGGAGAGTCTTCGCCTTGATGGGATAGCGCGACTTCCATGCGATCGGAAAAGCGCGTGAATGTGATTTGCAGTTGAGGATGATCTGCCGTCAGGTGTTCGAAAGCTTCCGAGCAAGCGGCGATGACGGCGGATTGTAATCGAGCGATGGCGTCGTTCTCGAATCCGGCGGCGTCGGCGAGATAGCGGACCACGCTTCCGGCTGCGGCCGCCAGGCGCGCGTCGGCCTCGATGTGCAGGAGGAGGCTTTTGAGTTCAGCGGCCACGGCTGGTGGCCAGAGAGACTTCGCAAGCTTCCCGGCAGTCGGGGCAATAGTAGAGACCGTCGGAGCAAAGGCGCACGTTTACCTGCCCCTTGCAGATAGTGCAGTACTTTTCACAGGCGCAGCGATCTTCCGGCAAATCACATTGCACGCAAACGGTCGGACCTTGCATAAGGGCCTCTCCGCAAAACTCTACCTGAGCATGGGAGGATGCGGCAAGTCGAAGGTGAGTGAAGTGCGCTAGTCGCTCAACTCCTATTTGGGATACGCCTCAGCTTCCGATTATCCGAACAACCAAGCGCACCTGCCGCTATGAATTGCGGCCTGCCGCAGCGCGTCGCTAAATGTCGCCGCTATGTTCAACGATTAATACGATTTTCCCTTGCGCGTGTCGTTTCTCCAGATAACGGAGAGCTTCAGCTGCGTCGCTCAACGGGTAACGTCGATCGATGACGGGTACAACTTTTCCGGTTTCAAGAAGATTTTTCAGAAAAACTAAATCCTTCTGGTTTATATTCGCTATAAAAAAACATGTCTTCTTGCTTCCAATCCGTGACAGTAACGGCGCCAGTAACATAGCTTGGAAAATTTGAGGCAAACCACCTCCGACGATGACATAAATTCCGCCCTGACTCAGCGCACG
>WNFC01067917.1_pt1 | contig 10306 bp, 10 predicted proteins | sample 5400541 | NCBI WGS metagenome assembly WNFC01 (sample SAMN13153342, study PRJNA577476) | soil metagenome | isolation source: 120 cm saprolite under Douglas fir tree site 2 hole 2 replicate 1 | place: USA:California | collected 2015-04-18 | reverse complement strand
ATTTAGAAAACTACTTCCGTCCAGTAATTAAGCTGCTAAAGGCATCGAGCAGGGCCGGAGACCTTGCGTGGGTTGAGGCTAAGAAACGCCTCACTTTTGAAGAGGAGCATGGCGCAGCACTGGGATACTCAAATGCGGGCGGTTTCGGACGCGGAATTGGTTCCCACTTGGCATCAATTCTTGTGACACGTGGCCAAGAGATTGTTCGGCTGGGTATTGATGCCGCCGAGATGTTTGAACTCATCGGGTTATTTCAGGAGCGATTCGGGCCTGATTTGCTCAGTGATATGGCGGTCGCAATTCTTAAACAGCGATTCCTCACTTACACCCAGCGAATCACCACAGAACTAAATCTGCGACCGCAGAGGAAGTTTTTCATTGCGCGAGGACACGGCAGAGATTCAGATTAGCGCCCCGAACCTGGTCCGCTTTGAGGCGCGGATCGCTCAGACCGGCTTCTCGGCCGTGACCATCCGTGAACTTCTCAAAGCCAGCCTCCGCCACCGTCCTGATCGAATCCTGCTGGGCGAGATTCGCGGAGCGGAGGCCTTTGACCTGTTACAGCTGCTCAATACCGGACACTCCGGCACAATCTCGACAGTCCACGCCAACTCCGCTCTTCAGGCAGTCAACCGATTCACCAGTTGCGTTCTACAGAGCAATGTCGAGCTTCCTTATCGAGCCATCAAGAGCAACATCGCTGATTCCCTCAACCTGCTGGTTCAGGTCGAACGGCGACCCGGACTCAGATTTGTCTCAGAGGTGTTGGAAATCGCCGGTTACAGCCCCGACTCAGACCGCTACGACCTTAAACGAGTTTTCGTTCGCGAGGAGGGCAATGAAACGGCAGTCCTTGAGCCTTCTAGCTCGCTGGGCGCTGATCACAACGTCACTCTCAGTTCTCTTGTTCTTAGCGGCAGGAACCACGCACTTGGCTTCGCTTCGCCGCTACCTTGCGACCTTTTCGACACTGCTTTTGGTCACGATGCTCGCAGTAGATCCTCGATTGGCGCAGGAACGGGCACATCCAAGAAATGCAGGCATCGACGACGGATTGCGCTTCGCCGCCGGATTCTTGTTTCTTTTGACCCTAACCGTAGCCGCCGCGTCCGTTGGTCGCTTACGCCTCAGTTTGAGTGTCCCAAACTGCCTTCGCGAAGCGGCCCTAATCGCATTTGCGCTCAGCGGCCTGCTACAAGCTTGGGCAATGATCGTCAACCCATTCTTTTCACCCTTGGTTCGACTGCAAACTGAGCGCGGACATAACGTCATCGCACATGGCCCGTACCACTTCGTTCGGCATCCCGGCTATCTCGCTATGTCGATTTCCGTCCCCGCCAGCGCTCTTGCAATCGGCTCATGGATCGCATTGATTCCTGCTGGAGGCTTCGTGCTGCTCATCAAGCGACGCGCTCAACTCGAAGACGAATTCCTTAGGAACAACCTCTCAGGCTACATCGCTTACGCAAGGAGGGTCGGAGGTCCGTATGCACAATAAGAACTACACAGAGACGAGTTCAGTCGGGAATCCCTCTTCTCAGCAGTCGTTCCCCCAGACCCTTGATCAAAGTGAACAGCCCCGAACCGAGGCGAGTTCGCAGCGAATAGAAACCTACGAGTTCATCGACAGCGAAGAACTTGCGCGCCGCTGGGGTATCCCTGTTTCCTGGATTCGTGAACAAGTCCGTAAACGCGCCGAAGATCCTTTGCCTCACGTGAGTTTAGGCAAGTATGTCCGCTTTTTGTGGGGCAGTCCTGCGCTTGAATTGTGGATTCGGCGGCGTATAGTGATGGGGAACAACAGGCGCCTGGGACGGACTCGATGAAAGGCAGGTTACATATTTCTTAGATGTGGGTTTTGGTATGTCCGGTACCGCGAAGATGTAGTACTTGAGGATGGAAGTTTCAAGCGCCTTCAAAAGTGCCGCCGCCTCGCGCAAGCTATCGGACCATATCGTACGAAACGCTCCGTCGCACAATTGGCTGAGAAATCACTGCGGCCATTCAACGATGGCGTGGTGGTCGCGGAGAGCACGATGAGCCTGAACCGATTTATTGAATCCGCGTATTTTCCCTACGCGGCGCAACAGAAACGTCGGTCGACTTATCGCGGTTACTGCAATATCTGGAAACGCTATATCAAACCGAATGGAGACAGAGCGCTGCGCGAGTACAGAACCTTTGAGTGCGAGCAAATGTTGCTATCAATTGCTCGCCGCGAAGATCTGTGCCGTACAACGCTCGGCCACATCAAGCACTTCCTCGGCGGAGTGTTTCGCTATGCCCGACGACAAGGTGTGCTCGACACGGCCAATCCGATGCACGACGTTGAGATCCCTAAGGCTCGTCCTGCGGGCGAAACTCAAGCATACTCGCTTGAAGAAGAAGTGCGGATGTTAGGCTTCCTTCCCGAACCCGCCGCTAGCACGGTCGCTGTGGCGGCGTTCACGGGGGCTCGCAAGGGCGAAATCCGCGGCCTTCTTTGGGAAGACTACGATGAGTGCGCCATCAAGGTGAAGCAGGCAGTATGGCGAAGCCATGTAGATGAACCAAAGCGGGAGAAGAGCAAAGGGACCATTCCGGTCATTGCACAGTTGAAATTTTTTCTCGACCGACACCGAGCACGTTCGGGCTATCCACAACAGGGGTACATTTTTCAAAGCCGACAAGGAAAACCCCTGAACCTAGATGCCCTAGCGAGAGATGTGATCCGACCCGCCCTCGAAACCGCAAAGCTACCCTGGCATGGGTGGCATGCTTTTCGACGCGGTTTGGCGACCAACCTTAACCGGCTGGGAGTCTCCGACAAGGTGATCCAACAAATCCTGCGCCACGCGAATGTGACGACCACGATGAATATTTACGTGAAGATGGTCTCGCAGGATGCCACGGTGGCAATGAAGACGCTGGAAGCTAACTGTGCAACAACTGTGCAGCAACAAGGGCTCATCGTGGCACCAGAACTCGGCAAAACCACGGTGGACCGTGAGCAACAAGCCTCGCTGTCAGAGCGATATACGGGAGTTCTGGCGGAGAGAGAGGGATTCGAACCCTCGATACAGGTTTTGGCCCGTATAACGGTTTAGCAAACCGCCGCCTTCAGCCTCTCGGCCATCTCTCCGGCGGGTTGGCAACAGTTTACCACTGCCCTGCGATATTGAGATGAATGCGACAACCACGTCCATTTTTCCGCACTGTCGCTGCAGTTAACCTTTTAATACACTTTGATCAAAGCCGATGGATTCGACCGAACTAGCGCCTCCTGAGCCGCCGCAGATTCAGAACACAAGGATCTGCGACCTGGGTCTGACCGTTGAGGGTTCAGCAGTCGAAAAGCTCGTGCAGCAACTTTATCGTGAGCTGGAGCAGAAGAAGATCACCAGGTTCCGGCCAGCGTGCTATTTGACCGACGAATGGGGATGTCCTTCGGGAGAGCCGGTGATCGGAATCCCGTTTTATCTGGCGCGGCCGGATCTCGGGCAAATCGAAAGGGAAATAAATGACTTGGAAGATCATCGCGAGATCATGATGTATCTGCGGCATGAGGCCGGGCACGCGTTCAACTACGCGTACAAGTTGCACCGCACGCCGGAATGGAAACAATTGTTCGGTCCCTATCGGCGGCCCTATCGCGAGAATTACCGGCCGGTGTTGTTTTCCAAAGACTACGTCCGATACTTGCCCGGATGGTATGCGCAGAAACATCCAGATGAAGACTTTGCCGAAACTTTCGCCGTGTGGATGACGCCGCGTTCAGGATGGCGCAAACGGTATCGTGGATGGGGCGCGATGGCGAAGCTTCGGTACATGGACCGGATCGCGAAGCAATCGGGCAATGTCGATCCTCTGCGCAAGCGCGGGGAACCCGACATTACGGTCTCGGAGATGGAGATGACCGTGGGCGAGTTTTATCGCCGCTCGACCGAGCAGATTCCGCTGCTTGAAGTCACACTGGATAGCGATCTTACAACGATGTTCAATGCATTAAAAAAGCGCAAGACTTCCGAGCCCGCGGGGCCCTTTTTGCAAAAGAACCGGAAAGCGATGGTGGACCACATCTCCAGTTGGACGGCGATGCAGCGCCCGCTGGTTCGCAGGCTCATGGAATCTATCGAGAAAAGAAGCACCGAGCTGAGACTGATGATCGACAGAAGAAAAGAGGCAGAACATTTGTCCGAAATCACGGTGTTCGTGACTACTCTGGTGATGAATCATCTGGCACGGGGCAAGGCTTTTCAGGCGTAAATGGGTTACGCTGGAGGCGGAATGGGCGACAAATTGAAAGTCGCTGTGCTGTACGACGTCTGGGGCGAAGAGGAAACGCCCGAGTCTGAGGCGGCGGCAGAGTCTGGGCGCAAGCGTAAGGAAAAAGAAGATCGCGAAGAAATTTTTGATGCTCTCACCAAACTCGGCCACGAGCCTTCGTATTACGTGCTGGACGGCCGTCCCCAGTCGCTGTATGGCCTGGGCAAGTGTGGCGCCGGCCTGATTTTCAATCTCACAGAGTCTTATGCCGGCGATGATACGAAGGAGATGAACGTCGCGGCGTACATGGACCTGTTGGGAGTCCCATACACGGGAGCTGGTCCGCACGCACACTTTCTCGCGCAAGATAAAGCTACTGCCAAGAAGATGTTTGCCTTCCATGGCATTCGCACGCCATATTTTGCCACCTCTTACCGAGGACGCACCGAACATGCGCACAACGTAAATTTCCCGCTGATTGTGAAGCCGCAATCCGAGGACGGCTCCATCGGCATCGACGCCGAAGCAGTCGTGAACAGCGTGAAGGAGTTGATGGAGCGAGTTGAATACCTGCAGAACGAGTTCGACTCGCCGGCACTGATTGAAGAGTACATCGAAGGACGCGAGATTTATGCGGCGATCCTCGGCAGCTATGAACATACCGAAGTGCTGCCGCTGGTCGAGCTTGATCTCTCGAAATTGCCTGAGGGGACTCCGAGAATTGCCAGCCGGGACGTAAAATTCGAAAAAGGCTCAAGCGCGTACAAATTGACCAAATCGCAGATCGCAGAAGACTTGGATGAGCAGACTGTCCAGAAGCTCTCAGAGACGGCGCTGGCCGCCTATCAGGCGGTCAAGCTGAGAGATTACGGACGCATCGACATGCGGCTGACTCCGGCCGGTGACGTTTATGTGATTGAGGCCAATCCAAACCCCTGGCTCCCTGGCTTTCGAGCAAACATGAGTTCGCCATGGCCGCCAAAAAATCCGGGCGCTCTTACACGCAGCTCATCGAAGAGATTGTTGAAATGGCAATGGAGCGCAATCGGGCGGACAACAAAGCGTCTGGAAACTAGGATTGCGCCAATTTTCCAGGTTTACTTTCTTTCGCACTCTTTCGCCGGATGGCAAAGCTTTCGATCCGATTTCTGCCTCCCTGCTTCGCTCGGTACAGAGCTTTGTCTGCCTGTTTGATTACTTCATCAGCCCTCTGCTGCGGCTGGGATTCCGCGAGTCCTATACTGACCGTCACCGCCAACGAGAGAGAGGTCGGTGCCGGGCGGGCCGCTTTTCGGCGAGCCGGTCCAAGCCTACGATCGGGAGCCCGCGAGACTTTGCGGCGTTCCTCCCCGCTTCGGACCCGGAATGAGGCACTTTCTATGTTCAAACGCAACAGTTCGAGGTAGTCCATCACTTCTTTTGCAGTGCGATTAGAGAACAGAATTGAAAATTCTTCCCCGCCGACACGAAATGCCTCTCCGCCGCCACCCACCCGGGCAAGTTTCGAAGCCACCAACCGAAGCACCTGGTCCCCGTTATCGTGCCCGTAGGTGTCGTTGACACTCTTGAAGTGGTCTATATCAACCGCGGCAATCGCATAAGGCGCTTTCAGACCCAATAACGCGTCATTAAAAGAGCGGCGTGACGGAAGCCCGGTGAGTTCGTCCTGATATGCCAGCGAATAGGAATTCTCGACAATGGAACTGGCCAGCACCAGTGCCGCGGTTCCGAAATATGCGCTGCCGATTTTCCCAGCTCCACCGGCCTGGAAGCCGAGCCAGGTTGCAACCAGAGACCAGAGCAGCCCGCTTTCTGTCACCTTGTGGAACCGCAGCAAACGAACCAGCAACATGCACGCAGCGGCAATGAAAACCAGTAGCGCGGGCTGCGGCAGCCGGGCGTGATAGGACGAGAACAGCGAAAAGTGCAAAAACGCAGGCGCCGGTTGTTCGGGCCGGGAGACAGCAGCCACGAAGACAGACTCGAAGAACAGCAACGCGAGAAACCAAACCAACGTTCGGCCTTCTGAACCCTTCTCAGGAAAAAACGCCAGCAGCATGAAATTCAGCGGGACCAGAAGGGCCACTGCTTCAAAGGCGATTCGGCCGGGTCCAGCCGACACTGTGTGTCCCTGAGCGAAAAACTCCATGGCGTGGTGGCCGAGCAGCAGCACAGTCACAAGAAACAGAACGCGTGTGGAATGGAACCACGCCAGAGGGCGACAGGGAAATCCATCCCGTATCGAGCAGTAGGACAGCTCCGAGCACAATGACTGCGCCTGGGAGAAAAACGGATTTGATGGTCTTCTTAGCCCAAAGCTCCATGGGATTGTTTCAATTATCCTCCGGCGTCCGCGATCAGTGTGGCGAGTGGCAGAGGAGGTTCGGCACTCATGAGTAGTTTTCCGCTCAGCTTCAGCTTAACGTAGAGCCCTTCGTGCCTTGCTCCCATGAAGCGCATGCCATAGAAATGAAATGGTTCTAATAAGGACTTCGATGCGCGTGCTGATTGCTGAAGACGACGCGGCCCTGGCCAGTTTTGTGCGAAAGGGTCTTGAAGCCGAACATTACGCTGTGGATGTGACGGCCGATGGAGAGCAGGCTCGGGTCATGGCTGGCGAGTTGGACTATGACTTGCTAATGCTGGACCTGAATCTCCCCCGAGTGGACGGGGTCACGATCCTGCGGCATCTGCGGACTCGCAAGCCCAGCATGCCAATCCTGGTGCTTACGAGCAGAAACCGGGTCGAAGACCGGGTGCAATGCCTGGATCTCGGCGCCGATGACTACATGGGCAAGCCTTTCTCTTTCGCGGAACTCTCGGCCAGAATCCGGGCGCTGTTGCGACGAAGCCACCTTCCGGCGGCGTCGGTGCTTACCGTGGCTGACTTGAAACTCGACCGGGTTGAGCGGCGAGTGGAACGTGCCGGCAAACGAATAGAGTTGACCTCGAAAGAATTCACGTTGCTTGAGTACCTGATGCTGAATGCCGGCAGGCGCGTCACCCGGGCCATGATCATCGAGCATGTCTGGAACCTCTCCTTTGATACTGGCACAAACGTGATCGACGTTTACATCGACTACCTTCGCCGCAAAGTGGATGACGGATTTGGCCGGTGGCTGATTCATACCGTGCGCGGCGTGGGCGACGAGCTGAGCTCTCGCGTGGAACGTGTGTAATTGAGCGAAGGAATCCTCGCTCTTCGTATTTGGACATTGCTTGCGAAGCTGTGCTGGCCCGGAGGTGCTCGTGCATCGCAAACCAACTGACAATTTTCTGCTCAAATTCCTCGTGGGCACTTGAAATTGCACCGCAATGGGCGGCCCCAGGTACCTCCCAGAGCGCAACTTCAGCATTCATGAGCTTGATTCGGCGCGAGTGGCGGACTGGGATGTTGCTATCCTTTTGTCCGTGAATCAGGAGCACTGGAACATGGGTGTGGGCAACGGAATTCTCAGGCGAGGCGCCGGTTAGCTCCAAATGATATTTCCAGTGAACGTAAGCTAGAGCTATTTCAACCACCGGGCGCAAGACCGTGCGACCAACCCACGGGCCAGCGTGGAATTGCTGACCCATGCGGTCGTACCCAATTTCTCGGAAGCTAGAAAACGAGGACTCAGCGATGACTGCGCAGAAACTCCGCTCAACTTGGAGAGATTGCAAGAGCTGTGCAGCCCCCATGGACTCTCCCAGTCCGAAAATACAGTGCGGGCGCTGGTTGGTTTCGAGCCATTGGAACCAGCGGCTTATGTCGTCACGCTCGAGCAAGCCATAGGTAGCGTAAATTCCGCCGCTTACGCCATGAGCGCGGGCGTCGGGCATCAGAACGCTGTAGCCATGGTGAAAGAGAAGTTGCGCGTAACCGACTGTGCCCAGACGATTGTCGCCGAGCCCGTGGAGCAGAATGACGGAATCGCCATTCCCGTGCCGTGCATGAACGTACCAGGCGCGCAGCAGTGCGGAATCGAACGCAGTAATCTGAACGCTCTCTAACTGCGCCTCTAATCCGGCGGCAACATGGCGCATCTCATTCTCCGCGTCAGACGGCAGCGGCCGGCGGTATGGATGCAAGGTGACGTGGGCAAGAAAAATACCGGCTGCGAGGCAGGCGATAGAGTAAATCGCGAATAACCAGATCAGCAGGCGAAATCGGAATCGCATTCTGACACTGGATACGTGACCCGGGGTGGAGTTGTTCAGTCCTGATCTTCTGCCCAGGGTTTGTGAGGATTTCCGCCGCTGCTCGCGTCCATAGAACGCCTGTTCAGACGGCTTGCGGAGCAGAATTTGGGAACCCCGTTCGCCCCCGCGCCGTATAACCTATTGGTTCTGTGTGGGTGCTAGACTGAACTTCAGCAAGGGAGTTCGTATGAATCTCTTGGCGTTTTTCTTGCCGATTTTCGGATTCGGCTTCGTCCTCTATTTTCTACCCTCAATTGTCGCCCTCGGGCGCAGCAAACGAGACACCGCCGCAATCTTCGTCCTGAATTTGTTTCTTGGCTGGACAGCGATCGGCTGGGTGATAGCGTTGGTCTGGGCGCTGAAGCAGGATGTGCCGGTTGTGATTCGCTGATTGCCTAAGCAGCTCACCTTTTGCTATTTCAGGTTCGCGTACTCCAACTTGGCTTCCTTCAGAACCGGAATGTCGGGTCCGCGTCTTTCCAGAGGGTGAGGAAATCCTGGTATGCTGCCTTGGCTTTCACCGTGTCACCCGCTAAGGCATCAGCGCGGGCGAGGCCGAGACGTGCGAGAGCGCCGAGCGGACTCAATCCAATGCTGCGATGGTCAATGATTTTCTGAAAACTCGCCTGCGGCGTTGCTTCCTCGTGCGCCGCCAGGTAAGCTTTGCCGCGCACATAAACGGGATACAGCCCAGCATTCGTCCCCGTCCCCATGATTCCGAGTTCGTAGGCGGTAGCCGCCTGAAGAGCCTCGATGGCCTTCAGGTTCGTTCCGGTTCAAAGCAAGCTGCGCGTTCAGAGTTGGTAGCTTTTTGAACTGGACGATCGCATCTTCTGGAAACTGTTTGTTCAAATCGGTAGCCACAACCTGTACGCGTGCAGTGTCGCCTGTCAAGGCCAGCGCCAAAGCTCCTTGGTACTCCACATCCCGGCCTTTGGAAAGTTCGAGCACAGCAGTAGCGCGCTTACGGGCTTCGGCTGGGTAGCCGAAGAGCGCTTCTCGCAGCGCAGCTGAAGTTTCGTAGCCCTCTGTCGTTTCTTCCCTGCATGTTGGGCGGAGGCGCTGCGCGGCGCGAAAGCTCGTCGGCTTTCCGTAGCTGTCCGGAATAGGCGGCCGTATCGGCTTGGGCGGACAAGAAGACGTCTTCTATTCCCCGCTTGCCCGTAACCCAAGCGATCTGTTGCGCCATACCCGCCGCGTCGCTCCGCAAGAAAGCAAGGTTGCATTCAAGCAAGTGCAGGAATGGGTAGTATGATTCCTAAATAACATATCGACAGGGAATGGTTAGGTAGCTATTGATTCTGCGTCCGGCGTCGCCAGCTTGTACTTCCACTTGAACACCACCGGCTCTTCATTCACTTCTTTCAGGTACCGTTCGATGCGTGCTTTCAACTCAGCCTTCGAACTGACTCGTATCCCCCGCAATAACGTCCGGGCCAGTTTGCCGAAGAAGGATTCAATCAGATTCAACCACGAGCCGTGTTTCGGCGTGAAGATGAATTCGAAGCGGTTGGGCACACTGGCTAAGTACGCTCGCGTCTGTTTGGAAATGTGAGCGGAATGATTATCCAGAACCATGCGAATGCGGAGTCCCGCCGCATAGCGTTGATCCGCCAACTGGAGAAACTCGATAAATTCCTCGCTCCGGTGGCGCTCCCGAACCAAGCCCAACACTTCCCCGCTGAGCAGCTCAATGCCGGCCAACAGCGACAGCGTGCCGTGCCGTTTGTACTCATGATCTCGTCCCACGCTGGGGTGCCGACCCGCTACCGGGGGCAGATCCGGCGCGGTATTGCTGATGGCCTGAATGCCCGGCTTTTCGTCATAACTCAGCACGCCCACCACTTCGGAAGGCAAGCCCGCCTTGCGCCACAGCTCG
>WNFC01037111.1_pt1 | contig 10306 bp, 10 predicted proteins | sample 5400541 | NCBI WGS metagenome assembly WNFC01 (sample SAMN13153342, study PRJNA577476) | soil metagenome | isolation source: 120 cm saprolite under Douglas fir tree site 2 hole 2 replicate 1 | place: USA:California | collected 2015-04-18 | reverse complement strand
TGGACGAATACCGACAGACCCGGCGCGAAGCGTACCGCTTCGTGCTGCCAATTGCCGATCACCGAAGTGGGGCAGACCAGCAGAACCGGCGGACCAGGCGCCGATTCACGCTCGCGCACTAAGTGGGCCAGGGTCTGAACGGTTTTACCCAAACCCATATCATCGGCCAGGCAGGCGCCCAGTCCCCACCGATTGAGGAAAGCGAGCCACCAATAGCCCCGCTCCTGATACGGGCGAAGCGTGCCGCTGAAGCTTGACGGCACTGGCAGCTCTTCGAGCTGGCTCTCTCCGTGGAGTCCTCGAAATAGCCCGCTGAGCCGGCCGTCCACCGCTACCCGGTCGACCTCGAGGCCATCAAGCTCACTGGCGCCGAGCGCCATCTGCACGGTCTCGCGAACGGTCATGGGGCGTGGTCCGCGCTGGAGCAGCGTTATCGCGCATTGAATCTCGTGAGCGTCCAGCAGAACCCATTGGCCGCGCGCGCGCACCAGCGGCGCTTTGAGTCTAGCCAATGCTCGGAGCTCGTCGTATGAGACAACCTGATCGCCCAGCGCTATCTTAAAGTCAACCTCGGCCACGGCCTGCAGCGAGAGTCCGCTGGACGCCGTCATCTTCGGCGTTTTTACGTTCGCCCGCGCGACCAGATGCAGCCGCGAACCCCTGCTGGTCAATCCGGCCGGCAGCATCACGCCAAACCCGGCCTCCTGCAGCAGAGCTGCGTGCCGGGTTACGAACTCAACCGCGCCGGCCTGGTCGATTTCGAGACCGTCAGGCATTGCCCCGTGAAGGCTTTCCTCAACCAGCGGACAGAGCCGAGCCGCCTCACCCAGCGCCCGCAACAGGTACTCGCGGAGGTCAAAATCGGTATGACTGATGAGCTTTGCCGCAGGTCCCGACGCTGACCACGCCTCCCAGGCCGGCAGCAACAGACTCGGATCGTGATGGGCCTGGAGCAGATAGCGCACACTCCATGAACCGGCTGGCAACATCGGGCGACGGTCTTCCAGCGGTACGTTCTTCTCCGCACCGGCGGGCGGCGACGAACCAGCGAGCGCAGGGGATCTGGCGAAATCGGGTTCTTCGAGACGAAAACACAGTCTGAATGGGCTGGATGCATCGAGCGTAACCGGCCGCCACCACACGCGCACCCTCTGCCTGAGCTGCTCCAGTGCGGCAGGATCATCCGCGAGCATCGCGTCAGGCCGGGTCAAGGCGTCGAGCCAACGCTCGTCGGCGCTGTCGAATGACGCTCCGTTCTGCGTGTGCAGGGGCGCCGGCGGCGCTGCCGATCGCACCAATTGATCCACGGCGCCTTCCACGAACTCGGATAGCAGCACTTCGGGCACCTCGACGTCGCGCGACAAAGATGACACCGGAGGACCGCTTTTCCGCTGGAGGCCCCGGCATACGTCGGGCATCGCGGCCGCAAGCTCCGCCAATGCCTGTGATTCGGTATGCGACGCAACCGGCCGCCATCGCGCAAAATAGCGGCTCCCCTCTGCGACCACATCCGGCAGAAAATGCTGCCGGGCGACCATCACTGCTGCCAGGTGCAAAGCCGCAGCCCAGTAAGCTAAATCGTCACCGACAACGATGCCCTCTGCGATGAGCCGCTTTCCTGTGCATGCCGAGAGAAGGTCGATGGCGTCCGGCCACCGGAGAACGACGGCCGTAATACGCCACGGATTCATCGCAGGCTTCTCACGCCCAGCCGGCGGTTCACCGATCAGCGGACTCGAAGAAATCGGTCCTCCCTCAGAGGAGGGCAGCAGTATGACGGCGGCCTCCGTGCGAACAGTCGTGGGTGTTATGCCAGTTGAGCGGATTGCGGCAAGAAGAACTTCCTCGCCGGGATCGAAGGGCGAAGGCAACGCATACCTGAGATCCCGGATTGCGCGCGTCGCGTTGCCGCGCTGGGCGTGAGACGAAGATGCGGATCGATTAACGGCCGCCTCTCCCCACAGCACGAACCCATCCCGCCTAAATGCCCCATGCAAAACTAACGGCGAAGCGTAGACCTCAGGGGCGACACCGCCTGCATTCGATTTCTCCGGCCGTCCCGGATATCTGGGTGCAGCATCTCCGGAACTCTCAACTTGTTCGATGGGTATCGCTCGGGATGTCATAGGGGAAACCGCCAACCTCCCAACTCGATCAGCTTTGCGCACGAAATCTGTAGGTTGACTGACTCAGCCTTGCCTCACAATTGGAGCGCGCCCTCAAAAGTGAACAGCCTGTGGAAAGAGAGCGGTTGTCAGCGGCGGGAGCCAATCAAACCCACTCAACCCTCGAGTTCGAAATACGATACGTCAATGAGCTGATCGGACGGGATTTGCAGCGCAGCAAGGATTTCGGTGACTTCGAGGCGAGAATTAGCTGGAGCTTCCCCCTCGTTCAGGACCGCCTCGATCTCGCCAAAGGCGCCATGATTGTCGACCTCATCCAGATGGAGCCGGAGGTTGCCACGCCGAAGCAAGGTTCGCCGTTTGCGGACCTCCGCGAGCAATCCCAGGGCTGCGGTCAGCAATTCGCGGAGCTTGAGCGGCTCTGAAACCGCGACAATCTCGTAGTTGCTGAGTTCGAATCCTTTTTCGTGATGGCGCCGATAATGGATCAGCCACGCGCCGCCTGGTTGTTCGCGTAGCTTGAGTTTGCCGTTCGGCACCACAAAAAAGCTATCGTGCTGAATCAGCGTGCCGACGTATTCAAAGCCAAGCGCCACGGCGCGCTGGTATGCGGCGGCGAGGTCCGGCAGCGGGAATTTCGCTTCCACATTTCGCATTGTTCACCGGCTAACCGGCCCTGCGTTCCGGCTGCCCTCCTCGCTTTGCTGGCGGGCAGCATCATGCCATGCCAAGCTTGACTCCAGCAGGAGTTGCCGAATAGGCTCGCACGATTTTGACAGCTCTTGGAACCGATTGCCGATGATACCAGCGAAATCAACAGAAGCTTCAATCTTGCAACTGCGCGAACTCGGCTTCAATCCCGACCTTCCGCCTGCCGAGGCTATCGCGAAATTGGCGTCGCTGCGGACGAGCGCAAACGAGATTGCAATCGCGCGTGCATTGGGCCAAATCGCGGCACCAGAGGCTGCTGCGATGTTGGCCGAGATGGAAGTGGGGACAAGCGGCGGGGTGCGGCGCGAAATTCGCCGCTCTCTGTTCCGCTTGCGCCAGCATGGGATCGAGCCGCCTGTCATCTCCCAGGCAAGCGCCATTGCCGCCCGGCCCGAGGGCGGCGACACCGGGCTCAGCGGGATGATGTCAATCGCAGACGCCGACGGGGCGCGCATCGTGTGGATGGTCAAATCGCGCACGGGCGGCGGGTTGAAGCGGCTATGGGCGCTGGTCTCGGAAAAAGAAGGGCTGGCCGCGGTGACGGCCGAAAGCCTTTCGCGAAAGGAACTCCGTTCCGATCGCGCCGAACTCCAACAGCGCGCCGGAGCTCCGATGGTGGAAGCGGATTGGCGCCTGGCCGATTTCATCATGTGCGAAGCGTATCGGCGCACGCCCGACGAACGCCGCGCGCGAGTCGGCAACTTCCTGACACTGCGCATCGAGATGGTTCCCGTTGCGCCACCGGCCGACTTCCATCATCCGGTCTATGACGAATTCGCCGCCGAAGCGGCCCGCGACCCGTCGCTCGATTTAATGAAGGAGCCGGATATCGCCGCGTACAAGCTGCCGCAGGACGCGATCAAACCATTTGCCGACGAAACGGCCCAGCTTCAGCAAAGCACGCTCGTGCTCAACCGGATGCTGCAGGAGGAGCGGGTGAATGCTGTGCTCGAGCGCGCGATTGAGCAACTCCTCACCGGCGACCTCGGCTATCGAATGCGGCGGCGGCTCGAGGATACTGCCTACTATTTCGCGCGAAGCGGCAAGCGGGCGCAGGCCGGCTGGGCGGTAGCCGCGGCGGCGAAGCTCCGCGACCACGTGGAACTCAAGCGTATCGCGTTTTTCCAGCTCTTTATGCGCGCGCAACTAGGCGCGATTCTCATAGAACAGGAAAAGCAACAGGAGCAACCGCGCCTGATAATGACACCGGCTGAAATGATGCGGGCCCGCGCCGCCGCTCAGGCGCGGATGGCCCAACGCGGCCGCCTACGGTAGTGCTTAGTGGCATAATTTTGCGCAACAAGAGGTGCGGGCCCGGCCCCTTCGCATTCTGGTTGGGCGCCGGAACGTGGTTTGACCCCTCCCACTGCCATGAAAGTAGCGGTTTATGATGCTGGCATTCTGTTGTGTCATCCCGGTGAGCCGAAGCCCTGAGCGAAGCCGAAGGGGAAGCCGAGGGATCAACGCGGAGCGATTTGCCCGGACGCTAGGGCAAGCAGATAAAGAGACGAGACCGGTCGCAAGGAGCCGTTCGCTTCGGATTTTGTCGTGCAACGTGGCGGGTCTAACGGACCCGTGGATATCTGACAGGGGGAGGGCGCGCATGGCCGGCGCCTGCGCTAGGAGCGACCAGCTTAGACCGTGAAACGACCTTGTAGGGGCGGCTCTCGAGCCGCCCTCTTGGAAAGCTCCCTTCTATGGCACTGAGTTTCCCCCTTTTTGCGTTTCTCGCTTCGTTTCACAGGTACATCCTTAGGTGGTTGAGAAAATGATTGCTCAAAAGCCGCTGGCCGGAATTCGGGTGCTTGATCTCAGCCGCGTGCTGGCCGGTCCGTTTTGCACGATGAACCTGGCCGATCTCGGCGCCGAGGTGATTAAAATCGAACTTCCCGGGCGCGGGGACGATTCACGCAGTTATGCCCCGCGCATCCCGCACTCCGGCGACTCCGGTTACTTCTACAGCATCAATCGCGGCAAGCAGAGCCTTACGCTCGACTTGCGCAAGCCCGAAGGTGCAGAACTCCTGTGCGAACTGGTCAAGTATTCCGACGTCGTGGTCGAGAATTTTACGCCGGGCACTATGGAGCGTTTCAGTCTCGGCTATCAGCGCCTGCGCTCGGTTAATCCGCGCATCATTCTCTGCTCGATATCAGGATTCGGTCAGACCGGGCCGATGGCTTCGGCTCCCGCTTACGATATAGTCGCCCAGGCGTTGGGCGGCACCATGAGTATCACGGGCGCGGCCGGAGGGGAGCCCACACGCAACGGCGTTTCGATTGGCGACCTCGCCGCGGGTTTGTACGGAGTCGTGGCGGTGCTGGCCGCCGGCCCAATTGGCTCGCGTCATCCATCGCTTACGCCGTTTCAGCAGTTCCGCGCCGCCGACGGCTATTTTGTGGTGGCCTGCGGGAATGAGGCGATTTGGCATCGCTTCTGCGCCGGAATCGGAATGAGTGAACTGAAGGCCGATGCCCGCTTCGCCGTCAATGCCGATCGCGCCGCGAACCACGCCGAGTTGGAAGCGATTCTGGCGCGCCTGTTCGCCGCGAATCGGCGGTCGTACTGGCTGGAGCGTCTGCAACAGGCAAACGTCCCGTGTGCGCCGATCGCCAGTGTGGATGAAGTCGCTGCGAATCCGCATCTGCACGAACGTCAGATGATTCTCCACGCGGACCATCCCGATTTCGACGGCCTCATTGTGCCTGGCTCTCCGTTGAAAACCGTTGGTGCGAACGCTGCCCCGAACACGCGCGCCCCGAGGCTCGGCGAGCACACCGACGACGTGCTACAACGCCTGCTCGGCTATGATTCGGCTCGCATCGCAGAATTACGCGCAAAGCAGATCATCTGAGCAGCCTACTCTACGTCGATGCCAGCGCTTATTCCTTCGGCAATGATTCAAACGGGTTGTGCGCCCACACACCCAACGGCGTGAAATGCCGCAGATTGGCGGTTAACACCGTCAGACCGTGAGCTGCTGCTGTGGCGGCGATTGCGACATCCGCGAACCCTGGGCTCCGACCTTTGCTGCGGGCGCGATCGGACAGCGTACCGGCAACTCGAGCTGCGGCCACGTCAAACGGCAAAACGCGGTTGCCGTAAAGATGCAGGAGCGTTTCCAGCCATCCTGTTAGACTGGCGGCTTTTCGGCCTGAACCCTCGCGGCGCGCTTTTGCTATGCCGTCGGCGATCTCAGCAACCGTGATGGTCGAGAGAAAGAGACGATCGGAGTTCTGGTCCATCCAGAGAACGACGGCCGCCGAGGCCTGACGTTTTGCGGGGGCGCCCGTGGAAATGACGTCGGTATCGACCAGATAACGGCTCACAGCTTGACGCGGCGAGCTGGCCTACGATTGCGCTTGGGCAAATCGCCCTTTTCGAGCGGCGCCGACATCAACAGGCGGCCGAACGACGGTACTCGCGAGAGCCTTTTCCATTCTTCATATGCGAGCAGAACCGCTTCTCGCCGACCGTGGCGCGTGATGACGCAAGGCGCGCCGTGCACGGCGTTATCCACAACCGCCGAGAGCGTCGCTTTGGCCTCCCGCAACTGAATCTCTTTCAATGTGACCATTGTAGTCATATATGATCGAGCGATAACTTTAGCAAGCAGTGCCCTGCGCGCACCGATAGCAACTATCGATGAAGTCAAGGCAAATCCTCATCTGCGGCAACGCCAGATGATCCTTCGCGCGGACCATCCCGATTTCGATGGGCTCATCGTCCCCGGTTCGCCGCTGAAAATCGCGGGCGCCGGCGAGGTGCCGAACACGCGCACCCCAGCCTCGGCGAGCACACCGATCACGTACTACAACGCCTGCTCGGCTACGATTCGGACCGCATCGCGGAATTACGCGCAAAGCAGATCATCTGAACGGCGGCCGAGCATATAGCGATGTCGCCTGATGCCGTCACGCTTTCCAAAAGACTCCCCCGGCGTTATTAGCGCAAAACTGAACGTGTTCAGCCGGCGGTAAAATTGATCAGGTGCGGACTGATGTCGTTGAGCAGCGCGGGCCAAGGTAAGACCCCGAACGTTACCGCAAAGTCTTCCGCAGGGTGGCTTCGACCGTGCACCCATGAGCATGGTTGGCCCGTACGCGTCGCACCTCCGGCACGTGCCAACGCTTACCGCCCGCCCATTTCAACGGGGGCCGGACAGCCGCATCATCCCTTGCCAATTGCGCCACCACTCTCATGCCATTCTCTTTTGATATAAGCGCCATCAGTTGGAACAACTATCAGCGCGCACCGGATGGACGCGTAGTCCATAGCATTCGACGATCTGACACTGTCCTAACTAATTCGCCGGCCAGAGTCCTAAGTTGAAAGGCGGGGTGTCCTATTTTGGCTGCCGCCGATCCCAGTCGTCCAACTTCTGAAAAATGCTGCGAAGAGCTGCCAGCGCCGACGAGATCTCTATCGCTTCGTTCCAAGAGATAGCATGAGCCTGAACAAGGGCATTTCTGGCCTGCCCTTCTTCTTGGATATTGAGTGCTGCGACTGCCTCTCGAAGCCCCGTCGTAGATCTTGCTCGGGTTGTCCATTTTCCCGCACCTAATTTCCCTTGAGCCGGGGATCGTCAGTTCCCAGCGTCTTAAGTTCAACTTGGAGACCGCCCTAACCTCAGATTCTCTCTCTAAGGTGGCCACACTCCGGTCCTGAAATAAAAGATGACCGACGCTATATAACCGATTACGATGAATGGAAGGAGTATGGGCCAAGCTACGAAGCAGAACCCAAAAATTCGAACATACTCAATTGCTTTTATCGGGTGCAATACCATCGGATCGAATATCGGATGATGTCGAGCGTCCCAGAGCGTATACGCAAAGATCAACGGACCAAAAACAAGGCTTAATTTCAGGTAGCCGACTATCAGGCTTTCCAAGTTCATAATTGATGGACGGTCGCACTTTTTGACGGCCGCACCATATAGCGGCCCGAAAGGACCCGAAGCGTTCCGAAGCTTAGCCCTAGTTCCGGGTACGGCAGGTTGTTTTGATGATGCAACGGTCACGCAGAGAGCCCTTATCGCCGTTTTTTCCGGGGCGGCTCGCGGCGAACGGTTTTAAGGTTTGGGTTCAGCCGCCTCTATTCGCGAACGCAACCACGTTAAGCTCTCGTCTTTGACGCGACGGGCAACTGGCAGGTCTTGGGGCTCCGAATAGAGTTGATGCCTTTCTAGCTCTTCCAGCGTGATCACGTCGGGACAAGGCTGTATTCTTTGCCGCTGTTCGTAAGCCAGTGATGATTCGGTTCTGCGCGCGAGACGCCTGAAGCCGAGCGCCAAGGGGTCCCATTGCCAGCCGGCCTTCTCGAAAATGCTGCGGGCTTCAGTATCCACCTTGTTCAAGTGCGGCGATTCCATACGCAACCTCCTTGCGGGCGCTTTAGCCTGTAGCTTGCGCCTCAGTGTCAGGTCTCTTAAGTATGAGTAACGCTCCCCGCTTGCAAATCCGCTGAAAACTACTGCTCTCGGAGGTCGTGTATTGTTATTTACGAGACGTGACACTAGCGATTGCGATGATGGCTACGGTATCCGAATCAGAGGAGGGCGTGGTTGAAAGAGGGCAAGAAGTATGTAGGCGCCTGCTAGTGCGAGTATGTAGTCCCGCGCTGTTCGCTGGCCGGTGAGCCGGTGTGTCACGTCAAGTACAACCAGTGCAGCGACGAAAGTTAGCAGCCAATCGTATCCTGACAAGAGTCGGTGCCAACCGAGCACGTACCTGACCGTGGGAGTGACGAGGCTGGCAACCACGGCGGAGTAACCAAGCTCCTGCACCAAGGGGTTGCTTAATACCTCAATAAACCCCGCGCTACCCAGCTCAGCAACCGAGGAAAGTCCGAAAGCGAGGAAAGCAGCGGCCGCTCCCAATGCCGCGTAGAGGGTAACGGTTCCGAGGGCCGGGCCGACGAACGTCCAACCAGCACTCCACAAGAAGTCGCCAACGAAGTAGACGAGGCATCCGACCCCGGTGATGAGATAGGCTAGCCTGAGGACTGTACGTAGAATTGTGAATCACTCCTTCGTACTCGAATGCCCCAATACGCCGGGTGCCCAAATCCGGTAATCCGAGTTGGAAGCGCCTATGCCCTCAACCGCTCGTTGTAAAGCTGTCGCTTCCGGTCATCGGAAAGGACGGCGTATGCCTTCATTCAGCACTCGCGCGTATTCGGCAGCCCTCGGGTCGGGGTTTCTGTCGGGATGGTTCTTTAACATGAGCGCGCGAAAAGCTGCTTTAATCTCCGCGTCGGTGGCGGACGGCTCTACCCCAAGAAGTCCATAGTAGGTTAGCCGGTTTGGTCGCTTGAGCTGTAGGTTCTTGCGTTGCGAGCGTGATATCAATTCGTCCGCAGTTAGCTCACCGGTTTGGTGAGATTCTCGTATGTGGGTTTCACGCTTCTTCTGCTCGTAGCGTTCTTCACCGAACAATCGGTCGTAAAGCCTCAAGAAGACGATGCCACCAACAACTCTCGATAAGACGGACAGCATGGTTCTCTGCGCCATTGGTTAAGGCGCCACTGCCTTGCTATAAGCTTGTCAACGTTCCTCGCAGCCCTCTAAAACGCAACATGCGTATACTATTCGTAGTTTGTAGACCGATAGGACGCAAGAGGACGCTTCACGCTTCATCCCCGATCGTTCGGCTACGCTATATCTTAGAGGGCCGCCACTTGCCCAAAGGATTAATAATCCCTTTCGCGTCCAAAAATAGGTTAATTCATTGATGAATTCGGTCTACTGGGGCGAGAGCGGGGCCATTACTGCAAAGATCTGGGACCCTTGAGCAACCTGTCCACGGCTTCTGGCGCTCCGAACCCGAGCAACCGGCGCAATTCTAATTGGGTGAGGCGCGTCGGCCGGAATTCCTCGACGCCAGTGCTTGGCGTCAGGTTCGCCCCCTATTATAAGGGGGAGACCAGCGTCGCCTGCCCCAAGTAGAACTCAAGGAGGCCGCGGCCTCCGTTCAATCCAATTCACAATGCCGAACTTTCAGTTGACGCCGTAGAGCTGAGAGGCGTTGTAGGCCACCATCATCCGGACCTCCTTTTCCGGAATCCCCGCGACGTCCTTGGCAATCTGCTCGCGCGAATGAAGGAACGTGCCCTCGGTGTGAGGATAATCGGAGCCCCACATCGAACACCATTCAGCCGAAATTACTGGGTATCAGTCGATCCCGTAAAGGCGCGCGGCGGTGTCGTGCACAATCTTGCGTCGCTGTTCCTCTGACACCCCGCCGAAGGTCTCTTCAATGAACTGCTGAGAGCGAGGCCAGATGGCGGCGGTGTGCGGGTAGTCCGAAGACCACATCGCGTTGTCCGCCCCATACAGGCCAAGCGTATTGATAAATATCGGCTCGTTGATGAAGGTCGCATACACCTGACGCTTGATGTACTCGCTCGGCTTCAGGCTCAACTTCACCGATACGGCCCCGCTACGGCCAAACCGATCCTGGGCGAAATCC
>WNFC01020854.1_pt1 | contig 10306 bp, 7 predicted proteins | sample 5400541 | NCBI WGS metagenome assembly WNFC01 (sample SAMN13153342, study PRJNA577476) | soil metagenome | isolation source: 120 cm saprolite under Douglas fir tree site 2 hole 2 replicate 1 | place: USA:California | collected 2015-04-18 | reverse complement strand
ACCCCCAGCCGCGGCTCCTGATCGCTGATCCCCGCTCCAATCACGAGCGCTGCACCTAGCGCCGGCAGCAACGCTGCATATCCCGGGAACGGCGTCCGGTCAGAGTAGAGGACGGCAGCGCAAACGATACAGATCAAACCGAACCAGCCGATCATGGCCCGCAAGACCGCCGGCATACGCATTAGACCCGAAGCTCCGATCGCGAGGGCGGCCCCAAGACCCAACTCCCACGCACGCGCCGCAGTCGAGAAATACGCGGCACTAGGTGTCAATCTCGTGTAATGCACGGACCACACAAGCGAAGCGGCCGAAATGAGGATGATCACAAGGAGGAGTCGACGGAGTCCCTGTCGAGTGACCGCTTGCCCGCTCTCCCGGCGCCGAACGGTGAAGCGGCGGCTTAGAACAACTCCAAACAAGACCAGCGACAGCAGGCCCGGCCAGATGAGGTAAAACTGCTCTTCTACCGCGAGTGACCAGAAGTGTTGGATGGGAGAAGGTGGCTGGCCTTGCGCAAAATAGTCAGTCCCCTCTCTCGCGAAGCGGACATTAGCGGCGAAGAATGACGCCCAAATGCTGTCCGTTACCGCCTGTCTAGCGCGAACGAAGTTCAGCAAATGATACGCGGCGATGTCTGTCGCAATCAACGTGAGAGCGGCCGCCGGAAGAATCCGTCGGGCACGTCTAACGTAGAAGTTTGACAACGAGACATACCCACGTTTGCCGGCTCCCGAAAGGAGGATTCCAGTAATCAGGAAGCCGGACAGGACAAAAAAGACGTCGACGCCGACATAGCCACCCTTCAAGAAGCTAACGCCCGCGTGATCGAACACGACCAGAAGTACCGCGACAGCCCGTAAGCCCTGAATGTCGTCGCGGTGCCTCAAAACCCCAGGCCTGAGCAACGCCGCCGCCGCATGGCTCGATTATGTGCTCGTAACAACGCTTTGACAACATCCCGGCCGTCGAGGTCTCACTCAAGCGGAAGCAGGAAGCTTCGATCACGTGAGTCGGAGGCCTCGGCCGACGGAGGATCGACTTCTTTCGACGATCATCCAGGGCGGTAAGTCCGGAGAACTCTGCGCCTCGCCTTCCCCAGTGCCCTTTCAGCTCTCGACGGGTGCGTCCAACACCAGCCTTTCGAAGGTCGCGCCGCTGTTGTCCGCTGCAGCGGGATCCCCCGACTGGGATTGGTGCGAACAATACGGAAGTAAAGGCTGGGCGGTCCGGGGGGCTCTTCGAAAGTCCCATGGAATTTGGGTCGGGGAACCCGGTTGACAGATCGGTGTCACCCGGCACGTTCAACAAGAAGATGATCTGGTCGCGAATCGTGTCGGGCAAGCCAGCTCGGCGAGACCGAATACCATAGCCGCGTGACCGATAGGGTCGTAACGCGTCGCGCCACGGCATCGCTCAACGTTCAGAATCCGCGCGTAGTCCGGTGGCTCTTCGACAAGTCCCGCGGAACCTGGCTCGGCCCGACTCGGACACCGCAGACGACTGAGCTCAGGTCCGACGGCGCCGGTCTGAAGTCCGGCCGCGCGGAGTTTCAAGACGGGGAGCGTTTCTTCCGCCACTTCCACGGCGGACTCCAGCACGCTGACCTCCGCGGAAACGATGTCCTGGACGTCGGGTGCGGGTTCGGTGGTCGCGCGCTCTACTATGCCGAGGTTTGCGGCGCCGCCTCCGTACACGGCGTCGAGGTGACGAATGAGGTGGTAGAGCGTTGCCGGCGGCTTGCCTCGGAACTCGGTTCGTCAAAGACGACTTTCTCGGTCGGCCGGGCTGAGGATCTGCCCTTTCGGGAGGGCACATTTGACGCGGTCGTTTCGTTCGACGTCCTCGAGCACTGCGACGACCCTCGAGCGGCGGTCGGCGAAATTGCGCGCGTGCTGCGGCCGAACGGACGGACGTGGAACGTCTTTCCTACCTATAAGGGGGCCCGCTCGTCGCACCTCGCGTACATCAGCGACGTTCCGCTGCTGCACCGGATCTTCCATCCCGACACGCTGATCGACATAGCCAACGAGCTGCTCGAGGGCGAGCCGAGCGAAATCCGTCCAGGTCTGCAGCCTCGCCCGTCTTGGACGAGTCTCGGGCACTACACACTCCCGCGGTTGAACGGCATGACGCTCGCGGAAGCTCGCACGATCTTCACGGGCACTTCCGGCCTATCGTGCGAGCGTTTCATCGTGACGCCGGTCGTCGATCCCCAGCTGTCGTGGCAGCAGATGAAAACCGCTGTGGGTTCTTCAAGGCTTGCGGCGGCCATCGTGTTCGCAGCCGCGCATACACTCGCGGGCTGGCAGCGCTTCCTGCCGTTGCCCGAGTTCCTTGTGCAGAACATCGCCGTCTGTGCGACGAAACGTGCCTGAGCCTTGTCGACGACCGCGAGATCTTTCAACAACAGTGGTTGGGTCAGGCGGGCTCGCGCAGCGACGCGCGATAGAAAACCATGTAGGCGGTCAAGTTTACGATTAGCGCGTCCAGACTTGCCCAGGCAGCTCCGACCGCTCCGAAGGGCGGGATCAGAGCGAAGTTGAAGATGAGGTTGCTCGCCGTCAGGACGAAGCCTGCGTTTCTAAGTTGTCGGCCCCGCCCGTGCGAGGAGAGGAAAGTGTTGTAGATACCTGTGACCCCCCGTACCGCTTGAGCCAGGGCCAGAGGAAGGACGAGCGCGGCGGCGGGAGCGTATCGCTGTGAGAACGCGAGACGGATGAACGGCTCCGCGAGGACCCATGCGAGGAGCGCGGAAAGCGAGCCGACGCCGATTGCCAGCAGCAGCCAGTGTCTCCTGATTTGTGGAGCGCGTGCCATCGAGGCAAACAACGCGGAGGACAGACCGAGCACGGGAAGACCGGCGGCAGCCGCCACCGAGCCAGCGAGCGAGTAAAAGCCGACGGACCGGGAATTCGCCAGGGCGCCGATCATGAGGACGTCCATGCTGTACGTCCCGATGCTGAGCAGGTGCCCGACGTAGACCTGGAACCCGTAGTGGCGGGTGTGTCGAACGATTTCGGCGATCCGCCCCGTAGCTCCTCGGAGAAGAGGACGCAGCCAGGCGACCGCGACGACGACCGACACGAGCACTGATGTGCACCGGATGACGATTGCCGTGGTCAGTGATAGCGAGCCGTCGACGGTGACCGCCACCGCCAGCAGCGTGATCAGCAGAAACTGCAGGAAGAGCGTGCTCAGCGAAGCCACATGCAGACGATCGACGCCTTGCGCGAGCCGCTGGATGATCTGCGTCGCCGGGATCGCAACTGCAACCGGCGCAGCGATACGAAGCGCCGAACCGACGTGAACGTGGAACCAGCCGTCGATCCCGAACGAAAGGGCGATGATCGCGACGCAGTATGCGCCAGCCACCGGTAGGTACAGAACGGCAGCCGCTCCGACGATCTCGCGTCGTGCTCGTCCGTCGCCGAGAGCGGCCAACCGCGCGGCGGACGGAGAGAGGCCGAAGTCGAAGACCAGCGATGAGAGCTGGAGAAAGGAAATCGCAAGTGCGTAGGCTCCGAACCCGCTGGTCGTCAGGTGGCGCGCAAGAATAGCGCTGGAGACGACGCCGAGAATGCTGACGAGTCCGCTCGAGAGCGTGAAGACACCGGCCTGCCACAGGGCCCGAATGTGGCCAAGGCCGATGAACCTTTCGCTGGGGCGGAAGCGGCCCTCCTCGAGAGGGGAGGCAGCCGCACCTTCGGCAGGCGGGGCGGCCGTTGCCTCGTGGCCATCGGTGGGTTCCGGTCCGGTCATGCCTGAGAACTCTCGGGAAAATGCAGCCCCAGATTTCCTGGCTCCGCGCAGCTAGTCGGCCTTGACGTCATTGCCCGATTAGGCTCGTTCACGCTGCTGTTGCCTCATGCGTACGCCACCCGAAAGCGTCAATTCGCTGTTGGCTCGAACAAGCCTCGAGCGACGACCCCGCATCGATGCCCTGATTATCGACAAGGTTCCGGAGAGACGTGAGGCACAGCCGCCCGGTCTTCCGCGACCGGCCCTGCCCGAAGAGGTCGGTCGCCGGCTCGCGGAGGTGAGCCTGCTGCAGGCAGCCTGGCACACTTATTGTCCGCCCATGCGACATCCCGACGCCGATCTCCGAGAGCATGAGCTTAGGGCCGATCCATACACGGTCCATCGGATTCAGGATCAAAGTTATGCGCGCATCGCTGAGATTCTGGCCCGCTGCTCCGGTGTGGGCCATGAGGCGGCCCTCGACGTGGGCTGCGGCGCTGGGTTCGATACGTTCGCGCTTGCCACAGAGTTTGACCGAATCATCGCGATCGAAGTCCAGCGGCGACCGCTTCGCACCGCCCGCCGGATCGCTCGCGAACACCAGCTTGGGCGAGTCGCGTTCCAACGACAGGACGCCTGCATCCCTGCTTCCGGCGGACCGTTTGACTTCATTTACTGCAACGGAATGTCGCACTACACCCAGCAAAGGGCTCGACTTGTAGAGACGCTCGTCCAATCCGCGAAACCGAACGGATGGCTCTTCATCGGCGAAGAGACTGAGGGCTACGCACCGCTCGAGATCGAGAAGGCGATCGGAGAGCGAGACAACCGAAGCCTCCGAGCACGCCTGCGCCAGGTGATGAACGGCATTCTCGGCTTTCCGGCTTTCAGGTTCTTTGCGTCGGGGACTCTTGAACCGCTCCTCTTCGCCTGCGGGGCCGAAGCGACATGGAGCGACACGACCGATTGGGTGGGCCTTCCCTACTTTCAGCGTACGTGGGCGCGCCGCGTCAGTGAAACGATCCTGGTCGACGAGATACACGGCGACTACACCGATCTGCCCGACGAGCTCGGACAACTACGCGACGTCTGCAAGCCGCTCGTCGGGCGGCGGCTCACCAGAGATGAGCGCTTTCGGCTACTGGAGTTCGCCGAGTCGGGGGGCAGGCTTGCCCCATTCGCGATATTCCTCCTGATCATTGAAGTCATCGACGCGCGGCTTTCTTGGGAAACGTCACTGACCGAGAAAATCCGCAACCGTACCCCCACGCGACTCAAGGGAGCACAGCCGGACTGGGAGCGCGTGGACGATCTGTTCACACAGTTCCGGGACCTCGTCGCTGCCCGACACCACGCCGAGATACCGTCGCAAAATTGAGTAAGAACTCACGGGTCAGGCTGCGGTAGCCGTCTCGCACCGCTTGACGTGCACCTCCAACTCGGGGGCGCGACGAGCGTCTGCGCTCCGTCCTCGTAACTGGACTTGGTCGCTGCGGGCTTGGCGAAATCCGCCGTAATTCTGGTCAGATAGTCAAGGCACGAGTCCTTTGCCCGGTGCCTTCGGAAGCCACCGCTCAGACGTTAAGCCCTCGTGATCGCTCCAAGCTGCTCGTACGCCTCGATGACGCGCATTGCGCTGGTCGCCCACGTGTGCCGCTCGTGAGCGCGCTCTCTTGCGTCAGCCCCCAGCTGCGCCCGTAACTCGGGCGCGTTGGCAAGCTTCGAGATCGCCTCGCTCAAGCCCGCGTCATCACCAGGTTCGACCAGGAGGGCGGTTCGGCCGTGCTCGAGCACCTCGCCGATCTGCCCGAGTCGGCTTGCAACGATGCCCTTTCCTGCGGCCATGTATTCGAAGAGCTTCGTCGGGGACCCGAAGAACTCGATCCCGTCCGGCAGCGGAACCTGAGGCGAGACCAATATGTCGCAGGCATCGAGGTAACCCGGGATGTCAGACGGACGAACGCGACCGACGAATCGTGCGGCTCCATCTCCTCCGCTGATCCGGATCTCCTCCCGCGTCTGCTCCAACTCAGGGCCGTCGCCCACGAAGAGCATCCGTAACCGCGGCAGGTCCGGGTAGAGCCGACCGAAGGCGCGCGCCAAGAGTGGCGCTCCGTGCCACGGCCCAAATGTGCCTACGAATCCGACGACTACGTCCTCGGAAGAAAGTCCAACGTCACGCCTGACCGCCGTCCCGCCGCCGTTCGCGAATCGATCGGGCGACACGCCGTTCGGATTCAGGACGATACGCTCGGGCGGAATGCCGCGTCCAATGAGCTCACGCCGTCCGACCTCGGAGACGACAAAGATCCTGGAGGCCGTCGAGAGGACGGCGCATTCGCAGCGCGCGAGTTGTCGCACGAGCGGTGTCTTGTTCCAGTACTTCCCGGTGAACACCTCGGAGCCGTTGTACTCCAGGAAGAGCGGGCGACGCGTCAGGCGCGCCAGCACGGCGCCGCAGAGCGAGAACCGCGCATGACGCTGGTAGATCACATCCGCATTGGTGCCAATGCCCCCTCGCACGAGGGCCAGATCATTTGCGACCGCCGCCGACGCAGGTAGTGCGTTCAGGGAAACGCCGACGTTCAAGAGCTTCCAGTGGCACGGAGGATCAGGGTCCTCTTCGGCCGTCGCCGCTATCGCGCCGTCGGTCGTCAACGGCACGACGTCGATTCCGAGCTCTCCAAAAGCTCGGATGAGCTCGTGCGCATGCGTGACCGACCCTCCGAAGGACGTCCCTGACCCGACTCCGGGCCGTAGGTAGAGCATGCGGCAGAGCGGCCCGCTCCGCCGACGGGGTGGTCGACCCTGCCTGACAACACCTGCAGCGAGATGCTGTGCGGACACCGCCGCCGCGCTGGCCGCGAGCTGATACAGAGCACGGGGTACTGCGGCCGGGAGGAAGCTGGGCGTTCGTCTCAGTTTCGTCTCCCCGGTCCTGTCGTCGACGAGAATCACTTCACGGGCCCTGACCAGAGGGACGATCAGCGTGACTAAGCCAAATCCGATCTCGGATGTCGGCGGAGAGCCCGTGATCACCACGCGCTCGTACCTCTGGGCCAACAGGCGACGGCCTTCGCGCGTGCCCAGCATCGGCACGCGCAGGGTCGTGACGGATCCATGGCCTCTAAGTTCGTCGATCGCCTCCCTCGCATTCGAGGGGCTACCGAGAGGAACGAGGAGGGTGTGCGCCATGGGCATTTCAGATCGAGAAAATGGACCTAGGTAGAGGATGTGCCACGTCGAAGGCTCGGTGATCGGCCAAGCGACTGCTTCTAATATCAATATCAACATGAAATCGCTTGAACACAAGCCTGGCCGCATGCGCGCGCTGGGTCCATCGAGCCTGGATCTCTCTCGCCGGGTCTCAGTCAAGCTGAGACAGATCGGCCCTCGCCCGATGCTGCTCGCGCGCTACGCGCTCCACCACTCGAAGACCCGGCGGGGTCAACGCCGGCTACGGGGCAACTATGAGCGCACCATTGCCGCGCCAGCCGAGTCGGTGCGGTTGCGGATACCTGCGCTCGACTGAGGAGATCGATTGGCACCGTGACTTCAAAAGCGGGTACCGCTGGCCGCGTGACTTCTATCAGGACGTCGTGCCGACGCGGCTCGACGACTCGAGCGACGCGAAAGTTCCGTGGGAGTTGAGCCGGAGCCACCATCTGTTGACGCTCGCGCGAGCTGCACGTCTCTTCGAGGACGAGCGGTACGCGACTGAATTGGAGCGGGAGCTCCGTTCGTGGCTCGACGAGAACCCGCCCGGCTACGGCATCAACTGGACAAATCCGATGGAAGTCGCGCTGCGCGCCGTGAACTGGATCTGGGCGGTGCGGACTCTCGAGGCATCCCGGCCGCTGGCGGCGGATCTACGAACCCGCCTCGCGGGCGCACTTCAGGTGCACGCGCGGCACATTGCCGCGACCCTCGAGGGCACGCCCTATCTGCGAAGCAATCACTATCTCTCTGACATTCTTGGCCTCCTCGCCGTCGGGGCAACGCTCGAGGGGGACACTGCTGTCGGACGTTTCTTTGTCCAGGCTCACAGAGCTTTCGAGCGCGAGATCCAGAGCCAGGTGCACGCCGACGGGATCGGCTTCGAGGCATCCCTTCCGTACCACGGGCTCGCGCTCGAGATCTTCCTGCTCGCGCGCGTGATCTCCACCTGGAAGGGCCGCCCCTTTTCGGCAGCGTACGACCGGCGTTTGGCCGCGATGCTCGCCGCGTCCCGGGCGTTGCGCCATCCGGACGGGCGCGTCCCGCAAATCGGAGACGGCGACAGCGGGCGCGTCCTGCCTGCTGGGTTCGAACGGGAACCGACCTTCGACCATCTCTTGTGGCTTGGCGCCGCGATCCTCGACGGCAGTCGTCCCGACGACGGTTGGCCGCACGAAGAGTTGGCCTGGACGCTCGGGCTCGAAGCGTGGAATCAAGTCCAATCGCTGCCACTCGCCCTCGAAGAGAAGTCGCAAGCTTTCCCTCTCGGCGGATTCTTCGTCATGCGCAGCGGGAGCACCCACTTGGTGGTCAGGTGCGGTGACGTAGGGCAGAACGGGAACGGCGGCCACAGCCACAACGACGTGCTGTCGTTCGATCTCTGGCACGACGTGCCGGTCGTCGTGGACTCGGGCACGTACGTCTACACCTCGGACCCTGCTGCAAGGAACACGTTCCGGTCGACTGCTTCGCACAACACCGTCTCGGTCGACCGCGCGGAGATCAATCCGATTGTGGCGCGCGACCTATTCAAGCTGGATCAGTTCGCGCGGCCTCGAGTCGAGCTCTTCGAGGACGGCTCCGAGCGCGTCCGCCTCGTCGCGAGTCACGACGGCTTCCGTCGTCTCGAACCTCCTGTCGTCCACCGACGCGCATTCTCGCTCGACCGTGCCGACGGGGGCGTTGAAATCCTCGACGAACTCCTCGGGCAGGGCGAACAGAGAGCGGAGTCTTTCCTGCACCTCGCTGTCGACACGAGCGTTGAGAGGATCGGGGATCACGAGTTCGTGCTGTCGCGTGGCGAGCACGCTATGACGCTGGCTTGCTGGGGGACATCAGAGGTGGATGTGACCGAAGGCTGGGCGTCGGATCGGTTCGGTGAACGCGAACGCGCCGCCGTGCTCGTCGCCTACGTCCACGGGCCGCTGCCACTGAGGTTCGGTTGGCGGTTCGCCCCGTCCGAGCTGAATGCTCGCACCGCGGGACACGATCCCGAGGTGGCGGCGTCACGGTGAAGCGGGCCGACTACGACGTCTGCGCGGCGGTTGTTTCGGACCTCTCGTTCGACGCGCGAGTATGGAAGGAGGTGCGTTCGCTCACACGCGCCGGCTATCGCGTGCGGTTGATCGGCTGCGGCTACGAGCTGCCGCGCCCACGACGGTCGAGCGTCGACGGCGTCGACGTGCTCGAGATCTCCCTGGGAAGCCGAGCGGGCGCCGTCTCGATCGTGCAACGTGCGCGGACCCTGCTCCGACTCTGGCTCGAGATCGTTCGTACGCGCGCTCGCGTCTATCACGCACACAACGTCCACGTGGGCCCAGCAGCGTGGGTCGCGAGCCGCGCTCGCGGGCGCAGGCTCGTCTACGACGCCCACGAGCTCTACGGAGACTCGGCAGCGACGGACCGCCTCTCCCGAGCGTCGGCACACGTCGCGGGCATGGTGGAACGGTTCATGGTGCGCCGGAGCGACTTCGTGATCACCACGAACGCGTCGCGCGCCGAGCACCTCCGGCAGCGCCACGGTCGCCAGTCGATTGTCGTGCTCGCGAACGTGCCAGAACGTCGCGATCATGTCGCACCGCTCGACCCGGGCTATCCGCGCGACAAGCCCGTCGTCCTCTATCAGGGCGGAATCTATGCGCGAACGAGGGCGTTCCGACAGACGATCGCCGCCCTCACGATGCTGGACGATGCCGAGTTCGTCATCCTCGGCTTCGGGCGGGAGGACGATCTGGCGCTCATCCGACTCTGGGCGGCAGAGGAGGGCGTGGAGCACCGGGTTCATCTTCTTCCGCCACGGCCGTTCGACGAGCTCGTGAGAACCGCGGCCGCAGCAACCGTCGGAATCGTTCCGATCCTCACGGTCGACTCCGACACGTGGACCGGCGACACGAACAAACTCTTCGAGTACCTGATGGCAGGGCTGCCCGTCGCTGCCAGCGACATTCCTGAAATTCGACGGGTTCTCGCCGTCGGCGATCCTCCCCCGGGCGAGCTCTTCGACGCAGCCTCGCCTGCGAGCATCGCGGCGGCCGTCGCACGGATCCTCCAAGACAACGACACATATCTGGAAAGACGCAAGGTCGCCCGTGCGCTCGCGCTCTCTGAGCACAACTGGAATGCTCAGGAGAGCCGACTGCTTGAGGTGTATTCGTCGTTGCTCACAGGCAGAGAGAATGAGCACGTCGACGCTTCCCGAAACCCGGGCCTCGCCTACGATGAGGCCAGTCGTGACAGCCTCTAGACGTCAAGCTGAACACCCGCCCCCGACCGTGCGCTCGCTGGCATCGCCGAACGCGAAGACGTCCCTTTGAAGCAGGTCCTCCAGAACCGGTCCGGATTGACCGTCGTT
>WNFC01010439.1_pt1 | contig 10306 bp, 10 predicted proteins | sample 5400541 | NCBI WGS metagenome assembly WNFC01 (sample SAMN13153342, study PRJNA577476) | soil metagenome | isolation source: 120 cm saprolite under Douglas fir tree site 2 hole 2 replicate 1 | place: USA:California | collected 2015-04-18 | reverse complement strand
GAACGCTTGTTCCGGTTGCAGCATAAGAAGGTCGCGCCCAACCCATTGCGCCCGCTGCTGAAGTGACGCATGAGGTCGCCATTCGGCGACTCTACCTTGATGACGTCGGCGCCCTGGTCAGCAAGCATCATGGTCGCAACAGGTCCCGCGACCATCGTCGCCAGATCGAGTACTCGCACTCCGCTAAGCGCTCCCGGCATTTTCTTACTCCTCAGATCTGACTGGTCTGGTTCAATTACTTGCTCGTCGGAAAATTTCTTTCGAGCGCTTTCTGGAAAGCCGACCGGATTGCTACGCGCCGCCGATACTCGTGCAACGGCTCCGAGAGCGGTATTCGCTCGATGACCGCCCACTCCAAACACGTCATCAGAAGGATATCGGCGACGCTGAAGCGATCGCCCATCAGGTATCGCCCCGACTTCGCGATCCTCGGCGCCATCGCTTCAACATTCTCTATGAAGTAGTTCCTCGCCGACTCGACGGCCTTCGGCGCCGCGCCATAGATATGCTCGAGGCCGAGATGGCGGCGCACCACGTAGAGAGAAGCCGCGTCGAGCTCGGTCGCGATAAAGTAGCACCACTCGTTAAGTAGGGCGCGACTCGCGGCATCGCGCGGCGTCATCAAATCGGGATGGGAAAAAGTCTCACTCAAGTATTGAATGATCGCCGCGCTCTCGGTCAGTACGAATGATCCGTGTCTAAGAACCGGTATTTTGTGCCTTGGGTTGAGCCGCAAAAATTCCGCGGTCATGGTCTCGCCGGTCCGCGATCCAATCGGATGAAACTCGTACTCGAGGCCCAGCTCGAGCAGCATCCAATGCGCCCGGATCGTCCGGCTGGTCCCGACTCCCCAAAGAGTTAAGTCATGCGCCATGTGCTTACTTGCGGCTGCGAGGTCAGAATTTTTCCTTGAACGGTCGTACGTCGAGCTCGTGGCTCCATGCGCTCTTATCCTGATGCGCGAGGTACCAGAACGCGTCGGCGATCGCCGACGGCTTGAGCAAGTCTTCGTCCTTTGCGTTAGGGAGAAATTTTCGGAGCAAGGGCATGTCGATTCCGCCGTCTACGTTTACATATGCGACGTGGATCCCCTGCGGATGGAGATCGCGCGACATCACTTCCGCCAGCCCTCGCACCGCAAACTTGGCCGACGCGAATGCCGCCGAGGTCGGCCATGGCCGGATACCCGCAGTCGCGCCGGTTATCAGAATCGTACCAGCGCCTCGCGCGAGCATTCCAGGTACGACCTGGCGCGCCCACAAAAATGCGCCCAGCGTGTGCAGTCGCCACGTCTCCTCGAAGACCTGCGGAGTGGTTTCCATCAGGCGTCCCATCGGACGCCGCCCGCCATTGTAGATGAGCACATCGAGCGGACCGAGTTCGCGCTCGATTCGCTTATGCGCGTCCGCGATCTCCGCTTCGATAGTAGCGTCGCTTTGTACTGGAAGCGCAACGCCGCCGGCGGTTTTGATCTCGCCGGCAACCTGTCCGATGAGTTCGGCGCTCCGTGCGATTAGCGCGACCTTGTATCCCTCAGAAAAGCGCGTCGCGAGTGCCGCGCCGAGGCCGGCGCCTACTCCTACGACTGCTGCCACGCCTTTTTCATTTTTAGATGCCATCGCATTACACCCGTTGTTGTTTCACTGGACGGCCACGATCTGACGCACCGCATTCGAGTTTGCCTCGGCCGCACTCGCGCTGGTCGAATCCGCCGGCCGCAACCGCACCGCGACGTTGCGATGATGCGGCGTTGCGGTGATCGGATCGCAGTCGTCGCTAGCGGTCAGGAAATTAATCCGCGGTCCGACCTGAATACGACCGTCCGCCGACGGATAGAATTGACCATAGCCATGCGGCAATGCCACCATGCCGCGGCGCATCGAGTCGTTCGCCTCGATCCTCGCGAGGATACTGCCGCGGCGCGTCTCGACAATCATCCAACCGCCATCGACGGCGCCCAGTTGCGCCATATCGTCAGGATGAATTCTAAGCGCGCCGTCGGGGTCTTCCTTGCGCCACGCGGGATTGCGAAAAATCTGGTTGGCATTGTACGAGCGGCGCTGACCGGCATGCAGGAAAAATGGATACTCAGGATCGAGACCCTCTTTCGCGGCGTCGAGCGATTTGATCCATTCGAGCAGGCGCGGAATCGCGAGCCGCACCTTCCGATCCGGATGGGCCATCAATTCCCACACCTGCTCGTACTCGTGCTTGCTAAACGCCATCCCGGAGTGACTCGAAAGCGCTTTTTCGAAAAGCGCCTCGCCGAGATCGAAGCCCTCTCCTTCTATACCCGCAGCGTGGAGCGCGTGCGGCATCTTTGCCGCGACTCGGTGGCACAAGGGCCACAATGGTGCCGCTGCTCCAGCGCCATCCGCCAACGTTCGGCCCAGTGTTTCATGGAGCAGTATGGGCGCCAACTCGCCGAGACCGGGACGCGACTGCATCATCTTCCCGAAGCCCTGCATGAACGTTTTGCGATCGCGAGCCGCAACTTGTCGCAGCTTCGCGAGCTCATCTTCTGACGGCAGATCGCCCATCGCACGCAGCAGGCGCGGGTAGATCTCGCACTCGGGAAGAGTTCCCAGCATCGGCTCGAATAGCGGCGGCCTCAGATGGAAAAAATTTGTCGGGAACTCGAAGTTGAACGCGGTGAATTCCCATTTCTCGTATTGGGTAGCGGCCGGCAAGACATAATGTGATAGCGCGGCGCTTTCTGTCATGGCGATATCGACCGTCACCATCAACTCGAGCGACCGCGCCGCGCGCTCCATCGCGCGAGTGTCAGCGACCGTGTTCAGCGGATTGGCGCTATCGACCCATAGGCATCGGACTCTGTCCGGAGAGTCGGCGAGGATATCCGCCGGAAGCTTGTTCGGCGGACTGAGACCGGCGATCACCTCCTGACCGCTTAAGTGAGAACGCTCACCGTGAGAATTCTGCCACAACGGAAAAAGCCAGCTATGCAGATTGTTGGTGCCCTTGCGCCCGAAGTTGCCGGTCAGCAGGAACAGCAATTTCTCCAGGTATGAATTGAGCGTCGAGTGCCGCGCCTGCTGGATTCCAAGCTCAACCCGCACCACCATCGACTGCGCAGCCAAAATCATGTCGACCGCATGATCGACTTGAGCGCGATCGACGCCCGCATGTCGAATCCACTCATCTACAGGAACGGCTGTCAAAACCTCACGAACGTCTTCGAAGCCATGAGTATGCTCGTCGATGAAGGCCCGGTCCTCACCGCCGCGCTGCAGAATCAAACTGAGCATCGCACTCAGCAGAAACGCGTCGGTGCCGGGACGCAGTTGAAGATGAAGATCAGCGTTCGAAGCCGTCTCGGTGCGCCGCGGATCGATCGCGATCATCCGGCGCTGCGCGTTCTTCTTGATCTCATTCAGATGAGTCCGCGCGCGCCTGAATCCATGCGCCTGGTAAGGATTGCATCCCAGCACCACCAGCAGGTCGCAGTGCTCGATGTCCTCAGAGGTGTGGCAGTTCTGCGCGCCGAACAGATGGCCATTGACCCAGAAGTCGCCGGTTTTCTCCTGCGCGAGCGCGTTGGCGAAATACGACGAGCCCATCGCGCGCATCAGCGAAACTGCGAATGGACCGCCCGAAACATTGCCCTGCCCTCCGCCGCCGTAGAGCGCGAACGCATTGCCTCCGTGCGTCGATCGGATGTGATTCAAGCGCTCCGCAATCTCGCTAATCGCCGTGTCCCAGCTGATCGGCTCGAAGCTACCGTCGGCACGGCGGCGAAGCGGAGTCGTCAGACGATCAGCCTGATTCTGATAGTAGTCCAGCCGCTGCGCCTTCTGACAGGCATAACCCTTGGTATCCGGATGCAGTTTGTCGCCACGCACCTTGACTATCCGGCGCCCCTCAGTGATGACCTCGACTCCGCAGTTGATGTAGCAGAGGTTGCAGGCAGTTTGCCGCCATTCAGAGGCCGCCTGTTGCTGTTCACTCATCACGCACTCCTGGGTTGATGTGTTGACGCTTGTGGCTGGATCCGCGAGGTTGTATTATTAATTACGACCGTAATCTTGGGCAATCATGACGCGCGTCATCAAGAGAGTCAAGCTGCGATCTACGAAGTGAGGAGAATTGATGCGGGTTTCGAAAGAAAAGGCGGCGCAAAATCGCGAACAGATATTGACCGCGGCCGCCCGTCTGTTCCGCGAACAAGGTATCGGCGCCACTGGCGTTGATTCGATTACCGACGATGCCGGCTTGACCCATGGCGCTGTCTACAGCCAGTTCGGATCCAAGGAGGCGATCGCGGCCGAGGCGGTCCGTCTCGCGCTTACCCGATCGAAACACCTGTGGGATCGGATGGCGGAGCGCAGGGGAAAAAAGAAAGTATTTCCCGCGATCGTGGCGCAATACCTGTCGGCGGCGCATCGCGATCACGCCGGTCAGGGCTGCGTGATCGCGGCTATCGGCAGCGAAATCGCGCGGCAGCCGCGCAGCGTTCGCGATTCTTTCACCCACGAGTTCAAGCATTCGCTCGAATACCTGGCCGACCTGATGCGCGAGAATGACTCTGCGCGCAGCACTGAGGACGCGATCGCCGCGTTCGTCTCGATGGTCGGCGCGCTGATCATAGCGCGCGCAGTCAACGACGAGACGCTTTCAGATCTGATCCTTAAAAGTACCGCCAAGCGGGTCGTGCAGCGTGCCAGAGTTCGCCGGCGAGCTCGCCCCCGCCTTTCCCAGTTGGCTACGACTAAGGTCCGGGAGGGCTAATCTTGGAAAAAAGAAATGCCACGGCGGCAGTGATCGGCGCTGGAGATTACATCGGCGCCGCGATAACGAAAAAATTCGCCGCCGAGGGCTTCATCGTTTACGCGGGACGCCGCCAGGGCGACAAGCTCGCGCCGCTGGTCGCCGAGGTCGAGGCAAACGGCGGGCAAATCTCCGCGCGATCGCTCGATGCGCGAAAGGAAGACGACCTCACTGCTTTTCTGCAGGACGCCGACCGCCAAGCGCCGCTCGAGGTCTGCATCTTCAATATCGGCGCAAATGTCAACTTCCCGTTGCTCGAGACGACCGACCGCGTATTCCGCAAGGTGTGGGAGATGGCTTGTTACTCAGGATTCGTCGCGGGCCGGGAAGCGGCGCGCCTGATGCTTCCGCGCGGGCGCGGATCGATTTTCTTTACCGGCGCCACCGCCAGTCTTCGCGGCGGAGTCGGATACGCAGCGTTCGCCGCAGCGAAGTTCGGGCTCCGCGCAGTCGCGCAAAGCGCCGCGCGCGAGCTCGGGCCGCAGAATATTCACGTCGCTCATCTCGTGATCGATGCGGGCGTGGATACGGCGTGGGTGCGCGACCGAATCAGGGAACGCGAGGGCGACGAGGCGATGAAGAACCTCAATCTCGAACGGCTGATGAGACCGGCGGCGGTCGCCGAGACATATTGGCAGCTCTATCAGCAGCCTCGCGACGCGTGGACGTTCGAGCAGGAGATCCGCCCCTTCGGCGAAAAATGGTGAGCTTCATGGTCAAGGTAGAATTTCACTTCGACTTCGGCAGTCCCAATGCCTATCTGAGCCATCTCGTGATTCCTGAAATCGAAAAGCGCACCGGGGTGAAGTTCGAATACGTGCCCGTCCTGCTCGGCGGAGTTTTCAAGGCGACCAACAATCGCTCGCCCGCCGAGAGCCTTCAAGGCATCAAGAACAAGCCCGACTACGAACGGCTGGAAACGACCCGCTTCATTCGCCGTCATAACATTACCCGCTATAAGAGCAATCCGTTTTTTCCGGTGAACACTCTTATGATGATGCGCGGAGCGATCGCGGCGCAGTCTCTCGATGTGTTCGCGCGATACGTCGACGAGATGTATCGGAATATGTGGGCTGAGCCGAAGAAGATGGACGACCCGAACATTTTCCGCGCTGCGCTCGACGAGGCGGGGCTCGAGAGTGCGCGAATCCTGGAGCTGATCCAACAGCCGAAGGTCAAAGACCAACTGATCGAGAACACGCGGCGCTCGGTTGAGCGCGGCACTTTCGGCTCACCGACCTTTTACGTGGGCAACGAAATTTTCTTTGGCAAAGATCGCCTGCGCGACGTCGAGGAAATGATCCTCGAGTCGAAGTAAGCCCCCACCTATCAGCCATCCCCTGTAGCAAACCTGGATCTGCGGGAGCGTGTTCTTTAGGGAACATGGACGTAGCGTTCAGGGTGATCGTGTTATTTGTTTTTTCTTCATCTATACTTGGCCGCCATGCAGAGCGACGAAAATCCAGAAGCCGCTAGCATCCTGATCGTCGAGGATGATGAAGACGTGCGCGAAGCGATGGTCGCCTTTCTGGAAATGAAGGGCTACGCCGTCGCGTCGGCGGGCAATGGCAGAGAGGCGCTGGATTACCTGCATGACGCGCCGGCTCCCGATCTGATCATCACCGACTTGCCGATGCCCGTAATGGATGGCAGACAGTTTCGTCGCGAACAACTCAAAGACGCTCGCCTTGCAGTTATACCAACGCTGGTCATAACTGCGATGGCCGATCGAACTCATATTGATGCGAGCGAAATTCTTCTCAAACCGGTCGATGCTGATCTCTTACTCACAGCCGTGAGCCGCCATTGCGGATCGGAGCCCGACCCACAGTGACCCCCAAAGACGATGCTGGCCCTCCAGTTACTCGCGATCCGGAACGGCTGTTCTCACTCATGATGGGCAACTTGCCCGCGCGCGTCTGGATAAAGGATGCCGACGGGCGTTACGTCTTCGTGAACTCGCGACTTTGCTCGGAGCTCGCCATCGATCGCGAAAAGTGGATCGGCTCCACCGATGAAGAGTTGTTCCCGAACATCGGTCACGTCTATTGGCGCAAAGATCTGCAGGTCCTGACGACTCGAGCGCCTCTGGTTTCCACGGACCAGGTCGAACAAGGAAAATCGATTTTCGTTTTGAGATTTCCGATGGACATCGAAGATCAAGCGCATGTCGCAGCGGTGGGCATCGATACTACGGAGCACATATCGGCCCTGATTGGCTTCTTTCATCTGCGCGACGAGCTATTTCGAAATGAGCGTTTGCGATCGATCGGCGAGATGGCGTCGGGCCTGGCCCACGATCTTAAAAACATTCTTCACGCAGGAACTTTGCGGCTGAAGATTCTGCGCTCGAAGGCAGGCGAGCACCTGGTCAAGGATGTCGACGCGCTCGCGAAATCAATAAACGCGGCTGCCGAGAGGGTGCGGGGTCTGCAGGAATTTGTGAATGCGCGGCCCCAGGAAACTCTGCTACCTGTCGACTTGTCGGTCTTGATCGGCGAAGCGGTCGAGCTGGTTGATTTTCTGATTCTCAAGACCCCGACTGTCAATGGCGGTACGATCAAGCTCAAGCGTAACCTTCCGGCGTCGTTGCCGAAGATTCCAGTTTACCCAAATCAGTTGAAGCATGTGATCGCGAATCTTCTGATTAACGGCCGTGAGGCCATGCCCGATGGCGGTGAACTGGTTATCGAAGCGCAGAAAACACCATCGAACCTCGAGGTTATCGTCGCGGACGAAGGCACCGGCATTCCGGAAGACGTCCTCGATAAACTGTTCGAACCATTCTTCACGACTAAAGAAATGGGGACCGGCTTGGGACTCTCGATGGCGCGCGACGTGATGACCAGAATTGGCGGAGAGATTCGCGCTGCGAACCGCACTCCGCGTGGAGCAGCGTTCATCTTGAACTTTCCGCTCCCGGCGAAATCGGATCCCGCCACCACGGATTCCGAATGAATAACGCGGCGAGCCTGGCTATGCCGGCATCGACGCAAGTCCGTCCGGATGCGCGACGCGCTCCGGCTGACGCCCCTTCGCGAGCGGCACTGACCCGGGCGCGCGCTGGAACGGATCGGTGAGACCGAGCTCCTTGCCCATCTCGCGCATCGCCGGGATAACGTCCCTGCCGAGCATCTCGAGACACTTGACGCGATCCTTGTAACCGACCGGGCCGTCGAGCCAGAACGAAAAGATTCCGGGGCGCAGGACCTCGAGCACTTTGCGCAGCCGCGGGATCACGTAATCGGGAGTGCCCGCGATCATCTGCAGGTCGCGCTTGCTCTCCTCGTATCGCGCGTAAACGCCGTTGCGAAGTACCTCGAGCTCCTCGTCGGTCTCGTTGCCGCCGCCCTCGTGGAGTGGCTTGCCCGGCAGGTTCGCCGCGAGCGGGAGCCGCGCCAGGCGCTTGGTCGCCTCTTTCGAATTGTATCCCGGCGGGAACATCCATTCGGGACGCGCGAAGTGTGCGAACGCGCCGCCGTAGAGAAATCGTTTTCCAAGTTCCTCGGCGCGCTGCTGATTGTCGCTGACGAAGACCGGCTGCAGATAGCCGAAGTTCTCAGGACCCGCCTGATAACCCTCGCGCGCCGCCGCGTCAGTGTAGAGGTTCCACATCTCGGTGGTCGGCTCGAGTTTTGTCGCGAGCGCGATATACGGGAAGCGCTTCTTCGCGCACCAGATCACCGTGTCGGGACTGATCAGCCCCGGGATCCAAATCGGCGGATGCGGCTTTTGCATCGGCAGCACCCACGGATTCACGAAGCGGAAATGAAAATGCTTGCCCTCGTAGCGGAACGGTCCCGGCTTGGTCCACGCCTTCAAGATGAAGTCGACGCCTTCCTCGAAGTACTCGCGGTTGTAGGCGGGATTCGCGTTGTTGGCGAGCTGTTCGCTGCCCGCACCGCGCACCCATCCGGGCACCAGCCGTCCTTTCGAGATCAGATCGATCATCGCGAGCTCTTCGGCGAGGCGCAGCGCGTTCGCAACCGTCGGCACCGGATTTCCGAGCAGCACGATCTTCGCCTTCTTGGTCGCCTTCGCGAGCACCGCCGCCTCGACGTCCATCACCGAGCCGAGGCAAAACGGCGTGCCATGATGCTCATTGAGCATCAGCCCGTCGAAGCCGAGATCTTCAGAGTAAATCTTTTCATCGAGGTATTCGTTGAGCAGCATCGATCCCTGCTGCGCGTCGAAATTCTCATTGGGCAAGCCGAAGAAGCTGCGGTTGCGGAGGATCTGGCTTTCCAGAAGCTTGCTTCGCGCCGGTTCGGTTTCTGGATCGTAGTGATACTGCCGTTCGGTGAACCACATTATATGCATAGCCGGCCTCCGCTCTTTGTCTGCTTATCCGAGAAAATTCTGTACTTCTTTTATGAACTGTTCTGACTTTTCCACTTCCGGCCGATGACCGCATCCGTCGAGAAACAACGTGTGCGCATTCTTCATCGACTTCTGATACACATTCGCCGCTGAAATTGGCACGACCTGATCGTCGCGGCCCCACACTATCAAGGCAGGATTGTTCGCAGTGCCTTCCAGCAGATGAGGCAGGCTCGGATTGAACATGTAGGGCTGCCACGCGAGCCGCGCCGTCTCCGCGCGCGCATCCTCGAACGCCTCGTATTGCTCGGGCGAGGTGCCGCCGTCGTAGAGCGCGCTGAACTCGGGCGACGACGCGAAATCGCGCACCGACTCGCGCAGATAGATCAACGCCGGAACCGTGAAGAGGTCCTTGATCTCACCTTCGGGCGGGCGAATACCGGCCGGCGCGACCAGAACGATTTTCGAAAAGATCGACGGATCGTTCGCAGCCATCTCCGCGGCGATCCATCCGCCGAGAGAAAAACCAATTACCTCGATCGGCGCGAGATTCTGCTCGCGCACGAAGCGCGCGATAAAGCTCGCGAGATCGCGGATGTTCATGATCCAGTCGGCGAGCGGGGTCCGCCCGAATCCCGGGTAGAGCGGAGTCAGCAGAGTTCGCCGCTGGCTCAGCGCGGCGTTCCATTTCATCCAGCCCGGATATCCCAACTCTTCGTGCAGTACGAGGAGCGGCTTTCCCGATCCGCCTTTCAGCACGATAAGCTCGTCAGCGCCGACTTTGTGAGTCTCTTCGCGCACCGAATTGTTCTGCGCCATTTCTACCTCGCGCGCTCAGCCATCCAAACTGACGTCGTCAACATACCGATCGCTTAAACATACCGATCGTATAATTACCGACCGTACTATCGATCGAGTCGAGTCCATTCTGCAAGTCCGCATCTGACCGAAAGTGATATTCGGGTATTGACACAAATTTATATTTCATCCGAATTCGAGAAAATCACAAAGAGCCCTAAAATCACTGCAAAATCCCGCGTTTCCGTATTGCCCGGCACTCGCTCGCGTTGTTAGCGTCCTGCACAGGCGCGACAAAATAGAATTCTTCGAAGGCCCTTGACTCTCCCCATTATTGTTCCCATTCCCTCTAAGGGAAGGGCTAGGGGTTAGGTTGCCGCGCGCCGCGGAGGCATTCACT
>WNFC01010438.1_pt1 | contig 10306 bp, 10 predicted proteins | sample 5400541 | NCBI WGS metagenome assembly WNFC01 (sample SAMN13153342, study PRJNA577476) | soil metagenome | isolation source: 120 cm saprolite under Douglas fir tree site 2 hole 2 replicate 1 | place: USA:California | collected 2015-04-18 | reverse complement strand
TTCGCGCCGAGCAGTCCCGCGGCCGCGCCGAAAAGGACGAAGACGGTGCTGAACCCGGCGATGAATACAAGGGCGTTCCCCAGAACGATGAGCTGCTGACCCCGTGGCGACACGCCGGGCTGGCCGACCGCGCGCCCGCCCAGATAGGTGATGTAGGCCGGAATCAGGGGCAGGAAGCAAACCGAGACGCAGGAGAGGAGCCCGCCGAGAAAGGCCAACCCGAGCGTGCCGCTCATCCGCTGAGCAACTTCGCCTGGATCAGCCGCTCCAGCTTGTCCGTGGTCGTCTCGCCGTCGATGCGCGCCACGACGATGCCCCGGCCATCCACCAGCACTTTCGCTGGAGGACTATCCACCTGATAGGCCGCGGCGATCTTCCCGTCCGGGTCGTAGATGTTGGGGTAGGGGACGCGGAATTCCTGAACGAAGGCTGCGGCCGCGGCATGGTCACGGTCCAGAAAGTCTACGCCGACAAACCGGACCCCCTGCAAGGCCAGATCCTTGGCCATCTGCGTGATGTACGGCTGCTCGTGCCGGCAGGGTCCACACCACGACGCCCAGAAGACGAGCACGGTCCGATGCGCCTGGAACGCGACAGTCAATGCCTGGCCCTCGAGGGTCTGCCCGGAAACCGCAGGGGCAGCGAAGCCGGTCTTGCCTGAGGGCGGGGCGGCGGCAATGTCTTGTTGCAGCGCGCAAGCCGAGAGCAATACCGCCAAGACGACTAGGAGCGACATCAGTCGAGCTCCTAATCTCAGCACCGCCACTCTCCTGGAACCAGATCCTACCGGGCTATCGTAGCAGCCGTCGCACCCTGCGTTAAACGGCTTCTGGACCACTTGTGCACCTGGTCCGTTGCGACCTACTATTTCGGTATAGTTGTAGCCGCACGCTCCCCATCGTTCGACTCTTCCTGGACCATGAGTAGAAAGAACGCAAGGCTCCAAGTTGGCACGATGCGCGCAACCCGGGCCGCGACCCAGAGCAGCGCTGGCGCGCAGCCATCGAGGCCACCTGGCGGTTCTCCTAACACCAGTGAGAAGGCTCCCAGTGCCAAGACGCCTTCGGGGTGGGCCGACCGGCTCGAACAGGAGCTCCTGCAGGAGGTCGTGACAGCAACCTATTGGTTCGACTCTGGGGAACGCGGAAAGCCCTACCCCGTGTCGATCAAGTTCTCTGGGCGCCGCCTGGGCGTCACCGGAAAACCCCAGCCTCGGGATCACTTTGTTCAAGTAGAGACCGTCGAAGGTATCGTTCCCGCCAGTGGGCCCGTCTCGATAACGACCTCGGCCTCCGGCATCAATCCCGGCGAGTGGATCGTAACCGCCGACCCCGTCATTCGAAAGAGTTATGGACGGTCGGCCAGGCCCTACCCGAGGGCCTACGACAGTGATCCACAAAAGGCGGGGCGGCTGTGGCTGTGGCGGAAGCGCCCGACGTCCACCGGCTCGGCAACACCCGTGAAGACTCGGTTAGTTCCGTTTGCCCGCATCCCGGGCATATGGCGCCCGGCATGGCCAGCGCTGGTGGGGCTAGGCGTACTGGTTGGCCTGGCAGTTCAGGTGATCCTTGTCGGGCGGGCCCATCTCGATGTCCGCGCGGCGGTTGCGGTTTCGCTGTCCGCGAGCGTGGCAGGCTACGCCGGTGCAAAGGCGTGGTTCCTCATTCTTCAGGGGCGCGGGCTTCGGTCACTGGCCAGCGAGGGTTTGTGTATTCAGGGGTTCCTGGTCGCCGGGGCCATCGTGGTCGTCGCTGCTTCCGCACTTCTCCACATGCCCCTCGGAACGTTTCTTGACGCCGCGACGCCGGGGCTGTTGTTTGGCCTGGCGGTGGGTAGGCCCGGATGCGTCTTCGCGGGCTGCTGTTCGGGACGGCCAACGGCATCCCGCTGGGGCGTCTGGGCTTCGGATCGTCGACTGGGGACTCGTCGAGTCCCCACACAGCTGCTGGAATCGCTCCTCTGCCTCGTGATCGGGGTTGTGGCGCTGATCCTGGTCCTGCAGTACCGACCAGCTCTACCTGCCGCCGTCTTTGTGGGCGCCCTGGCTGGATACACGTTTGGCCGGCAACTCCTCTTTCCGTTCCGTGCAGAGCCGCGCAGGTCGGCAATCGGACGGCCCCTCACCATGGCGGCGGCCGGGCTGGTGCTGATTGCGGACATCGTGTTGTCTATTGTCGCCTGACCCAGTGGAGCCGTGCCGCAACCAGCGCTTCGCCGTTAGCTGAGCTGATCTGCCCGCTGAGCCCTCTCCCCCCCCGTTAGCTATGGGGCGCCACGTCACAGCCCTACGCTACCAAGGAAACGTGTCCGTCGCGATCGAGGCGGCCGGCGTCGTCCTGATGCGCTGGTTTAGTTGCGCTCGCGATCGGTGTTATCAGAGGACTCCTCGCCGGCTGCGAGTCGGGCCGCATCGCCCAGGTTGGAATTCCCCTCCAGGAACTCGATCTGGTGCACCGCGTTCTGGTGCGGCCCGTGGTAGCGGAGGATGTAAAGCCCATTCCGAATGTCCACCACGTAGATCAGCCCGTCCCGAATGATCGGGAAGCTCCACATGACCACTTTGTTCGGGCCCCGGCTGAGGGCGGGATCCTCCAGCGCGACCGAATCCAGCGGCGTCGGTGAGAAGAACCCGGCCTGGCTGGGATTGACCGGATCGGCAATGTCGACCGCTTGCAGCCCGCCCGAGTGCCATGAGTCGAACACGAGCTGCGGGAGCACCGTCGGGTTGTGCGTCGAGTAGGAGGTGAAGTTCTGGGTGGCCGGGTCGACCTGCGCCAGGAACGCATCGGTGTTCTGGAAGATCTTGAATTCGCCCACGATCTGCGGCCGGGACGGGTCGTGCACGTCGATGACTCGCATCCAGCCCCATGGCCAGCCGAAGGACGGGTCCGTGAACTTCCCGTAGACCTCGTCGATGTTCACCTCGAAGGGGCGGCCAGGCACCTTTACCGCGGAGTGGCTCTCCGAGCAGCCCGCCGAGGTCCCACCGGTGCAGTGATTCCCGGCGCCCCAGATCGGCCGGTTGGCGATCGGCGTCAGCAGCTTGTCATTCAGCGAGATGACCGTGCCCGGGCTGGTGTTGTTCACCACGTCGCTGGTATCCAGGACGAGAGTTCCCCCACGCAGGTAGGGAAGGTAGGTCGTCTTCCCGTCGGCCGTCGGCGTCATCGAGTGCAGGGAGAGGTCGAAGTCGTAGTTGGCCGGGTTGTCAGCACCTGGGAAGAGCTGGTTCCAGTTACCCTGGGCCACGAGCTGCACGTCGCCGCCGGACGGCACGGCACTGATGTCCTCAATGACGAGGTTCGGCCTCGCTGGGTTGACCGAGACCGACGGCGTCGACTCATAGAGCAGCGCCCGGTCCTCGTTGTTCGGATCGACCCAGAGGAAGAACTCGTGCGGTTTGATCGGCACGCCGGCGGCCGACTTCGTCACGTGACGCCCGATGAGCTGGGGATGCACCGGGTCGCTCAGGTCGAAGAATTTGTATTCGAAGGGGAACGTCGTGTCGTTCCCGCGCGGGCAGGCGTGGATCACCCGGCTGCAGCGGAAGCTCAACTCGATGAGCAACTTCTTCTCCGGCCACACCCGTAGCTCGCGAGAGGTCACGCCCACGGGCTGGCCCGCCGCATTGGGCACGGCCACGCTGGTCGGGATCTCGCCGACCACGGTGGGAGCCGTTGGATCCTCAATGTCCACGATCAGGATGCCCGGGTGGGCGTGCGTACAGGTCCCGTCTGGATTCGTCGGCGTCAGGACCGGAGCGATGGGTCCCGCGCCATTCAGGTCCCCGCACGAGTTCGAGCCGTCGCTACGGTTTCCGACGTACAGGAAGTGGTCGAAAATCGCCATGGCGGCGTTCATCCCCCGGCCGAAGAGCGGATTGTGCCCGACCAGCTTGAAGTTGAGGGAGGTTCCCGGCGTTGCTCCGCCAGGAGCGACCACGACCGCCGCCTGGCCGCTGGCCGGCACCAGGAGCAACGCGGAGACAGAACTCACCACCGCCAGCAGGCGCGCCGATCGGGTGCTCAGCAGCCTGGACATTGTCTCCCTCCTTGTCGCGTCCAGCCGTCGGCGGTAGAAAGTGACTATAGGCGTTCAAGAAAGCTCACGTCAACCGGCCCTTGGGACGACCCTCAGAGCGTCCGTGAGCTGCTGGTTACCCGAGCCATCCGATTGACCATGGACACCTACGTCCACGCGATGCCGGAGAACCCGCGGGCGGCCGCCAAAGCATGGACCGGTCCTCAACCGTGTCGGACCACCACCATTCCACCACCAATGGCTCGGCAACCGGCTGCGACAGGCGACGACGGGGCGCTGAATTTCGCTGTGACTCCGTTGCTGGCCACCGGAGATCGGATGAGGGGCGGCTTGGTAAGGCGTAGGTCACCGGTTCAACCGCGGTCGTGGGCTCCAGTATTTTGGTCAGGAACGCTCCAGCAGACGTCGCAGACGCCCTCGCTCAGTCGGGGACTTTACGTGCTCGTCGATGGCGGACAGCGCTCGCCGTTGAATTCGAAGCGGTTGCTTGGCGAGGGCGCGGATGAACTGCTCACGCTGCGAGGCATTACGGAGATTCATGAGGATGACCACGGGCCGGTAGTGTTCGCCCTGCACCACCTCGCCGGCGTGCCTGATGACCCAGGCTGGACCGAGGTACGTGACGCCGGCCAGGATTTGCGCGCCGTGCCGGCGATTCATGACAAGCCGCCGGAGCCTGGTGCGCACCCGGCTGGGCGGCCGGGGGTGGGCCGCCATGGCTCTGACCAGCTGCCATCCCAGCGGCGTGTACTCAGCGCCAGCTGCCGATGGCCGACGTCGCGCTCGATAGGCCGGTGTCCTGTCAAGGATGGTAAGCAGCCGGCCGGGGTCGAACCGCTCCGGGTACAGCTGGGGCAGAAACACGATCTGTGACCGGAGGGCCGGGTTGGGGTCGGCGAGCAATTCCTCGGCGGCAGCCACCAACCGTTTCGAGACTGCCCGCCCCTTGACGGCGTCGAACAGCCGCCAGACGCTTTCTTCCGGACCACTGTCCCAGCGCTCCCAACCTAGCGGAGACCCGTACCGAAAGTGGTCGCGGAGAACTTCTACGAGGTCCGCTGAGGGGCCAAGGTCGACGCCCCGTATCCTCAGCTTCTTCACCAGAGAGAGCAAACGGAAACCGTCGGACCAGCTTGCTGCCCCGGCGCTGACGAATCTGAAGAGCTCGTAGCGGTGTTCGCTGACCCTCCGAAACTTTCGAATCCGGGCAGCGTTACCTTTACCGGTCAGGTGATCCGAATTCCGGCAGGCCCTATGTAGGGGTCAGGCCCCACCCATAACGATGATATCGGCGGACAGAGGGCTAACCCCCAGACGGGTTCTCGCCCCGGTAGGCGTGATCGGCCTGATCGGCCTTGGCTTCGTGACGCTCAAGCTCTGGCCACCGTCCGCCGAGTCGGTGGCACTCGCTGACCTCATCCGCCGAGCACAGACAGCCGAATTGAACCTTGACAGGCTGCCAGCCGAATACCGGGGCCCGGGCAGTTCCGCCGAAACGGTGCGGCCGGCGCTGGATCACGTCCAAACGGAGCTCGCCAGATATTACGTCGGGACGCTTCTGGCACAGAAGATCGCTGAGCATCAGGGAGGCATCCGAGCCCTGGCCGAAGCTGGGGGCGGTAACCGCATCGGAGGTGTGAAAGCACTGGACCTCAAAGATGTCCAGGTCTCCGGCCAGACCGCCAAAGTACGGGCCGAGGTAACACTCTGGTTCATGACCGCCCAGTTCTGGTATCAGCCGGTAACCAGCCAGACGTGGTCAGGGCTGCAGGGGGATGGAAGATCGACGAGGAGCACTGGCAGTTCGCTCCCGGTGGAGGCCCCTGACGCGAGGCCAAACGGTGTGAGGCTGGCCGCCGAGTAGATTGTAGAAATGGTCATATCGCGCAGTTATGCGAAGCAAGCGGCCTTGCTTGCGGTTGTTGCCTTATCTGCCTGCACGCCGCAATCGGCGGCGCCGTCGCGTTCGCCATCACCGGCAGCGATCCTCCCGGTCAATCCGATCTACGCGGGACGCGCCATGGCCTTCGACGTCAATGCAACGTTCTCCGAGAGCATGAACGAGTCCTTCACGGTCCAGCGCAGCATCGGAGACAGCGGCAACCTCGGGCCCACCGGCGAGGCACACTCCTTCGGGCCTGCCTCGATCGATTTCGCGGCCGGAGATCCTTCGCGCGCGATGCTGCCGCACCTGATCGTGGCCAGGGTCGCGTCGGCCACCGCCTCAACTGTGGATCACACGGCCACGGCCTCGTCGAGCCTGTCCGAGGTCTGCATTTTCAGCCGGCCCGAGGCCAACTCGCCGTGTGTCCTCGCGCTAGCGGCAGCCAGCAGCGCCACCCGGGTTGACTGCGTCGGGCGACGCTCGGCCGAATCGTCGGTCTCGGGTCTCAAGATCTTCGGGACCGACGTTCCCGTCACCGGGTCTCCAAACCAGCGCTTCACGAGCTCGACCCAGTACGGGCACGCCACCGGGACCATCAACTCCCGAGAGTTCGACTCAACCACGAATACGATGCGGGCCACCGCTGTGACGGCGACGTTCAACTTTCCAACGGGATTCCAGGTCGTTCTCGGCACCATTGTGGTTGCCTCGTCGACCAACTCATGCGCGGCCTGACACGGCCGGTGGCGATCACGTCAGCGATCCGTCTCCACCACCGTGATCTAGACTCGGCGGGTGGCCGAGGCAGAGCACGGTTGGGTCCTCGAATGGTTCGTTAAGAACGGGGCGGAGTACGTTGGCCGGACCGATCTCACGAACGCCGGCGTCGAGTGGCTTCAGACCCTGTTCGGCGAGCCATCCGCAGACGACATGATGTGCTCCTCCTACCAGGTCGGCGCGCGGCAAGCGCAGGAGCTAGCAGCGCATGCCTCGCAGCCGATGGATCTGGATCGATTTGACTACTACGTGTCCGGCTGGGCGGAGCAGGGCTTCCGAACCCCCGGAGGTCTCTACCCGCCGCCGAAGGATCCGCCCGCATTCATCGACGGACCAGTGCGCATCCGTCCCGTTCCACGAGACGACGCGCAGTAGGCTCCGAGCCACCCAGCCCCAATCCCATGAGGGGAGGGCACTAATCGCGGCACCCTCCCCTACCCCGCCCTGAAGGAAGGGGGACAAACGACTTTCATGGGTCAGATGTGAGCAAGTACGCCGTCCAGAGGCCGAGGCACCCTGGTGAGATCGAGTGCGTCGACAAGCAAGCGCGCGTATTGGATCTTTCGGCGGGCCTTGGTGCCCATGAAGCGCCGAAGCTGCTCCTCAATAGTCCTGCCTTGCTGAGTGGGCTGCCTCTGGAGCGTGCGAAACGATCCAAGCTCATGCTGAGCGTCGATTACGTGTTCGACCGAGGCGGGACCGAGGGAGCGAATCAGCTCGTCCTCGAGGTCTGCGACGCACACGTAGAAACCGAGTGATTCCATGTCGGCCCGCATGCGGTTGGAGCCGAAGCCAGCCCGCTCAAGGCCCCGCCGGAAATCACCCTCCTCTCGGGCGTCGCAGAGGCCAGCCAGTCTGACGTCGAGCCCCTCAGGGCCGAATAGAGCCAGGAAGGCACTGATGGCCTGCGCACCCCCAATTGGCACGATGGAAATGCCTTCGGCTTCAAGATTCCGACCACGGCGCTCCGCGACTGCTTCGAGCGCGACCTTATCGCTGGTCCCTTCAACAAGCACAACCGCACTTAAGTCGACGCCGATGGCCAGTTCGTGTGCTGCCAGGGCGTTGACGCGAGAGCGTTGAACGTTCGGGTCGGCTGCTGACGGCATGAGACGGGGATGATAGCAGCTTGATTCTCAATCCGCGGCGCCCTCGTTAGAAGGCGCGAGCCAGATTCCGCACGGAGACCCCCCACCCTGACCTGCCCACGCGGGAGATCCCGCGACCCGGACGACAATGGCTCCCCGACAAGGGGGGAGGGACACAGGCTGGGTGCGCGCTGGGAGCAGCCTGGGTTGCCCTGATGTTAGCTATTAGCATTGTTGCCACAAGGGGGGAGGGGCACAGAAGAGAAGGGGATTCTTAATCCGCGGCACCCTCCCCTACCCCTCCCCGTAAGGGGGAGGGGACTGCGGGGAGATTTTTAAGGGTTACGGAACGGTTGGCTGCTGCCCAGCGTTTTCCTGGGCTTCGCGCGCCGCACTTTCGCCCGACTCGTGGGTCGCGGTCTCGTTGGGCGTATGCATCCCGCTGGCACCACCGGGCCGCTGCCCGGAGTTCTCCTGGGCCTCGACCGTGGCGCTTTCGCCGGACTCATGCGTCGCGTTCTCATTGGACTTGAACGTGCCGGGGCTCGCGCTTGCCGCCGGCGAGGGCGTGGTCGCGGCGTTCGCGGCCAGCGGTCCGAGCAACGTGGCACCGATCACGCCGCCAGCGATCAGCGATCCGGCGATGCCGACGACGGTCGCAATCTTCTGCTTTGGGGTCAAAGGTTCTCACCTCCTAATTACGTGGATAGCCGCGGGCGGAGAAGGGTCTCCGCTGATCCTGAGTCTGCCGGCGTCAACCTTTCAAAAGGATTACGCGTCCGACGCAGCTACCCCCTCCCCTACCCCTCCTCGGAGGGGAGGGGACGCGCTTGGGGCGACTCAGCTATCCGCTCCCTGCCCCTCTCCGCAGGGGGAGGGATCCGTAGCAAGCGGCACATCACGCGATCGGCCGAGATGACCCCCTCCCCTACCCCTCCCCGCAAGGGGGAGGGAGAGTCAGGGGAGGGAGACTATGGGAGCTCCTCGGTCTTCCACGTCGGCCGCAGGGTGGCGTCCGGGCCGTCGCGACGATAGAGGGCGACCAGGGTCAGGAATTCGTGCAGCAGTGTCCCGGCGGCCAGCGACGTGACCTCGCCGTGGTCGTACTGCGGCTGCACCTCGACCAGGTCGAAGCCGACGAACTCCAGGCCCCGCAGGCCACGGACCAATCGGAGGGCGTCCCGACTGCTGGGTCCGCCCACCTCGGGGGTTCCGGTCCCGGGCGCGAAGGCCGGGTCGATGAAGTCGATGTCGAAACTCAGGAAAACCGGTCCCTTGCCCACGCGTTCGCGGACTTCGACCAGCACGTCGTCCACGCCTCGGCGAAGCAGCATCTCGGTCGGAACCAGTTGCAGGCCCAGCGCCCGGGCGCCGCCGCGATCCTCCGAGCCGTACAGCGAGCCGCGGATCCCGACCTGGACGGCCCGCTTGGGATTGATCAGTCCCTCCTCAAGGGCGCGCCGGCACCAGGTGCCATGGGTGTAGCGCTCGCCCCAGTAGCTGTCCCAGGTATCGGTGTGAGAGTCGAAGTCGATGAGCCCCAGGGGGCCGAAGCGCTTGGCGGCCGCGCGCAATTCGCCCAGGGTGATGGAGTGGTCCCCGCCCAGGACCAGCGGCACGACGCCCGCCTCGAAGACGGGCGCCAGCCCCTCCTCGATGACCTGGTAAGTCGCCTGGACGTTCCCCGGAATAACAGCCAGGTCGCCGCGATCAACCGCGGACACATAGTCGAAGATCTCGATGCCTTGCTCGACGTGGTAGGGGCGGAGCAGCCGTGAGGCTTCCCGGATGGCCGCCGGCGCGAACCGGCCGCCCACCCGGTAGGTGACCCCGGTGTCAAAGGGGATCCCGACCACCGCGGCGTGGACCCCCGCCAGGTCGGTGACATGCGGCAGGCGCATGAAGGTCCCGATCCCAGTGAAACGGGGCGACTGCATGGCATCGAGGGGCCGATAGCCGCGCTCAGGCACGGGCCAGCTCGGACTCCACCGCCTTGAGGCTTTCCTCGTGGATGATGCCCACCACCTGGTTGCGCAGCTGGGCAAAGTGGGGGCCGCCGACCATGTCGAACGTCCGCGGGCGAGGCAGATCGACGCGCAACGTGGTCCGAATCCGGCCCGGCCGGTTGGTCATCACGTAGATCACGTCCCCCAGGAAGATGGCCTCGTCGATGTCATGGGTGACGAAGAGCACCGTCTTGCGGAACCGCTGCCAGAGGTCGGTGAGCATCTCCTGCATGATCTGGCGGGTCTGGGCGTCCAGGGCGCCGAACGGCTCGTCCATCAGGAGCACTTGCGGATCGTTGGCCAGGGCTCGCGCGATGGCCGCCCGCTGCTTCATCCCACCGGAGAGGGCCTTGGGATAGGCCTCGGCGAAGCCGTCCAGCTTCATCAGGTGGATCAGCTCGCTGGAGCGCAGCTGGCGCTCGGAGCGCGGCGTCCGCTTGATCTCCATCCCGAACTCGATGTTCCGCCGCACCGACAGCCAGGGGTAGAGCGAGTAGGACTGGAAGACC
>WNFC01010437.1_pt1 | contig 10306 bp, 7 predicted proteins | sample 5400541 | NCBI WGS metagenome assembly WNFC01 (sample SAMN13153342, study PRJNA577476) | soil metagenome | isolation source: 120 cm saprolite under Douglas fir tree site 2 hole 2 replicate 1 | place: USA:California | collected 2015-04-18 | reverse complement strand
TACTGCAGCTCGAATTTGGGGCGGCGCATCTGCGGCCCCTTTCATGAACGAGGAATTCTCGTCGTAACAGAATCCTATTAGCGCCAGTCTTGCCGGCGTAGGCTGCATTTCAGACATGGTCTGCTCCACAAAAGATCAGCGTCGGAATAAGAGAGGGGGGCAAACGTCTACTGGAAAACGGGAATCTCTGACTAGTGGAAGCGTCAACTTATAGTCAAGGTTCCTTCAACGAGGTACGATCTGGTGCACCCGGCAGGGCTCGAACCTGCGACCTTCTGATCCGAAGTCAGACGCTCTATCCAACTGAGCTACGGGTGCGCGAGCGAGATAAATGGTAAATCGGAATTGTGGAATAGTAAATTGGGGGGGAGGTCTTTGGTCTTTGGACTTTGGTCTTTGAGTTTATGGTGTCAAAAGGACCTTGCGTTAATCCAAAATCCAAAATCCAAAATCTAAAATCAAAGACCAAAGACCCAAACCCCCACCTCTCATTGCCCCTGAAACTCTTTACGAATTAACCGCACAAGTTCCTGAATCTCTTCCGGCTTTAGTTTGTCTTTGAAAGCCGGCATACCGTCGCCACCTGTACTTATCTTTTTTGCGAGGTCGGCGTCCGGATGATGGATGGCATGTCCAGTCTTCAGGGATGGGACCTTCAACTTCTTATTGTCGACCTTAACGATCCCACCTTCCGCGTTCTCGCCATGACACGACTCGCAGTTCTTCTTGTAGTTGGCTCGTGCCGCGGCAAACTCGTCCGGCGTAACCTTCGCCGCCGCCGGCGATGTGGTTGCGGTGCGTGTTGTGGTTGAGTTTGTCGTTGGTGTGTTCTGGGTACAGGCAAAAGTTAAAAGCGCAACGAGGGCGCACAAAAGCGTAAGCCTGATAGACTTCATTTAAACGTTTCTCCGCAGCGTTCAGTTTTCTTATTGCTAAAGCGCGAGGGAGTATAACTAACACAGTGGTCAGTTGTCCTTAGGGCGTGGGCCTTTGGCTTTTGGCTTTCGGCCTTTGGTCTTCGGTCTTGGGCACTTGAATTGATACGATCCTACAAACACCAGAAGACCAAAGACCGAAGACCAAAGGCCAAAGACCCAAGGCCCAAACCCTCATTTCTTCAACGTAACAACCCATTCCGCAATCTCACGTTTTTCCTGATCAGTTAACTTCGTGGCGAACGACCTCATAGGCGGCTCGAGACCGTAGGCCTTGGGGTCATTCAATAATCCAACAATGTCGTCAACGGTGCGCCGGGGTTTCGTGGAGACACCGAGCAAGGGAGGAAACCTTAGCGCTCCTTGACGGGCTCCTTCACCGTGCTCCCCATGACACGTTGCGCAAAACTTCGTGTAAGCCGCAGGCGGCCCACCTTGTGACGAGGCAGGCGCGGTCGCTGAAGCTGGCTTCTCGTTGTCCAATTTCAACGGCGTTGGAACAAAGGGCTCCTTGCGAAATGCCTCTTCATCCGCGGCCTGGCGCGCGAGTTGTTGCCGAACGCGTGGATCCCTTCTATCACTCAGGTAAGACACGCTTGTCAATGTGACAATCAGGAGCGCAGAAACAGTAAGAATCGTCCCTCCGATAAAGCGTTGCGGCTCTTTCGAAAACCTTTGCAGCGCGGCGAGATCAAGCCAGGGAAGTAACGTTAACGTCAGAAGCACAAACCCCGGGAAGACGACAGCGACAACTGAGCCCAAGGTACCGGGTACGTATTTCAGAGATTGATAAAGCCAGAGAAACTGTGCACCCGGACGCGGCAGGTAATCAGCTGTCAGAGTCGTGACGGCTGGTCCAAGTGGAGCCTGATACTTCATCGAATAAATAGCCAGGACAGCAAAAGCTAAAGATCCAGCTACGAGTTGTCGCGAGAGATTCGGCAAGCAGACGCGTTCAGTAGCGATCGGATTCATGTTTGGCCGAGCGGCTACTAGCGACAGTTTAAGGCCGGAAAATCGCCAAGCGACTACAATTAAGATCAAGAAAGGCGTAACCAGTAAATGGAGCGCAAAGAATCGGGAAAGAGTAAGAGTTGAGATGTCGTTTCCTCCCAGGGCCCAAAGTCGTGCGGTCCTGCCGAGCAAAGGAAGTCCCGAAAGAATACCTTCGGCTACCCGGGTGCTGAAAAAAGCGCGCGCGTCCCATGGGAGGGAATAGCCGGTTGCGCCCGCAGCCATGACCAGTGCGAGCATAATTACGGACGCACTCCAGTGAACAGTAGAGGTTTTGTATGCTCCTCGTCCGAACAAACGCACAATATGAAGAAAGAGAAATAAAGGTAGCCACTGCGATGCGTGGTGATGGAGGGATCGAATCCATGAACCGGCCGGCAAAACCTTTTCAATAAAAGAAACGGTTGTGTGAGCGTGATCGACAGAAGGTACGTAGTAAAACGCGAGAAGCACTCCGGTCAGAAACTGCACGAGCAAGAGTATCCCCACAATGCCGCCGGTAGTTTGCAACCACAAGCTCCAGCCATTTTCAAAAAGACCACTGCGATCGCCCCGCGCTTTGCCAGTCAGATCGACAAGTGGGTTTGCCGCTTCGCTCACGGCTGAGCTGGTTTCCGTTGAGTTCATGAGCGTGCGGTCCGTTCCTCGCTATTGTTTTCGAAATACTGATACTGCACTTGCAGCTTGCCATCCTGCAGGCGCGTCGGCAGAGGATCGAGACCGCGCCTTGCGGGTCCGCTAATCCGAGAGCCATCGGCGGCAAAGTAGCTTTCATGGCAAGGGCAAGAGAATAGTTTTGTATCCGTTTGCCATGACACTTCGCAGCCTTCGTGTGGACACACAGCGGAAAGCACCTGATTGTTCCTGGCCGGAAGGACGTAAACGAAGTGTTCTTCCGTCGAAGTGGCCCAACCGGCGATCTGTTCGGTGACAATCTTTTTAGGAAGCGGCTGGTTGCCGGTAAGGTCTGCCAGCGGTGCGACATCGATCCACCTGTTGCTGGACTCCGATATTCTTGGCTTTAGAAAACGATAAGCGGCGGTGGCAATAGATGTGAAGACGCCGGCTAACATGCCCAGAGGCACCAGTAGTAGAAAGGCGCGACGCGATTTGTCTGGTCCTGTGGCGGACGCGTTGTCATTGTGCATGGGCAGTCATTCTCTATAGATAGGTGCGCATAGGCAAGCACAGTCGCCAAGGTGCACATAAGACCCAAAACGGCAACGAACGTGTGAAAACTCGGCAGGAAGACAAATCAGCGCTGCGGGCGTCCGCGAATTTAGAGTCCCTGGCTGCCTACCCCGGCCAAGCGCTGGCACGGTTGCGCACTCCAAAGAGGTATCAGACGCTAGAGGCCGCCAGTTTCTTCCCAAGTTGCAATCAGCCTGGATACTGGGCAGAATAACTTCGCTTCGCGAACTTACCTGCGGAATCGTCTTCAACCAGAGTTAGAGGTGAATGAATCATGAGTAGTGACAAGGATCAAACCAATCCCCCACGTGGTTCCCTTCGTCTTGCCCCCACTTGTTCAGAGGTCGAGGAGCAAAAAGCAAAACTGCCCAGACAGTTTGTCAATTTCACTTTCTACCGTGCGCGTCCTGAATGGCGACTGCTCTCCGGAGCAGAGAAGCAGCAATGCAGGGACGAGTTTGTAAAGACAGTGGATGAGTTTCGCCGGCCTTTGTTAATACATTCTTATTCAACCATAGGCCTGCGTACGAATGTGGATTTCATGATCTGGCGCATCGGCTACGAGCTTGAACCGATCCAGGAGATGACCTCACGACTGAATAAGACAGAGATGGCGAAGTATATAGAACCAACTCAATCTTTTCTTTCAATGACGAAGCGCTCTATGTATATCGATAAAGATAATCCCGAACACGTCGAGGACAGGCTACACATTGTACCGGGCAAGTCGCAGTATCTTTTTGTGTATCCATTTGTGAAAACGCGCGAATGGTATACGCGGCCCGCCGAGCAGCGTCAGGAGATGATGGACGAGCATATTCGCATCGGAACGAAATACCGTTCAGTCAAACTTCACACAACCTATTCATTTGGCCTTGACGATCAGGAATTTGTGGTGGCGTTTGAAACTGACCAACCTTCAGATTTTCTCGATCTCGTTCAAGAGCTGCGTGAAACCAAAGCGAGTTCTTACACACTGCGCGATACTCCGATGTACACGTGCCGGCAGCGCACGCTGGGAGAGTGTCTCGACGCGCTTGGTTAACTATCCACAGATTACGCCGATTTCACAGATAAGGATGCGACCACCGTTACTGAGCGCGATACTCTTGCGCATAGTCTGGGGAATCTCTGTAATCTGTGGACTTCTCATCACAGCCACAACTCTTTACCCACAAACGAAACAGAGTGCCGAGTACCTTTGGTATGAGGCGGAAAACATGCGCGGCTTTGCAACAAAGCCGACCGGTGAGCCGGTACAGAATCCTTCCTGGATGAACCTGCCGCAAGCAAAAGCTCCAGGCTGGGGCATGAATGGACCAGGCGTATCGGCTGAATGGTCGCAAGGCGGGGAAAGCGAGTGGAACTCCGCCGCCGCCAGCGCAGACGAGACCAAAGCGAGCATCTACCAGGACCTGGTGGTTCCCCGTGCTGGTGATTATCACATCTGGGTGCGTTATGCCGACTGGGCCAACAAGACCGAGAACTTCGTGATCCGGGTCAATCAGAATGGGCGCGAGGTCTTTCGTCATGAGTTCGGCATGAAAGATCTGATTGATCCACATGATGAAGTGAGTTTGTACTGGGGTTGGGCATTTACCTGGGATAGCGCGACGGCAACACTTCAGAAAGGACCCGCACGCATCTCAATCGATATTGAAAAAGCGAGCGGTGCCCGCCGACATGTGGATTGTTTTCTTCTCACAAACGATCTGTCTTACAAACCTGTAGGCCGGCAGAAGCCTGACTTTGCGGCCATGCACCACCTGCGAGAATGGTCCAACACGCGCAGTCCGCTTAGTTCGTTAATCCAAAGTGCCAACCCCGTCACCGTTCCCGCGAACTGGGTGCGTCCAAAAATTGGAGGGCGTGATTTCGTTATGCCCTGGAACATCGCGAAAGAGTTCTGGCCGCTGTATGACAAACCTCCTGCGGAACGTCCGCTCTATCCTTTTAATGCCGAGCCGATTGAGGAGTTTGTGGCAAAGTACAAAGGCGCACGCGAAGTTCCTATTTTTCAGTCGAAACTCATCGTGCCTGTGATCTATATCAACAACCTTCCCGAGTATTTCAAAGAAGGAAGTCCCTTTCTTCGGTACCTTCGTGAGACGAAAGTGCCATTTGCCGTCCTGATCAACTATGGAGCAGCCCAGATGTCCGAAGCGGAGGGACAGGCGGCCTGGAAACTTTTGACAGGCGAATTGAAAGATCAATTTCTTGGTTGGATCTCGGGCGAGAGCGTCGGTTTCGTTTGGGAGTACGCCCCGAAGGAGTTGAAGATTTCGCCTTCGATGTCGCGCAAGGAACTGCTCGAAGCCCATCGCGAGTTTTACACGAACGCGATTGCCCGAAAATGGAGGGAAACGTTTCACACCGAGACGGGACCGATGTGGGACAAGATGATCCCGGCGCAATCAACTTCGAGCACTTCATTCGCACATGCGCTCTCGGAATGGGGTGTTCGCTTACTGGGTATGGAAACTGCGGCTGTCCAACCAATGACTGCGATGCGCATAGCGTTCACCCGTGGCGCAGCACGACAGTATGGTGGTGCGTTTCTCTACTATCACGCCCCCAACTTCGGCGATACAGCGACCACATTTACAAAAGCACAGAACTTTGCCGGTCCCGACTTCTTCTTCCATTCCCACTATGGCCCAACGATGGGTCCGTCGCTCTCCTGGTATCGCAAGAGCTACTACCTTTATTACATGTCTGGCGCCTCGGCAATCTACCTCGAACAGGGCTTTGATCAGTTTTTCAAACCCGGTCCGGGGGACAATCCTTACCAACTGAATCCTCTTGGACGCATTACCGATGAGTTCGTGAGCTTTGCGGAAAAGCATCCCGATCGCGGCACGCCCTACACTCCCGTGGCATTTCTTTTGGATCCTGCACACGGTTGGGAGATGACTGACTATCCCCAATGGCCTTTCGAGGTATCGCAGATCGACCGCGGCGATCGCGCACTGAGGGAGTTGTTTGGAGTGGCTTACTATCCGGGAACTGTCGTCGAAGGAGAACCCGCCACGTCTGATCGGCAGGTTTTCGTGTCGGGCATCTTTGGCGACATCTTCGATGTGTTGGTCGCTTCTGAACGAGGCAGTGGTTCGCTTGTTAAGGATGGCGCTGACACCGGCAAAACTCTACATACTCAAGTCCCAAGTCTGCTTTCTTCCTATCGCGCCGTTGTTGTGGGAGGACACATCGATTGGTCACCGGACTGGGTTCAGAAAATCACCGATTATGTCCGTAACGGTGGCACCGTCGTTATCAATGCTGCGCAGATCAAAGGCGTCCCCGAACAGTTTCTTGGAATTCACCTGACCAACGAAACCGTGGAAGACAATAGCGCGCGTTGTCTTTCGCCCGGCGAAGAGCCTCAAGATCTAAGCGGCCAGATGTTTCGTTATGAAAAGACAGAGGTGAAAGGCGCGAATGTGCTGCTTGCTGCGGCCAATGGAGATCCACTGGTTACTGTGAACAAGGTTGGAAAAGGAAACGTGATTTTCTGTGCGTTGCCGGATCTGCTCGGCGAAGACGAGCGCATCACTCCTTTTGCGGCTCACATGTTGGCTCACGTTTTCTCGGATGCGATTCCAGTGAGAGTAAGTGGTGACGTTGAGTATTTAGTCAATCGGACGGAGAGCGGCTGGGTCGTTACTCTTTTCAATAACAACGGTGTATTCAAACCGCAGCAAGGGTTGGCCCACGTCGATCGAAATGCTTATGTGACCGCCACGATCAACCTCGGAACACAGAAGGTTCAGAGTGCAAACGAGTGGATCTCCGACAAGACACTCGACCTGCAGACTCAAAATGGATTACAAACCCTGAAAGTCCAGATCGCCCCGGGCGCCATCGCGGTCGTTGAACTCCGCACGAAGCCCTAACCTTGAATGCCTGCAAGAAACTAACGACCGAAATTCTAAGGTCAGGAATCTCCCCCGCTTCGAGTTCGAAAGCCACTCACCATCAAATAAACATCTTAATCTCAGCAGACTCTCAGGTTGGGAAGGCGGACCCTGTCCCCGCCTCAAGGTTGAATGCCACTCAACATTCAAGTTTGTTCTCTCAACTTCAGCAGACTCTCAGGTTGGGAAGGCGGACCCTGTCCCCGCCTCAAGGTTGAATACCACTCAACATTCAAGTTTGTTCTCTCAACTTCAGCAGACTCTCAGGTTGGGAAGGCGGACCCTGTCCCTGCCTCAAGGTTGAATGCCACTCAACATTCAAGTTTGTTCTCTCAACTTCAGCAGACTCTCAGGTTGGGAAGGCGGACCCTGTCCCCGCCCAAGTTTGGATGCTACTCTTAATCATTCCAAACAAGTCATGCTTGCTAACTCTTAACCTTCCTCTTTTCAAAGGTGTGCCATCCCATCTCTTTCATCGCCTTCGACTGCTTCTCTGAATCCTCCGGCCACCATGATCCACCGCCAATGGCTCATCACCCTGTGAGTGAATGATCTAAAGCCAGACCAGTAGTAGTCTTTGGCAGAACTGACTAGTCCCGCCTTCACCGGATTGGCATGGATGTAGTTAATCGAAGTTACCGGTTACATAGTGGAGTGCGCCTGGGAGATTGAGGTTCGACCATTTGCGAGCCATGTGAGGAAGCTCCTTTGGAGAGGATGAGATTAGAATTCAGCTGTAGTCTCAAGGAAATTTCCTTGTGGTGTAAGAGCGGGGACAGGGTCCGCCTTCCCAACCTGAGAGGTTGCTGAAGTTGAGAGAACCAGGTTGATGGTGTGAGGCTTTCAAAGTTGAAGCGGGGAGAGGGTCCACGTTCTTCGTTTTAGTTGCGACGATTTCCAGTTAAGCGCAATAGAAAGAAGAAGAGGTTAATGAAATCCAGGTAGAGCGATAGTGCACCGACCACTGCGTACGCGCCCGTGCGGCCGTCGGGAAGCGCCACTGCCATGTGCTTCAAGCGTTGCGCATCCCACGCCGTAAGACCGGTAAAGACCAACACCCCGACGACCGAAATCACGAACTGCAATGCGTCGCTGTGCCAGAAGATACCAACGATTGAGGCGAGGATAAGACCAACCAAGCCCATAAAGAAGAATTGGCCCACGCCAGCCAGACTTCTTTTAGTTACTGAACCGAACACTGCGGTGGCGCCGAACATGCCCGCCGTGATGATGAACGTCGAGCTTATGGAAGCACCGGTGTAAATCAGCAGTATCACGGATGTAGTTACTCCAGTGACTGTCGAGTACAACATGAAGAGGCCAGCCGCCGTTGCCGGTGCGAGCTTGTCGACCCGCGCCGACAGGAAAAAGACGAGCCCAAACTGGGCGATAATGAGGATCCAAAAAATGGCGCGATTGAGTATTACGGTCTCTATTAGCGTTTGTGACGACGCCACCACAAAAGCGGTGCCGGCCGTTATCAACAGACCGAGAAACATCCAGCCATAGACCTTGCTCAGAAAAGTGCCTACGCGCACATCACGCAAATCCACAGTAGCTACCGAAGGTTGGTTCCAACTCATAATTCCCTCCCCAAAATCATTCAACTCCCAGCGATGGTCTCAGTATATTCTTCTTCTTGAAATTTGACCCGCCGCTGGTGCCCAAGAGTGCGGGACAACCTGATTTCTTCAGCAAAGAACTGTCGAACAGATCCCGCTATTAATCGTTTGGTGAATGACACTCAACCGCAGAACAGGAAGCGGTAGCGACCTGGCCGGTTCGCAAGACTCCACACCCGATTCGTCAGCCTCGGCTATAAACACGAAAGTACTCAAGGCCTTGGAACATTTGGAACATAACTAGTAAGTTGAGTGTTGCGAACCGGCCAGGACGCTACCGCTTCCTGTTCTGCGGTTGAGTGTCATTTCAATAGACATTCTTAGGGGGGGATCTGGCACACACGAGCCTTCGAATCAAGACATCACCAATCTTCTCCCCACTCTGGCTCACTAGTTTGTCGTGTTCAAGATCTTGAGCAGGTCTGAGTGATCGCTGTAGTCAACGTTCTCTATTTTCCAGCCCTGTACCCGTTTGACCATACGAAACTTCATCTTCGTAAGTTGTCCGAAGTTCTTAAAACTCACACCTACGGTTGCCTTGTCGCCTTCCAGCAACGGCGAACCGATTTGAAACTGAGTGATTTTCATATCCTGAGCATTGTAGAGCGGGTCAAAATAGAGATTCCCAACCTCGCCTTCCGGGGTGTCGTGGATGTTTTTCCAGATAAGATCCGCGAGTTGCTTATCAAAGAACTTATAGAGGTTCACCTTGCCGCGAGGTTCGAACAGGTGGCCCCTACCGTTGTTGTGCACTCGAAACAAATCCTGGATGACACTCGCGGGCGATCTCAAAGATTTTGCCGTCTGCGCCGACATTGAGGTTGTGTTGATCAGCGCTAGAGGCAATAAGAATAACCAAACAACTGGGGTTGTCATCGAAGTTCGGGTGTTCATTTGTTGTGATTCCAAACCAAGTCTCTCCGACTAAATGCCGAGGTGCCTGATCCTCCGAAGATTTTCTACGGCTTCTTACTTTTGCCTTTACCGGCTTCACCCTGTGACTGCGCAGGTGGTCCTTGTTGACGTTCCACATTCTGTCGCGGTGGCTGAGCTTGTGGTGGAGGACCTCGGCGCTCGGCCGCATTCTGACGCGGCGGTTGCCGCATCTGTTGTACCGGTTGCGGTGGTCCTTGTCTACGTTCCACATTCTGTCGCGGTGGCTGAGTTTGTGGTGGAGGACCTCGGCGCTCGGGCGCATTCTGGCGCGGCGGTTGCCGCATCTGTTGTGCACGCTCCACGCTCTGCCTGGAGCGCTGCTGCTGAGATCGAATTAGCTGATCTATACCTCGCTCCATCCGAGGTGGCTGTCGCACTGGCGGCTGTATCGTTCGCATTGGTTGACTGCGCTGAGCTCGCGGTTGTGGTGACCGCATTTCTTTCTGCACTTGTTGCCTTGCTGGTCTTCCTACTCGTTCTCCCTGGATTTGCTCCCGCTGTTGATCTCTTGCTGCTGCACGCTCGGCGTTCTGCTGTTGAATTTGAGCTTGTCTCTGTTGCTGTTCAAGCTGGCGCATTTGCTGACCAGCCTCTCTATTGCCTCGAGCTGCCTCAGCAGCGATCGTGGCCATTTGCTGTCTGCGTGCTGCGTCTTTCTCTTGTCCCACTTGATCTGATCTTCGGGCTTCAGCCG
>WNFC01013116.1_pt1 | contig 10307 bp, 5 predicted proteins | sample 5400541 | NCBI WGS metagenome assembly WNFC01 (sample SAMN13153342, study PRJNA577476) | soil metagenome | isolation source: 120 cm saprolite under Douglas fir tree site 2 hole 2 replicate 1 | place: USA:California | collected 2015-04-18 | reverse complement strand
GTGCCAAGAGTAGAGATCCCTCGACTACGCGAATGCTTCGCGCGTCGAAGCATTCACTCCGCTCAGGATGACAAGCTGTAGAAGCTTATGATTGCCGCCCTTCGACAGCAGTTCAACGCGAGCTTCACTCCGGAAAAATATCAGCGTTTGCTCAGGGTGATGGAAGAACGTTGCGGAACCCAGGTGAAGTTCCGGGTGTGCGAGACACCTGTCTTCCTGCCCAAGCCATTCCTGGATCAGATGTGCGAGTACGGCAAGGAACTCATTCAGCAACTGAACGGCATCGAGTACCGCAAAGCTTCCTCTGAAGCGATTCCAGAACAATTCAAAGTGCCACGCGAGCCGCCCCGCCCCAACTTTATCCAGGTCGATTTTGGACTGGTGCGGGACAAATCAGGCAATCTGCAGCCCAAGCTTGTCGAACTGCAAGGCTTTCCTTCGCTTTACGCCTATCAGGCAATGCTGTCGCAGACGTACGGAGAAATCTTTGGGCTGGACCCCAGCCTCAACTATTTGCTGGGCGGATTGGATTGGGAGAGCTACAAAAAGCTACTGCGTCGCGCCATCGTTGGCGACCAGGATCCAAAGCACGTCATTCTGATGGAAATCGATCCACTGCATCAAAAGACGCTGCCCGATTTTCTCCTGACCGAGAAACTGCTGGGTGTAAAGACGGTCTCAATCACCGACGTCAAAAAGGTGGGCAAGTTCCTGTTCTATGAGAACGATGGCCAACGCATCCCCATTCTCCGCGTCTACAACCGTGCCATCGTGGACGAAATGGTGCGCAAGAACCTGAAAACTGCTTTCCACCTCACCGATGACGTCGAGGTGGAGTGGGCCGGTCACCCCAACTGGTTTTTCCGGATGAGCAAATTTTCGTTGCCCTATCTGCACCACGAATGCGTGCCCAAAACCTGGTTCCTGGATCGAGTGGAGCGCATGCCGGACGACCTGGAGAACTACGTCGTCAAGCCGCTTTTCTCCTTCGCGGGGTTAGGAGTGATCATCAATCTCAAGCCACAGGACCTGGCGGCCATTCCCAAGGCAGACCGTTCTCAATACATCCTGCAGGAGCGCATGCATTTCGAACCCGTGGTGGAAACACCCTTTGGCGGCAACAAAGCAGAAGTACGCATCATGTATATCTGGTTGGACGAGCTGCAGCCGGTCATGACCATCATCCGCATGGGACGCGGTCTAATGATGGGCGTGGACCACAACCGCAATATGGAGTGGGTGGGATCTTCGGCGGGTTTCTATGCGTAACTATCAGTCCACGATTGGACTGGTCGCAGCGAATGGCAGCTAGCGCGTTCCCGAGCCTTGTTACTTCAATCCCTTCACTACGTACGCCTGCGACAAAACCTGCGAGTAGACATAGGCGTACGCGCTTCCGTCGCTGGAAAAGCGCGGCCCGCCAACGCTCGCCACGCCCGCCGGCAGGTCCGCTCCGAAGGTTTTCCAGAACTCCATTTTGCCGGTCGCGGCATTCACTCGATAGACTTTGGCAGCGCCGTAGCGACGCTGGCTGGAGAGTGCATACAACGACGTTCCATCGGATGACCAGTCGGAGACGTAGTACTTTGAGTCAAGTCCCGGAACCAGGCGCAGACCGCTTCCGTCCAGCGGCCAAATGCCCCATTTGCCGTCCGGCCCAATCACTGCGACACTACGACCGTCCGGAGACAGGCGTGTGCCGGCGGTGCCCTCGGGCGTGATGGGCTTGGCATCGCCGTTGCTCAGATCGATCAGATAATCGCGGACCCCATGCCCGGCCTCGATTCCAGAGGCCAGCAATTGTTTGCCGTCCGGCAAGTAGTGCATCGAGCCGTAGCTTATCTTGTCGTGGGTGAGCTGTCGGGCCTCGCCGGCGCCAGTCGGTACTACACTGAGTGCGCCCCCCTTTGCCGGTTTGGTAATCACCCATTTGCTGTCCGGCGAAATTGCTTCGCCGGAGCCCTCGCCAATCCGCACCGGAGGCGACCCGTCGGTATCGCGCAGAAACACCGTGTAGTTCGGACCGCCTCCATCCGCTTCTTCCTCGAACAGAACTTTCTTGCCATCACGGCTGATGTCTCGCGGAAGTGACCATCCGAACCATCCCAGTTCGTGCTCTTCTTTTCCATTCGGCGGCAAGGCTCGGATCCCGAGGCGAAACTGTTGCGTAATCATGAGCGTCATTCCGTCGCGCGCGTCCTGCAGCCACATGCCTCCCGGCACGTTGGTGATCGTCCGCAGTTTGCCGGAGAGAGTCACGCCACGCAGATTTTCTGCGCTGCCGCTATTGGAGGCGGTGAACCATATCTCGTCCCCCGCCGGTGACCACAGGATTCCCTCTTCCGACGACCAGCCTGATGAGAGCTGCCTCTCGTGGCCGTCCGGTTCGATCACCGCCACCGAACCCTCGTCGTCGCCACCGGGGTTCTCGTGATCCGCGAACGCCACTCTCTTGCCGTCCGGTGAAATTTTCGGATGGCTGATCCAATTGATGCTGTCAAACAACACCTTACCCACCGGATATTCCAGGCGCCAGTGGCTGTTCTCCGGCACGAAGCGCACCACCGCCATGCTTTCGCCATCCGCCGCCCAGTCGGCATCCTGGACGTTGTCCAGCACTTCGCGTGGCGTTCCCCCGCTCAAGGGGACCTTCGCGAGCGTGCCCGCTCGGGCATAACCGCCGAAATAAATCGTGTTGAGCCGGATTGCCAGTTCTCCGTTTTTCGAAATCGAAAGCAGGGTCGCATCCTTAATACCCAATTCGCGCGAGCCATTGTCATCGGTGCGAGCCAGATATAGCTGGGGCGTACCGCCTTCCCAGGACGCGTCGTAGACAATGCTGCCATCAGGAGCGAAGCGGGCATTGCCGATCGAACCGGTACGGAACGTAATTTGCTGATACTCGGGTGGAGTCGCAGCCCCTCCACTTCGTCCCAGCCACCAGCCCAGGCCGATCATGGCCGCCGCCAGCGCGATCACACCGGCCAGGCTCGCGAGTTTGCGACGCGACTCCGCACCTCTGGCCTGTGCCACCGCCGCCTGCGCGCCCGATTTGCTGCCGCTGGCGGAAATCTCGGTCAGCGCTTCCAGGTCAAATGCCAAATCACCAGCGGAATGAAAACGCTGTGAAGGATTTTTCTCCAGGCAGTGCCGCACAATTCGTTCCAGGCCGGCTGGAACGTGGCGCGCGGTTTCGGAGAGCTCAGGCGTCTCTTCTTTGAGAATCGCGCTCATGGTGTCGGCCGTGGTCTCGCCGTGGAAAGCCCGCTTGCCGGAAATCATCTCGTACAAAATCGCCCCAAAAGCAAAGATGTCCGACCGTGGATCAGCCGCCTGTCCGCGCACCTGTTCCGGCGACATATAACCGGCGGTGCCCATAATCAGGCCCGGTTCGGTCACCGCGTGGAGAGTCGGCGCGTCCGCTCCGCTTGCGGCTTCCGGCAGGATCAGCTTCGCTAAGCCGAAATCCAGAATCTTCACTCGACCATCGTTAGTGACAAACAGGTTTTCTGGCTTCAGGTCACGATGCACGATGCCTTTCTCGTGCGCCGCCGCCAGTCCCCGCGCCACCTGCAATCCGTAGTCGATCGCCTTGCGGCTGGAGAGTGCGCCACTCCTCAACCGCTCTCGCAACGTTTCCCCTTCCAGCAGCTCGGAGACTACGTAGGGCGAACCGTGGTCGTCCCCGATGTCGAAGATTGAAAGAATATTGGGATGGTTGAGCGCTGCGGCCGCCCGCGCCTCCTGCGCGAAGCGCTGCATCCGGTCGTGATCCGCCGAGAAGGACGCAGGCAGGACCTTGATCGCGACGATTCGATCCAGCCGGGCATCCCGCGCGCGATACACTTCTCCCATCCCGCCCGCACCGAGCAGAGACAGGATTTCGTAAGGTCCCAGCATCGTTCCTGAGGTAAGGGCCATGAGTGGGCAGAATTATAGCTTCATTTCATCGACACGGTCTAAGCAAGGCATCTGAATCGACTCAAGGTCGAAAACCGAAGGATGCCCTATCGTTTCGCCTTTTGTGCGAAAGGGTTGGGTATTTCACGAGATCGGCCAGATACGCTGGCGAGATGCGCATACCAGACGGCTACGTGGAACCCCAACCCCTTCAAGAATCGCAAGATGGGTATCGGTGTACCGTTCAGAGCCAGGCGCCGGACTTCATCCCTCTCCACTCAACCCTTCAAATAGTTGACCAGATGCGACCCACGGCCTAACATTACCGCCTACAGGGGCTTAGCTTCGCTATGAACAGCGGAACGTCTGGCCAGAGTCCGAGCGGGATCAGCATGATCGGCCAGACGATCTCCCATTACCGAATTCTGGGCAAACTTGGCGGCGGCGGCATGGGTGTGGTTTATGAGGCGGAAGACACCCGGCTCGGCCGCCACGTAGCCATAAAATTTCTCCCTGACAATCTCAGCGGCGATAGCAAGGCGATGGAACGCTTTGAGCGCGAGGCGCGCGCCGCGTCCTTGTTGAACCATCCCTCCATCTGCACCATCTTCGAAGTCGAAGATTACAACGGCCATCCGTTTATCGTCATGGAGAAGCTGGAAGGGGAGAGCCTGAAGCAGCGCATCCGGGGCAAGCCGATGGACGTCGACGAGCTCCTCGACGTCGCCTTACACGTCGCGGACGCGTTATCCGTTTCCCACGCCAAGGGGATCATTCATCGCGATATCAAGCCGGCCAACATCTTCCTCACCACGAGCGGGCAAACGAAGGTCCTCGACTTCGGCCTGGCCAAACTGCTGCGCGATGAGCGGCTCGCAACCAGTGAAGAGACTCCGGTGGAGGACTCTCTTACCGCGGTGGGCGTGATTCCCGGAACCGCGGTTTACATGTCGCCGGAACAGGCGCGCAGCGAGGAACTCGACCCCCGAACCGATCTCTTTTCCTTCGGCGTGGTGCTGTATGAGATGGCCACCAGCAAGAAGCCCTTCACCGGAAACAATGTGATCACCACCCTGGACGCGGTCCTGCACACCAAGCCGCCGTCGCCTCTAACCCTTAACTCCACGCTTCCCCGCGAACTGGAAGCAATCATCGGGAAGGCGATGGAAAAAGACCGCGATAAACGTTATGCGAGCGCGGCGGAGATGAAGGCCGACCTGCAGCATTTGAAGAAAGAAACTGAATCGGGACTGACTCGCACCGGCGCCCGTGAAACCTCGCCCTTGCGCGTAGTGACCAAGACCTTCCAGAGCTCCAGCAAGCCGCAGAGTTATCTTCTGCTTGCGGTCACTGCCTTGCTGGTTACGGTGCTGGCGGCGGTGGGAACGTGGTGGATCAAACATCGTGCCGGAAGTTCTGCAGCAGCGAACAACAACGCGATTGCGGTACTGCCGCTGCAGAATCTAAACGGCGATTTCAGCGTTGACTATCTTCGCTTCGCCCTGGCCGATGAAATCGCCAATGTACTCACCTATTCGCGCACCTTGGACGTTCGTCCTTCGGCCGTGACCAGAAAATACGTGGGCGCCGACATAGACCCGCAGAAAGTCGGCCACGAGCTTCACGTAGCCAACGTGTTGACCGGACACTTCATGAAGCAAGGCACACGTCTTCTGGTCACCCTGGAAGCGATCCAGACCGGCAACGACCGGCTGTTGTGGCAAACCAATCTCAATGGTTCCACGCAAGACCTGATTTCACTGCAACAGCAGATGGCGAAGCAGGTCCGTACGGGTTTGCTGCCTATGCTGGGCGCGGCCGGAGGATTTCTGGAAACCAGCACCCGGCCGAGTAATCAGGAAGCCTACGACCTTTACTTGCGCAGCGTAGCCGCGCCCCACGACGCTAATCCCAACCGGGAAGCCATCCGATCGCTCGAAAGCGCGGTGCAACTGGATCCGAACTACGCCCCAGCCTGGGCCGAGGTGGGCCAGCGTTATTACTATGACGCTACTTACTCCAACGGTGGAGAGCAGATGTTCCAGCACTCGAACGCGGCTTTGGAACGCGCGCTGGCTCTCGATCCGAATCTGATCGCCGCGGCTTCGCAACTGATCGTCAACCGCGTCGACCGGGGAGAGTTGGGAAAGGCCTACGAGTCCGCTGCGGGTCTGGTCAAACGCCGTCCAGAGAGCGCGCAGGCACATTTCACTCTGGGATACGTCCAACGCTACGCTGGCATGCTCGAGGAATCGGTGCGCCAATGCGATACAGCGCTCACTCTGGCTCCGGGGAATTATCAGTTCCGCTCCTGCGCCTGGGCCTTTATGGAGCTGAGCAAATTTGAGAGGGCCTTCGACTTCATTCAGGTTGACGCCGGCTCCGAGTGGGCCAACTACGTTACTCCTTCCCTTCTGCTGCGAGAAGGCAGACTGCCGGAGGCGCGCGAAGCAGTGAAGCGCATGTCGAATGCTCCCCACTACCACCGTGATCTCATGGAAGCAATTGTGGGGCTCCGGCCTCCATCCGAACTCGATCGCATGGCGCACGATGCTGAAACTGGCGGACCCTCCGACCCCGATCCTGAGCTCTCTTACTATCAGGGAGCGCTTTTCGCGTATGCCGGTAAAAAAGACGCCGCTTTTCACTTGCTCAAGACCGGCATCGAACAGAACTACTGCGCGTACTCCAACCTGCTTTCCGACCCGTTGCTACGAGGTCTGCACAGTGATCGAAAGTTTGACGAGTTGCTGACCGCCGCCCACGCCTGCCAGCAGGCGGTTCAGTCCGCGAGCGCGCTGCAGAGCCACTGACTCAGGTAGGATGGAACGCAAGGCGGCGGCTAACTCTTCGCTTCCCGTACAGTCCATTAAAGAGGAACACCATCACCAGGCGGCACCAGGAAAAATCTTGTCTCTCACCTTCGAGAACTGCAATCCCATACGTATGAAACCTGTTCGTCGCGAAACTCAGCGCCCTTGGAAGCTTTGTGCGCTCTGTCTAGCTCTGCTTTTGTCTTTGGGCACACTGGCCGCGCCAACTCTGGCCCAGGCTCCGGTGGGCGGACCGAGTCCGGTCGATCCTCTGCCTCCCGACACTGGCGGCGCAGGTCTGAAACAGATGCTGGTTCGCCTGCAAACCACGGCGCGCCTGATGCAGACCACGGCCCATCCCGACGACGAAGATGGCGGCATGTTGACCCTCGAGTCCCGCGGCCACGGAGTGAGCACCTTGCTAATGACTCTTACGCGAGGCGAAGGCGGCCAGAACAAGGTAGGAAGCAATCTGTTCGACGTGCTGGGCGTGCTGCGCGCGCTGGAGCTGACCGCTTCCGACCGCTATTACGGCGTGGAACAGCGTTTCAGCCGAGTGGCGGATTTCGGATATTCGAAAAATCCGGAAGAGACGTTTCAGAAGTGGGGCGGGCACGATATCGCACTGGGCGACATGGTGCGCGTGATCCGTACCTTCCGTCCGGATGTGCTGATTGCGCGCTTTTCTGGTACCGACCGTGACGGGCACGGTCATCATCAGGCTTCTGCAATTCTCACGAAAGAGGCGTTTCGTGCGGCAGCGGATCCCAACCGATTCCCGGAGCAGATCAAGGAAGGCTTGCAGACCTGGCAGCCCAAGAAGCTGTACATCGGAAATGTGTGTGGTTTTGGGGCGACATCCTGCCCGGCGGAAAACTATGCCGTTAAGTTGAATACCGGCCAGGTGAATCCGCAACTGCAGATGTCATACGTCCAGTTCGCCATGGAAGGATTGAGACACCAGCTTTCGCAGGGAGCGGGTGCCTGGTCCGTCGAGCCTGGGGATCGCTTTACTTATTACAAGCTGGTGGATTCGGTTGTGCCGCCGGCTGCGGAGAAAGACGGGCACGAGAAGAATTTCTTTGACGGCATCGATACCAGTTGGCAGGGCCTGGCTCCAGGCTTCGACGCGGCTGGAGCGCGAGAGCTGGGGGACATTGCGAGCAAAGTTGCTGAGGCAAGGGCGGCAGCGGAAAAAGACCCAGGCAGCGCGGCTGCGCCCCTGCTGTCAGTGATTGAATCGCTTGCCCGTTTGGAGAACGAAGTCGGCAACGGAGGGAGGAAGCAGGAAGTGTTAGCGCGTTTGCGAGAGAAGGCGCAGCAGGCCAGGGCCGCACTCAATCTGGCATTGAGTCTTTCTGTGCAGGCGGTTCTTATTGCTCCTCAGGCCTCGATTGAGCAGGCACAGCGTGGGAACGATCCGCTGGCCGCGATTTCCCCCGGCCAGAAGTACGTCGTTCGGGTAAAGTTCCACAACGGCTCGACCCATTGGCTGCAACTTCGCAGTCTGGCTTTTGAAGGCGACGTGAAGGAGCACCTACCTTCCGTACCGGCCGGACAAGACTACCAAACCGATTTTCAATTGCAGCTTCGGGCTAACGCGGTCCCGACGCGGCCCGCCTTGCACCGCAACGATCCGGAACGAGACGCCATCTATACCGTGGACGATCCGCAATATCAAACGCTGCCGTTCCCGCCGCCACCATTCCGGGTCATTGCCCGTTACGAAGTGTCCGAACTCGATTCACGCCCACACGATGAATCTGCGGTCAAGACGCATGCTGGCCTGCCCGAAATCTCAGCGCCTGTACTGGTAACTTTTGCGGATGAGAAGAGTGTGGAGCAGAAACGCGCCCTGGCAATCGCGCCGTCGTTTTCCGTCGAACTGGAACCAGGCGAGCAGGTGATTCCGATCGCGAACGGGCACGAACGAACAGTGAAAGTGGGTGTCAGCTCGAACCTGACCGGAGCGCCTAAAGGTAGCCTGCGCCTGGAAACCCCGACGGGCTGGCAGATCGAACCGAAGGAGATCCCCGTCGAACTACGTCAGCGCGGCGATAAGGAGCACTTTGAGTTCAAAGTTGTCCCGGGCAGCCTGAAAGAAGGACACGTCCAGATTCGAGCTGTGCTGACCGCCGGCGGTAAGACCTACAGCGAAGGCTACACGCTGGTCACGCGCGAGGATCTCGCCAGCGCCTACTACTACCAGCCCGCGGTGCAGCGCGTCAGCATCGTGGATGTGAAAGTTCCCAAAGATCTGAAGGTCGCTTACATCCCGGGCGCCGGGGACGAAATTCCTACTGTGCTGCAGCAGATCGGAATCAACCCGACGGTTATTCCCGCCGCCGGTGGAAGTCCTGGCCGCGGGCGACAGCGTCTTCCACTATCCCAACCAGATTACGCAGCGGGATTTCGATGGCTGGGTACAGGAGCGAGGCTTGTATTTCGCCGACCAGTGGGACAGTAACTTTAAGCCGCTGTTGTCATCTCATGATCCGGGCGAACAGCCGCTTAAGGGCGGTCTGCTGCGCGCGCAATACGGCAAGGGCACGTACATTTACGCCGGCTATGCTTTTTTCCGCCAGCTGCCGGCCGGCGTACCGGGAGCGATTCGGCTCTATGTGAACCTGCTGAGCGCGGGACACTGAAACGGTCATTCGTCGTTGGTCGTTGGTCGTTCGTCGTTGGCCCTGCTCGAGTGCTCATAGCATTTTCGTGATATCCGGAGTTCGCCTTTTTTCCGTTTACGCGTAACGCGATTTATCTGTGAAACCAATGGTCCGCGCCAACGACCAACGACGAAGGACCAACGACTCTACTCCCCTCATCCGCGGAATCGGCGTCGGCAGTGCCACCGCTCTGAACATGATTGACATGATCGGCGTGGGGCCATTCATCACCATGCCGCTGATCGTGAGCGCCATGGGAGGACCCCAAGCCATGATGGGCTGGGTTCTAGGCGCGATCTTCGCCATGTGTGATGGCATGGTGTGGGCGGAACTCGGAGCCGCCATGCCGGGGTCCGGCGGATCGTATCGCTACTTGCGCGAGACTTATGGCTCCCGGCGACTGGGTCGGCTGATTTCCTTTCTTTTCATCTGGCAGCTTTCATTCAGCGCTCCGCTATCGGTGGCGTCGGGCGCCATCGGGCTGGCTGGTTATGCGTCGTATTTTTGGCCCGGACTCGAACATCAATACGCTGACCGCGTTTGGGAGCTGCATCTCCCGCTGCTTGGCACATTGCAAATGCGGTGGCTGATGTCCGGGGCTACGTTTGTCGCCATCGCTATTGTGATGCTCGCGGTGGGGCTGCTGTACCGCAAGATCACCAGCATCGGCTGGATGTCGAAGCTCCTTCTGGCTGGCGTCCTGGTCACGATGGGTTGGATTATCATCGCCGGGTTCAGCCATTTCGATGCCGCACGCGCTTTCAGTTTTCCCCCGGGCGCTTTTACTTTGTCGCACAACTTTTTCCTTGGACTGGGCTCCGCCATGCTCATCGCCACCTATGACTACTGGGGCTACTACAATGTTTGCTTTCTGGGTGACGAAGTAAAAGATCCGGGCAAAACCATACCGCGGGCGCTGCTGCTA
>WNFC01040429.1_pt1 | contig 10308 bp, 11 predicted proteins | sample 5400541 | NCBI WGS metagenome assembly WNFC01 (sample SAMN13153342, study PRJNA577476) | soil metagenome | isolation source: 120 cm saprolite under Douglas fir tree site 2 hole 2 replicate 1 | place: USA:California | collected 2015-04-18 | reverse complement strand
TTAACATTCAGTAAGCGGAGTTGGGAGGACACTCACGGCGGCTTTAAGCTTTGGGCTCACGTCGTTCGAGGCTCACGACCAGACGGTAACAGGGGAGTTGTAAGTAACAACATAGGGGCATAGGCAACATGTGTACGATGTCAACGCCTTTTAAAAGCGCCGAAAATGGCAGAGGAGGATTGGGACCACCATCTAATCACAAATGTTGCACCCGATGAGATGGGGAGTCGAATATTGGTACTAGATTCCAAGGCAACGACCAGGAAACACTTGACTTTGGGGGGAAAAGCAACAGACGTACCGTTTCTAAATGGAATCCGGATTTGTAGGATGCGGGAGGATATCCCAAAGAGTCGGTAGCAAGTGAGAAAGCAAACCTAGGGCACTGTATGCTACGGTGTCCGAGTCAGAGTCGTGTCAAGAAGAAATGTCAAGTGGTGGCGGGCCGCGGGCCGGAATCGCTTGACAGCTGTCACGGCAAGCTGTCACGCAAGCTACGCCAAACAGTTTTTCAATTTGCTGTTGCTGTCATGGTTGTCATGTCACGATCAGTGCCCTTAATCGACCCCACCGTGCAGTCCTCTCAATCGCATGACCAACACCACCAAGGGCGACTACGGAAGGTTGATTTCAGCCATGATGGGGACAGCCGTTATGGAGGACGTATTCCAGTGTCGAGGTCTGTTGATTGCCATGATCAGTTGCCAGTGAGCAGTTCTCGCTTAGACATCAAGGCGAGGCTCAGGCTGGCTTAGACGCCCGCCGTGCGCCCACCCATTTCCCGGTTGACATTTCGGTTGTATGGAAGAGGTTCCGTGCTTCATGTCAACCTAGGTGGACGCGTCTTGCCCAGTACTTCCATGCCTTGACTGTATTTTCTCACCGATGGACTCATTTACGCAGCACGCAGCAAAGAAGAGACTCCAACCAAGTAGACCCGGAGAACGCACCGTGGAGGTGGGTTGCGTGACCCAACCGAGCTCGCAGGGCTTGAGCCAATGCCAGCCACCACAAGTCAGCCACCCCGGTCATCCTCACAGTCAAAAATCTAAATGGGGTTTAGGCATTTAAGCTCGTCACGGCTTAAAGTCGACAGGTGCCAGTGTGGCTGACGGTACCTCCCTTCCTCTCGTACTCCCTCGACCTCGCACACCGTCACAGCAAGTCAGTCGGGAACGATGACGCTATCCTTATCCCTCGCCTCAGTCCTCGCCTTTGCAGCGCTCGCGCACTGTAAGCCTTACGCGGGACGCTACCAAGCCGCAAGTAAAGGTAAGGATAATCACTACCCAAACATGCGTATCCGACGAGTCGCTCACTACCCGGTTCCCAGTCGTCATTGCCCAGATGTTCGAGTGGAATTGGGATAGTGTCGCCGCCGAGTGTACCAATTTTCTCGGCCCGGCTGGCTACGGATTCGTTCAAGGTAAGCCCAATGGCCTACGCTCATTCCCGCATCAAGATTGCTGATTGTCACCTAGTGAGCCCTGCGCAGGAGCACGTCCAAGGCCCACAGTGGTGGACCGATTATCAGCCCGTCTCCTACATACTCACCTCCAAACGCGGTACTCGAACCCAATACCAGAACATGATCAAGACTTGCCACGCGGCTGGCGTCAAGGTCATTGCCGGTTAGTCACGACGAGAAGGTGTCGCCGAACTCATCTGAAGTCGTTCACGTTGCGTCTAGATACTATATGGAATCACATGACAGCGGATGACTCTGGAGTTGGCGTTGCGGGAAGCAGTTCGTGACACCTACTCTGCACTCCCGTTACTTTCTGAACGATATACGACCAGACTTTACCCACTACGTCTATCCTGGCATCTACGAGTACCAGGGCTTCCACCATTGTGGCCTGGAACCGAATGACACCATCGTGAACTACGACAACGCGGTCGAAGTGTGGACCTGCCAGCTCGGCGGTCTTGCCGAGTACGCATTTCGTTTTGACGCTCTCCGTTTTTATTCTGATCGTGGACCAGCTTGGCAACAGAGAACGAATATGTTCGCCAGCGGCTTGCAGATTACACGAATGACCTCATCTCTCTGGGAGTCGATGGCTTACGCTTGGATGCGGCGAAACGTATGGCCCAGAATTTCCCGAAATGAGGGTTATCGAACTCATTGAGTATGCTCATAGATATCAATCCAAACGATATCGCCAATATCTCGTCGAGATTGACGACCCGACTATTCATCACTCAGGAGGTGAGGTCCTTGCCTTGGCGGACTTTTTGATTTCTAACCAGTTGCACCTGTAGGTTATCTGGGGTGCCGGAGAGGCAGTCACACCGGCTATGTATACTAGCAATGGCGATGTGCAAGAGTAAGACATTCGATTTCGTTTGATGCCGCATTCATACTTGCCCCGCAGGTTCCGCTACCCCACTACGCTGCGAGATGCGTTTCTTCGCGATGGTATAGCGTCTTTGCAAGGTCTCGATAACCGAGGTTGGGTAGCGGGGTCGGACGCAAATGCCTTTGTCTGCAACCATGATACCGAGCGGGTATGGCCGTTTCGATGTCTTTCGCTCGTTGGTGACACCCCACCCAGAACTCCATCTCTCTCAACGCTTATTCGCCTTTGAACACGTACACGTTGGCTACCGTCTTCTCCCTGTATGTGCCAATATCCCCATTTGTTCAGGATTTGTTTCTCACGACCGATTTTCTTGTCTCACCTAGCGCTCATCCTTACGGCACGCCTTCTGTCTTGTCTAGCTACAGCAATTTTTATGACAATAACGCTGGAGGACCAAACGGGGGTATGAACTGTTTCTGACTTATTCTGTCCATCTCACAAAGAGACTTCGGGTCCAATGTTACCAGGTACGGGGACCTGTTCGGACAACGTTGACGTAGACAGGTGGTAAGTACGATGCGACTTCTACAGACTGCGACAGCTACTAATACAAGAATCATAACACACAGGTTTTGCCAGCACCGCTGGCCTGCGATTGCCGGCATGGTCGGGTTCCGGAATAACGTAGGCAACGCCCCACTCACGGGCTGGGTCTCTCCATCGTCGCAACAGATAGCCTTTGCCCGCGGTACATACCAATGCCTTTCTCGTAAGGGAAGAGCTCACGTGCAGGGTACAGGCTCTCTTGGCTTCGTGGCCATCAACAACGCGGATAACGCATGGAGTGCGACATTCTCAACGGGCTTACCTAGGGGATGGTACTGTAACGTCTTCGATGGGATGCCCTACATGGGCACTTGTAGCGGAGCGTCGTACGTGGAAGATGCGTCTTGTTGTCGCCGGTTAGCCAATTACCCTTTTTTTGTTCGCAGATTCTGGATCGAGCCCTATGGTTATTTGACCGTCACTGTCGGTCCGCGGCAGGCGATCGCGGTACACACGGGTGCGCGCGGCGTTGAGACGCCCAAACCGAAGACGCTACAGCAAGTGCCAGTCCTCTTTTCGGAGAATGCGACGACAACGCTCGGTGAGGTAAGCACTGCATCCAGTTTTGCGGCTTGGTCTTAGGGTGCTAAACGTCATAACTTGAATCACGTGACGATGATCGCCGATAACTAACTGTACGCAGATCCCGCTGGATCCGACCAATTACCCTGTGTGGAGCGCGACGGTGTACCTACCCCCGCACATCACGTTCCAATACAAGTTCATTCGGAAAGAGTCTAACGGTACCGTATGTTTCTTCCCCTTCCCTCCGTTTCAGCTTGGTGTGCGAAAATGGTCACCACTAACTCATTGGATGGGTAGATCGTGTGGGAATCGAATCCGAACAGGACGGATACGACTCCGGCGTCCGGAGTGCAGTCGATTGTGACGAGCTGGCGCTGAATGATACCCTGATTGGAGTTGGATTTTGTCTCACGTTTAAATTTTATTGGTTAATTTGGGTTAGGTCGGCTGTATTGTATCATTCTCTCAGGCGGGCAGAGTGCGCACGCGGTAATATCGATACCCTGATGAGTGTGTGACTCAGTACTACAGTGTAGTGTGAGTATTCATCCCACGAACGTCGCTTGATGTGTACCGGTTTCAGTGCCAACGATGTGTTCTTGATGATACGTTTTGATCCTGTTGGATTGGTCAAGCGAGCGGGGCTGTCCTGGGAGATGACACGGAAGGACCGCATCCTACAACACAGAGTAATATTGATGAACACATTGAACGGTCGTCACGAGAGCAGCGGACAAAGCTCGAATGCGAGCTGATGCAACCAAGAACATGTTGCTACTTGATGTGAAAACGAAGCAATGCTGCCAGCGGTCATCAAGGGCGACGTGGGCCTGGTATATAACTTAAAGGCGGACTTTGAGAGTTAGTCCACGTTCATGAGTCAATCTAAGGCGAATGGACATAACCCGCGAAATGAGATCATGGGAACCTGCCATCCTGCCTGGGAACCGTGAGGGGTGTACTATGCAGTAGGGTACGGTATTTATTTTATCGATGCCCAAAGCACTGTCACGATGCTGTACTGTAGGTCTTCGCAGTTGCCAGAACAACGCCTTGAGGCGCCGCGGCGCCCGCCTCGGGCTAGTCTATTTTTGATCTCAGCTCCCACGAACGCCCGCGGGGAGCGACATATTCATTGCGACTTACAGCAGTACTCCTTACGTTCCTGCAAGTCCCTTGGCGTAAAATGGGCCTCGATACAGGGATGCAGTCTCAACACGCCGTCGCGGGATCGACAACAGCAACGAAGCTGTTCGTATGGAGCGAAGACGAAGATCGACGTCAGGAATGGAGAGACACAGGGACTGAGACGCAATCTACCCGCCCAGATCTAAGATATAAGTATTCCTTCCGTTCTTCGTTCGCAACGTACTCCACTAGTGCCGATCTCCAGGTTCCAAAAAATATTGCAAATCCCGTCATCATATTCTTTTTTGTGGAGTAACTGGGTGACCTCACAAGTGTTTGGCGAGCTCGCGCGGCTTGGCTTGACCTTCTCCACCTCTCTCTCTGACTTTTCTTTTCTGTTCCTCCCTCTCTGTGTTGCCCATGCCTTCCTTCATACGCAGGCTTCCGCTCTCTCAAAACGTCGACGTCATCCAAGACAACACGCCCAGCCTCAAGCATTCGACCTCCACGATCTCCTCCACCACCCAGTCCTCCATATCCGTCTCCATCCGCAAGCGTGTGTCCACCTTTGCCTCCAAGTTCCATTTCCGCAGGGGCCGCCCCCTCTCCAAGAATGCCATCCAACACATTTCGAGCGTGCCGTGGCCCCGCTCTCCCAGCAGGTCCCCCTCGCCGCCCTCCCCCGACATCCGCCCTCCAAGCGGCCTCGGACGGCGCGCCAGCAGCATCTCCGATCTGGCGACGCTAGGCCCCGACTCTCCCCCCCCTCCACGAAGCCCACAACAACAACTTGAATTCCGAAAATTCCCCGACGCATCGCCGACGCTCTTCGTCCGCCCTGACTCGGCGCCTTCCTCCTCCGTCTCCCCCTCCGCTTATCAAATACGGCGTTCCCGTCCCCTCACTCGCACGCACAGCTCGCCCGCCCTCCTGAGCACCGTTAGCGAAATAACCGCGCCAGCTCTAGTGGCCCGCCGGGCCAACCACCGCGTCGCCCTGTCGACATCGCAGGCTATGGAGACCTACAGCCCTCGCCATGCGCGCCGCCAAGCGCGTCAAAACCCGCCCATCCCACTCTCCCTCATCCTCGCGCACGTCCCGCGCGCACAGCTCCCAATCCTTGCCCGCGTCTCACGCCGTTTCTGCGCCGCCGCGCAACACGCTCTTTATCGTACCCTCGAGATCTCCACCACCTCTGCCGCCGCCACCGCTTCCGCAGATGCATGCATCGCAAGCCTCGCAGCGACACCACACCTCGCAGCGCTCGTCACGTCCCTCACGGTCCCAGCGTACCCGCCCGCGCACTGCGCATACTTCGCCCTCCGCCTCGCGTTGCGCTCCATGCGCGCCCTCGCAACGCTCACGCTCCCCATGTTTGACGCGGACCTCCTCTCCGAGGCGCCGCTCACGCTCGTGCGCCTCACGCTGCTCGCCGACACGCTCCCCTTTGCATTCTTCGACCAGTTCCTGGCGACCCGCCCACAGATCGTCTACATCGCTCTCCCAAACTTCGTCGGCGTACCCCCAGGCGCGAGCGAGGTGCCTTCGACGGCCATTCCCTATCTCGCCACGCTCGATGCTAGCCCGGGCCTCGCTGCCGTTCTGGCGCCTGACCGGCCCGTGCAAAGGGTGACGCTCCGCGTCGCGAGCACGCTGTATGATGGCTTGCGTCCGGCTGCCCTTTTTGATGCGCTGGGGAGCCAGCTGAAAGAGCTCGTGTTTGTTCTAGCGCCGGATGTGGACGCACGGACGCGGGGGCGGTTACTGGGCGCGTTGGGAAAGACGAGCGGGGGGCTGGAGGTGCTCGAGTTGCGTCTGGAAGGCAAGTATGACGAGGTACGTGCTCGTCTCTTTCCCCCGTATCGTGGCACCAATCGTGTGGCGTTTGTCCCACTTCAGGTCGCGTTGCAAGCGCTGTATAAGCAGGTGGGCACGCTGCTGCCTAACGTACGGGAGCTCCGCACCCTTCGTCTCCAGGCTGTGCGGACTGCTACGGTTGCGGAATTGGAGGAAGGGCCCTCGCGGTTGTCGGTGTGGACACGACCTCGTGAGGGATCTGCACTGGGTTGTATGGTGTTCCCCTCTGGCGCTCGTTGGGAACTCGAGCGCGGAGAATGGGTGCGCGTCAACTAAATTTACGGGGCTCCCTCCAATCCGCCTTTCCTTTTTACCAGTTCTCATTGCTGTATCATCTTGCTGTCTCAAAAACCATTTACTAATTTTCACAACTTGAAAATAAGTCGGAGCAGGTCTTGACGCGCCGTTTTGGGTACAGCCGTTTTGTCCGCTGGTTCCTGCTGCACTTACGTTATTGGACATCGCGACCTTCGCATAACAGCTGTCTCTACTTCTATCGTATAGCTTTTATACGCTACGCTAAGAACCTTCTCCTCCGGTCCCAGTGTACATACACGCAACAAGAATTGGAAAGTCCAGTCTCTATCGCTTCATATCTCTTGTATTGTCGTTTTAATGGCTGAAAAGTCCAGCTAGTCAAACAATACAGACACCTGGTTCATCACAAGGTCTTGGTTGTAACGCCACCATAGCATAGCGTTCTCGATAACGAGCAAAGCTACAACCTTCAAACAAGTTACAAATGGTTTGTATACTACATGAGATTTATCTCAAAGTTTTACATGATTATCTGCAACAGAAGCTGAAAGTGACAAACGCCTGTAGGTGTCCGTAACAGACGAATGAACAGGGGACAAGTGGCACATAAACGGGGAAACCACCATATGATCGAAAGCACATTGGTCGTAATGACTCCAGAAGTCAGCGGAGGGGTGAGGATGGCAAGGGGTGAAGCGGTGAAACTTGAAGACTACACTCTCGCCCACACGTGAACGATTTTGTTTATCTGCCAGTGTGGGCTATGCTCCGGGTGTGGCAGTAGGCGTGGGCCTGGTCACCTTCACCGCCTGGCCCCCCGCGGCTGTCGGGTCTGCATTAACACGGACCACGCCAGCAGAAGTATCGAACCTGTAGTCAGTGCGGCCGACTGGAAATGCCTTTTCGATGAGCTTGACAGGCTGGCCTGCAGCCTCACGCTCATGGATGAATGCGGCGAATGTTCTGTTGTCATGGCTTCCTTGAGGACATATGAGCTCATTCAGCTCGGGTAGTAGCTCCAGAGGGACTTCCCCGTCCAATAGTAGAGAACGGGAGACCTCCCCGACGAGGCCATCATGCACATGAAGGGTCTTCACGTTCTTAAATGACCCGAGAAGTTCGCGCCACCGCGCGCGGTCGACTTCATTGTGCCACTCTGACGATGAAGTATGCTCCCGATAGTCAAGAGTGAGATCCACGACAGAGGTGAATAATGGGCTGAGAACATTGAATATTTGTGCCACGGAAGATACCTGCCAGTCAATGTGCCCGCAGGTAACTTCGATATAGAAGTTAGCTAGCATGGACCCCACGCGAGGATATAGGAACACGGAGACTGCCCGGTCATGGAAGACGCATGTGACACTACTAAACGTGATGTTTTCTGTAGTCATCATAAATTGTGGGAGGCGTGGGACAGAAATGCTGAGCTGGTTGAAGAAATGGACTCTGAGCGTCCCGAGCAGAGGGGTGGTCATGTGAGGAAGGAGTTCTTCCAAGTAAGCACTGACACCCTCGAAGTGAAACAGGCGGAGGTTACGAAGTATGATGTGGGGTATGATCGGCATACGCAACAGTTGCCTCTCGATATCACGCTTGGGAACAGGGCAGCGAAAGCCAATTCGGAGTGTCTCAAGCCGTGGCAAGAGTGACAGTGGTTGGAGTATATTTCTTGGGTGGGGGTATGTGGATGGATGGATCCATTGAAGCGAGAGTGTGGCGAGGCTGACGGCAGTCGCGACTAAAGGGGATGCTATTGGAGAGACAAAGTGAGCCAACCAGAGGCGGCGTAGACGTGGTGCCTCAAGCGCCGGGGGAAGCGTCAAACAAGTATTGCCCTTGACCGGAGGCACGATATACAGGTATTCCAACATCGGAAATTCGCAGTCTAGGGCCATGACGAGCTTCTGCAAACTCGGAATAGACATCCGAAGGCGGATGCGGCGCACACGGCTACGGTGCTGGAGCGCCCGCATTATGCCTTGTTCATTGATGACGAGCGGAAAGGGAGGCGAATGCGCGAGCATGTATGCTACTGGTGTGCCACGTGTGCAAAGGAGGCAAAGATCCAGGTGGGAGGCTGAACCAAGTATGAGGTATCGCCATCTTCGGCAAACTTGCACGAACTTATACCACCACCGTTCGCGACCCCAAGTCCACCGAGTCTCGCCATATTCATCTTTGTTGAAGAAATTCGGTCGACAGAGCGAAAATACGTTTAGAAGTGAATCGTCGTCGAGGTTGTGGATAAATGTAATAAGTGGTCGATTGACCCTGGAGCGGGTTTACTGTCAAGTCGTTAAATATAGCAGGAGAACGAACGCACCTCGCCGTCCGGATTTGGGACTCACGACTACTGATAGGTGTGCTTTGGGGAGAGTAGATAGACATTTCATGCGGTCTTTTTAAGTTGTCGGTGAGCCTAATTTCCTCATAACAAGGATAACATATAGCAAGAACAACGAACGTACCTTTCATTCTGGGAGCAGTCATCAGGAGAATATCCACGGAGCCTTGGAAAACAAATCACAGTAGAAAGGCAATTAGGCATGACGAAGAGGATGCGGTTGTAACTGAAGAGAGACTTGACTCTTGTCTGCCCTCGCGAGTTGCTCTTGCGACCGTTTCCATAGGCGGCGCCGATTACATGTATAAATATACCCTGAGGCTGTACCCAAGCTATCATCAACTGTTGGAACGTGGACGCGCGGATCTGTTGGGGTGGAAACGGCTAAGGTATGCCAAGCGAAGGGCGTGGTGCTATAAGCACTTTTAAAGCATCTAGATGTAAGTGTCTATGAGAGATTCGATGAGAATGATCGACGCCGTTCGACGGTCATACAAAGAACTTTGTGCCATTATAGAAGCGTCCATATACGTACTGACGTACTTTTAGGTATTGTCTCGACTCGCAGTCCAGGATCTGACATTCCGCTGGCGTTGGCATGGCCGGACAGCGCGTGTGGACCGCGTGGTTGCACACTTCCAACCATCAACTTATCGTCCTCACCGCTCTCCGGTTCTCGACATTTTCCGGTCGATCCGAGTCAAATCTATCAGTGAATTTCACAGTGTTATAGGCGATGAAAGCGGTGTATCACATACAGTCAGGTGGGCATCATTAAAATTGACTCTGATTGAGAATACGAATACGCAAGTCTGAGTCTGAGCGGCACGGCGGCATAGCACGGCGCGGCGCGGGCAGCATAACTTCTGGCACGTGCATCAATCACATGCGTCGCCGAGGTCCCCGCGTTTGACGCGCGGCGGCCGCCCACTGGCAAGCTCACGCTCCTGCAAATACGCTCTCCTTTACGTTCTTCGATTAGATCCTCGACGCCCGCCCTGAGATCGTCCACCTCGCGCTCCCAAACTTCGTCGGCTTGCCCCAAGTCTGGGCGAGATGCCCGCGATTGGCTTTTCCGCAGATCTCTGCACTTGACGCTAGTCCGGCTCGCCCGATGCAGCGCGCGCGTTGCGAGCACATTCTATGATGGCTCGCATCCGGTAGCACTTCTTGGAGCGCTGGTGCTAGTGCTGGATGTGGACGCGCGGATGGACACATGGGTCGTTACTGGGCGCGTTGACGAAGATGGGTGAGTGGCTGGAAGTCTCGAACTTTGCCTGG
>WNFC01038850.1_pt1 | contig 10308 bp, 7 predicted proteins | sample 5400541 | NCBI WGS metagenome assembly WNFC01 (sample SAMN13153342, study PRJNA577476) | soil metagenome | isolation source: 120 cm saprolite under Douglas fir tree site 2 hole 2 replicate 1 | place: USA:California | collected 2015-04-18 | reverse complement strand
CTGTCGTGCACGCTGAAGGTCGGGCCATCTATACCAACGAGACGCCCGCGGGCGCCTTTCGCGGCTTCGGCGTGCCGCAGGCGGTGATCGCGACCGAGACCCTGCTCGACGAGCTCGCCGAGCGCCTCGGCATCGACGCCCTCGAGCTGCGCCACCGCAACGCGATCCGCGTCGGCGACCGCACGGCGACCGGTCAGGTGATCGTCGCAAGCGCCGGTCTGGCCGCCTGCCTCGACGCGCTGCGTCCCCGCTGGCATCAGGCGCGGGACGCGGCCGACGCCGCCAACCGCTGCGCCGACGGCGTGGTCCGGCGCGGCGTCGGCATCGCCGCCATGTGGTATGGGATCGGCAATACCTCGCTGTCGAATCCGTCGACGATGCGGGTCGGCATCGACCGCGACGGACGCGTCACCCTATATAGCGGCGCCGTCGATATCGGCCAGGGCTCGAACACGATCATGGCGCAGATCTGTGCCGATGCGCTCGGCGTTCCGGTGGCGGCGCTGCGTCTCGTCACCGGCGACACCGACCGCACCCCCGATGCCGGCAAGACATCCGCCTCGCGCCAGACCTTCGTTTCCGGCGCCGCGGCGAAGCTGGCCGGCGAGGCGCTGCGTCGGCAGATCCTCGAGCGGGCAGGGGCGGGGCCGGCGGCGCGCATCACCCTCGGTGAGGGGCGGGTTCTCGTCGCGGATGGCGGCGCAATGCAGGAAATCGACCTCGCGGCGCTCCCCGCATCGAACGAGAGCGGCGACGTGTTGACCGGGACCGGCCATTTCGACCCGCCGACGACGCCGCTCGACGAGGATGGTCAGGGCGTGCCCTATGCGAGCTATGCCTTCGCCGCCCAGATGGCGGAGATCGAGATCGACACCAGGCTCGGCACCGTCAAGGTCACGCGCATCACCGCCGCGCACGATGTCGGCCGCGCCATCAATCCGACCCAGGTCGAGGGCCAGATCCATGGCGGCGTCGCGCAAGGCATCGGCCTCGCCTTGATGGAGGAGTACCTGCCGGGCCGCACCGAGAATCTGCACGACTATCTCATTCCGACGATCGGCGACGTGCCCGAGATCGAATGTCTTCTCATCGAGGATCCCGAGCCGCTCGGTCCCTATGGTGCCAAGGGCATCGGCGAGCCCGCGCTGATCCCGACGGCGCCGGCGATCCTCAACGCCATCCATCACGCGACGGGCATCCGCATCCGCCGCGTTCCGGCGACGCCGGACCGCGTGCGTGCGGCATTGAAGGCGGCAGGCTATGACTGATGTGATCGAGAAGAAGCCGGGCGACATCGTCGTCTGCGACGCCTGTCCGGTGCTCTGTCGCATTCGCGCCGGCAAGACCGGCGCCTGCGACCGCTACGCCAATGTCGCCGGCGTCCTGACGCGCACCGATCCGATGATGCTGGCCCAGGCGAGCCGCGAGCTCGTGCCATTTCTCGGCGAGGAGTGGGACGGCAACCCGGTGCCGGATGCGCCGACCTTCCTCACCGGCATCGGCTCCGGCACGACCTATCCCGACTACAAGCCGGCGCCCTTCATCGTCGCCAGCCGTCATCGCGGCGTCGACGTCATCACCGTGGTGACCGAGGCGATCTTCAGTTATTGCGGCGTCAAGGTGAAGATCGATACCGACCGTTATGTCGGGCCGGAGCAGGCGGCGGTGCGTGCCGCCGGCGAGGAGGTCGGCCATGTGACGACGGCGGAGTACGGCTCCCAGATGCTGGCGCTCGGCGGCGTGCGCCATCTCACCGGTGGCAGCAAGAAGGAGGGCAGCGTCACCTGCGAGACGCTGCTCGCCCTGTGCAACAAGCAGGCGGTCGAGCTCACCGTCGATGGCGGGGCGACGCTGACCGTTCAGGCCGGCGCGCCGCCGATCGTCGACGGCATGCGCGAGGAGCGCATGCGTGTCGGCTGCGGCTCGGCGACGATCGGCATGTTCGCCAAGCAATGGCATGGTCATCTCGACGAGGTCATCGTCGTCGACGACCACATCACCGGCGTGCTGAGCGAGCATCAGGCCGGCCGTTTCCTCGGCATCTCGCCGTCCGGCATCCGCGTGCGCGGGCACAAATCGACGCCCGGTCGTTATTTCCGCGTCGCCGAACCCGGTACCGGCTGGGGCGGCACCGACATCACCGACCCGCTGACCATCATCGAGCGTATCGACGCCAAGACGGCGCGGCCCGGCATGCGTCTTCTCATGGTCTCGACGACCGGTGCGGATGCCGAGTATTTCGTCCTCGACGCCGCGCTCAAGCCGGTCAAGGCGGCGATGCCCGAGGCGGTGCGCCGCGTCGTCGAGCGGATCGGCGAAAATTGCGAGCCGGCGCTCACCTCCGTCCTCTTCATGGCTGGCGCCGGGGGCTCGTTGCGCGCCGGCGTCACCGAGAACCCGGTGCGCCTGACCCGCTCGGTCAAGGACGCGCTGGTGCGCGTCACCGCGGGCGGCGCGCCGGTCTATGTCTGGCCCGGCGGCGGCATCACCTTCATGGTCGACGTCGCCACCATGCCCGACAACGCCTTCGGCTTCGTGCCGACGCCGGCGATCGTCGGGCCGATCGAGTTTACCATGCGGCACACCGACTATGCCGCGATGGGCGGCCATATCGATCGCGTGCGTCAGCTTGCCGAAGTCCAGCGCTCGCAACGCATGCGCGGCGAGGCTGGGCGGCCGACGGAGCCGTGGCCGCACCCGTGGCCGCCGGCTCTCATCGCCGATCCCGACGAGAGCGCCGGTGGCTGAGCGCGCTCCCGGCGGTCCATCGGCGCGGCTGTTGCCCGACGGCAGGTTGCACCTCCAGCATGGGCCGATCGACCTCGTCATCGAGGCCTTTGGCGAGGCGAGCGAGGTAACCCTCGCCTATCGCCAGGCCTGGCGGCGCTTCCAGGACATCCTCGCCATGCTGGTCGCCGAGCTGCCGCTGCTGCGCCGGCCGGTCGACGCGGCTCATCCCGGCGTCGACGGGCCGGTCGCACGGCGCATGCTCGCCGCCTGCCGGCCGCACGCCGGGACGTTCATCACGCCGATGGCGGCGGTGGCCGGCGCGGTTGCCGATGAAATGCTGGCGGCGCTCATTGCCGGCCGACGCCTCGCCAAGGCCTACGTCAACAATGGCGGCGACATCGCACTCCATCTTGCGCCCGGCGAGACGCTCGCTGCCGGCGTCGTCGGCGATGTCGATTTTCCGGCGATCGACGGCATCGCGACGATCGCCGCCGCGCTGCCGGTCCGCGGCATCGCGACGAGCGGCTGGCGCGGCCGCAGCTTCTCGCTCGGCATCGCCGATGCGGCGACGGTTCTCGCCTCCGACGGCGCGGCCGCCGATGCGGCGGCGACGCTGGTCGGCAACGCCGTCGATCTCGATCATCCGGCGATCGAGCGGGTGCGCGCTTGCGATCTCGATGAGACGAGCGATCTCGGCGAGCGCCTCGTCACGACGGCGGTCGGGCATCTCGCGCCGGCCGATCTCGCGCTGGCGCTCAGCCGCGGTGCCGCCTGCGCCGAGGCGATGTGCCGGGCCGGACTGATCCATGGTGCCGTTATCGTATTGCAGCGGCAAATTCGCGTCGTCGGCGATGCGACGCCGCGACTACTGAACGCCGCCTGAACCCGCGTGGAAGCGATGAATCTCGTCAAATTGCGCAAGACTCAGCTCCTCGTCGAGGAGATCCACCACGAGTTCGGACCGCCGCCGGGACGGACGCGGCTGCGCGGCGCCGTCGCCGCGGTCGTCCACAATCCCTATGCGGGCCGCTATGTCGCCGACATCACGGCGATGATGGAGGCGCTGAAGCCGCTCGGCATCGAGCTGGCGCGCCGGCTCGTCGCTGCGATGGGCGGCGATGCGAAGAGGATCGAGGCCTATGGCAAGGCATCGATCATCGGCGCCGCCGGCGAGGTCGAGCACGGTGCGCTGTGGCACGTCCCCGGCGGCTACGGCATGCGCGAAATCTTGGGCGGCGCCAAGGCGATCGTGCCGTCGGCGACCAAGGTCGGTCCGCTCGGGGCGCGGATCGACGTGCCGCTCCATCACTGCAATGCCGCTTATGTGCGCAGCCATTTCGACGCCATCGAGATCGGTGTCGCCGACGCGCCGCGTCCGGATGAGCTGGTTTTCATTTTGGCGATGACGAATGGCGCCCGCATCCACGATCGCGTCGGCGGCTTGCGCGCCAGCGAGATCAAGGGCGAGGACGGTCAGCGGTGACGGCAATCTTGGGGGAAGGGATAATGACGACGATGAACGCGAAGCTTCGGTATGTGGCAATCCTGCTCGGTATCCTGGCCGCGCTGCCGGCCGCGGCGCAGCAGGGTCCGATCAAGATCGGCGAGATCAATTCCTACTCCGGCATGGCGGCGTTCACCGGGCCTTACAAGAATGGGCTGCTGCTCGCCGAGGAGGAGATCAACGCCAGCGGCGGCGTGCTCGGCCGCAAGATCGAGATCGTCACGCGCGACGACGGGCTGAAGCCAGAGGATGCGGTGCGCGCGGCCAACGAGCTGGTGACCAGCGAGAAGGTCGCGCTGCTCGCCGGCGGGTTTCTCTCCAATGTCGGCCTCGCGCTCAGCGACTTTGCCGCCCAGAACAAGGTCCTCTTCCTCGCCTCCGAGCCGCTGACCGATGCGCTGACCTGGTCGATGGGCAATGCCTATACCTATCGGCTGCGCCCCTCGACCTACATGCAGGCGGCGATGCTCGCCGAGGAGGCGGCCAAGCTGCCGGCCAAAAAATGGGCCACGGTGGCGCCTAACTACGAATACGGCCAGTCGGCGGTGACGTGGTTCAAGAAGCTGCTGCAGGCGAAGCGACCCGACGTCACCTTCGTTGCCGAGCAATGGCCAGCGCTCGGCAAGATCGAGGCAGGGCCGACGGTGCAGGCAATTGCCGCCGCCGAGCCCGAAGCCATCTACAACGTCACGTTCGGCGGCGATCTGACGAAATTCGTCCGCGAGGGCAACACGCGCGAGCTGTTCAAGAACCGCTCCGTCGTCAGCGTGCTGACCGGCGAGCCGGAATATCTCGATCCGCTGAAGGACGAGACGCCGGCGGGCTGGATCGTCACCGGTTATCCTTCGGCCACTATCCGCGGCTTGGCTCGGTAGTCGGCTACAGTACGGTCAAGGCGATCGCCGCGGCGCTCACCAAGGCCGGATCGACCGAGACGCCGAAACTTCTCGTCGCAATCTCCGGCCTGAAATTCGACAGCCCCTTCGGGCCTGCTGAGTTCCGCGCCATCGATCACCAAGCGACGATGGGCGCCTTCGTCGGCAAGACGGCAGTCAAGGACGGCAAGGGCGTAATGGTCGATTGGTACTACGCCGACGGTGCCAAATACCTGCCGTCCGACGACGAGGTGAGGAAGCTGCGGCCGCAGTGAGGGGGCGGGATCTGACGGCAACATTGTGCGTCCTTCGAGACGCGCTCTGTGAGCGCTCCTCAGGATGAGGAATGATGGAAAATGTATTGCCGGTATTCGATGGCAGACCCGACTGTGCTCATCCTGAGGAGGCCGCGTAGCGGCCGTCTCGAAGGACTTTGATCTCTTGCCCAATCTCGCGAAGCGCATCAGCCATGCTCGATAGCGTCGCGATCTATCTGGCTCATCCCGAGCAGGCGCTCGTCCAGCTGCTGACCGGGCTGGCCGGCGCGTCGTCGCTGTTTCTCGTCGCCTCGGGGCTGTCGCTCATCTTCGGGGTCACGCGCATCGTCAATTTCGCGCATGGCTCGCTCTATATGCTGGGCGCCTTCCTCGCCTACACGTTGACTGGTGCGCTGCCCCGCACCTTTCTCGGCTTTTGGACAGGGGTGATCGCCGCGGCGCTGGTCGTCGCGGTCATCGGTTTTGTCATCGAGCGCGTTCTCCTGCGCCGCCTCTATGCCTCGCCGGAACTTTTCCAGCTCCTCGCCACCTTCGGCATCGTCCTCGTCGTTCAGGATGTCGCGCTCAAGCTGTGGGGCGCCGAGGATCTGCTCGGCCCGCGGGCGCCCGGTCTCAGCGGCGCCATTACGATGTTCGGTCAACGGTTTCCGCAATATGAGTTGCTGCTCATCGCGATCGGGCCAGTCGTTCTTGCCGCGCTCTGGCTCCTGCTCCATCGCACCCGATGGGGCATTCTGGTTCGCGCCGCAACCCAGGATCGCGAGATGATAGCGGCGCTCGGCGTCGATCAGGCGGTGCTGTTCAGCAGCGTCTTCGCGCTCGGCTCACTGCTCGCCGGGCTCGGCGGCGCGCTGCAGCTGCCGCGCGAGGCGGCCAGCCTGCACATGGACCTCTCGATCATCACCGAGGCCTTCGTCGTCGTTGTCGTCGGCGGCATGGGCAGTGTCGCCGGCGCCTATCTCGCGGCGCTGCTGATCGCCACGCTGCACGCCTTCGGCATCGTCATCTTTCCCAAGATCACGCTCGTCCTGATCTTTCTCGTCATGGCGATCGTGCTGGTCATTCGCCCGCACGGGCTGCTCGGCAGGAAACTTGCCGTGGCACGGCCCGTCACCGGCGGCTGGGCGCCCCCGCTCCCGCGTGTGGCGCCTGGCGGCCGCCTCCTTCTCGCCGCCGCCATTCTCATTCTCGCGCTACTGCCGCTCGGTGTCGGCGACTATGCGCTGACGGTGCTCACCGAGCTTGCCATCCTGGCGCTCTTCGCCGCCTCGCTGCACTTCATCATGGGGCCGGGCGGCATGGCATCATTCGGTCACGCTGCCTATTTCGGACTCGGCGCGTATGCGGCGGCTCTGCTGGTCAAGTACCAGGCGGCGCCGATGGCGGCCGGCCTCCTCGCGGCGCCGCTCGCCGCCGCGCTCGTCGGCTGCCTGTTCGGCTGGTTCTGCGTCCGCCTCTCCGGCATCTATCTGGCGATGCTGACCCTCGCCTTCGCCCAGATCGTCTGGTCGGTAGCCTTCCAATGGAGCACGGTCACTGGCGGCGACAACGGGTTGCTCGGCGTCTGGCCGGCCGATTGGGCGCGCGACAAGACCGTCTACTATTTGATGACACTCGCTCTGTGCGGCGCCGGCATTCTGCTGTTGCGACGCATGAGTTTCGCGCCGTTCGGCTACGCCCTCCGCGCCGGGCGCGATGCGCCGCTGCGCGCCGAAGCGACCGGTATCAACCTCGCCGCTCTGCAGTGGTCCGCGTTCACCATCGCCGCGGGCTTCGCCGGACTTGCCGGCGCGCTCTTCGCCTATGCCAAAGGCAGTGTCTTTCCAACCTACATCTCGATCGGCCGATCGATCGATGCGCTGCTGATGGTGCTGCTGGGCGGGGTGCAGACGGCCAGCGGCGCGGTCGTCGGCGCGATCGCCTTCGTCGGATTGCAGGAGGAGATCGCGCGTGCCACCGATCTCTGGCGTCTCTTTCTCGGTCTCCTCATCATCGCCCTCGTCCTCGTCTTCCCGCAAGGAATCGCCGGTTTCCTCGCCGTCCGCTTCGGCCGGCCGCAGCGCCATCCCGGTATCGACGCGGTGCCATGACCAATCTGCTGCGCATCGAGCATCTGGCGAAATCGTTCGGCGGTATTGCCGCCGTCGCCGATGTCAGCTTTGCCGTGCAGAAGGGCGAGATCGTGGCGCTGATCGGGCCGAACGGGGCAGGGAAGTCGACCTGCTTCAACCTGCTCAACGGGCAGATCAGCCCGGATGCCGGACGCATATTTCTCGGTGCCGACGAGATTACGTTCCTGCCGCCGCGGCGGATCTGGCGGCTCGGCGTCGGGCGGACCTTCCAGGTGACGCAGAGCTATGCCTCGATGAGCGTCATCGAGAATGTCCAGATGGCGCTGCTGTCGCATCATCGACGGCTCTTCGCCCTGCTGCCGCGCGCCGCCGAGCTCTATGTCGAGGAGGCGACCGAGCTGCTGCGTGTCGTCGGCATGGCCGAGCAGGCCTGGCGCCCCTGCGGCATTCTTGCCTATGGCGATCTGAAGCGTGTCGAGCTCGCCGTCGCTCTCGCCAACGAGCCGAAGCTCCTTCTCATGGATGAGCCGACCGCCGGCATGGCGTCGCACGAGCGCGCGGCGCTGATGGCGCTGACGGCGGAAATTGTTCGCGAGCGGCGCATCGGCGTGCTCTTCACCGAGCACGACATGGATGTTGTCTTCGGCCACGCCGATCGCATCATCGTGCTCGACCGCGGCCGCGTCATCGCTGTCGGCCCGCCCACCGCCGTGCGCAACGATCCGGCGGTGCGCGACGTCTATCTTGGCGCGGCGGCGGTCGCCTGATGAGCGCGCTGCGCCAATCGATTCGCGCCAGTGCCGAACCGCTGCTGACGCTCGACGGCATCGATGTCTATTACGGCCTAGCCCAGATCCTCTTCGATGTGAGTTTCGAGGTCGGCGACGGCGAGGTCGTCGCTCTGCTCGGCCGCAATGGTGCCGGCAAGTCGACGACCCTGAAGTCGATCATCGGGTTGGTGCCGCCGGCCAAGGGCACGATCGCCGTCGCCGGGCAGCGGATCGACGGCCTGCCGCCGAACCGGATCAGCCGGCTCGGCATCGGCTATGTTCCGGAGGATCGCCGCATCTTCACCGATCTGACTGTCGAGGAGAATCTCGAGGTCGGCCGCCAGAAGCCGCGCGACGGCGCGCCGTGCTGGACGAAGGAGCGTCTCTTCGCCCTTTTTCCCAATCTCGCGGAGATGCGCCAGCGCCCGGCCGAGCGGATGAGCGGCGGCGAGCAGCAGATGCTGACCATCGCACGCACGCTGATGGGCAATCCACGCCTGCTGCTGCTCGACGAGCCTTCGGAAGGCTTGGCCCCAAAGATCGTCGAGCAGATGGCGCGCACTATTCTTCGTCTCAAACAGGAAGGGCTGACGGTTGTTCTCTCCGAGCAGAATTTGCATTTCGCCATGCTGAGCGACCGCGCGATTATTCTCGAGAAGGGCCGCGTCCGCTACGCCGGGCCGATGGAAGAATTGACCAAACGAGAGGACGTCCAATTGGCGTATCTCGGCGCATGACGATCGTCGGCGTCGATGTCGGCGGCACCTTCACCGACCTCATCCTGTTTGACGAGGCACGACGCGACGTCCGCATCGCCAAGGTGCCGACGACCGTCGAGAACCAGGCTTACGGGGTACTTTCCGCCCTGGCACAGGTCGGCGCCGACCTCGCATCGCTGGGCGCCATCGTGCATGGCACGACGACGACGACGAACGCGCTGCTCGAACGCAAGATCGCGCGCGTCGGCCTGATCACCACGCGCGGCTTTCGCGACGTCCTCGAGCTCGGTCGTCGCACGCGTCCGCAACCCTACGGCCTCATCGGCAGCTTCGAGCCGTTGATCCCGCGCGAATTGCGCCTCGAGGTTGGCGAGCGAATCGACGCCGAGGGTACGGTGCTCCGGCCCTTGGAGCGGGAGGAAGTCGAGAGGGCGGTCGCCGAATTGCTGTCGCGCGGCGTCGAGTCGCTCGTCATCCATTTTCTCCACGCCTATATCAATCCGGCGCACGAGCGCGAAGCCGCCGAGATCGCCCGCGCGCGGTGGCCGAACAGCCATATCACCCTGGGCAGCGCCCTGGTCAGCGAGTTCCGCGAATACGAGCGCGGCGTCACCGCCGCGGTGAACGCGGCGATCCAGCCGGTGCTTCATCGCTATATCGCGCGTCTCGAAACCGAGCTGCGGTCGCGCGGCTACGCCCGCGAGCTCCTCATCATGCAAGGCAATGGCGGCACGGTATCGGCCGGCATCGTCGCCGAGGCCGCCGTCAACACGGTGATGTCGGGACCGGCCTCGGGCGTCATCGCCGCCGCCTATACGGCGGTCGAGGCCGGCTTTCCCAATGTGGTGACCTACGACATGGGCGGGACGAGCAGCGACGTCGCGCTGATCCGCGACGGTGTGCCGCTGGTCTCCTCCGAGATCGAGCTTGAATACGCGATGCCGATCCATGTGCCGATGGTCGATGTCCACACCATCGGCGCCGGCGGCGGCTCGATCGCTCGTATCGACGAGGCCGGCTTGCTGCGCGTCGGACCCGAGAGCGCCGGCGCGACGCCGGGTCCGATCTGCTTCGGGCGCGGCGGCACGCAGCCGACCATCGCCGATGCCAATCTCGTGCTCGGCCGCCTCAATCATGACGCCCTTCTGGCAGTCGTCGATAAGGTGCCGCTCGACACCGTGCGTGCGCATTTGGTCGAGACGGTCGGCGCCCCCCTCGGCCTCGATGCCGAGGGAGCGGCGGCGGCCATCCTGCGCATCGCCAATGACCGCATGGCGGGCGCGATCCGCATGGTGTCGCTGTCGCGCGGCCACGACCCGAGGGATTTTGCCCTCTTCGCCTTCGGCGGCGCCGGTCCCTT
>WNFC01037509.1_pt1 | contig 10308 bp, 14 predicted proteins | sample 5400541 | NCBI WGS metagenome assembly WNFC01 (sample SAMN13153342, study PRJNA577476) | soil metagenome | isolation source: 120 cm saprolite under Douglas fir tree site 2 hole 2 replicate 1 | place: USA:California | collected 2015-04-18 | reverse complement strand
AAAGCGTTCGCGAAGAGGAACGCACCTACATCGCGCGCCAAATTCACGATGAACTGGGTCAGGCCTGCACCGCAATCAAGATGGATCTGGCGCTGATCAGCCGCAAATTGACGAAACGCCAGGCGAAGCTCCTGGCTAAAGTCGAGTCTTCCATCCAATTGGTGGACAGCACCATCGTCACCTTGCGCAAAATTGCCTCCGAGCTTCGGCCAAGGACCCTGGACGATCTCGGCCTGCCCGCCGCATTGGAAGCGCAGGCTCAGGAGTTCGAGAGCCGCACGGGAATTCATTGCAGCGTGACTTTGCCGCCGGAACCCCTCACGCTCGATACGGACCGGTCCACGGCCATCTTTCGAATTTTTCAGGAGTCGTTGACCAACGTCGCCCGCCACGCTCAAGCCACGCGCGTCGAAGCGCGCCTCCAGCGTGAGAACAATTGCATCATTTTCCAGGTCTCCGACAACGGCACCGGGTTCAATCCCGAGGTGGCGAAAGCGGGCAAATCCCTCGGCCTGGTCGGCATGCAGGAGCGTGCTCTCTTGCTCAACGGCGAATTCAAAACGGAAGGAGTGCCTGGTTCGGGAACAACGATGACGCTCACCATTCCTCTTGCTCCCTCGATTTCTCCAGAAAGCGTGCACCATGAGGATTTTGATCGCTGACGACCACGCTATGTTCCGTCGGGGCTTAAAGGAGACGCTGATGGAAGCATTTCCCCGGGTGATTTTTGGCGAAGCGAAAACAGCGGCGGAGACAGTGGAGTTTGTCCGGCGTCACCACTGGGACGTGGTCATTCTGGATATCAGCATGCCTGGAAAAAGTGGCCTCGACATCCTCGATGACGTGAAGCGTTTCCGCCCCAGAACACCGGTGCTTCTTCTGACCATGCATCCCGAACAGCAATACGCGCGGCGGGCTCTTAAAGCCGGCGCCGCGGGCTACTTGACCAAAGACAGCGTTCCGGATGAATTGAAGAGTGCGATCAAGAAAATCATCGCGGGCGGCCGCTACGTAAGCGCCACCCTGGCGGAAAAGCTGGCCGTTGATCTCAGACAAGGCGCGGATGTCCCTCTGCACGAACTTCTCTCCGACCGGGAATTTCAGGTATTGCGAATGCTGGCATCCGGAAAGACTGTCAAGGAAATGGCCGACGAACTTTCTCTCAGCGTAAAGACCATCAGCACTTATCGCGGCCGCATCCTGGAGAAGACCGGCATGAAGACGAACGCGGATCTGATTCGCTACGCGCTCGAAGCGCACTTGGTGCACTAACCGCGCGCGACCACGGCCGTTGCGAGCGGCCGGCTTCCTCGAGTTTTGCCCCTTAGGATCAGGGGCTTCACCCCGTAGGACAATCTCGGTCAGCACAGCTTCCCATTGTCCTACAGGAGATTCGTGCTTCCACCCGATGTATTTCGGCGCGGATTTGTCATTCTCTGTTATAGGTTACTGTCGTTGGGTTCGGTCCTAGGGCTCCTTATCTGGGCGAACGCTGCTCACGAAGGAATGGTTATGAAAATCTTTATCGCTGACGACTCCAGGGTGGTCGTGGAACGCCTGGCCGGGCTTCTCGAAGAGGTCCCCGGCGCGCGGCTTGTGGGACAAGCCGGCGATGTACCCACCGCGGTGGACGGCATCCACAAAATGAAACCGGACGTGGTTATTCTCGATTTGCACATGCCCGGCGGTAGCGGTCTCGATGTTCTCCGCGCCACTCGTGCGGAACATCCGGACCTTTTTGTCCTTATCTGCACGAACTTTCCCTATGCCGAATATCGCGAGGAATGTTTGGCCGCTGGCGCCAATCTATTCCTCGATAAGTCCGCCGATTTTGAAAAGATTCCTTCGATCCTTCGGGAGTTGGTACAGAAGGAAGCCAAAATTTCTCCCGGCGCACGCTGAGAAAATTGCCCGCCGCTAGCCAGCCTCAGCGCGCCCATTCTTCTCCCTATCTTCGCCTTTTAGCGTTCGGGCGATCCCTGCCTTGTTTTTCCTGTATTCACCCGATTGCCCGTTCCCGCCTGTAAAGGCATAACTGGCACAGCGTCGGGTGGTTTGCCGGTTGGTCAAGGACAGGGAAGTGCATGCCCAATCGCGCGCTACCTGGTTATGCTGCGGTGTGATTTCAAGGCAAGGGTGTCCTCGCCCAGGGAACACGACACCTCTGGTCGCCCGCTATTTTCGAACTGCCGCCGCGCGGCCGTTCAAAAAGAACGAGGAGAAGAATGATGAGAAAGTTGCAGATCCTGGGGATCGCATGCCTGGCATTAATATCCGCCGCTACGATCCGGACACAGGGCACAACCGGTGTGAACAACGCAGAGCTGAAAGGGGATTATGCATTTACGTTCAACGGGATGACCACCGGCGGCAGTGGCGGTTCAACTCCATTTGCTGCCGTGGGAAGATTCACGTCGGACGGCGCTGGCAATTTGACGAATGGAGTACTCGACACCAACGGCGTCGGTATCCCGGAGAAGCTAATCAACCAAGCGTTCACAGGCACCTACTCGATCGGCGCGGACAACCGCGGCGTGATGAACCTGAACATCCCCGGTGGCGGAAAACTTGCATTCGTAATGATGTCCAACGGCACGGCGAAGTTCGTCGAGATTGACGCCTCCGGCGGCAACGGAACGGTCGGCTCGGGCTCCATGGAAAAGGGAGATACCACTGCGTATAGCACCTCCAAAATTGCTGGCGACTACGCATTCGGGGTCGCGGGCTTCGATCTTTCAAACAATCGCACCGCCATCGCCGGCCGCATGACGGCAAATGGCGCAGGCACCTTCACCAGCGGCGCCGTGGACGCCAACCAGTCCGGCATGTTCACCACCTTGAATGTCTTAGCATCGAATTATCTTGTGATGGACACATCGAGCGGGCGCGGCATGCTGAATCTGCCGCCACTGGCCGGTGGAATTCCACAAAACCTTAATTTCGTTTTTTACGTTGTGAACTCCGGCAAGATGTTCGCGATGGAGTCGGATGTGCCCTCCGCCGCGACTCCGCTCCTGAATGGCGCGTTTCTCCAGCAACAAACACCGCTTGGTGGCTTCTCCAATGCTTCCCTGAATGGCGCCATGGTGATGTATCTGACGGGACGTATCGGCGGCGGTTGCGGCAACAATAGCGGCGCCGCCCCGAACGTGATTGCCGGGCTACTCACAGGCAATGCTGCCGGCACTCTTACGTTGACGTACGACCAGAACTGCGGAGGGGCTGCTACATCGGTGACCGCTCTTGCGGGAACTTCGGCCGTCGCCGCTAACGGGCGAACCGCAATCCATCTTGGAAGCAGCTACGTGGTCGCTTACCTCGTCAGCTCCAATCGGGCCTTCCTTATCGTCCCGGACAGTTCCGTTTTGTTCGGGTTCGGCGATCCACAGGCTGCGACTCCGCTGACCAACACCGCGCTAAATGGTGCTTATGCAGGCTTGGCGACTGTGCCGATGACGCTGGGCGTGAAGATTTTCTCCGGCGAGTTCACCGCGAACGGCGCCAGCCCGACCGGAAGTATCACTGGAATCGAGGACATCGGCGCGCCGAGCGGAGCGAACTCCGGCGTCAACGCGAATTCCACCTACTCCATCTCATCCGCGCCAACAAACGGAAGAGGAATCTTTGCTGGCAGTGTTGGCGGCAGCAGCGCCATCGTCTATGTCGTGTCGCCGGCCAAGTTTGTGGCGGTCTCGACAAGCGATTCGAATCCAGCCTTATTGGTATTCGAGCACTAGGATTACCCAAAATTTCATTCGGATAAAGTTGTGGTCCTTTGGGGTGCAACCTCTGCAACTCAAAGGGCCACAATCCATTTTCAGAACTGGCCGAATCAAATGTTTTGGCCTCGAGAACCGCGAGGTGAGCCGTCGTGGGCGGTGTCTTCTGTCCGTAATCAAGCTGCAGTTCGGTTTGAGGCTCTATTCTTTCTGCAGCGGCGCTTAGTCTCCCCGGCCCACGGACTTTTGGGGCCAATTCGTGATCTCTTCATGGAATTCCAAGCCGAGGGCGAATCGCCCATCTCCCGTCCGTTCGCAATAAACCACGCGCGCGGCGGAGTTCAACTCTCCATCCGTGGACTTGATCAACAGCCGCTCATTTGGCTTTCTAGCCTGCTGCACCAGCACACGGAGTCCAAGAGAGCAGATGTTCTCGGTTGTCGAGCGCTCCGCGGCAAACGGCTCTTGGAGACTGGAGATTCGTACGGGAATAGCCAGCGGAGTCCTTTTTACAAGTCGCCCAGACCGCATCGGCATTTGGTGATCCACCTTCCAAACTGCCTTCTGAATCAGTGCACCGGGCTGGTGGAGCATAAAAACCGAATTATTCTGCGCATATTTTAACGACAATCATTCTGTGCAATTCACGGCGCATGCAAGGACTGAAAAATGGCGGACGGCAGGGGCAAGCGTCTCGACCGGCGCCATTTCTGCCCGTGCGTGGCCTGATCGACGCGCACCATACAATTGCCGATCGATGCATAGCTAGAGAGATCGAACGTCACGGTGCACGGATGGCCGCTTCGCTTTTTTTCGAACGCCATGATCGCCAGCATGGGAAATTCGCCTCCTCCAGGTTAAGCAATCACGTTCGACATTTCGCAAAGTCACAACCTGAGAAAGTAAAATAGCCGTTTTCCAATGCACTGCAATCCGGTGATTCACCCATTTCCGATTAGTGGAATTTCGCTACCCGTTCTGGGGTCGGACGCTCCCATTAGGTCCCGCAGGCTTGCGTCACTCAGAGTCAAATACAGAGTGGATCAATTGCCTCGGCAGCCGACTGAAGTACTTGATGCCGGCGTGAGGAAAAGAATCGGGAGGTGTTTGGTTCCACCGAGCGTCTCTTGAAATACAAGATTCGCTCCGCATCCCCGAATCTGAAGCGGCTCAAAGACACAGAGTCGGTAAGCGGGGGTAGTGTCTAACACAGATTCGCTATAACGTACTCAATATACGCTATACTTGACACATAGCGTCTATTGACATACTATATGGGCATTGCATCGGAGGCGTTGCCATGCCCCCACCGACCGAACAAACTGGCCCCGATAACCGCCGCCGAAACTCACTTTTGTCTTTCTATTCGGCGGCACTTACGTCCGCGGTTGCCATTGGCCTCAGCAGCAGGACTCCTGCCTTGCGAACGATTTTGCTTGTATTGGGAACCGTCGCGGCTGCCGTTGCCGTCTGGTTTTTGTTGCGTTTTTTGCAATCCACTGACGAGCGAGAGCGTCAGATTAACTACCGGGCACTCACCTTCAGTTTTTGCGGCGCGCTTGATTTTGTATTCCTGGCGGTACCGATGAAGACGCGCCTTCGCGTGCTGCGCGCAGAGAAGGAATGGTCGCAGGCCGAGCTTGCGGTCCATGTCGGCGTCGCTCGTGGAACCATCAACGCAATTGAGACTGGAAAGTACGACCCAAGTCTGCCACTTGCTTTCAAGATCGCCCGCGCCTTTGGTAAGACCGTGGAAGAGGTTTTTCTTTATCAGGAGAATCAACAACCAGCAACGACGAATCCCGCCGCCTAGCTGCCACATCCATTCCAATGAGTATCGCGTTGTACCTTCGACTTCTTTCGGTCGGCCTCTTGTGCCCGTCGCTGTTGTTTCCTATGCGGCCATTTGCATCTGGCGGAACCTTTCGCCCAGCTTTCTTAGGTTGTCCATTTCTCCCGGGAGGAGACGACCATGTCCCGCGGGTTTGATTTTGATTCCTTTGAGATGGACGATTTCCGCGAGTCCGACTCCTATGGTCGCAGCAGGGAAATTGGTGCCGGCAGGGGCGGCGGCTCTCTATCCAGCGCAACTGTCAGACTACAGCTGCGAAAGCTGCGGGAAAAGGAAACGATCTCAGACCGTCGCGACTCGCAGGTTCAGATCAGTCGCACTGCTTCTCCAGATCATCGCGATTTGCCGCTTCGCTCTGACCGTGAACGGACCCAGTATACCGACCGCCACAGAGCGTATTCGCTCCGGCCATCGGAGATCCGCACGCTCACCGATGTAGGCAGGTTTCGCGCGGTGGCAGTCGAAGACCTCGCCAACCTCGGCTACGCCGGCGACCGCCCCGGAATGGACAGTGATCTCCGCAACCTCGTGCGTCAAGGCCTCCTGCAGAGACGTGGCACGAGTGCCTTCAAGAAGAATCTTTGCATGTCCTCACACTTACCAAGCAGGGACAACGTTTCCTGCGACGGCATGGTCTGGTGCCGGAGGAGCAATCGATTTACTCCGGTCTCGTAAAGCCCAAGGAGACCAATCACGACGCCTCGCTCTACCGCCTCTATCAGAAAGCCGCTGGGGAGATCGAGCGCCATGGTGGGAAAGTCCTTCGCGTTCAGCTCGACTACGAGCTGAAGGAAAAACTGTATCAGAAGCTCGGCAAGGCCCGGACCCAGGATGATGGCCGGAACCAGCGGTCCAAGGTTGCTTTCGCCCGTGAATTGCAGGTGCCCGTCGTGAATGGCAAGGTCGCCTTCCCCGACCTGCGGATTGAATACGCGAACCAAGAGATGGAAATCTCGCGTGTGGACCTGGAGCTGGCGACGGGCCACTACCATGCCGAACATCTCTCCGAAAAGGCACGCGCTGGTTTTCAAATTTACGCCCGGTCTGAAGACGCACCGGGTCTCCGCCGAGTGCGGGACGAACGGGAGATTGTGACGGCCATTCTGAGTCTTTGAGCTTATGGACTTCCGAGAATCTAGCATCGAGAATCTCCGCAGCCTCGGCTACACCCTGGACGAAGCCAGATTCCTGTACCTCGTGGCTATGCACTCGGGGTACTTCTCGGCCCGCCAGTACCTGACGTTTACACATGCCAAGAGCGGCGAGAAAAGCATGGCGTTCACCCAGAAGGTCCTAGGGAAAGGGCATGCCACGCCTCGGCTGCTCCTCAGAAACGGCCGCGTCTATCACTTGTTCTCGCGTTTGGTATATCGGGCAATTGGTCGGGAACATCTTCGCAACCGGCGCGAACATTCCGTCGAGCACATGCGCACGAAGCTGGCGATTCTGGATTTTGTCCTCGGACACCTCGATTACCGGTATCTCGAAACCGAGGATGATAAGGTCGCCTACTTCTGCAGGGAACTGGGCATCGGCAGATTCGTACTCCCCGTAAAACACTACGCCGGAGCAATCCGGGAGAGGACCACGGCCCGCTATTTCGTGGACAAATTCCCGATGTTTTTCTCGCCCGATTCTTCTTCATCACCTGTGGTCACCTTCAGTTTTGTGGACCCAGGACTGCTTAGTCTGGCGAGTTTTGATATCCATCTGTTTGCTTACGGCAGCCTCTTTTCGGCATTGCCGCAAGTCCAGTTCATCTACATTGCAACGCGCCCGAACCACTTTGATGCCGCACGGGAACTGTTCGAGTTGACGGCTCCTCGGGTTACTAACCCCGATCCTGGTGTGGAAGGACCGCGTTACTTCCACTACCGGCATCAATGGGAGAGCAAGCAGTACGAGAAGCTGGACGCCGAACAAGTCGAATATCTGAACACGGCGACAGAGCGGTATCGGGACCCCAGGATCGAAGCGCTTTACCGTCCGTGGCTTCTCGGCCAGATTCCCGCGAATGCCGTCACGGAGGAGTTTCGAAGGTTGGCACCGAGACGGAACGTGTCATTCCGAACCGAACTCGTGGACGGTCAGGCTGCCCTTTTCGAACCGGGCGTAATAAGCGCAAAGCGCCGGAAAGACGCGAGTCCACTGAAGGAGGGGCTTCAGCCGACTTTCAGCCCAGCTTTCCACTCAGATTTCGGAACCCAGGAGCAGGAAGCGGCAGACGAATAACCAGATAGGCGGAAAGAGGACGGCAAGAATGCACGCGGGCAAAACACTCAGATGGCCGGGAGCGACCCCACCCTGGCCGGCTTTCAGCCGCCCAAAGTTCGGTGGGGTCGCTCCCGCCCGCCCCGAGCAGCTCGGGACCGTGTTTTGCCCGCGTGCATGCAGAGTTGTAACCGAACTGATTGCGCAGTCGAAACGATCCGAAGCAGAGAGGGGAGAAAATCTCAATGCCAGTTCTGAAAGCACCACCAAAACAACCAAAAACCACAGTCGTCCAGTTACGGCTCGATGACGAGGCAAGGATGAAGCTCACAAAATATGCTGCGTTTCTCGATTGCTCACCCTCGCATGTCGTGACGGAAGCACTCAAACTCGTCTGTCAGAAAGACAAGGAGTTTCAAAACTGGCTTTCAGGCCAACACACGAGAACTTCCGAAGCAGCCACGAAGGGAGAGTCGTTCCAACTGGAATTGAAATGACACCCCATGCACCGCCGTCTCCAATTCGATAAGCGTGAGAACCCAGCGTCCGACCGACGATATGGCTCACGCTCTACTGTCACCATGGAAGCACCACCCAACATCATCGGAAGGGACAGGTCATCCACAACAACCGCAATAACGATTGTTGATGACTCTTCGAGTGAGTCGCATGTACCGGCACATGCCGCCACAAACCGAGCGGCCACAGGGGAGAAGATAACGGAAGAGCAACTCCTGACAGTTGACGAAGTGGCGACACGCCTTTCGGTCAGCCGCAACTGGGTTTACAACCACGCTGACGCGATTGGAGGCTATCGTCTCGGAAAGTATTTGCGGTTCTCATGGGCAAGAGTCTTGGAGCGGTTAGGACGATGAAAACCATGCTGAGTGCACTCTCTGAAAGGGGGCAGGGTGGCGTTCAGTATTCCTGGACCCCAATCGTAAGTGTATATACATTTACGGATGATATGGGTAGGCCCCGCATAACGCATGGAGACCGACGTAGCAAATTGTTTCCACTCAGACTATCGCCCCGCGAGACCGCCTTCTTTTCACGAAAGGCTCGCCACCTGGGGGAGTCCGTTGCTTCGGTCTTGCGGAATGGAGGGATGCTCTATATAAAAATGAGAGGCAAAGACGGGTCACAGAAACGAAAGGAGAAAAAACAGTGACTCGTCGTCAATCGTATCAGCAAGGCTATGTGTCAAAGCCGATCCCAACCCGGTCTGGTACCGTCTTCAAAATACGTTATCGGGTGAAGTCGGCTGATGGGAAGTGGAATCAAAAAGCCGAGACGTTGTATGGGCTTTGTGGGAAGAAGGCAGCCCGTGCCGTCTTAGAGGAAAGAATCCGCGGGGCATCTTTCGCCAAGCCTGAAGGCTCAGACCTGAGCCTGAGAGCTTTCGTAGATGCCTGGTGGAAGCCTTACTTACAGCGCAAAGGTGTGAAGCCATCCACGAAAAGGAATTATGATTCGATCTTGGAACTGCACATCTTGCCTGTCTTCGGCGAACTTCGCATTGATGAAGTCGTCCCACTGCACGTCGAGAGATTCATCCAAACAAAAGTGGAGAGCGGCCTTTCTGGAAAGACTGTCCGCAATTTGCTTTTGGTCTTACAAGCGATCATGTCGCTTGCACTGGACAATGACTTGATCGACCGTTCGCCGATTCGGAATAGACACAAACCAACAGTCGATAAGCAGGAGAAGCCGATTTGGTCTCCCGCTCAATTGCTGAATATTCTGAGCGCGGCTCCAACGGGCCTTCGGGCATTTTTCGACTGTGTGGCCCTAACAGGAACTAGGTTGGGTGAAGTATTGGCGCTGAAATGGAAGCACGTTGATTTGGAGCGAAGAATACTCCGAATCGAACATAGTCTATGGCGAGGCCAGCTCCTCTCGCCGAAGACGACGGCAAGCACGCGAGACCTCCCTTTGGGAAGTGCCCTTAACGAGACTCTTAAGAATCACCGTGAAAGCTCGTTGCATCGGGGGCCGGATGATTTCGTGTTCTGCAAAAAGGACGGGTCGGCGCTAGACCCGGACGTGCTTCGAAAGGACGCCCTCTACCCAATTTTGGACAGGCTAGGGATTCCGCGAAAGAAAGGCGCGTCAGGCTTTCATACGTTCAGGCATTCGGCTGCGAGTATTGTTAACGAGCAGACGGGAAACCTGAAGCTGGCGCAAAAGTTCCTCGGGCACTCCACAATCAAGATGACCGCAGACATCTACACGCACACCTCTGCGGAAGCGGAACGCGGCGCTGCAATCGCTCTAGAACGGGCAATCTATGGCGATTTGTTCCCAGTTGTTCCCAATATCGAGAACAGGAACAACTTTGCGGCGCTAAATTAGGCGAAGGAATTGTTACGGCTCAACTCGTAACCGTAAATAAGAAGGGCGCTTAGAGGATTTTCCTCTCAAGCGCCCATGGTTGCGGGGGTCAGATTTGAACTGACGACCTTCGGGTTATGAGCCCGACGAGCTACCAGGCTGCTCCACCCCGCACACTAACTATAGCGGACG
>WNFC01016373.1_pt1 | contig 10308 bp, 11 predicted proteins | sample 5400541 | NCBI WGS metagenome assembly WNFC01 (sample SAMN13153342, study PRJNA577476) | soil metagenome | isolation source: 120 cm saprolite under Douglas fir tree site 2 hole 2 replicate 1 | place: USA:California | collected 2015-04-18 | reverse complement strand
TGAACGCCGCCGTAGCGACTGGGACCTTCCGCCAGGATCTCCTCTATCGGCTGCATGTGTTTCCCATCGAAATGCCGCCTTTGCGAGAACGGAAAGAAGACATTTTGATGCTGGTCGAGTATTTCGTGCAGCGCTACGCCAGCCGGGCGGGCAGAAATATCAGATCGATCGACCAGAAGACTTTGGATCTATTGCAGTCCTACGACTGGCCGGGCAACATCCGTGAGTTGCAGAACATTATTGAAAGGTCCATCATCCTGAGCTCCGCGGATGTTTTTTCACTTGATGAGTTGTGGCTTTCCAAAAGGACTTTTCCGCAGGCATCGCGGGCTAAAACGTTGCCCGCTTTGAATGTTGAAACGCGAAGCGAGCGGGAGTTTATCGAGGCGGCGCTGGCCGAGAGCAGAGGCCGGGTTCCCGGTCCGTCCGGAGCGGCGGCTAAGCTTCAGGTTCCACCTACTACCCTTGAGAGCCGCATCAAGACGCTGAAAATCGACAAACGCCAGTTCAGATTCCGCTAAGAGTACCTCCCTGAAGATCCTGACCGCGGATTCACGATATTCACGAATATCGCGACATTCATGTTAATCGCGGCGAGCCATGTCTTGCGTACCCAACCTTTTCAATGACTTACGAATGGCTTAAGGCGTGCCAGTGAGAGCGGTAAGCTTGATCCGAAGGAGTGGAATCCGAAGGCGTGTTAACACCTGATGAGTTTCGGGAACTGAGCGCTTTCGCAGCCCTGCTGATACCCCACCACGAAGCCACGCTGACGCTCTGGCCGCGGGGCAGGCTGCATAGGTCTCTCTTTCTGAGCACACAAGGCACCGATCCAAAGGTTGAGGAGCCCCGGCCACCGGGCGAGATGGATGTTGTACGACTGATGACCGAGGACGAGACGCGCGCGCGCGGTTTTGGCTCTGGCGTGCGAGTGCCGCTGAGAATCACGAATGAGGTAGGTGGTTTCTTGATCTTGCATGCGCACAGCCAGGGCGCATACTGCGATGAGGTGCTTCCGAAAGCGAAGACGCTCGCTGATTACCTCTGTGCCGAGCTCTTTCGGGACCATTCTGTATCGCAAATGTTCGAAAATCTGATCAATACTCTGGCCGACGTGCTCGATCCGCGGGAGGTATTTTCGCGGGTGTCCGAGAATGTGGCCGCGGTTTTGCCGCACGATCGATTGGCCTTAACCTTCGAAGACCAAGGGCACCTAGTTTTTCAGGCCGCTACGAGCGATGAAGCAATCCCGCTCGAGCAGCGCAGGCTAAAGGTCTCCGACCTCGACGAAGCCGTCGCCGCTGGATTTAAGCTGATCGGAGATCTGGCAGCCGAGTACCTTCCGGTGGTAGAACCGGCCGATTTCCAGACACAGATGCTCGCAGCCGGCTACCGGTCGGTCTTGGCCGCGCACACCTCGACTCGTCATCGTTCTTTCGCTCTTCATTTCTGGTCGAAACGGCCAAACGCATACAGCTTGCGGGATCTTCCCGTGGCGCGGCGCGTGGCCGACTGCGTCGGGTTGGCACTCTCCCATCAACAAATCGCGGAGGCGGAACGGAAAATCGTGGAAGAGCGTGCGAGGGCCGAACGCCTGGAACTCCGAGTGCGATCACTTGTGGAGGAGCTTGACGCGAAAAGCGGCTACAGACGGGTGATCGGACAATCGAAGGAATGGAGGGCAGTCCTCAAGCGAGCGGCTCAAGTAGCAGCAACAGATACGACGGTTTTGCTCACCGGCGAATCCGGCACCGGCAAGGAGGTGGTCGCGCGCTTTATCCATCGCGCGTCGGCGCGGAAAGACGCGCCGTTGCTCGCGGTTAATTGCGCCGCGTTGCCTGAACAGCTCCTGGAATCGGAGCTATTCGGCTACGAGCGAGGGGCGTTCACAAGCGCCCTCCAGTCCAAGCCTGGACAGATCGAACTCGCCGCCGGCGGCATTCTGTTTCTCGACGAGGTGTCAGAAATGGTCCCGTGCGCCCAGGCGAAGCTTCTGCGCGTCCTGCAAGAACGGGAATTTCGGCGGGTCGGCGGAACCCGACTCCTGAAGGCCGACATCCGTGTAGTGGCCGCGACGAACCGCAACCTAAAACAGGCCATGGAACGCGGGGACTTTCGGGAAGACTTGTACTATCGGCTGAGCGTATTCGACATTAGCCTGCCACCGTTGCGAAGCCGGGTCGATGACCTTTTGCTATTTACAGAAGCCTTTCTTGATGAATTCGCTAAATCATTCGGCCGCCCGCCCGCTGGGCTGACCCGGTGCGCCAAGGAGGCACTCCTGGCGTACCATTGGCCTGGAAACGTCCGGGAATTGCGGAATATCCTGGAACGGGCGGCGATCCTTAGCGAGGGTGCTCTGATCGACATCGACCATCTCGCTTTGGACATGTCGCCGGCAGTCTCCAACCCGAGTGCTGCCTGTACAGACCTGAATGTCGTGGAGCGGGAGACTATCGGTCGGGTCATGCGGGAGTGTAAGGGCAACAAATCTTTGGCCTCCAAACGGCTGGGCCTCACCCGTACGCAGCTATATGTTCGGCTGCAGAAGCACGGTATCGCGGCGGTCAGCACGTAGCAGTGCGCATCGGTAAACAAGATGCGTATTCCCATGCAGGCGATTCCTGAACCAGAGTTCTCTCCCCAGTTCCATCAATACGCACAGCTTACTCGATCCAAACGGGTTATTGGAGGAGCATCGAGCATTCTCTCGAATGGCTTCGGGCTTGCTCCTTGGGATGCCAAGCCGCAACAGTCAGCGGCCCTATTCCGAAACAGGACAAGCGATACAGCAGAAAAAGGCAGAGACGAGGAGACCAGTATGACAATTGGAATCATTGGTGCCGGCAGCATCGGACAGGCGATTGCGAAACGGCACGCCCGCGCAGGAATTCCGGCCTCAATCAGCAACAGTCGCGGACCGAGCTCTCTGTCTTCGATTGTGCAAGCCATTGGCGCCGGAATCACAGCCGCGGAGCTCAAGGTGGCCGCGAAGGCGGACGTCGTATTCCTCGCGGTACCCTGGTCAGCTCACACCGATGCGGTCGCCGGTCTCGCGCGATGGGGACAGCCGCATCGTGATCGACGCCATGAATGCAGCCTCCTCTGGACCGAGATCTGTTTGGCATATCCGGTATTGAGCGCTCTCGGCGAAGGCTATGAGGTGTTCATCGTGACCGACGCCTCAGGCGGTGTCAGCGTGGAGGCACACCAGATGGCCATACAGCGCATGGTCCAGGCGGGCGCGGCGCCGCTCACTTGGATCGGGTTCGCAAGCGAGTTACAACGCGACTGGGCAAGGGAGAAGACGATAGCAGGTATCGGAGAAATCATGTCGCGGCACGGCGGCAATATCGGCACCAGTCTCGCCTGGGAGTTTCAGTTGTTGGGCACTCAGCCGCAGACAAAACGCGCGTAGCTATCACTGCCAAGAGGACTGAGGCGGTGACCTCTGAAAGCCACCGAGTCAAAAATGGGCAACTCACGGAGCATTGAAAAGTCGCAGACGTCGCGGCAATCATGCGGCAGCTCCAAGGCTGGACGGGTTTGACGGTTGGGGGAATTCGAGATGATTCGCTTTGTTCGTTCAGGATTGTGCATTCTCGTGCTGGCTTGGGGCACTGTGTTTGCTCAGACAGAGTGCCCCACGAGTGCACCAGCATACGGACTGCTCCGACAGAACGAAGACTACCGATATCTGAGTAACCCAGCCTGCTGGGACGACTATTGGGATCGTCTCAAGTATGTGCAACTGGGATCAAATCAAAATACATTTCTCACGCTCGGCGGCGAGATACGGGAGTGGTACGAAGGCTTTCACAATGCGAGTTGGGGTTCCGGTCCCCGGGATACTAATGGTTATCTCTTTCAGCGTCTTTCGATCTACAGCGATATTCACGCGGCGCCTCGTATTCGGCTGTTCGTACAACTCACGAGCGATATAGAAGCGGGACGGAATGGCGGCCCAAGACCAGTGATCGATGAGTCAAAGTTGTTTTTTGAAGAAGCATTCGCCGACATTACGCTATCGAAAGTACCCAGCGACAAGTTGGTATTGCGTCTCGGACGACAGGAATTCGAGCTCGGGGACGGCCGCTTAGTGGACGTCAGAGAGGGACCTAATGTGCGCCAAACGTTCGATGGTGGCAGCCTGAACTGGAAGGCCTCATCGTGGAACATCCATGGATTCGCTTTGAAGCCAGTGTCGAACGGAACTGGCGTTTTTGACGCGCCGCCTGATCACGGTTCTACCTTTTGGGGAGTGTATGCAGTTCATCCGATGCCGAAGATTAAGGGTGGAAACCTCGATCTTTATTACCTTGGTCTCGCTCGAAAAAATGCAACGTTCGATATTGGTTCGGCAGACGAGCTGCGCCATACGGTGGGAGGGAGGCTCTGGGGAGGCCGAGGCGGTTGGAGCTACGACAGCGAAGCCGCTTTTCAAGGGGGCAGTTTTGGTATAAGAAACATTCGTGCCTGGGGCACCGGCCATGAAACGTCGTACACATTTCGATCCATCCGCCTTCGGCCGCAGATTGGCGCTAGCGCGCTTGTCGCCAGCGGTAACCACGGCAATTCAAAGTCGGACCTGGGAACGCTGAATCCGCTGTTCCCAACGGGCTTTTACTTCGGTCAAGGCGGGATAAGTCTACTCGGACCCTCAAATCTTATGGCGATCGGCCCAAGAATACGTTTGCAACTCACAAAATCGCTCAGTGTTGTCGCAGACGACAATGTCTTCTGGCGAACCAGTATTCAGGACGGCGTCTATAGCCTTGGCGTTAACTTGTTGGTTTTCGGGCAAGGTAATTCTGGGCGTTACGTTGGGAGTCAGCCGTCGGTTGGAGTGTACTGGACCGCAAGTCGTCATCTTTCGGTGGCCGCCGCGTATGCTCATTTTTCCGTAGGCTCATTCTTGATGAAAGCATCGTCACCAGGCCGAGACGTGGATTACGCCGCGGTATGGACGACGTATAAGTTTTAGGATCTGATCCGTAGTGACCTGCCTCAGAACTCGCCCACGCGATCATACAACATTCTCATCCCGTCGAACCTCCTTGACTTGGTCGTTCGCCTCACTCTCAAGCTGCACAAGCACCCCGAAAACGTGGCCGCTGATTTTGATCCCGTCGCGTCCGCAATTCTTCGGCTTCGTTTACCTCGACACCGCCGTACTTGGCTTCTGGCGTAAATAGCGCGCGGCGATAGCTTCCGCTTCGCGCGCCACATTAGTGGCCGTGCACTTGAAAGAGCTATTTCACCGGGTTGAGACTCATCACCTTGCCGGCCATCTGGCAGCTCCTCCTCCCGATGACTATAGCTGCTCATCACCGAGCCGGGTCCATACCATTAGGTCAGTAGGAGAGAGCATTCGGTTCTTGATGTGCAAGCCCGAATGCTTGGACGGCAGTTTACCCGCGGAGCGGTCACCCCACTCAGTCCGATTAATGAGAGCAGCTCCATTGAGATCGCCACAACCCGGTCGTCCTTTCTTGGCAGTGTGAGTCGTAACGGTGCGCACGGGTAAGCAGTGTGCGCACTCATAAACAGGGCTGATTGCGAAATACTGCCGGCTCATTGATCCCGTGACCTTATAAGTCATTCAATCAGAACCCGTTGACTCATTCGGCTGAATCGCCGGGACTTGGGCGTTCCTTTGCAGATTGATATACCGAGGAAAACATGAGCATGAGTACCAAAGGACAAAGAAAGCGTTCTGCCGCAATCACCGGCGCGGGAAGCGGGCTTGGCCGGGATATCGCGCTTGGCCTCGCGGCGAAGGGCTACCGCGTCTTCGGAACAGCAATGTCGTCAGAGGAGATCGCGGACCTCAAGAAGGCATCGGATGGGGCGGTGAGTCTGAGCCAATGCGACATTACCAACGAAGCCGCCGTCAAGGCTTGGGCGAACGAAGTCACAATTCAGACTGAAGGCGGGCTCCATCTCCTCATAAGCAACGCCGGAATCCTGACGCCCGGCCCCCTAGAGGTTCTGCCGCTTGATGCTGTCCGGCACGAATTCGAAGTCAACGTCTTCGCCGTTCTCGCCGTTGTGAATTCCTTTCTCCCCGCGCTGCGGAAGGCACGGGGGCGAATCGTCCAAGTCAGTACGATGACGGCCGCTTTACCGTTTCCCTTCAACGGTCCATCTGGCGCATCGAAGGCCGCTTTCGACGCGCTTGCCGCGGTCTACCGCGCGGAGCTGAAACCTTTTGGCGTCGATGTCGTTGTAGCCGTTGCCGGCAATATGAGAACCGGTGGGCCAGCCAAGACGGCCGCGGCTCTCCAGCGAGTCGCGGAACTTATGACACCTGAGCAGCGCGAATTGTACGGGAAGGCTTTCGATACCTTCGCGACAACCCTCAATAACATGCAGGGCAGCGGCCTCGATTCAATCTCGGCCGCCAATCGGGTAATCGAGCTTTCTGAGCAAGTACCCCCGCCGAGCCGGGGAGCAGTGGGCGCGGACGCCGAAGAGGTTCTCCGGTTAGTCCGTGAGAGATCCGATGCCGAACAGGATGCGATGCGCCTCCATATGGTCGGCTTGGAGTAGTAATGGGCCGGCGTCCACGGTGGTTTCAGAGTCAAGTCTTAACTTCAAAGGAGAATTATCATGATCGTACTCGTCGACCCCAAAGATAGCCGCGCCGTTCGTAACAAGGACACCGTTCTTGCCCTCTACGAAATGATGATCAACCAGAAGGAGTCGGAAGAGGCAACGGCCAAGTTCGTCAGCCCGGCCTACATCCAACACAACCCCTTGATTCCGGACGGTTCTGTAGCACTGGGGCAGTTTTTTGGCAAGGTTACGCACGAACGAACGCGCGCACGCGTTGTCGTCCACCGCATCATCGCAGTTGGCGAATATGTGTGGGCACACGTGAATTTTCTGAATCTCTTCAACGATGACCCGCAGGATACGGGAATCGCCGGTGTCGATATCTACAAAATGGACGCCGACGGAAAGGCGATTGAGCATTGGGACACCTTGCAGCAGGTCGGTGACCCGAAAAACTCGGCCCCGCTGGTCGCCCCGAATATCCCCCGCGCTAATCCAAATGGAATGTTCTAGTAGACTGCGCTGCCAGGGAAAAGAGTCTTGAGCTACTCAATCATCGGTTCCGGTGCCATCGTTACCGGAGGGCGCCCCTCCCCGCTAGGCAGTCGGTGAACGTGATGATACACAACAAGAGGTCCGAGGAAGATGGGCATCCGCGATGTCACAACGAATCGTTGAAAGAGTAATAGGTCGGCTCGCCACGGACGAGGAACTACGAGTCGAGTTCACGCGGGCTCCGAGAGGCACGCTTGAGGCTCTTCGCGAGCAGGGGTGGGAACTGAATCATGCCGAGGTCGATGCATTGATGAGTACGGACATCGGCCTGTGGTCCGAGATCGCCGGACGCATTGATTCTCGGCTCCAGCGCTGCAGTCTCAAAGGAACTGAGGAAACAAGCGAAAACGTCTAACCCTGTCCGCGGCGGCCAGTGCGCCACTCCTCCGTGGAGACGGGCCTGGTCGGCTTCATATGTGTGGTTAACAGTGGCCCCCAGGATGCCCCTGTCCCTCAGAACCAACAGTTCGGTGAGCCATGGTCGAGTCGCGGTGATTGCCATCAGCGCGTCGCGACTCGTACGTAGCTGCGCGCCCACATCCCAGGCCTTGACTCTCGCCTGGGCCGCAGAGGACGGTCCTCCTGACGCCCGGCGCCAGACGGCGATAGGGGCGATAGCTCGGACTTCAAGCGCTTCCGTCCGGCGCGCGTCCACTGATAAATCTGATCCCGCTCCTGGTCCGACAACCGGGCCTCGCTGTCCGACAACCGGGCCTCGCTGTGCAGCAGAACATACCGCTGAAAAGGCATCTCGTGGTTTTTGACAGCACTTCCAACCTCGCTCAGCAATATGTTGCGATCTTCGGCCGAGTATCCCTGCCATCGGGAAAGGTTCATATGGAGGAGCCGCAGGACTGGATGAAAGCGCTTTGGCCGCTTCCAGATCGGTTGGTATGAGGTGATCGAGGATTTCGCGATAGAACTCCTAACCCAGAACGATCACGTTCTGGCAATTCCTTGGAAGAAGCTTCTGATCGGGGTCTCTGGAATACCAGATCCGGGCTTCGCTCATGAAATTAAAACGTGCACGGTGGACAACCGCCGCACGCTCACGTTGCGAGTCGGTGCCGAAGAAGATGGTTGCCCCGAAGATCCGCTGGAAGGCTCCGACCAGACGACGATACTGCGTGCCACCGCATCGCGAACGTGTCCAGCATCTGCGCGGCGCTTTCAAAAGTAAAAGTGATCCTCGGACTCTTCTGCCGGATCGCGAGCGTCGCCAGAAAGATGGGAACCAAGCGATCCTGTCCCCAGGGCATGGCAGGCTCGACGCGGCAAATATCGAGGCCCGGAAACGAGTGATGCTGAAGTCAAGGCAATCCTCGTTTCAGCGACGGCCGAAGTTGGCGCCGATCCGGCCCTGCTATAGGCATTTCAAAGAACCGGCGTTTATCTCTGCGAAGAGAACGAGCGGCGGTGTCGAAACGCAAGTTGGCGGCGCGGAGCGGCGCTCCTGCTAAATGTGAAGATTCTCGACCAATCGCGAAGCCCCAGGTCCCGTCGTGATGCTTTTAAGGGGCCAGTAGAACCTAGTGCGCGATGATCGGCTGATTACGAATCAGGCGATCAGTTACGGCTTAAATCGCTGATTCTTTGATCGATCCTTGCTTTCGTGTGCGCGCCGATTTCGCCACAGTCTGTGGCCCCTGTGCAGCACGATTCAACGCCCCTGCCTGGCAAGCAGATGCGTTAGATTCTATGGAATTCGCGATTCGTCTCCTCTGCCGGTGGGCAGACGAAGACGACTTTGAGTACTTTCAGTCTACTCGCAAACAATTGATTCAGTTAATGTTGCATTTAACTAATGTGAAACTGTGTAAGTCATGAACTTCCTGGCCCGCGATCCACCACCATTCAGTCTCTCGTGGTCAAGGCCGCGGTGATCCACGAAAAGACTCACGCCTCCTCGGCGAGGGTAATCGGCCCGGAATATTGGGGCACCTCGGCCCGGAACCGATCGACGGATTCGTGCCGTAATGCCGGGAAAACCCGATGACGGATGGTACCTCCCCACGGTTCACCCACTTGCCACTGGCCGTTGAACGACTTCTCACTGGGCGCGCCGAAGGAAACCGGAAACCCTTGGCACCGGCGTGAGAATGAGCTGAGTATTCAGGGGAGCTGGTGTAAAGAGGTGAAGGTTGCGGCGGTTGCGCAATTGGCGGACGCGCAAGCCGGTATATGCATCGCCTTGCCGAGGAGGTGCATCAAAACAGGAGAACTTTGAATAGTTCCGGGAGAGGCCTCGGCCATATCCGCAACACGACCGTATGGAATAGAAGAATGAAAGTTGAGCTGTTTTCGCCCGACCCCGAAACAATGCCGCGTCATTGGGTACGACATGATCAGGCGTTCGCAATGATGTTGGGGCCCGGCTCAATTGAGTGGGGCTCGAAGCGTTCCGCCCTGCAGAAGTTCGACTACACGGCATGCGACTTGGCACTGTGCGATCGTCATGAAGGAGAGTGGGTCGGGGTCATGAACGTGCCGCACCTGCAACTCGGTATTTCCGATGCGGCACTGGTGGCCGCCTCAGATGAAGGAAGTGGCGAGGTCGCCCTGCGTCCTCACCGGAAGTTTGCAGACTCCCGCCTGGGTGCGCTGGCTACGGTCGTTCACGCCGAGATGGTGGCTGGGTTTCCGAGCGGCCGGCTGTTTCTGGATTCTATCGAACAGGCGATGGCGGTAGCCCTGGTCAGTGGTCAGGCAGTAAGGTATCGTCCTGTGCGGATATCCCGCGGCGGACTAGGCCCAGCGCGCTTGCGAAGGATAACAGACCTGGTCCATGCCAGGTTGGAAGACGAGTTGGGTCTCGATGAGTTGGCGCAATCGGTAGGATTGAGCACAGCTCATTTCGCGCGGATGTTTCGCAAATCAACGGGCGAGACCCCGCATCAATTTGTTCTGCGGCAAAGGCTTGAGCGTGCTAAGGCGATGTTGCGTGCTCCCGATGCGCGAATATTGGACGTGGCCGTGGCCTGTGGCTTCAAGACCCAGCAGCACTTTGCGCAGGTCTTTCGTGATCTCTGTGGAATTAGCCCGACAGGGTATCGCCAGGACTTTCTGGGCCATGAAGCGACTTGCGCGTCGGAAACCTGCTCCGAAGATGCGCCACGCCTGGTGAGTTCTGGTTCGCAGCCAGAACTTTCTCACGGGCTGCCGTTCACTTCCCGGAATTTGTAGCTCAGCGCTCCT
>WNFC01010433.1_pt1 | contig 10308 bp, 8 predicted proteins | sample 5400541 | NCBI WGS metagenome assembly WNFC01 (sample SAMN13153342, study PRJNA577476) | soil metagenome | isolation source: 120 cm saprolite under Douglas fir tree site 2 hole 2 replicate 1 | place: USA:California | collected 2015-04-18 | reverse complement strand
TTCGCCTCGCTCAGGCAGGGCGGGATTGAACCCCGACGTCGTCGCCGCTGTCGCCCGCCTGAGAGCGGACAATGTCTTGAGCGGCCAGCAGGCCGCGTTCTTCGACCGCGTGGACCGACGGCTGCTCGTCTCCGTCCGCTTCGAGATCCGGACGCTCCTCTACATCGGCGTTCTGCTCCTGACCTCGGGAGCGGGACTCCTCGTGAAGGAGCACCACCGTGAGATCGGGCCGTTGGCCGTCGCGCTCGCGATCGGTCTCGCCGCGGCCGCCTGCCTTGTCTGGGTCGGCGGCAAGGCTGCGCCGTTTTCGTGGGCGGAAGTCCCGTCGCCGGATGTCGCTTTCGACTACATCCTCCTCCTGGGCCTCCTCCTCTTCGCGTCTGACTTCGCGTACGTCGAGGTGCAGTTCACGCTGCTCGGGCCCAACTGGGCGCATCACCTTCTCATCGTGGGGGCGGTCTATCTCGCGGCCGCCTACCTGTGGGACTCGCGGACCGTGCTGGGCCTCGCGCTGACGACGCTTGCCGCGTGGCGCGGACTCTCGGTCAGCCTGGTCTCCGGATGGCTGTGGAAAAGTCAGCCCAATGACCTGCGCGAGAACGCCCTCGTCCTCGGCGTTGTCTACGTGGCCGCGGCGTCGCTGTCCGTCCTGCTGAGGCGGAAACCCCACTTCGAGGCCGTCTTCGCCAACGCGGGCCTCGTCCTGCTCCTGGGCGCTCTCGTGTCCGGAGCCCTCGACAACAACACCGCGTGGGAAATGTGGCTCGCCGTGCTTCTCGTCACGGCCGGCGTCGTGATGTGGCATGGCTTCCGCCTCGATCGCTCGCTATACTTCGCCCAGGGCGTGGTGGCGGGCTACGTCGGCCTCCTGCGTCTTCTGTTCCAGCCGTTCCGCCACACGGAGAGCGGCATCCCCTATCTCCTCGCGGCGCTCCTCGGCCTGGGAATGCTCTTCGTCATCTTCGCCGCCCATCGCAGGATGCAGGAGCGATGAGGGCCGAGTCGGTGGCCTGGGAGCGGGCCGCGGAGGTGCACGAGGCAGCGGAGGGCTGGCGGCGTGCCGGCGCCATCGACGAGGCGACGGAGCGCGCGATCCGTGACGCGTATCCCGACCCGTGCGTCACCCCGTCCGCACTCTGGCGCGTGCTGACGGCCTGCGTCGTCGCGGCCGTTACCTTCTGCGTTTTCGGCGCGTTCGAAGCGGCGTTCCGCCCCGGCGTGAGCGGCCACCAGGTCCTGCTCATCCTGCTTGCGGCAGCGTCCCTTGCCGTGACCGAAACGCTGGAAACCTCGCCCCGGTTCGCCCGGCGGGGCGCGGCCGGCACGACATCGTTCATGGGCGTCGCATGTCTCCTGGTGGGCTTCGGCCTGTTCCTCTCCGAGACCGTGCACATGCGTTTGGACGATGTGCTCGACGGGATGCTCGTCGCCGGATTCGTCGCGTGGGGAGTTGCCTGCTGGCGGTGGGGCAGTCCGGCCTTCGCCGCGCTGTCCGCTGTCTCGCTCTTTGTCTTCCTCGGGCGAGTGGCCCACGGGCGTCTGCTCTGGGTGGTGGCCGGCGCGGCGCTGGCCACCCTCGCCGCCCGTCGGCTGGACGAGCCGTCATGGGCGCCGTCGCACCGGCGCTCCGCGGCGGTGCTCGTCGTCGCGGGGGTGGCGGCCGTCTACGCGGCCGTCAACGTCTACTCGCTCGACGAGCATCTCGTGGAGAATCTCGGGCGTCTCGTCCGTGACCGCATGACGCCGTCGCGCGGCTTCCTCGTGCTCTCGGCACTCGCCACCGCCACATTGCCCTTGGCCATCCTCATAGGGGGCTTGCGGGCGCGACGGACATTCCTCATCGACACCGGCATCGTGCTCGCCGCGCTCTCGCTCGTCACGGTGCGGCACTATGTCCACCTTGCGCCGCTCTGGGGGGTCCTGACTCTCTCCGGTGCCGTGCTCGTCGTCCTCGCCCTGGCGGTCGAGCGGGCGCTCCGGCACGCGCCCGGAGGCGAGATCGCGGGCTTCACCGCCGATCCTCTCTTCTCCGACGAGCGGCGGCAGCACGCGCTCCAGATCGTCCCGGTCGTTGCGGCCTTCACGGCGGCGCCCGGGCCGGCCGCCGCGGACAAGGGCATCGGGGCCGGAGGTCGGTTCGGCGGCGGCGGAGCGGACGAGAAGTTCTAGTAGTGGAACTCCGCGATGGTGACGTGACCCTGCTCGAGCGGATAGGTCCGCACCGTCATCGACTCGGCGTTCAGCACGACCCGGACCGGGCGCGAAGGGCCGGGCTCGAAGCGCTGCGTGGCCTCCGATGCACCCGGCACGCCCTCGCCGACACCCGGCGGAACCTTGCCGTCGAGCAAGAAGAGGTCTCGGCCGTGGCCGAAGTAGCCGCGCGGGCGCGTCATGGTCACGATCGCGCCGGCGCCGCGGTCTTTGTCTTCGCGCGGACGCACGCGCAGGTGGACGTAGGCGCTCGAGCGCGGGAACGGGGTCCGGTAGACGTGAGTGGCCGGATAGCCGTCGGCGGTCACGACGAACTCATAGTAGGCGTCGGGGTTGGCGCGAAACGGGCCCCACCGGCCGTCGGCGCCGATCGTCTTCCTGTGCGCCGCTTCGCCGGCGCGCCGCCCGCCTGAAGCGGGATCCACGGCGTAGACCTCCACCATCGCACCCTCCAGCGGCAGGTTCGTGGGCGTGCCGGCGGCGTAGCCGCTCACGAGGCCGTCGAGCACCGGCGACGCCTGCGGCGCAGGATAGAATCTTTTCGGCTCGGCGCCGGTGATGAACGCGTACATCGCCGTGAAAGCGAGACGGTGGAAGGCGACTTCCCTGTGGTCGAGGCCGGGCAGGATGATATTCGTGGCGCCGCGCAGTTCCGGCCCGGCGAACGTCACGCCCGTCGGCTGGCCCGGCATGCCGACGAACCGGCCCTCCGGCTGGGCATACTTGTCGTTGCTGTCGCTGCGGATCGTCATCCAGCGGACCCCAGGGACGATCTCGTCCGGCGTGTTGAGCCGAGTGAGGAACGGCCCCGCGCCGTGGAACTCGTTGTTGAGGTTCGGGTTGGTCGCCTGGGTACCGTGATTCGGCGTGCCGCCGAGAATGGCGTGGGAGACGTTGGGCGCGCCGCCCCCGAACTTGACGTAGTTGCGGATGGCGTTGCCGCCGCGGGAGCTGCCGACGAGCACCACCTGCTTCTGCCCCGTCCGCGCCTGGATCTCGGCTACCTTGGCCTCCAACTCGCGGAGCGCGTCGTCGGTGCTACTCCGGTTGTCCTGCGGCTTCGTGTCGTCGGTGCGCGCGCTTGGGTGCGTGAAGTCCATGGCGAAGAGCCGCGCCGGATCGTAGCCATTCGACTCGAAGCGCCACACGATGGTGGTCCACAGCGCCGCGCTGTCGCCATTGCCGTGCACGAAAAGAATGGGCGGCGCCGGCTCGGCACCTCGCGCGGCTGGCGCCAGGACAGCGGCGGCGGTGAGCGTGAGGAGGCCAACCAGAGAGGCGAGGGAACGTTTCAGCGCAGGCATGGTCATGCGACCCGCGCCGACTTGGGATCGATGTAGTCGGGCCGCACCGCGTAGGGATAGGGCCCTTCGACCGTGCGGCCCTCGGCGAAGCGCCGGATGCTGAAGGGCTCGATGTCGACCGTCTTGGCGCGCCCCTCAATCACGAGCTCCGCCATGCAGGCGCCGACGGCGGGAGCGATCTTGAACCCGGACCCGCTGAAGGCGGTGGCGAGGTACAACCCGTCGATGCCGTCCACGCGTCCCAGGATCGCGTGACGATCGGCGCTGTAGCCATCGAAAGCCCGGTAGCCGCGGGACAGGGTCGCGCGCTCCATGACGGGTATGCGATGAGTGAGGAGCTGGGCGCCGACACCGGCGGCCTCGGGCGGCAGGCCGGTCTGCAGCGTGTCCGGATCGATGTCCCACTCCTGGCAGGGCACCCCGACGAGCGTGAGCCCGCCGCTCTCGGGCCGGAAGTAGTTGCCCTGGACATTGTCGATGAAAACCATGTGCCCCTTGGCAAGCTCGGGCGGGCGCGCCACCGCGACGGTGTCGATGGCCTTCGGCCGCGCGTGCAGCTCGAGGCCGATCTCCGCGCACAGCCGCCGCGACCACGCGCCCGCCGCCACGATGACGCCGCCCGCGTCGATGCGCCCCGCCGACGTCTCGACGCCCGTCACGCGGCTCTCCTGTCGGATGACGCGCGTCACCGCCGTCCACTGGAGGACGCGCGCGCCCAGCTCCGTGGCGCGTCGGCGGAAGCCCTCCACCGTCTCCGCGGGATTAGCGTAGCCGCTGTCCGGCTCGTACGCCGCCGCGCCGATGTCGTCGACGTTGGCGAAGGGCTGGAGATCCCGGAGCTCCGCTCCGGTGATCGCCGTGGTGTTGACCCCGATCCCCTTGAGCATCTCGACGTTTCGCCGGAGATGGTCCGCGAATTGTGGCGCGACGACGTTCACGAAGCCCGTGTGGGTGAAGACGCCGGGCCCGCCCATGAGCTCCGTCCAGTTCCTGAACACCGGGAAGCTCGCCCAGGCCAGCCGCGCGTCCCATTCGTTGGTGTAGTGCATCCGGACGAGGGCGCTCGAGCGCCCCGAGGCGCCGCTGGCGAGGGCGCCCTTCTCCACGAGCACGGCTTTCACGCCCCGGGCCGCCAGCGCGTACGCGATGCTGGCGCCGTTCACACCCCCGCCGATCACCACCACGTCCGCCGTCTGGCTCATCGCTTTCTCCTCATCATCGGCTCATGTCGGGGAGCCTACCGCGTTGACATCACGTGCCGCGGATCGAACGCATCTCGCAAGCCGTCCCCGAGAAAATTGAAGCTCGTCACGGCCAAGGTGATCGTGATCCCGGGAAAGATGGCCACCCACGGCGCCGAGGTGAAATAGCTCTGCGCGTTGTTGAGCATGTTACCCCAGCTCGCCAGCGGAGGCTGGATGCCATAGCCGAGGAAGCTGATGTAGGACTCGAGGAGGATAGCCCGGGCCACGCTCAGGGTGGCGGCGACCGCGATGATGCCGACCGTGTTCGGCAGAAGGTGGCGGACCATGATCCGCCCGCCCGAGGCACCGAGCCCGCGCGCCCCCTGGACGAACTCCCGCTCGCGGAGAGCGAGCATCTGCCCTCGCACCATGCGCGTCACGTCCATCCAGGAGGTGGCGCCGATGATGAGCGTCATGGAGGCGAGCGACGGCCGCACGAACGCCGCCAGCGCCAGGAGCAGAAAGATCGGCGGAAAGGACAGCATCGCGTCGGTCACACGGAGCAGCACCGTGTCGACCACGCCCCGCCAGTACCCTGCGAGCGTGCCGAGGAGCGCCCCGAACGTCACGGTGACGAGCATGGCCGCCACCCCGACGGTGAGCGAGATGCGCCCGGCGTGCAGAAGCCGGCTCAGGACGTCGCGGCCCAGCTCGTCGGCGCCGAGCACATGCCCTTTGGTGAGCGGCGGCGCGAACTTGTCCGCCATCTCGATCCGGATCGGATCGGGCAGACGCAAGCCCCCGGCGAAGACGGCGCCGAACCCGAGGAGGGCGATGACGAGCACGCTGCCGACGGCGGGACGATGGCGGATGAAGCGCGACAGAACCGGCGCGTCGCTCATGCCAGGCGCACCCGCGGATCGACCGCGGCGTAGATGAAATCGGTGAGCAGGTTCCCTACGACCACGAGCAGCGCCGTCAGCATCAACAGGCCCATCAGCACCGGGTAGTCACGATACCCGATCGAATCCACGAAGAGGCGTCCCATCCCCGGCCACGTGAACACGGTCTCCGTGACGAGGGCACCACTGAAGACCAGGGGCAGCTGGAGGCCCGCCAGCGTGATCAGCGGAATGAGCGCGTTCTTGAGCGCGTGCTTGACGATGACGGCGCCCGCCGCCACCCCCTTCGCGCGCGCCGTCCGGATATAGTCCTCCTGGATCACCTCGAGCATGGACGCACGGGTGTAGCGGCTCCACGTCGCCACCATGACCACGCCGAGCGTCGCGGCCGGAAGCAGCAGGTGACGGAGCCGATCGGTCAGGGAAAAATCCGCGCCGATGGTGCCCATATTCCCCGGCGGCAGGACGCCCAGGAGCACCGCGAAGACGTAGATCGCCATCAGCCCGAGCCAGAAGGTCGGGATGGAGAGGGCAACCATGGAGCCGAAGGTCAGCAGGTGGTCGAAGAGCGAGTACTGGCGCACTGCGCTGACGATACCCGTGAAGAGCCCGAGCCCCAACGCCACGGAGAACGCGCTCACCATGAGCACCATGGTGGCCGGGACGCGGTCGACGATGATCTCGCGCACCAGCCGTCCATCACGGTACGACCGGCCCCAGTTGCCGGTGAGGACGCCGCCGACCCAGCGCGCGTACTGTTCGGGCACCGGCCGGTCGAGCCCGAGCTCGCGCGTGAGCCGATCGAGATCCTCGGCGCTCATCGTCGGGGTCATCGCGTAGATCGCCGCCGGGCCGCCCGGCGCCAGATGCAGCACCGAGAAGCCGACGAGCGACACGAGCACGAGCACGACGATCGCCTGGAGAACGCGGCGAAGCAGGTACCGGTGCACGCCTGCCTAGGCCTTCCACCCCCACTCAGCCATGTTCCAGCTGTTGGTCAGGGTATTGCTGTTGAGCTTGTAGTTCAGGATGCCCTGCTTGACGCCCTCGACCCGCGTGTAGCTGAAGAGCGGCAGGTACGCGAGGTCGGCCCGCAGCACCTCCTGGAGCTTCAGGTACAGAGGCCGGCGCTTGGCGCGGTCCACCTCGCGCACGCCGTCCTCGAGGAGCTTGTCCACCTGGGGGTTCTTGTATTGGGACACGTTCCGCCCCGAGCCCGTCTCTGCCGGGATGTACTTGCTGTGGATGCGGTTGAGGCAATCCGGATCGTCTCCGATCGTCGCCTGGATACCGACGAGCAGGCTGTCGAACTTGGACTTGACGTAGTACTCGCCCCATATGACCGCGGCCGGCATGTTGTTGATCTGCATGTCGACGCCGATGGCCCGCCAGTTCTGCTGGACGAGCGCCTGCGTCTGCTCGCGGAGCTTGTTGCCCGAGGTGGTGGAGTTGGTGAAGGCGAGCCGGACGCCCCCCTTGGCGCGAATGCCGTCGGCTCCCACCTTCCAGCCGGACTCTTCGAGGATCTGCTTGGCCTTCTCGGGGTTGTACTCCTGCTTGAGCAGGTCGGCGTTGTACGCCCACGACGTCGCCGGCAGATAGCCTTCCACCGGCTTGTGGATGCCGTAGTAGATCTGGTCGATGATCGCCCGCTTGTCGAGACCCGCGTACAGCGCCTGCCGCACGGCCGCCTCCTTGAACTGCGGCTTGCCGTGGTTGAAGTAGATGTACTCGACGGACGGCGTCTGGTGGAGGTGGATCGTCACGCCGGGAAGCCCCTTGGCCTCGCCGTAGAACTCGGCCGAGATGCCCTGGATGCCCGTGATGTCCACCGCGCCCGTCTTGAACTGGGTGTAGAGCACGGTCAGGTCCGGGATGTACTTGAAGATGACGCGCTCGAGGGCCGGCGCCGGCCCGTGGTAGCTCTCGTTCGCCCGCAGCACGAGGTGGTCGCCGGCCACCCGGCTCCCGAACTTGAAGGGACCGGTGCCCACCGGGCTCTTGGTATTGAAGTCGGCGGTGTTCGGATCGGCCACGCCCTCGAGGACGTGGGCGGGGACGATGTAGGTGTCGCCCCACGACGTGAGGAATGGAGCGAACGATTCCTTCAACTTGATGCGCACGGTGTAGTCGTCGAGCGTCTCCACGCTCGATACCACGTCGTGCCCGATCTTCGAGTACGCCCCGAATTTCGGGTTTAGGATCAGATCGTGGGTGAACTTCACGTCCCTGGCCGTGAATGCCTGGCCGTCGTGCCACTTCACGCCGCGCCGCAGCTTGATGGTGTATTCGAGCCCGCCCTTCTGGATCCCGCCGTTTTTCACGGACGGGACATCGGCGGCGAGATTCGCGATGAACTGCGCGCGCTCGTCGGTGCGCCACAAGCTGTCGAACAGGCCGAAATGCACTCCATGATCGACCTCGATGTGCGGCCGAACGGGATTGAAGACCGTCGGCTCCTGCGAGAGCGCCACGACGATCTGCCCGCCTTTTTTGACCGCCTCGGCGGCCAGCACAACGCCTCGGTCCAGCAGGGGCCCGAGCATGAGCGCCGCCCCCGCGCTCCCGAAGAGGCCGAGCGCCGTCCGGCGTGAGATGCGCGAGGACGAGACATCTGTCAGCTTCGGAATCATCGCGGGTTCCTCCTGGCGCGACTATGCTGGGCTCCGCGAGACCTTGTCAAGCGTGCCTCCGCGCGGTGCTAGAATGACCGCCTCATGGCGGAGTCGGAGTACGAGCTCGTAGTCATCGGCAGCGGCCCGGCCGGCCATCACGCTGCCATCCAGGCCGCCAAGCTCGGCCGCCGCGCCGCCATCGTGGAGCGCTTGTCGTGCGTGGGCGGCGTCTGCATCAACACGGGCACCATCCCGTCGAAGACGCTGCGCGAGGCCGTGCTGTACCTCTCGGGCTTCCAGCAGCGCGGGCTCTACGGCTACTCCTACCGGGTCAAGCAGAACATCACCATCCAGGACCTGATGTTCCGATGTCACCACGTGATCGAGAAAGAGAACGACGTCTACCGCATCCAGTTCGCGCGCAATGGCGTCGACCTCCTCGAAGGACAGGCCTCGTTCGTGGATCCGCACACCATCAAGGTCGAGGGAGTGGGACCGCCGGCGCTGGTCCGCGCGGAGCGGTTCGTGATCGCCACGGGCACGGTGCCCGCCGTCTCCCTGGACGTCCCCATCGACGGCACGGCCATCATCGACGCCGACGGCATCTTCAACCTGCCGAAGATCCCCGCCACCATGATCGTGGTGGGCGCGGGCGTGGTCGGCCTGGAGTACGCCTGCATCTTCTCGACGCTCGGCGCCATGGTCACGGTGGTGGAAGCGCGCGCGCGCCTGCTCGAGTTCGTCGACGGCGAGATCATCGAGGCGCTCATGTACCACATGCGCGAGAACCGCGTCACCTTCCGCAGCGGCGAGACCGTGGAGCGGGTCCAGCGCGATCCGGCCGGCGGCGTCGCCGCGCATCTCAAGAGCCGGAAGACGCTGCACGCCGACGTCCTCCTCTATGCCGTGGGGCGCCAAGGCAACACGGCGACGCTCAACCTGGCGGCGGCCGGGCTCGAGGCCGACGAGCGTGGCCGCCTGAAGGTGGGCCCGGACTTCCGCACCGCCGTGCCGCACATATTCGCCGCGGGCGATGTCGTGGGCTTTCCGAGCCTGGCCTCGGTGTCGATGGAGCAGGGGCGCGTGGCCGCCGCCAACGCCTTCGGGATACCGACGGTGACGGTGCCCGCCCTCTTCCCGTACGGGATTTACACCATCCCGGAGATCTCCTTCGTCGGACGCACCGAGGAGGAGCTCACCAAGGCGGGTGTGCCCTACGAGGTCGGCATGGCGCACTATCGCGAGATCGCCCGCGGCCAGATCATCGGCGACACCACGGGGCGGCTGAAGCTGATCTTCCACAGCGAGACCGGGGCGCTGCTCGGCGTGCACGTGATCGGCGAGGGCGCCACCGAGCTGATCCATATCGGCCAGGCGGTGATGGCGCTGGGCGGCACCGTCCGCTACTTCGTGGACCACGTCTTCAACTACCCGACGCTGGCCGAGTGCTACAAGGTGGCGGCTCTGGCGGGGCTCAACAAGCTGGGCGCGACTCGCGCGGCCTCGATCGGCGCCGCGGTGGCGCCGCTCGATCCTTCCTTCCTTTCAGGCAAACCCTCGTAGCGAACCCGGCCGCGCCCGCATTCGCCAGTCGTCGTGCATTGACGGGCCAGCCATTTGGCGCTACTCTATCTGCCATATAGCAGGAGGGCAAACTATGGTCACAGCTACAACGATCGCGGAGACTCTCGGGGGCAGAAAAGTCCTGAAGGAGCGGCTGGCCGACTACACCGCCGTCATCCAGAGGGCGCGGTCAGGACTGCCCTACGCCGCGCTGGAAGCCGTCGCGACGCGGTACGGCATTCCCGTGGCCACTCTCGCGCGGGTGATCGATCTGCCCGCCCGCACCCTGGCGCGGCGGAAGAAGGAGGGGCTATTCTCGGCCACCGAGTCGGACCGGCTCGTGCGCGTCGCGCGGGCGGCTGCCTCGGCCGAAGATGTGCTGGAGGACCGCGACAATGCGGGGCGGTGGCTTCAGAAGCCGAACCGCGCGCTCGGCGGCGTCGCCCCTCTCGACCTCCTCAGCTCGGACCTCGGCGCGGAGCAGGTCGAGACCATACTCGTCCGCATCGATTACGGCGTCTACAGCTGA